>Ga0193706_1000860_pt1 | contig 14945 bp, 14 predicted proteins | sample U3c1metaG_FD_160130 | JGI IMG/M metagenome (GOLD analysis project Ga0193706, IMG submission 160130) | Soil microbial communities from a riparian zone of the East river system, Colorado, United States - U3c1 | ecosystem: Environmental > Terrestrial > Soil > Riparian zone | place: USA: East River... | reverse complement strand
GGACCTGGCCGGCGTGGAGATCCATGGTGAGGACTCGATCCACCCCCACCCCCTCCAGGCACTTGGCGACGATGCGGGCGGTGATCGGCTCGCGCGGGGCCGACTTCTTGTCCTGGCGGGCGTAGCCGTACCAGGGCATCACGGCGATGATCCGGTGCGCGGAGGCGCCCTGCGCGGCGTCGATCATCGTCAGCAGCTCGAGCAGCGAGTCGTTGGGCGTCATGTCGCTCTGCTCGTTCGCGCAGGTCGACTGGACGAGGAAGACGTCGGCGCCGCGGATCGACTCCTCGTAGCGGCAGTAGACCTCGCCGTTGGCGAAGGTCTTCAGGGTCACCTGGCCGAGATCGATGTCGAGCTTGCCGGCGACTTTGGCGGCCAGGTCCATCGAGCTGCGGCCACCGAAGACCATCATCCGCTTCGAGTAGTCGTGTTGGATCGCGCTGGCCACCTGCGGGTGCTCTTCGATCGTGCTCACGGGGTCTGTTCCTCTCGCATCTTCGCCGCCTTCTCGGCCGCGTATCCGTCGATGTTCCGCTGCGCGTTCTCGCTCACGGCAAGCGCCCCCTCGGGGACGTCGTCCTTGACCACCGCGCCAGCGCCAGTGTAGGCGGAGTCCCCGACCTCTACCGGCGCGATCAGCATCGTGTCGACGCCAATCCGCACGTCGCGACCGATTACGGTGCGGTTCTTGCGGAATCCGTCGTAGTTGGCGGTGATCGTGCCGGCGCCCAGGTTGCTGCCAGGGCCGACGTCGGCATCGCCCACGTAGGCCAGGTGGGGGACCTTGGCGCCCTTGCCGATGTGCGAGTTCTTGACCTCGACGAAGGTGCCCGCCTTGGCGCCGGCGTCGAGCACGGCGCCGGGGCGCAGGTAGGCGAACGGCCCGACCGAACAGCCGTCGCGCACCTCGCACTCGGCCAGGTAGGAGTGGATGACCTGGGACTCGACGCCGACCGAGCTGTCGATCAGCGTCGTCAGCGGTCCGACGACAGCGTGAGCGCCGATGGCGGTCTCCCCGCGCAGGCTGGTGCCGGGCTCGATGCGGGCGTCGGCGGCGATCTCGACGCCAGCGTCGATCCAGGTCGAGGCGGGGTCGGCGACGGTGACGCCGGCCAGCATGTGGGCCTCGAGCAGGCGGCGGCGGGCCTCAACCTCGACCGCGGCCAGGTCGACCCGGTTGTTGACCCCCATCGTCACCGCGAGGTCGTCGGCGAGGTGGGCGGCGACCGTGTGGCCGGCCTCGCGCAGGGCCGGAAAGACGTCGGGCAGGTAGTACTCGCCCTGGGCGTTGTCGTTGGAGAGGGTGGCCAGCGCGGTGGCCAGCGGCGCCGCGTCGAAGGCGTAGGTGCCGGCGTTGATCTCGCCGATCGCCAGTTGCTCGGCGTCGGCGTCGCCGGCGGCTTTGGCCTCGACGACGCGCTCGACCTCGCCGCAGGCGGCGCGGACGACGCGGCCGTAGGAGCCGGGCTCGTCGAGCTCGATCGTCAGCATCGTCGCCGCGGCGGGCGAGGCGGCGTGGGCCTCGAGCAGGCCGGCGATGGTCTCGGTGGAGATCAGCGGCACGTCGCCGGAGAGGACGAGGACGGTCTCGCTGGCGTCGATCAAGGGCAGCGCCGCGCGGATCGCGCCGCCGGTCCCGTCGGCCTCCGGCTGCTCGACCGTCTCGACGCCGTCGGGGAGGCCGGCGGAGAGGTCAATCCCCGGGGAGACGATCGCGGCAATGCGCCCGGCGCCTGCCTCACGAGCGGCCAGGATCGGCCAAGCGACCATCGCCCGTCCACAAACGGGATGCAGCATCTTCGGCAGGGAGGAACGCATTCGCGTGCCCTTCCCGGCCGCCATGACCAGGACGGTGGGGGAACTCACAAGGCCTTCATCGTATTAGCGGACGCGCCTCAGCCGGCGCATGCCTGCGTCCTCGGTCGCTCGTGTGCAGAGCACACCACGCTCCCTGCGTCCTTGCCCTGCTTGGCTCAGGCGCGTCTTGACGTAGTTCGGGAAAGGTCTTTCCCGACCAAAGCGATGGAAGTGAGGGTCCAGCCGGCGAAGATCAGGTCAATTCCCACGAGCAGGCCGATCGCCCAGTCGGCGGAGCTGGGGAACTTGGCGAGGACGAGGATGCCGATCAACAGGCCGCAGACGCCGCTGAGCCCGACCAGGCCGGCGTTCTGCTGGCCGCGACCCAGGAAGGCAACGGTGATCCTGGTGAGGCCCATGAAGAGGAAGTAAATGCCGAGCACGAGAGTCAGGGTGAGGGTGCCGTTGTGCGGCTCGACGATCAGCCAGATGCCGACGACCACGGTCAGCGCCGCCCAGATGAGCCGCACGATCAGGCTCCCGACCGAGTGCGCCGAGAAGGCGGCGGCGACCAGGAAGGCGCCGGCGATGACGAGGATCCAGCCGATGAAGATCGCCGTCCCGACCGCGGCCACGGCGGGCACCAGGATCGCGATGCAGCCGACCACGATCGCGAGGACGCCGACGGCCATCAGCGCCTTCCAGCTCCTGGCCAGGCCGGCCCGAACTTCCGGGTCCATCGACGCTCCTCCGATCTCCACGGAAAGAAACCTATGCAGCCACCCGGACACGTCGACGAAACCTGCATTGACCCCGTATAGCGTGGTCAATGCAGGTTTCGTTCCGCCGACCGCGGCCGGAGCTGGGGAGCCCGGACTCGAACCGGGACGGCTGGCACCAAAAGCCAGTGGCCTACCATTAGCCGACTCCCCAGCGCGCCCTGAGTTTTACTCCTCCGTCGTGCTTCTGGCCACCTTGCCGCCGGTGCTGCCGGGCTCCAGCGCCGGGCCGCGGGGCGAGGCGATGCCGAGCACCCGCATCGCCTTGAGGCCGAGGCCGAGCTTCTCGCGGCCCTCCGTGGCGGAGACGTCGTGGCCGCAGAGCTCCTTGACCCGCTCGAGGCGGTAGCGCACGGTGTGGCGGTGGGTGAAGAGCTGTTTGGCGGTGGCGGCGACGTTGCCATCGTTGTCGAGGTAGGCCTCGACGGTCCTCACCAGCTCGGTCTCGTACTGCTCGTCGTAGCGCGAGAGCGGCTCGATCGTCTCCGCGTAGAAGCGTTCCAGCTCGCCGGGGTCCTCGCTCATCGCCGGCAGCAGCAGCCGGTAGGCGCCGGTGTCCTCGAAGGCGAGCAGCGGCCGGCCTTCGGCCTCGCCGACGTTGACCGCCAGGCGCGCCTCGCTGCCGGCCCGGTAGAGGTCGACCGGGTCGGCGCAGCGGCGGCTGCGGCCGGTGGTCAGGTGGAAGCCGGCAAGGCTGTCGTCGAGCTCGCGAGCCAGGCCGGCGGCGGCGCGGGCGAGCCGCTCGTCGTCCCCGGCGGGCACGATCACCGAGATCTGGGCGGCGCCCTCGCCGTCCTCGGTCGCGGCCAGCGAGCCCTGCGCCAGCGCGCGCAGCGCTCGCATCGCGAGAGTGAGGACACGCTGCCGCCACTCCCCCGTCTGCGCCGCCCGCGGCACCGCCCGCAGGACCAGCACGCCGGCGCCGCGATCGAGGTCGGCGCCGAGCTCGGCGGCGCGGGCGACGATGTCGCCGCGGTCGGTCACCTGGCGGGCCAGCACGGCGGCGACGAAGGCGCTCGCCACCTCCTCGCTCTCCCACTCCGGCGAGCGCGAGCGCTCCAGCTCCAGGGCCAGCAGCGTCGTCACCATGCGGGCGATCGCCGGGTCCGGCGGCGCCTTGGCCCGGTAGCGGAGCTCGCCGACGGCGGCATCGGCGACCCGCAGCTCGACGGCGGTCACGCCGTCACCCCCCGAGAGCAGCTTCTTCTCTTGGTCGGGCGAGGCTCCGGCTACCGCGAGCACGGCGCTGGAGCGGTCGATCAGGGCGACGCTGGCGTCGAGCAGCCGCGCCGCCGCCCGCGCCACCGCGGGCAGGCCGGCGCCCGACTCGACCGCCTCGGAGAGCGCGTCCAGCAGCCCTGGATCTTGCGCTTTTGCAGGGATTTCAGCCCCCTCTGAGGTTGCCGGCATCCGCTCATTATCCCCGGCTCAGTTGCTGTTGACGAAATTCGAGATATCGGTGTAGTAGTAGACGATCACGAGCCCGATCACGACACCGCAGACGAGCAGGGCGGCAAGCACGAAGATCGAGAGGAAGCCGGCGGCGGCCTTCTCCCAGATGCGGCCGTGGGCGCTCAGCGCCGGACTGAGGATCAGGGTGAGGAAGGCAACCAGGCAGACCAGCCCGGCGGCGCCGAAAAGGAAGTATTGGTGGCCGATTTTGGCCAGCGCGTAAACCGTCATTGGCGGGGATTCTGCCGCACCTGGGTGATGACGAGGCCGACGGCGGCGCAGAACGAGAACGCGGCGGCCCCCAACGCCCAGCCGCCGCTGACGTCGCTGAGGTAGTGGACGTTGAGGTAGACGCGGGAGAGCCCGACCAGGATCGTCAGCGCCAGCCCGGCCGTGACCAGCGCCGCACCGCGCGCCATCCCCGGTCGCAGTCGCAGGACGATCGTCACCGCCAGAAAGACGTAGAGGACCGAGTGGGCGGCGTGGCCACTCGGGAACGAGGAGCCCGAGGCCGCCGTCAGGGCACCCTCTGGCCGCGGTCGGTCGACGGCGTCCTTGATCTCGTGAAATCCAATCGAGGTCAGCGTCATCCCCGCCAGCAGGACGACGAACTCGGCCCAGCGGCGGCGGGCGACGAGCAGGGCCGCGCAGACGGCGGTCAGGCTCCAGGTGAAGGCGCCGGAGCCGAGGAAGGTGAAGGCCTTGGTGAAGTCGGTGAACCAGCCGGCGCGCAGGTGTTCGGCGAGTTCCATCGCGGTTTCGTCGCCCGGGGTCGGCCCTGGCTCGCGACCGACGACGACGACGTAGGCGACGAGCACGAAGAGGGAGACGGCGAGGATCGCCATCAGCGAGGTGAACTCGAGCCCGAAGCTGCCGCCGGGGGTGACACGGTCCCAGAGGAACTCGAACTGCGGCCGGTAGCGGCGCCCCAGCGTGACCAGCCAGCGAGTCGCGGTGTGCGCCTCCATCCAGCGCACCGTGGCAGCGCGGTTCGCCGCGATCCGGAGGTGGCGGTAGAGGAAGACCGAGCCGGCGACGACGACGATCAGGGTGCCGAGCAGGAAGGCGCCTTTGCCGGCGTACTTGGCGGCGGTCTCGATGCTGCGCGAGAAGAAGTAGCCGATCAGGATGTGGGCGCTGGCCCAGAGCCCGGTGCCGAGGACGCTGTAGGGGACGAAGGCGCGGTAGCGCATGCCCGAGCTGCCGGCGATGAAGGGGGCGAAGGCGCGGACCAGGCTGATGAAGCGGCCGATGAAGATCGTCTTGCCGCCGTGGCGGCCGAAGTAGTCCTCGACCCGCTCGAAGCGCTCGTGGCTGATCCCGAAGCGCGGCCCGTGGGTCATCACGAACTCGCGGCCGAGGCGGCGGCCGAGGAAGAAGCTGGTCGTGTCGCCGGCCCAGGCCGAGAACCAGGCGATCGCGATCAGCAGGTAGATGTCGATCGCGCCCTGGCCGGCGACGGCGCCGCCGAGCAGCATCACCGTCTCGCCGGGGACAACAAGACCGACGAAGGCGCCGGTCTCGGCGAAGGCGAAGGCGCCGACCAGCAGGTAGGTCCAGGCGCCGAGCGTGTTGGAGAGGTCTTCCAGCAGGCCCTGCAGATCGAGGTGGCCGAGTTCCTGGCTGATCAGGTAGTAGCCGAAGGCCACGGCGGCTGCGACGGCTACCAGCAACAGCCGTTTGCGGTTGCTGCCCTTCCCCTCCCCCTCGCCGGGCAGCTTCACGGCGCCTTCCCCGCCGCGCAGACGATCGCGTCATCGCGGTCGATCGTCGCCGCGGCGGCGCGGGCGGCGGCGAGGTCGGGGAAGAGCCCGACCGCGGTCGGGCCCGAGCCGCTGAGCAGGACCACGGGGGCGCCGGCTTCGCCCAGCTCGTCGAGCCCGTCGCCGATCGCGGGGCGCAGCGAGCGGGCCGGGGCGGCGAGGTCGTTGACGAGCAGCTCGGGATAGGCGAGCGGCGAGGCGCCGGCTCCCGCCACCTCGCGCAGGCGGGTGGCGAGCTCCTCCAGCTCCTTCGGCTCGCGACCGATGCCGAGCCGATCGGCCTCGGCGAAGACCGCGGCGGTGCTGAGGCCGCCGCCGCCGGGGAGCAGCAGCGCCGCGTGGGGAGCCGGCTCGGGCAGCGGCTCGACCCGCTCGCCGGCGCCCCGCACGAGGGCCAGTGAAGGCCGCAGCTGCGAGGGCACGTCGGCGCCGAGCTCGGCCGCCAGCCCCTGCAGGTCGCCGACCTCCCCGGCGGCGAGGCGCAGGATCGCCGCCGCGTCCCCGCTCCCCCCGCCCAGCCCGGCCGCCACCGGCACCCGCTTCTCGATCTCCACCCGCAGCGGCGGTCGCCGCCAGCCGCGCGCCCGCAGCCCCACCAGCGCCCGGGCGGCGAGGTTCTCGCCCTCCACCCCCGGGCAGATCACCTCGTCGCTCTCGGCCTCGGCGACCGTGATCAGGTCAGCCAGCGCCAGCGGCTCGAACAGCGAGCAGAGCTCGTGCAGGCCGTCGTCGCGGCGGGCGCCGAGGTAGAGACAGAGGTTGAGCTTGGCGGGAGCGTGGAGGTGCATTCGTGGTGAGACGAAGTCAGGCGTCGGTCTGGAGCTTCGCGGACAGGGCGGCGAACTGCTCGGGCGAGAGCGCCTCGGCCCGCGAGTCCTCGGCCAGCCCCAACTCCGCGAGGGCCGCCCGCGCCGGCGCCAGCGAGCACTTCTCGCCGTGCTCCAGCGAGCGGGCCAGGGACTTGCGGCGGTGGGCGAAGGCGGCGCGGATCAGCTTCCGCGTCGCCGGGTCGGCGGCGGGGCCAGTGCGGCGCAGGCGCAGGATCGCCGAGTCGACCCGGGGGCGCGGCTTGAAGACCGCCGGGTCGACCTTGCGGACCAGCTCGACCGCGCAGGCGAGCTGGACCTGCACGCTCGGTGAGCCGTAGGTGCGACTGCCCGGGCCCGCCCGCAGGCGGTCGGCGATCTCGCGCTGGACCATCACCGTCCAGGTTGCCAGCGAGGGCAGCAGCTCGATCGTGCGCAGCAGCAGCGGCGTCGCCACCGAGTAGGGCAGGTTGGCGACCATCGCCGTCGGCGCGGGCTCCAGCTCTCCCAGGTCGAGCTTCATCGCGTCGCCCCAGTGCAGGCTGACGTTGGGGAGCGCGGCAATCGGCGCCAGCGCCGGCTCCAGGCCGCGGTCGATCTCGATCGTGTGGACCCGGCCGGCGGCCACGGCGAGGCGCTCGGTCAGCACCCCTTCTCCCGCCCCGACCTCGAGGACCACCTCGGCCGGCGCCGGCGCCGCGTCGCGGACGATCGCGTCGAGCAGGTTGGGGTCGGCGAGGAAGTTCTGACCGAGCCGGACCAAGGCGCTACCAGCCGAAGAGGGCGCGGGCGTTGGCCTCGACCGTGCGCTCCAGATCGGCGTAGGAGACGCCGCGCTCCGCCGCGACGACCTTGGCCGTCTCGACCACGTTGGCCGGCTCGTTGCGCTTGCCGCGCAGCGGCTGCGGCGAGAGGTAGGGGGCATCGGTCTCGACCAGGATGCGGTCCTCCGGGACCTTGGCGGCCGCGAAGCGAAGCTGCTTGGCGCTCGGGTAGGTGACGTTGCCGGCGAACGAGCAATACCAGCCGCGCTCGGCCGCGTCGGCGACCCGGTCGGGCGCGGAGAAGCAGTGCAGGATCACCGGCTGGCCCGCGGCCCTGGCGTCGAGGGTGGCGAAGATCTCGTCGACGGCCTCGCTGCTGCCCTCCGGGTCGCGGGCGTGGATCACGATCGGCAGGTCGAGCTCACCGGCGATCTCGATCTGGGCGGCGAAGGCGCGGCGCTGGTCGGCGGGGCTGGCGCCGTCGCGGTAATAGTCGAGGCCGGTCTCGCCGATCGCCCGCACCTTCTCGTGGACGGCGAGCCGGGCGATTTCGGCGACCGCCGCGTCGTCAAAGCCGGTCGCCTCGTTGGGGTGCCGGCCGACCGCGGCGAAGACCGCCTCGCAGCGCTCGGCGCCGGCGATCGCTGCCGGGTTGGTCTCGGCGTCCATGCCGACGCTGAGCATCCGTCCGACGCCGGCTGCGCCCGCCGCCGCGACCACGTCGGCCTCCTTCCCGTCGCAGAGGAAGAGGTGGGTGTGGGAGTCGATCATCGGCCGTCTCAGCCTATCCCGCGATATCGCAATAGCCTTCCCGCAATGGCCGACCCCGCCGACTACTACCGGGAGATCTACCTGCGCGGGCTCGGCGGCGAGACGCCGGCGATCCCGGTCTCGGTCGCGGAGCTGGAGCGCCAGGCGGTCGCGGCGATGGAGCCGCGCACGGCCAACTACGTCGGCGCCGGGGCCGGCAGCGAGGACACGATCCGCGCCAACGCCGAGGCCTTCCGGCGCCGCCGGATCGTGCCGCGAATGCTGCGCGACGTCGCCACCCGCGACCTCTCGACGACGGTGCTGGGCACCGCGATGGCGGCGCCGCTGATGCTGGCCCCGATCGGCGTCCAGAAGGTCGTCCACGAGGAGGGCGAGCTGGCAACCGCCCGCGCCGCCGCCGCGGTCGGCACGCCGATGATCGCGAGCACCAACTCGCACTTCACGCTGGAGGAGATCGCCGCGGCCGGGGGCGCGGAGGCGGCGCGCTGGTTCCAGCTCTACTGGCCCAACGACCGGCGCCTGGCGGCGAGCTTCGTCAGCCGCGCCGAGCGGGCCGGCTACGGCGCCATCGTCGTCACCGTCGACACCTTCATCCCCGGCTGGAAGCCGCGCGACCTGCAGCAGGCCTGGCTGCCGTTCCTCAACGGCATGGGCGTCGCCAACTACTTCGAGGACCCGGTCTTCCGCGCAGGCCTGGAAAAGTCGCCGGAGGAGGACCAGGGCGCCGCCACCGGCCACTTCCTCGGCGTCCAGGCCAACCCCTCGCTGACCTGGGACGACCTCGCCTGGCTGCGCGAGCAGACCGCGCTGCCGATCGTCGTCAAGGGCATCCAGCACGTCGAGGACGCCCGCGAGGCGGTCCGCCGCGGCCTCGACGGCATCGTCGTCTCCAACCACGGCGGCCGCCAGGTCGACGGCGCCGTCGCCTCGCTCGACGCCCTGCCGGCGATTGCCGCGGCGGTCGGCGGCGACCTCGCCGTCCTCTTCGACAGCGGCGTCCGCGGCGGCGCCGACGCCCTCAAGGCGCTCTGCCTGGGCGCCGACGCGGTCTGTCTCGGCCGGCCCTACATCTGGGGCCTGGCCCTGGACGGCCAGTCCGGCGTCGAAACGGTGCTGAAGATGGTCCTCGCCGAGCTCGACCTGACGATGGCCCTCTGCGGCCTCACCCGTCCAGACCAACTCAACCCTGACGCGCTCACCGAGAACCAATCCCGGTAGGGATGGAACGTCTTGTACTTTTTCGCCGGACGCCTTCTCGGAACGGCCGAGAGCGCCGCACGAAAAAGTTAAGTGGAATCCCTATCGGGATTGGTTCTCGGCCGGCTCGATCTTCGGGAAGAGGGCCGGGATCCGCTCGACGCCCTGGCCGCCGGGGCGGGAGCCCAGCTCGGCCAGCTCGCGGCCCTCTTCGCGCAGCGCCGCCAGCAGCGTCTCGGTGCTCTGGGGCAGATAAGGAACCAGCAGCAGCGTCACCACCCGGATCCCCTCGACCAGGTTGTAGAGGACTTCATCGAGGCGCTCGGGGTCGGCCTCGTCCTTGGCCAGCACCCACGGCTGCGTCTCCTCGACGAAGCGGTTGAGGCGGCGGACCAGCTTCCAGGCCTCCTCCAGCGCCTGGGTCAGCTCGGCCCGGTCGAGCAGCTCGCTGAAGCGGGCGACGACCCCCTCGAAGTCCTCGGCCAGGACCGCGTCGACGGCGGCCACCGGCACCGTGCCGGCGCGGTAGCGCTCGACCATCGCCAGCACCCGGCTGGCGAGGTTGCCGTAGTCGTTGGCGAGCTCGGTCTCGTAGCGGGACTCGAAGCCGGCGGTGGAGATCGAGCCGTCCTGGCCGAAGCTGACCTCGCGGAAGAGGTAGAAGCGCAGCGCGTCGGCGCCAAAGCGCTCGATCACCGCGAACGGGTCGAGCACGTTGCCGAGCGACTTCGACATCTTTTTCTCGCCCATCAGCAGGAAGCCATGGATCGTCATCCGCCGCGGCGGCTCGAGGTCAGCGGCCATGCAGAGCGCCGGCCAGATCACCGCGTGGAACTTGAGGATGTCCTTGGCCATCACGTGCAGGCTGGCCGGCCAGAAGCGCTCGGTCAGGTCCTCCCCCTCGCGGGCGAAGGTCAGCGCCGTCACGTAGTTGAGCAGCGCGTCGAACCAGACGTACATCCGCTGCTCGGGGTCCCAGGGCAGCGGCAGCCCCCACTTCAGGGTCGGCCGCGAGAGCGAGACGTCTTCCAGCCCGCCCTTGATGAAGGCCACCGCCTCGTTGCGGCGGAAGTCGGGGACGACGAAATCGGGCTGCTCCTCGTAGAGGGCTTCCAGCCGCTCCTGGAAGGCGGAGAGCTTGAAGAACCAGTTCTCCTCGCGCACCTTCTCGAGCGCGATCTCGTGGATCGGGCAGGTGTTGTCGGGGCCGAGCTCGCGCTCGGTTTTGAAGTCGGCGCAGCGGGGGCAGTACCAGCCCTCGTAGACCCCCTTCGTGACCCAGCCGTTGTCGTAGACCCGCTGCATGATCTCGGCGACCCTGGCGGTGTGGCGGGGGTCGGAGGTGCGGATGAAGAAGTCGTTGCTGGCGTCGATGATCGGCATCAGCGCCTCGAACTTGGCCGCGTTGCGGTCGGCGAGCTCCTGCGGCGAGATCCCCTCGCGCTCGGCCGCCAGCTCGATCGGCTCGCCGTGCTCGTCGGTGCCGGTCAGAAAGAAGACGTCCTCGCCGCGCTGGCGCATGTGCCGGGCCAGCACATCCGCCGCCATCGTCGAGTAAGCGTGGCCGAGGTGCGGCTCGGCGTTGACGTAGTAGATCGGGGTGGTGACGAAGTAGCTCATGGCTCGTTCCGGGCTACCTTCGCGCCTCGCGCCCGGTCAGCGCTTTGTAGAGGTCGTTGGCGCGGGTGCCGGTCAGGGCGGCGACGACGCTGGCGGCGGCGCGCGGGCGGGCGCCGGACTGGACCAGGTGGCGCAGCGCGTCGACCGCGAAGCCGACGTCTTTGTCGTGGGAGTCGGAGGCGGCCGGGCCAATCACCAGGACGATCTCGCCCTTGACGTCGCCGCGGAAGCGTCGCGCCAGCTCGCCCAGGGTGCCGCGCGCGACCTCCTCGTGCATCTTCGAGATCTCGCGGCAGACGGCGGCCTGGCGGTCGGGGGCGAGCGAGGCCAGCGCCGCCAGCGACTCTCCCACCCGCCGCGGCGACTCGAAGGCGACGACGGTCTCGGTCGAGCGCAGCACCCGCTCCATCTCACCGGCGCGGCGCGGCAGGAAGCCCTCGAAGCGCCAGCGGTCGGTCGGCAGCCCGGAGACGACCAGCGCCACCGGCACGACGGAAGGGCCGGGCAGGACGGTGACCTCCAGGTCCCGTTCGATGCAGCGGTGGATCAGCTTGTAGCCGGGGTCGGAAATCGCCGGCATGCCGGCGTCGGAGACGAGGGCGACGTTCTCGCCGCGCTCGATCCGCTGCGCCAGCTCGGTCGCCCGCGCCGTTTCGTTGCCCTCGTGGTTGGAGACCAGCCGCGGGTGCGGGCGGATGCCGAGCTTGTCGAGCAGCGAGCCGGTGCGGCGGGTGTCCTCGCAGGCGATGTAGTCGGCGGTGACCAGGGCCTCGCGGACCCGCGGCGTGACGTCGTCGAGGTTGCCGATCGGGGTGGGACAGACGACCAGCCTCCCCGGCATCAGCCCTGCCCTTTTTCGAGTTCGACCCGCGCCATCGCCGCGGCGCCGATCATCCCGGCGTCGTTGCCAAGCGTCGCGGCGAGGATCGGGGTGCGGTTCATCGGGTTGAGGGCGCGTTCGCGGACCTCGTGGCGGGCCGCCTCCAGCAGCAGGTCGCCGGCGGCGATGACGCCGCCACCGACGACGATCGCGTCCGGCTGGAAGATGTTTGCGAAGCTCGAGCAGGCAACGCCGAGGCGGCTGCCGATCAGGTCGAAGACGCCGATCGCGGTTGCGTCGCCGGCGAGGGCGGCCTTGGTGACCGCCGTGCCGTCGACCTTCTCCCCCGCCGCCAAGAGCCGGCCGAGCGCCGAGTCCGGCGCGCTTTCCGCCGCCGCCAGGCCCTCGCGCCCGAGCGCCGTCCCCGAGGCCAGCGACTCGACGCAGCCGTGGTTGGGGCAGTTGCCCTGGCAGGGCGGGCCGTCGGCCTGGATCACCATGTGGCCGAGCTCGGCGCCGGCCCCGGTCGCGCCGCGGTAGACCTCGCCGTTGAGGATCAGGCCGCCGCCGATCCCGGTGCCCACGGTCAGCATCACGATGTTCGGCATCGCCTTGGCGGCCCCGTAGAGGAACTCGGCGAGGGCGGCCACGTTGGCGTCGTTGTCGACGAAGACCGGCAGGCCGACGCGTTCGCTGACCAGGTCGCGGATCGGCAGGTCGGCCAGCGGCAGGTTGACCGCCGAGACGGCGACCCCCGTGTCGTGGTCGATCGTCGCCGGGATGCCGAGCCCGACCGCCGTCGCGTCGGGGCGTGCTCCGTGCGCCTCGCTCACCTCGCGGACCAGCAGCTCGACCAGCTCGTCCTCGCTCTGGCCGGTCGAGGCCTCGCGGCTCTCCCAGAGAACCTCGGTCCCAGCGAGGGCGCCGACGAGCATCTTCGTCCCGCCCAGATCGACCCCGATCGTCTCGCTCGCGCTCACGGGCATTTGGGGGCTGAAAGGCGGGCGACCGAAGACATCGCCATGATTTCTAGCCCTTTATGCCCGACAGTGGAGAGCAGCGGCCTTCGGGACCGCCCGACTACAAGGTCTACCGGTCCCGCAAGAGCCTCTCTTCGCGGTTGCGGTCGCCCGATCTCTCGGGCCTGCGAGAGCGCGCAAAGCTGCCTGGCAAGCGGCCTCGGAAGGATCGCGGACCGCACGAGGGACGCCGGCTGCGGGCGCCAAGCCCACGTCTCAAGCGCGTCCTCAAATGGATCGGCATTGCCGCTTTGGGATGGATCTTGCTCAGCTTCCTCGCCTTCGCGGTCTCGGCCCAACTGCAGTCGTTCAAGCTTTCCGGCGAAGCAAAGGAAGCTCTGCACGGCAATCCGTTGCTGCTGCCGAGCGCCCAGACGATCCTCGTCCTCGGCACCGACGCTCGGCCTCCGGACACCAAGGAGCCCGGCGCCCCGCACAAGAAGAAGTGCTTCGAACAACAGTCGCACGGCGACGCCCCCCATGACGGCTGCGAAGCCGGCGAATACCGGGCCGACACGCTGATGCTGATCCGCGCCGGCGGCGGCGCCTTCCGCAAACTCTCGATCCCGCGCGACAGCTACGCCGAAATCCCCGGCCAGAGCCCGGAAAAAATCAACGCCGCCTTCGCCTTCGGCGGCGCGGCGCTGCAGATCAAGACGATCGAACAGTTCCTCGACATCCAGATCGACCACGTCGCGATCGTCGACTTCACCGGCTTCGAAGACCTGATCGACGCCGTCGGCGGCGTCGAAGTGGACCTCCCCCACAAGCTCTGCGCCGACATCGCCGGCGGCTCCGGCGGCGGCCAGGGCGGCGTCACCCTACACCTCAAGCAGGGCGAGAACACCCTCGACGGCGAGAAGGCCCTCGCCTACTCGCGGATCCGCGAGCCCAGCGAATGCCCAGGTCCCGGCAAGAGCGCCTACACCCTCGGCTACAACGACATCGATCGCGAGAAGGCCCAGCAGGCCGTCATCAACGGCATCAAGGGCCGCCTCACCGACCCCCTCCGCGTCCCCTATAACTTCATCAAGGGACCGATCATCGGCTGGGACGCGCCGAAGGCCTTCGTCAGCGACATGGGCTTCTTCACGATGCCGCAGCTGGTCCTCGCCGCCGGCATCGGCGGCAGCGCCCCCGCCGACGTCCTCTGCAGCAACCCCAACGCCTGTCCCGAACGCTCCGATGGCAGCATGGAAGTCCCGGAGTCGTTGCGGCGCCAAGCCGTCCACCGCTTCCTCGACGGCTGATCACGCCGCGTGGCACATTGACCACACTGGGGTGTGGTCAATCGCACGAACGGCGCGGCGATCAGTCGGGGGTGGCGGCCTTGGGCTTGCTGTCGGTCGACTTCGATTCGCTGGACTTCGAGTCCGAGGAGCTGGAGTCCGAGCTCGACTCGGAGGGCTTGGAGTCCTTCGACCCGTCAGAGCCGTTGCCGCCCTTCTTCTTCTTGCCGTAGTCGGTGTTGTAGAAGCCGGAACCCTTGAAGTGGACGGCGGGCGAGTGCAGGACGCGCACCGCGGGGGCGCCGCACTCCTGGCACTCGGTCAGCGGCTCGTCGACCATCTTCTGGATCACATCGAAGACGTGGCCGTTCTCGCATTTGTACTCGTAGATAGGCACGGGCTGCGGGATTATCGCAGCCGCTACGGTTCCGGCATGGCAACCGCCCCCGAGCAGGAGACGCGCCCGACCGAGGTATCGATGGAGGAGATCGTCGCCCTCTGCAAACGGCGCGGCTTCGTCTTCCCCTCCTCGGAGATCTACGGCGGCCTCGGCTCGACCTACGACTACGGCCATTACGGCGTCCTGCTCAAGGGCAACGTCAAAGCCGAGTGGTGGCGGGCGATGCTGCAGGAACGCGACGACATCGTCGCGATCGACTCGGCGATCCTCCAGCACCCGCGGGTCTGGGAGGCCTCAGGCCACCTCGAGGGCTTCACCGACCCGCTCGTCCAGTGCCTCGGCAAGTGCAAGCGGCGCTGGCGCGAGGACCATCTGCGCGAGGCGATCGAAGCCGAGAGCGGCGACCCGAGCGCCGAGCTGAAGTGCCCCGAGTGCGGCGGCGACCTCTCCGAGCCGCGCCAGTTCAACCTGATGTTCGAGACCCACGTCGGCCCGGTGGCGGGCGAGGGCTCAGAGGTCTACCTGCGG
>Ga0193706_1000859_pt1 | contig 14946 bp, 12 predicted proteins | sample U3c1metaG_FD_160130 | JGI IMG/M metagenome (GOLD analysis project Ga0193706, IMG submission 160130) | Soil microbial communities from a riparian zone of the East river system, Colorado, United States - U3c1 | ecosystem: Environmental > Terrestrial > Soil > Riparian zone | place: USA: East River... | reverse complement strand
CTCGGTGAACGAGGGCTCGCTCTCGATCACCTGCGAAGTCGACATCTCCGACGTGCTCGACCCCACCGACGACACGATCTACCGCGCCCTGGCCGGCGGCGTGACCGCGGCACGCATCCTGCACGGCTCGGCGAATGCGATCGGAGGCAGGCACGAGGTGATCAAGCTGAAGTGGGGTCGCCGGCCCGAGGAATTGAAATTCCCTGGCGCGAAGGAAGGCGTGAAGTTCGCGCTCGGCGAGAACCCCAAGCAGTCGAACGGCGGCGGAGGCACGCGCTTCCCCGATTCGCGCATGGGCGTCGAGGCTCTGTACTACCGCGCTTTCACGCGCGCACGCGAATACGCGCAGGAATGGAAGGCCTACGAAGCGCTGCAAGCGGCCGGCAAGGATCCGATGCCGCCGCGGCGCGACGTGCGACTCGATGCCCTGCGCGGAATTCTCGAAGGCACGATCGACGTGCACTCGCACTGCTACCGCGCGGACGAGATCCTGATGCTCCTGCGCGTGTCCGAGAGCTACGGCTTCCAGATCAAGACGCTGCAGCACGTCCTCGAGGGCTACAAGGTCGCCTTCGAGATGGCCGCGGCCGGCGTCGGAGGCTCGACCTTCGGCGACTGGTGGGCGTACAAGATCGAGGCTTACGACGCGATCCCGCAGAACGCCACGCTGCTCGACGCCGCGGGCGTGGTCGCGTCGGTCAACTCGGACGATGCCGAAATGGGGCGGCGCTTGTACGGCGAAGCCGCGAAATCCATCCGCTACGGCGGCATGGATCGGGTGCGCGCCCTCGACCTCGTCACGCTCAACTCGGCGAAGCAGCTCGGCATCGACGCGCGCACCGGCTCGATCGAGATCGGCAAGGACGCCGACCTGGTGCTGCTCAACGGCGATCCCCTGTCGTCGCTCGCGCGCGTCGAGTGGACCATGGTCGACGGCGAGATCGAGTTCCAGCGCCGCGACGTCTTCGATCTCGAGAAGAATCCCCCCGCGGTCGCCACGTTGGGAGCAGAGACCGCGGCGGACTCGATCTGGAAAGCGGACGGCGGCGAGACGGTCGCGCTGACCGGCGGCACGATCCACCCGGTCACGGCCGCGGCCATCGAAGGCGCGACGCTGCTCCTGCAGGACGGCAGGATCGTTGCGATCGGCAAGGGCATCGCGATTCCGGCCGACGCGCGGGTGGTCGACGTCACCGGCCGCCACCTGTGGCCGGGGATCATCGCGCTCGACACGCCGCTCGGATTGTTCGAGATCGGCTCGGTCGCCGGCACCGACGACCAGGCCGAGATCGGCGGCAATCAACCGGACCTGCGCGCGAGCGCCGCGCTCAACGCCGATTCGGCGCACATCGCGGTCACCCGCGCCAACGGGGTCACGCGCTCGCAGACCTCGCCGCAAGCCGGCGGGCCGATGATGGGCCAGTCCTGCGTGATCAAGCTGGCCGGCGAGACCTGGGAGGAGATGCTCACCCTCGATCGCGACATGCTGCACATCACCTACCCGCGCGCTCCCAACGTCGCGAAGGAGAAGAAGAAGGCCGACGACGAGAAGCTGCTCGAGAAGACCTTCGAGGCAGCGCGCGAGTACGCGCGCTTGAGCGACGAGGCCACCAGGCTCGGCACGGCGCCGCCGCTCTTCGATCCGCGCATGGCGGCCCTCGCTCCCTACGCGCGCGGCGAGAAGAAGATCGCGCTGCACGCCAACAACGCTCAGACGATCTTGAACGCCCTGCGCTTCGCCAAGGAGCAGAAGCTCGACGTCGTGCTCTACGGCGTGAGCGAGGGCTGGAAAGTCGTCGATGCCCTGGTGCGCGAGAAGCGTCCGCTGGTGATCGGTCCGGTGCTCGGCCTGCCCTCGACTCCCTACGATCCCTACGACGCGCCTTACGCGAACGCCGCGGTGCTCGCGCGCGCCGGCCTGGCCTTCGCGATCGAGTCCTCGGACCACGAGAATCCGCGCAACGTCGCTTTCCATGCGGCGATGGCCGCGGCCTACGGCCTGCCCCACGACGAAGCGGTGCGCGCGGTGACGCTCTACGCGGCCCGCACCCTGGGGCTCGAGAATCAGCTTGGCAGCCTGACCGTCGGCAAGCGCGGCGACGTGATCGTGACCGAGGGCGACCTGCTCGACATCCGCGCGAGAGTCGACATGGTGTTCATCGACGGCGTCCAGCAGTCGGTGAAAAACCGCCAGACGGAGCTATACGAGCGCTACAAGGCCCGCCTGGAACGCAAACGCGCGAAGAAATAGCCATGAAGACGCCGTGCATGATCCTGGCCGGGGCGCTGCTCGCCGGCTGCCACTCGACTTACTACGACGCGCGCTTCGCCCCGCCGACCACCGAGGCGATCGCCTCCGCCGGCGAGGGAGCTCAAGCGCGCTCGGTGGTCTCCTTCGTCGGCGTGCGGCGCAAGGACGGAAAGACCGGCGCGCCCCCGCAAGTCGAGTTCCGCATGCGCATCGAGAACCTGGGCAGGGTTGCCTGCACCCTCGAGCAGCACGCGCTGCAACTTCTCTCCGGCTCGCTGGAGCCCTTCGGCGCCGCTCAGCTCGTCAGCGAGGATCCGCCCTTGATCGCCGCCGGCGCCACCGCGAACTACGACATCCTCTTCCCCCTGCCCGCGGACAAGAGCGCCAACGAGGTCGACCTGCGCTCGCTCAACCTGCGCTGGGCCATCGCTTTCGACGGGCAATCGGTCACCAACGGCTTCACCTTCGAGCGCGTGGTGCCTGCCCCCTACGAATCCTCCCACTTCAGCGTGGGGATCGGCTTCTGGGGCCACTGAGCGGGCTCCCGCCAGCTGGTGGTAAACTGGCTGGACTTTTTCGCATCGAACGCCCGCTGACCCATACCCTCCCATGCAATCGACCGATCTGATCAGTCTGCTCGTCATCGCCATCGGCAACGCCCAGGTCAGCGGCACGCGCTCGCCCGCCATCGATTCCGTCGAGGAGCTTCTGAAGCTCGACCTCACCGGGACGAAGGAGAAATACGCCGCGGTGCGTTTCCTGACCAAGGAAGCGCCGGCTGGGCGCACGCTCGGCGACTGGCTGCTCGCCCAGGACGGCTTGAAGCAGCTGCGCCTGATCAAGGGCCAGCTGCAGACGCCGGAAGGACTTCCCGAGGGCACGACTCCGGCGATGCTCGCCGGCATGCAGGGCGCGTCGCCGATGCTCCTGGTCGCGGTGTTCTCCGACCACTGCGACATTTTCGCGCCGCGCATGATCACGCCGCCGCAGGTGGACTTGAAAGTCGATGACCTGCTCGAGTTCCTGATGAACTCGAGCAAGGCCACCTTCATCCGCGAGGAGCTGGCGAAGCGCCACTCGAACCTCCCGCGCACGCCCAACGAGAATCCTTGGCAGGCCCTGCTGCGCCACCTGCCCGATCAACTGCCGATGCCGGTGGTCAATTCCTTGATGGCCGTGCTCGCCCTGCCCGAAGTGACCGACGAGGATCGCAAGAACTTCGAGGAGCTCTACAAGGCCCGCGCCGTGACCGCCCCGCCGCGTTTCGAGTTCGCCGTCGCCGGCCGCGCGGATGGCGTCCCGCCGAAAATCGACGTGTCGGAGGCTTCGAAGCGCCTGCAGGATCAATTGAACAAGGCCGCGGCCTTCGCCCACTCGAAGAAGCTCGATCAGTGGTCGACGCACTTCCGCGCCTGCGCGCAGATCATCTCCAACGGTCCGCCCCAGGCCGAGCCGATGCTCGGCGTGTTCGACGAGTGCGGCTGGCCGAAGCCCGCGGTCAACCTGCTCGCCGGCGTGGTGCGCTCGTGGGTCTTCGGCGGCAAGGGCAGCTGGAACGACGTCAGCCTCAACGCCGACGCCGAGTACAACCAGCTCTCCTCCGCGCTGCTCGAGGAAGTCCAGGGCGGCATCGTCGCCGCTTCCTGCACCGTTCCGCGCGGCTGAGCCGCCGGCCTGGACCGTCCGGGGTCAGCGCAGGCTGGCTTCGGCCGGGCGCACGGTCATCGTGAGCAGTCGATTTCCGCGCAGGACCTCGATCGCCATCTCCGCGTCGATCGCGTCGTGATCGAGCAGCCTGTGCAGGTCGGCCACCGATTCCGTCGGCCGCTTGCGCAAGGAGACGATCACGTCGCGCGGATGCAGTCCGGCGCGCGCCGCAGGGCTCGAGGACTCGACGCGCTCCACGCCGAGACCGCGCGCGGCGCTCAAGCCGAACTCGTTGACGACGCGCTTGGGGAGCAGGACTTCCTGGGCCGCGACGCCGAGCCAGGCGCGGCGCACGCGCCCGTGGGCCAGGATCTCGCCCAAAACGAACTTCGCGGTGTTCACGGGAACGGCGAAGCACAGACCCTGGCTGCCCTGGACGATCGCCGTATTGATCCCGACGACGTTTCCATCGCCGTCGAGCAGCGGCCCGCCGGAGTTGCCCGGGTTGAGCGGCGCGTCGGTCTGGATCACGCCCTCGATGCGCCGTCCGCTCGCGCCGGTCAGGCTGCGGCCCAGGGCGCTGACGATGCCCAGGGTCACGCTGCGCGCCAGGCCGAAGGGCGATCCGACGGCCAGGACGAAGTGCCCGACGCGCAGGGAATTCGAGTCCCCGAGGCTCGCGGGCTGGAAAGGCTTGGAGCTGGAGAGGCGCAGCAGGGCGAGGTCGGTGGCCGGGTCCTCGCCGACGAGGTCGGCGATCAGAGTCCGTCCGTCGGCCAGCTCGGCCTCAACCCCGGTGGCGCCGTGGATCACGTGGCTGTTGGTCAAGGCCAGTCCGTCGGCCGAGATCAGCACGCCCGAGCCGCCCGACATCCCTCGGCGACCCGCGCCCATCGACCGCACGTGCAACACCGCGGAGCCGGCGCGCTCGACGATCGCCGCCACCTCGTCTGACATCGAATGCATGAAACCCATGGGCCACGCATGGGATGCGCGGCACTCTGCTTCAAGCAAACCTGACCTGCAGCGAGCAGGAGCGAGCTTCAGTCCTGCTTCACCGGCGGCCTGGAGATCGGAATCGGCTTCATCAAGTCGTCGACGGCGACCATCGTCACCTTCGCTTCAGTCACGTGGACGTTCTGGGTGCGGTCGCGCGCGCGCTGGGCCCAGACCGACACGCCGACGGTGATCGAGGTCCGGCCGACTTTCACCGTGTGCGTGAAGAACGAGACCAGATCGCCGACGAACACCGGCTGGCGGAATTCGATCTGGTCCATTGCGATCGTCACGATCTTGTCGGGATGGTATTGGTGGGCCTCGATCGCGGCGGCGAGGTCGATCTCCGAGAGGATCACGCCGCCGAAGATCGTGCCCATCGCGTTGGTGTCGCGCGGCATCATGACGCGTCGGATCGAGGGCTGCTGGTTCGCGGGGTAGGCGACGGGGTGCTTGGTCATGAGACGGTGGCGAGTTGCTCTTTGGCCCAGGTCAGGACGCGAGCCTCGAGCTCGGGCGTCTTGCCCGTGAAAAAATGGTCGACCGCGGGGATCTCGTCGAAGGTGAAGTGCGCGGGGAGCTCGGGCACGCGCGAGCGCAGCTCGCTCAGGTTGCCGTACTGGTCCAGGCCGGCCATCAACAGGTGGGTCGGCGGCAGCACGTCCCTCAGGAACGAGCAATCGTAGGCCACGCAGGGCATGGTGACGCACAGGAGCCGCCGGATGCGCCGGTCCGCTCGAGCAAGCCGCGCAATCGTCCGCGCGCCGAAGGAAAAGCCCGCGCCCCAGAGCTCGAGGGCGGGAAAACGCTGCTCGAGCAGGTCCAAACCCGCCGCCGCGTCCATGTCCTCGGCGCCTTCGCCATCATGGCTGCCTTCGCTCGCGCCGACTCCGCGGAAATTGAAGCGCAGCACGGCCAGTCCGGCGTGCTGCAGCCCGCGCGCGGTACGGAACACGACGTTGTTGTCCATCGTTCCCCCGCCCTTGGGGTGCGGATGGCAAACGAGGGCGGCGGCGCGCGGCGCGGCTCCGTGCAGGGGTTCCCAGAGGATGGCTTCGAGGCGACCGACCGGGCCGGGGATGAAGAACTTCATCGACCGCCGTACTGTACCCGGCGCCGATGGCCTCCCGAGCGCTGATCCTGCTGCGCGCGCGCCTGCAAGCCCAGCGCGATGGAGCGCGGCTGCCGATCGCCTCGCTGTTCATGCAGGCCTTCGCGGCGACGGTCGCCTGCGCCCTACCGCCTTCGGATCTGCCGCATTTTGCGTACGCGCTGTATGCCCTTTCGGTCTCGGCCTTCCTCGTCGCCATTCCCTTGTTCGGAGAGCTCGGCGATCTGCTCGTGCGCGACGAAGCCGAGGCCTGGGTCAGCGCGCTTCCGCTGCGCTCGCGCGACCTGCGTCTGGCGCGGCTCGGGCACCTGTGCATCGCGCTGGGTTTGTTGACACTCGGCGCGCTGGTGCCGGCGGCCTTGCTCGCCGACGGCTTTTCGATCGGTGAGCGCTTGCTTCTGATCGCGGCCGGTCTTGCGCAGTCGCTGTTCCTGGCTGCTCTGCTGGTCAGCCTGATGAGCCTGCTCTCCGCGCGCGCCCAGGCGCTGCTCGTCTTGCTGCAGACGGGATTGTTCCTGTCGGCGATCGTCGGCGGCGCGCTTGGCCTGCGGCACCTGGATGCCCTGCGCACCCTGAACGGTCCGACGGAAAGCTCGCTCGCCTGGTTTCCCCCGGCGTGGTTCGCCGCGCCCTTCGCGGGGACCTTGCTGACGAGCGCATGGGTGGTGCTTGCGCCTTCGATCCTTCTCGCATCTCTCGCCGTGCTCGCTTTCGTGCCCGCGCCGGCGGTGGCCACGACGCGCGGCGGGGCTCTGCTGCTCGGCCGAGCCCTGGCTCCGGTGCGCGCCCTGGCCCTGAAGTTCTGGGTGCGGCGAAACGAGCGCGGCGTGTTCAACCTGGTCTTCGAGGCCCTGCCCAAGGAACGCGAGTTCGTGCTGCGCACCTATCCCTTGATCGGCCTGCCCCTCGCCTTCCTGCTGGTCGGGACGCGCGGCGAGGACAGCGAGGGAAAGCAGGCGCTGCTGTCGCTCCTGCTCTTCACGCCCGGCGTCTACCTGCCCGTGCTGCTCGCCCACGTCCCCGTCAGCGCTTCGCACCGCGCGCGCTGGATCCTCGACGGCGCGCCTCTCACGAAAGCTCAGATCGACAACGCCGCGCTGAAAGCCGTGGCGATCCGCTTCCTCCTGCCCTTGTACCTGGCCCTGGGCGCGCTGAGCTGGAGCCTGTGCGGAGCGGGCTTCACGCTGCGCATGACGCCGATCACTTTCCTGGTCACCCTGGCCGTGGTGCGCCAGATCTACCGCGGCTTCGGCATCGAGAATCCCCTGTCGGTGCCGCCGGAGGAGATTGCCGCGGATCAGTCGTGGTTCAACGCGATGATGATGATCGCGCTGCTCTTGACCCTGGCGGCGGTGTTCGCGACCAAGCTCCTGGTCTCGCCGCTGACCTGCGCCATCGTGATCGCGGCGCTGCTTTTCCTGGAGTGGATCCAGGATCGTCAGCTTTCGCAGTCAGTCGCTGAGTGACAGATAAGCCGCGAGATCGAGCGGCAGCGGGCTCTCGACCGCGATGCGCAGCCCGCTCGTCGGCGAGGTGAAGATCAAACGGTGGTTGTGCAGGGCGTGGCGCTCGAGCTCGAGCTGCTCGAGGTCGCTCTCGGTCAATCGATCCTCCGCGTAGCGCTGGAACAGCGCGTCCTCGACTCCGTAGAGCTTGTCGCCGACCAGCGGGTGGCCAATCGCGTCCATGTGCACGCGGATCTGGTGCTGGCGACCGGTCATCGGCTGGGCCGCGATCAGCGTGCAATGGCGCCGCCGCTCGACGACCCTCCAGCGCGTCACCGCCTCCTGGCCATCCGGCTGCACCGCCATCTTCAACTCGACGGCGCTGGTGCGCGAGGGACCGATCGGCAGGTCGATCGTGCCGTGGTCGGCTTCCACGGCGCCGCGCACGATCGCGAGGTACTCCTTCTCCGTCTCGCGCGCCTCGAACTGGCGCATGAATTCCGCGTGGGACTGGGGTGTCTTGCCGATCAAGAGCACGCCGCTGGTCTCGCGATCGAGCCTGTGGCACAGGCGCGGCCGCGCATCGCGGTGCAGGCGGTTGTACTGGAAGTGCGCCAGCACGCGCTGGATCAGCGTGTCGGACAGGTAGCGGCCTGAAGGGTGGACTGCGAGCAGCGCGGGCTTGTCGACGACCAGCGCGTCCTCGTCCTCGTAGAGCACCACGATCTCGGTGGTGCTCGGAGGCTCGATCCTGCGCACCGGTTGATCCTCGGGCACGGCGACGATCACCTGGCTGCCGTGGGCGAGCTTGCGGCCCGGCCGGCGCTCGACCTTCGCGGTTCCCGAGCCCTTCGGATGCTCCGGGCTCGACGCGTCGACCTTGACCGAGCCCTCGCGGATCAGGTTCTGGACCGAGGAGCGCGAGCGCCAGGTCAGGTGCATCGCGAGGAACACGTCGAGGCGCACGTGGACTTCCGCGGCGGTCATGCGCAGCGCGCTGGCGTCGACCGTCAGCGCGACTTCCTCGACGCTCGCATTGAGGTCGCGATCCTTCTTGAAGAGGCGCATGGAAAAAAAGCGGGCACGCGTGGTTCGCGTGCCCGCTCGTTCGGTTCGAGGCGGCGGGAGGTCGCTCGATCTACATGTTGGCCGAGGAGCTCGGTTCACGCGAATCGCGCGAGCCCATCCGGCCAAAACCCTTCTTCACCACGCGGCGCTTCTTCGTCGGAACTCGGCCCGAGGCCTGCTGGCGAGCGAGGCGCGTGGCGCGCTGGATCGTGCGCAGGCGCTCGCGGCGTTCGCGGCGGCGGCGGTCGGAGCGCTTCTCGTGCCAGGTGTTGGCCTTGGCCAGCCGGAAGATCCCGCTGTAGTTGCACTGGCGCTTGAAGCGCCGCATCGCGGCCTCGAGTGACTCGTTCGGACGGATCTGAACTTTGATGACCAAGCGCGGAGGACCTTTGGCGGCGATGAGGAATGTGAAACGGAGATCGTCGGGAGGCCCTGCGGCTCCCGAACGGAAGGGGCGGAGAGACTACCTCCTGGGCAGGGAAGCGGCAAGCCAGCCCCTGGTAATGGGGACAGGGGAGCGTGAAGCTCTCCGCCTGTGGACCCGCAAGCGCAGAAGCCCGAAGTCCGCTCGCAGGAGCTGCTGCAGGGCACGGTCGAGGTGGTCACCTACCACCGGCCCGAGTCGCTGTACACCGTCCTAAAGATCTCGCCCGAAGCTGGTTATGCGGATCCGGGCACACTCTCGATGTTCCGCGAGATCCGCCTGGTCGCGGTCGGCGCCATGCCGGATCCGACCGAGGGCCAGCGCCTGCGCATGTTCGGCCGCTGGAGCACCCACCCGAGCCACGGCCGGCAGTTCGAATTCGAGGGCTTCGAAGTCCTGCCGCCGGCGGATGCCGCCGGACTCGTGCGCTACTTCTCTTCGCGCGCTTTCGAGGGAATCGGCGAGATCCTGGCCCTGCGCATCGTCGAGACCCTGGGCGAGACCGCGCTCGAGGTGATCCGGGATCGGCCGGAGGAACTCGAGCGCGTTCGCGGGTTGAAGCCCCTGGTGCGCGTGGCCCTGGCCGCGGCAGTCCGGCGCGAATTCGCCACCCACCAGCTGCACGCCTTCCTGCGCGGAGCCGGGCTGGGCCCGCGCCAGGCGGCGCAGGTGGTGCGGGCTCTGGGAGCCGATTGCGAGGCGCAGCTTCGATCCGACCCCTACCTGCTGGCTGGGAAGGTCGCGGGAATCGGCTTCGGCATCGCGGATCGTTTTGCGCAGCGCTTGGGACTGGCCCCTGATTCGCCCGAGCGCTGCCGCGCGGGATTGCTGCACGTGCTGCGCCAGTCCGCGAGCGAGGGACACAGCCTGCAGCGCCAGTCCGAGTTGTTCGCCGGCGCGCGCGAGCTGCTCGCCGTCGCGCTCGACGACGAGGCCCTCCCACGCGCCCTCGACGACCTGGCCGCCAGGCGCGAAGTGCGCGTCGAGGTGCTCGAGGAAGAGCCCTGGGTCTACCTGCCCTGGCTCGCCGCGAGCGAGGCCGGAGTCGCCGCCAGCATCGAGACCATCCTGGCTCGTGCCGGCGAGACGAGGCCACTGGCGAAAGAGGTCGATCTGCGCTCCATGGAGAGCTTCCAGGGGGTTCAACTGGACCTCAAACAGCGCGAAGCCGTGCTCGGCCTGCTCTCCGCTCCCCTGGCCCTGCTCACGGGCGGTCCCGGCGTGGGCAAGACCACGATCGTGCGCTGGGTGGTGCGTCTCGCGCAGGATCGCGGAGCCAAGGTCCTGCTCGCATCCCCCACCGGTCGCGCGGCCAAGCGGCTCGCCGAGGCGACGGGCGCCGATGCATCGACCGTGCACCGCCTGCTCGGCTGGGATCCGTTGACCGGCTCCTTCCTCCACGACGCTTCGAATCCCCTGGAGTGCGATCTGCTGGTCGTCGACGAGATCTCGATGCTCGACGTGGTCCTCGCCCACCATCTGCTCAAGGCGGTGGCCGACCCCACCCGGCTGATCCTGGTCGGCGATCCGGATCAGCTGCCCTCGGTGGGGCCGGGGAACGTGCTCGCGGACATGATCGCCGCGGGCCGCATCCCCCTGCATCGACTGACCGAGGTCTATCGCCAGCAGGGCGGCAGCCTGATCATCGAGAATGCTCACCGCATCCTGACCGGGCAGGAGCCGCGGCTGCCAGCACGAGGCGACCTGACCAGCGACTTCTATTTCTTCCCCGCCGAGGACGCGGCGAGCGCGGCCGAGCGGGTCGTCGAGGTGGTCACCCAGCGCATCCCCCAGAGCTTCGGGATGAGCTGGATCGACGACGTGCAGGTGCTCGCGCCCATGTACCGCGGCGACTGCGGCGTCGACGCGCTCAACGATCGCCTGCGCGAGGCCCTGGGCCACGGCGGCCGCGAAGTGGTCCACGGCGGCCGGATCTGGCGCACCGGAGACCGGGTGGTGCACACGCGCAACGACTACGAGCGCGAGGTCTTCAACGGCGACATGGGGCGGATCGCGCGCGTCGACGAGGACGGCTCGGTGCTCGTGCGCTTCCCCGAGAAGGAGGTGCTCTACGCCTCCGACGAGCTCGCCGACCTCCAGGCAGCCTTCGCGGTGACCGTCCACCGCTCCCAGGGCAGCGAGTACCCGGCCGTGGTCGTGCCTCTGGTGATGGCCCAGGCGATCATGCTGCAGCGCAATCTGCTCTACACAGCCATCACACGGGCCCGAAGATTGGTCGTGCTGGTCGGTTCCAGGCGCGCTCTGCAGCTGGCGATCCAGAATGCCGAGCCATCGGCGAGACGCTCGGGCCTGGCCGCTCGATTGAGACGTCCAATGGTCTAGAAACCTGCGGATTTGGACCGTGAATAGGCCTCAAACCCTGGCGTAGCCGCGAGAATCGCTATTCTAGCCGCCTTCAAAGTCCTCCAGCCCAACCAAACAATGAACTCGATGCGCTTCATCCTGCCGGCCCTCCTGGCCTCTCCCCTGCTCCTGGCCCTGGAGCCGCGCGGTGACGCGCTCACTTTCCACCCCGCGAAGGAGTCCTCGCTCACCAAGAACAACGAGATAACGATGTCGTTCGAATTGGGCGACATGACGATGATGGTCGACGGGAGCGACATGAGCGGTCAGATCCCCGCCGATTTCACCGGCGAAATGAACATGTCGATCACCTGGATCGACAAGTACCTCGACCTGAAGGACGGCAAGCCGCTCGAGCTGATCCGCTCCTACGAGGAGATGAAGGGCTCGATGGACATGAACGCCCAGGGCGAGTCGCACAACACGGAGATTCCTGAGTTCGACGCGCTGTCCGGCAAGGCGATCAAGTTCAAGTGGAACGACGAGAAGAAGGACTACGACGTCACGTTCCACGAGTGCGAGGGCGAGGACAAGCTGCTCAAGACCCAGCAAGTCGACATGGACTACCGCATGATGCTTCCGACCAAGGAAGTTGCGGTCGGCGACAAGTGGGAAGTCCCCACCGACTTCGTCAAGACGGTCCTCGACGGCATCAAGAACGGCGACATGGGCGACGACGAGGCCGGGATCGCCTCGATCCTGCAGGACGAGCTCTTCCCGCAGATGGAGAAGCTGCTCGACAAGTTCAAGACCACCTGCGAGTACAAGGGCCACCGCGAAGAGGACGGCGTCGACGCCGGCGTGATCGCGATCACCATCGAGGGCAAGGGCGACCTCGACCTCAAGTCGATGATCGAAGCCATCGTCGCCGAGAAGATGCCGGCGGGCGTCGAGATGAACATGGACATCAAGAAGGCCATGCTGGGCCTTTCGATGACCGGCAAGGGCGAGCTCCTGTGGAACCAGGCCTCGGGGCACGTGCTCTCGATGAACCAGACGGCCGATTTCACCATCGACGTCGGTTTCGACGCCTCCATCGACGCGCAGGGCGAGTCCCACACGATCGAGGCCCAGGTCGAGATGCCCGGCAAGTTCGAGTCCAAGATGGCGGTGAAGAAGTAGCTCCAAGCCTCCTTCCCGCGCGCCCATGCGGCGCCCGCTACCCACTTCCGGGGAGCGGGCGCCGCTGGCTTTTTCTCGCCGCCAGCTCTTTGGTTCCAGGCGCGCCGAGGCGAGCGGAGGACTATGATCGCGACGCCTGCTCCGGTCCCCGTTCCTCCGCACTTCCCAGGAGCTCTGGAATTTTGCCGCACGAGTTCTCCAGCCATAGGAAGCAAGGGAATTCGATCCTGCTGATCGACCTCGAGAACTTCTATCTCGCGCGAGAGCACACTTCGGGAACGTATCGCTCGAGCGAGCTGTCGATCGACCTCGAAGAACTCTCGAAATTCCTGGGCGACGTCGCTGGCACGCGCCGCGTCACGGTGCGCCGCGCCTACGCCAACTACAACGCGGCGCGGCAAGCAGGCGAAGTCGGCCGCTGGGATTTCTTCCTGCAGCGCGCGCCGAAGACCTTGATGGAGTGCGGCATCGAGCCGGTGCAGGTGTTCCGCTTTCCCGGCGGCGGCAACAAGAACGCGGCGGACATGCGCCTGGCGATGGACGCCTCGGTGCTGGTCGCCGAGAACGAGCACATCGAGCAGTGCGTCCTCGTCACCGGCGACGCGGACTTCATCCCGCTGATCCTCGACCTGCGCCGGCGCGGCATCGAAGTCGTAGTGATCGGCGTGCGCGGCCACACGAAGATGGTGCTCGAGCGCTATTGCGATCGCTTCGAGTACTTCGAGGACCTGCTGGTCGCGTCGGAGTACGAAGGCGGCGCCACGCCGCAGCTCGCCGCGCTGCGCAACGCTCTGCACGCGATCCTCGCTCGCCATTCGCCGCTGCCCTTCGCCGCGGTCAAGCCGCTGCTGGTCAAGGAGCTCGGCCGCGCCTTCGAGCCGACGCGCTTCGGTTGCGAGAACACCGGAGATTTCCTGCGCTCCTTCGCGGAGGAGCTGGCGATCGACATCGGCAATGGCGCGAGCGATTGGGAAGTGCGCGTGCGCACTCCGGGCAGCGAGCCCGCGCTCGCGCCGGTCGAGACGCTCGCTTCGCCGCCCACGCCCCACGGTCTCCCTTCCGAGCATTCGTCCGCCTCGTACCACAAGCTCTTGCGCTACCGCCGTCCGAACCTGCACACGCTTCCGCTCGAGGAATGGGACGCGATCACCGAGTCGATCTACGCCCTCTCGGTCGACGAGCTCGGCGCCGCGCGCGACATCGAGCATCAGAAGCTGCTCGACGCGACCACGGCCTTGTGCGAGCCGCGCGGTTTCGAGATGACCTACCACAAGGTCAACGGCGTGCTGTTCCAGATCTTCAAATCGGGCTGTTTCGTGTGCTCGGCCGAAGGCCCCGACAAGGGGCGCGTGGAATTCCACTGGGGACTTCCGGCGCGATTCCACGCTGGCATCGACAGCCTCGAAGCGCTGCGACTGCGGCTGCGCAAATTCGTGGTCGACTCGCTCAAGGAGCGCCTCGAGTCCGTCGGCGTCCACACGCCGATCGACGTGACGGTGCTCGCCGAGCTGATCGAGGGGCCGACGCCCAGGCCCGAGACGCTCTTGCAGCTGACTGCCCTGGTGCACAGCAAGCCCGCACCGCCCGCCGCTGCGCTCGTCCGGTCGCAGCCTGCGTTCGCCGCGGACGTGTACTGAGCCCCTGCGCGAGTAGCAGCCGCGAGAGCGAGCCGCTACCATCGATTCGATGTCCCCGCAAACGGCCGAGTCGCGGGCGAACCTGGCGAAGTTCTGTCGCAAGTTCCACCTGACGCACCCGGCCTACAACATCCATCGCTTGTCGGCCAAGAGCGTGCGCAGCGCCGCCGAGCGTTACTTCAAGGGCTCGCTGATCGAGATCGGCTGCGGCACGAAAAGCTCGACGCTCCTGTTCGGCGACCTGGTCGAGCAGCACATCGGCATCGACATCCCCGAGTGCTACCACGACGTCACCAACGTCGACGCCTTCGCGACGGCCTACCACCTGCCCTTCATGGACGGCGTGTTCGATTGCGCCTATTCCGGCGCGGTGATCGAGCACTTGAACGACCCGCAGCGCATGGTCGACGAGGCCTTCCGCGTGCTCGCGCCCGGCGGCTACGCGGTGTTCACCGCGCCGCAGTATTTCCATCTGCACGAGGAGCCGCGCGACTATTTCCGCTTCACGAAGTTCGGCCTGGACCACATGTGCCGCAAGGCGGGCTTCGAGCCGGTCGAGATGATCGCCCTGTCCGGTTTCCTGATCACCTTCGGTTTCGAATTCGGATACTGGCTGCGCGCCGTGGCTCGCGGCCCGCTCAAGCCCTTCGCGCGCATGACGGTGGCGATGAACAATCTGGTCCTGCCCGCGCTCGACCGCGGCTTCCTGCGCCGCGAGGGCTTCACCTGGATGAATCTCGCGGTGGTCCAGAAACCGCTCGCCGCCCGGTGAGCGCGATGCGCGTCGCGCTGGTCCACATGCGCCATGCCTCGATCGGGGGCACCGAGCTGATCCTCGAGAAGCTCTCGCGCGAGCTCGCGGCGCGCGGCCACGAGGTGAC
>Ga0193706_1000858_pt1 | contig 14947 bp, 9 predicted proteins | sample U3c1metaG_FD_160130 | JGI IMG/M metagenome (GOLD analysis project Ga0193706, IMG submission 160130) | Soil microbial communities from a riparian zone of the East river system, Colorado, United States - U3c1 | ecosystem: Environmental > Terrestrial > Soil > Riparian zone | place: USA: East River... | reverse complement strand
CCTACAGTTTACGTTCGTAGGCCGGGTCTTTTTAGACCCGGCGCGTCACCGCCCCACCAGATACAGATCGATGATGTCCGCGCGGCGGCGGAGTCCGGCAACCCATTCATCGACCACCTGCCGCCGGCGATCCTCGCCGACCGAGAAACGCTGCGCGAGGTAGCCGCGGATGCGCAGGTTCTCGCGCATCGTCTCGCGCAGGTGCGCCAGGTCGATCCCCGAGCGGGCGAGGACTCCCTCGAAAGCGCCGGGCGATGGGAATCGAGATTGTACCGTCTGCACCTCGCGGTCGACATCCGCTGCCGAGGGCTCGGGTGGCGCATACCGATCGACTTCGGCCAGCTGCAGCTCGCGATCGATCAGCTGCGACAGCACGTCACGGATGGGATCGCTCGACTCGCGCGGCGTCACGAGACCGAGATCGTGCGCGGCGTTCACGTCGCTCAACGTGATGAGGCTGCCGCTCACGACGGCCAGCACCCTGTCTATGACTTCGCTGCTCGCACCCTGGGACATAAGGCAAAGGGAAAGGGAAAAGGAAAAAAGCAAAAGGAAAAATCCTTTTACCATCTGCCTTCTACCTTTTTCCTTTTCCATTTCAGAATGCCTGCCCGAACGTGATGAACCAGGCCTCCCGCCGCTCGTTCCGTTCGGGGTTGACGATGTCCCGCTGAGGGTGGACCTTGAAGCCCATGTCGAACCGAATCGGCCCGACGGGTGATTTGTAGCGGAGCCCGAACCCGACCGCGGTCCGAAGCGCGAGCAGATCGAGGTCGGCGGCGTGCGAGAACACGTTGCCAGTGTCGACGAATCCGACTCCTTGAATCCCTTTGTGCACCGGTCCGCGCAGCTCGACGTTGAAGATGGTCTCCGCATTCCCGCCAATCGGCAGTCCTGCCTCAATGGTGTCGGGGCGACCGAGCGTATCGAGCGCGAAGCCGCGAACCGTCGTATCGCCGCCGGCGAAGAATCGCTCCGGCTTGGGTAGATCAGTGACGCCCAGAAGGACGAGGTCCTGCCCCTTGACCTCGACGTCCCGGGGAAAGCCGCGCGCGATGCCGGCGCGCGCCTGGACGGCGAAGACCGATCCGCCGGCATGCGGCACCCGCTTGAACGCCTGCGCGGTGAAGAACGATTTGGCAAAACCGGCCGTCGAACCGATCGCCTTCGCGGCGAGTTGCACGTTCGCGCTGAGATAGCCTCCTTGCGTCGCATCGACGGGCTCGTCGCGGGTGTCGTACGCGCCCTGCACGGAAAACGACGAGAGACGCTCCGCCGCGAAGAAGCGATCGATCAGCGGTTGATCCTGCGGGGACACCAGGTCGTCGAAGGTCCGCGTGTGCTGAAGCTGGTAGGAGCCGCTCATGATCACGCGGCTCGTCAAACGTCTGGACGCCTGCGCGGTCGCGCTGCGCCGCCAGAAGCTGAAGCTCGATCGAATCTGCTGCTCGACGGTGACGTTCAGCAACCCGACGATGTCCGTGTCGAAAAGACGCGGCTCCCTGAACGTGACAAACGTGCGGTATTCCGTCAGTCCGGTTCCCACGCCGGAGGTGGTCGTGAAACCCTGAGGATGCAGGCTGACGCTCCCGAAGAAATTGATCGACCGGTTCTTGCCGAACAGGTTCCGGCGCGTCAGATCGATGAACGCGCGGGGCGCCAGCTCGAACCGCTGTCCGGCGACGCCGCCCTCGACCGGGCTGGGCTCCGCCCGCACGCGCCCCTCGACGCCGCCGCCGTAGCCGAGCGTGGTCGGTGCCGCTTCCTCCACCGTCACCAGCAGGTCCCTCTGGGTCTCGTCGCCGTGGCGGAGTTCTGTCAGCTGCGGGGCGCGGCGGAACAACTGCAGCGCCGCCAGACGGCGCTGACTCTCGTACTCGGCTTCGAGACCGAGCGGATCGCCGGGTTTCAGCTGGAGCTCGCGCTCGATCGTCTCGGCGCTGGTGCGCAGATTGCCGGCGATCAGGATGTGGTCGACGAAGATCCGCGGCCCCTCGCGGACGGTGAACACGAGATTCGCCTGCGTGCGATCGGCGCTGAACCCGGGCTGGGCCTGCACGGTCGCCGACCGGTACCCCAGATTCGCATACTGCAGCTGCATCGCGTCGATGTCGCGTCGGAGCTGCGAGTCGAAGTACGGCGTGCCCGGCTGGAGGGCGAGAGCCTCGCGGAGAGTGGCTTCCGAAACCGACGCGTTGCCCTCAATCTGCACGGAACCGACCACCGTGCGGACCCCTTCTGTAATGAGAATGCTGACCGCGATCGGGATTTGCGTCCCATCGGGGGTCGCCGCACCGGGGCGCGGATCGGCCTGCACCGTGGCCGCGGCAAACCCGCGTCCGCGATACACGCTCTCGATGGCGGTGACGTCGGCATCGAGATTTGCATCCGAATAGGCTTCGCCAACCCGCGTGCGCAGGCTCGTTCGAAGATCGGGCAGCGGAAGCGACGTACCGCCCGATATCTCGACGCTGCCCACGCGATACTGCGACCCCTTGTGCACGGCGAACGTGATGAGCAGCTCGCCGCCCGCCTCCTGGCGCGTATGGGGGGCCATGGCGTCGCGATATCCCTGTGCGCGAAGAAATTCTTCGATCCGGTTGCTCGAGTCCTCGAGCAGGTCCTCGTCCGCCGATCCCTCGCGCTCGATCGGCACCAGCGTGGTCCGTGTCGCACCGGGCAGCGGATCGCCGCTGAACATCACGCTGACGTGGGGCCCAGGGGCCACCGTCAGCGTCAGGTTGGCCACACGGTCGTCATCAGCGAAGCTGACCGCCGGCGTGACGCGCGCCTGGTAGTACCCGCGCGCACGGCGCGTATCGATGTAGCTCGTGATGCGCGTGTTGAGCGCATCCGGCTCGAACGGCGCGCCGCTCGTGACGCCGAGCCGTTTGAGAAACTCCTCCTGCGGCATCATCGGCGTGCCGACGACTGTGATCGTGCCGAGGGTCGTGCGCGATCCGGGATCGATGCTGAAGACGAGCGCGGCATGGTCCGACCCTGGATCGACATCGACGCGCGGGCTGACCGCCGGATGCCGATACCCGCGCTCACGCAGCGCGTCGCTGATGGCGAGCGACAGCTGATCGACGCGGCCGAGCGGCGGCGACGTACCGAAGCGATCGACAATGGCGCGCCTGAGTTGCCCGACGTCGATGCCGGTCCCCTGCAAGCCACCGGCGAACTCCATTTTCGACACGGCGTGAATGGGGCTGAGCTCGTACCGCAGCCGAACGCCGCCACCTTCCACGCTCGCGTCGACGCGCACATCGTCGAACCGTCCCAGGCTGAAGAGATGCGTGACGCTTTCACGGACTTCGAGCATCGACAACGGGCTTCCTGCGCGTGTTTCCACGAGCTGCAGGAGCCCCGGCTCGGTCGTATCGCGGCCGTCGAGCACGAGCGTCACGGAGGCAATGGGCTTCCCGAGGTAGTCTTCGACCGAGGCGCTGGCCGGAGCGGCGAACGCAAATGCAAGAATGCAAAAATGCAAAAATGCACATACTGGTCGACCGCATTGATGCATTGGTGCATTGGTGCATTTCTGCATTGAAGTCGATCGCTTCAGAAGGTATGCCTCACGCGGAATTCGAGGGCGTAGGTCTGCTGGTCCTCGTTGCGCGAGAGAATCCAGGAGAGCCGGTCGTTCTCTTCGTATTCGAGCAGCACGATCTGATCGTTGATCGTCGTGCCCAGGCTGCGCGAGAAGGTCAGGTAAACGCGATCCGACACACGCTTGCCGATCGTGAGCCTGGCCGTCGGACTCAAGCCCGATGTCTGCTGGCTGGAGGTGTCGACGAACGACGGCGTCAGCTGGAAGGTATCCACGCCGAAGGCTTGCTCGAAGACCTTGCCGACCTCCGCCGAAATCGGCGCGGTCAGCGCCTGCGTGGCGCGGGCCGCCAGGATGTCGGTCTGCGCCTGATTCGTCAGCGAGCGCAGCTCGACGTCCTGCTGGTTGTTGCGGCGCACGTCGCTGAACAGCAGCGCGAGCACGTCGGCCGTCGGCAGCGCGGGATCCGAGCTCACGGTCGGCTGCAGCCGCTCGGTCGTGCCGGCGAATCCGACGTTGATGTGATACGTCTGGACCGGCGGCCCGGGCACGCGGACGTTGGTTTCGGCCTCGATGTCGAAGAACGGTTCGGTACGGGTCGGATTGTTGAAATCGATCGCGCCGCGCGTGATGCGATAGCGCCGTCCTTCGAAGTTCACGTCGCCCCGCTCGATGTCGGCGTGCCCCGCGATCACCGGACGGTCGTACGAGCCCTGCAGCGTCAGGTCGGCGCTCGCCACGAGACGCAACAGGTTCGTGTCGACTCGAAGCGTCGAGGGCACTTCGATTCTCACGTCGTACCGGAGCGGAAACGTCGACGGCGTCTCGCCCACGATGACCGTTTCTGCCGCTGACGCCCGGCGCGCGAAATCGAAGATGCTCCCGGGCGCGTCGATGCGGCGCGTCCACAACGCGCTCTTCACCATCACCGTACCGTTCAGCGTCGGCGACTGGTAGCTGCCCACGAGCGCCAGATCCGCGTCGAACGTCGAGCGCACACCTTCGAACAGGCGCAGCTGCATGTCCTGGCCGCTGACCGTCACGTTCAGGTCCCCCGGCTGGTAACCATCAAATCCGACGCGGCCGCCGAACTGTACCTGCCCGCCTCCCATCGTCGCCGTCACATCATCGAACCGGAGGCCTCGCGCGTCGAAGGATACGGTCCCGTTGATCGAATCGAGGGCGTTTGGCAGCGAGAAGTGACGGATGCGGCCCTCGGCAATCGTCGCGCTGCCCGAAAACACCGGCTTTTTCAGCGGGCCGTCGACCGCCGCCATGAGCTCCGCGCGCCCGGATCCGCGAACGTCGCGGAAGAATCCCTGCAGGATGCCGAGGTTCGCGTCTCCCGCGATCTTCAGGCCGACACGGTCTTCGAGCACGCCGATCGAACCGGTCACACGCAGCCGGGTGTCTTCGCCGACGAGCTGTAGATCCTGAACCTTGACCTGGCCGCCCTCGAGCGCGAGCCGAATCGGCGCCGCGTTCTTCACCGCGAAATCGAACAGGCGCATGTCGAGCGTATCGACCGTACCTTCCACGGCGAGATGGTCGAAATCGCTGAGCGCACCGACAAGACGCAGCGAGCCGCTGGCGATGGCGGTCGTGGAGGCGGGGATGTTCGGCACGAACAACCGGACGTACTGATCGATAGAGCTGTCGTGGAATCTCAGGCTGACTTCGGAGTTGGCATCCGGAGAGAGGGAAATTCGCCCGGTGCCGGTCATGGAGAGGCGCGGCGACGCCGCATCAACCTGGCCGCTCAGATCCGTGCCGCGCAATGCGAGATCGCCCGTCGCCTCGCCCACGGCTTCCTTGTCCACGGCCAGCTCGCTGATGCGGAACTTGAAATCGTTCCGAGGCACATCGAAGGTGCCGTTGCCGGTCGCCGACAGCTCGACGATGCCCGACAGAGGAACGCCCGGATATGTCAGAAACGCCAGTTCCCCGGCCGGGATCCGCCGGCCGTCTGCGTTGAACGAGTAGGTCGAATCCCACCCGATGAACGCGGCGCCGGTGATGGTACCGATGCCCTTCGCGATCTCGATCCCATCAACCCGTACCCCGGTGCCGTCGAAGCGCAGCGATGCGGTCGCGTTCTGAATCGTCTCGCCATACGCCACGCCTTCGTCGATCTTCATGGTCCCGACGCCAATCGGCCGCCCTCGCTCGCCCTTCAGACTGAACTCGCCGGACATGCGGCCCGACAGCGGGTACTCGTCGATTTGAAACGCGTGGCGCAGGCTGGCGAGATCGCGCCGCGTCACGCGGAACTTCGCGTCGATCTCGTCGCGGCCGTCCGGACGCGGGGCGATGAGCGAAAACAGACCGTCGGCGCGGATCTCAGAATCGCCGCGGCGGACAATTCCATTTGCGAGGGCGATGTAATCGTCTTCATACACGACGCGGCCGCTCGCCGCGCCCCACGTCGTATCCCAGGCGCGCAGTTCCTCTCCAGTAAAGGTGCCTTCGACGCGCGCGCGGCGAAAGGGCCCCGTCATCACGCCATCGAATTCGCCGCGCCCGCCGATGGGGACGACCGCGTCGCTCGAAGATCCGAAGTCCCTGATCAGGCCCGCCAGCACCTGATCGCTCTCCTGCCAGTCGCGGCTCGTCACGTGAAACGCGAAGCGCGACTGCCCGCCCCATGCCGTGTTGCCCTCGAACGTCACGTGCGTGCGATCGGTGGCAAAGTAGCTCGGATCGAGCTCGATCCCTTCGGCAGTAAACCGGTACGCGAACCGGGCGGCGATCCCCACGTGCGTAGGAAGCGGCACCGGCGCAAACGGTCCCCACTCCGCCGGTCTTTCGACAGAGCCCGGAACAGGCTGCCCGGCGGTGTCCTCCGATCGGGGCGTCATCGGCTCCACGCCGGGCGGTGGAACGATGGTCGCGGATCCTTCGTCGCGCCGGTCGACAAAACGTCCCGTCGGCCATTCGAGGACGTTGTGCCCCGACATCGAGCCCGCAAATCGAAGACCGCGCCAGTTCTGAAAATCGGTGAACCCGGCCAGGTCGGCGTTTTCATAGCTGGCTTCGAACCGCGACGTGGATCGGGTGTTCTTCAGACCGAGCGGCTTGATCGAGTACGTGAACTGCGCGTCACCGTCGAAGAATTTAGCGCCGGCGTCCCAGACGTCGAACGCCGCCGGCGTCCAGTGCAGCGAGCCGGCCAGCGCGGGGAACCGGTAGTCCTTCCAGCCGAGCACGTCGCTCTTGAACTTGCCGGCCAGGTCGTGGCCTCCCTTGAAGAGATGGAACCGGCCCGTGACGTCGCCGTCTCCTGTAAGGTTCCAGTTCTGATCGGAGAAGAAAATATCGCCCATCCGCGGGAACTGCACGCGCGACTCGAAGTCGTAGCTCTGCTCGGGCCATCGTTTGCCGAGCTCCACGCTGCCGTGTGCGATGGTTTTCGCGCCGTCGGTGTCGATTTCGATCCGGCCGAGATCCACGTGCGGGCCGTTCAGCACGAAATGCGCGCGCATGTTCGCCCACATCGGCTTGTAGTTCTGAATCTGCACCGTGCCGCCGTTGAACACCGCCTGGCCGTGGTAATTCGGCACGTTGCCGAGCGTGAAGTCGAGATTGGGACACACGATGCTCCACGGCGTCTGGTGATCCTCGTACGTGAACTGACCGCGCGAGGCGCGCAGATACTGCAGAGTCGTGGTGAAGCGCCTCGGCCCCTGCGGCTGGTCGTCGCGGGTGAACCGCGGCATGTTGTGCCCGTTCTCCCATTTCTCGACGAGCATCTGCCAGTCGATCATTTCGACCGACGTGATCAGGAACTCCGGACGCCGCTGCATCGCCGTCGCCCAGTCCATCGCGATTGAAATACGCTTCGCGGTGAAGAAGGGCCTGTCGCCCGGGTGGAGACCGTCGATGATCATGTCCTCGATGACGTACTTGCCCGTGAGGACGTGAACGGAGAGGCGGCCGATCCGCATCGGCCGCTCGAGATATTTCGATCCTTGCGTCTCGAGCGCCCGGCGGGCGGCAGGCCCGAGATCGACCGTCAGCGACGCCACGATCGCCACGGCGACGATCGTCGCAACGAGCATCAGGCACACGCCGACGTAGCGGGCGCTTTTTCGCAGACGGGGTCGATTAAGTAGCTTCACTGAATGATCATCAGCAGCGCGCCAGCCTCCACCGACATCCCGTCGCGGGTGTGGATTTCGGCAACCGTGCCGTCACGGTCTGCGCGCACCTCGTTCTCCATCTTCATGGCCTCGACGACGACGACGGGCTGACGGGCGAGGACGGCGTCGCCGGCCTTCACGAGAACTCGCACGACTTTACCCGGCATCGGGGCGGTGATCCTCAGCGGTCCGGACCCGGGAGCGGCGCCCCCCTGCCGCCTGCCGCCGCGCCGGCCGTTCAGCCTGAGCGTGACCGGCACCGTCCCAATCGTAACGACGAGCCGTCCATCGGTCTCCGGGGCAGTGGTCGCCTCGTACACCGAGCCGGGCCCGAAAGGACCCGGCCTGCTGTCCACGATCAGCGACAGGGTGTGCGCGTCAACGCGCGCCAAATCAACCTGATGGAGGCGTCCGTCGACGCTGACTGCAAAACCGTCGCCCGTGCGGGTGACCGCGACATGCCGGACGCGGCCCCCGGTTTCAACGTCGTACTGCACGCGCCGCCAATCCCTCAACACCCTCGAGTCGCGCGCGATCCTTCCAGCGGCCGCTCGCCGCGCCGAAAAGGGGCGGTACGTCCGGCGCCATCATCGCCTGCAGCGCCGCGGCCATCACGGCGGCGTCCTCGATCCCGGGCCCCGGCTGGGCGAAGGGCTTGCGATCTGGCGACGCCAGAAGCTCGTCGAGATACGTGGTGTGAAACCGTCCGGCGGCGAATTCCGGCTGATCGAGCAGCCAGGCGAAGAACGGCAGCGTCGTCTTGATGCCGCCGACGACGTATTCGCCGAGCGCCCGCCGCGCGCGCGCAATCGCGCGCGGACGATCTTCGGCCCATGCGACGAGCTTCGACAACATCGGGTCGTAGAAGATCGGGACGTCGAATCCGGCCGTGACGCCGCTGTCGTCGCGGATTCCAGGCCCGGCCGGCGCGCGCAGGACGAGAATCCGGCCTGGTGACGGCAGGAAATGATTGTCCGGATCTTCAGCGTAGATCCGGCATTCGATCGCGTGTCCCCTGGGTGTGAGCAGGGCGTCAGGATCGAGATCGAGCCGCTCGCCCCGTGCGATGCGAATCTGCCACTGCACGAGATCGATCCCGGTGACCATCTCGGTGATCGGGTGTTCCACCTGCAGCCGGGTGTTCATCTCGAGAAAGAAGAACTCCCCGCCCGGCTCGACCAGAAACTCGACGGTGCCCGCGTTCGTATAGCCGACCGCGCGCGCAACGGTGGCGGCCGCCGCGGCAAGTGACTGCCGCAACGCCGGGGTGACGGCAGCCGATGGCGTCTCCTCGACCACCTTCTGATGCCGCCGCTGGATCGAGCATTCGCGCTCGACGAACGGCAGCACCGTGCCGAACTGGTCGCCAAGCAGCTGCACTTCAATGTGGCGCGGCCGGGTCAAGCGCCGCTCCAGGTACACGGCGGCGTCCCCAAATGCCGCGTCGGCTTCCGACCGTGCCGCGCGCACGGCGCCGACGAGATCCTCGGGATGGAGAACCGTGCGCATCCCCTTTCCGCCCCCACCGGCCACGGCTTTGACGAGCACCGGGTATCCGATCGAGCGCGCAATCTCCTGGAGCTGGCTGTCGGCGATCGCGGGAGGAACCGGATCGGGGGTGCCGGGCACGACGGGCACGCGCGCGCGCACGGCCGCCGCGCGGGCGGCCGTTTTGTTTCCCATCACGGCGATGGCGTCGGGCGTCGGGCCGATGAACGTGAGACCCGCGTCCTCGACGGCGCGAGCGAACGACGCCTGCTCCGCGAGAAAGCCGTATCCGGGATGCACGGCGTCAGCGCCGGACTTTTTCGCCGCCTCGAGAATGCGATCGATCCGAAGGTAGCTGTCGCGCGGGGCGCTGCCGCCGATCGCGTAGGCCTCGTCGGCGAGTCGCACGTGAAGCGCGGTCCGGTCGCATTCGGAGTACACCGCCACGGGCGAAATGCCCATCTCGCGGCACGCACGACCGATCCGGACGGCGATTTCGCCGCGGTTGGCAATCAGAATTTTCTTCACGGAGGCTCTTCCATTGTAGTCCGGCCAAAGCCGGACACTACGCCCGTTAGAAGAAGGAGTGTCCGGCTTCAGCCGGACCGCGATCGGCGAATCAGAGCGGGATATTGCCGTGCTTCTTCGGCGGGTTCTTGTCGCGTTTGTTTTCGAGATTCTTGAGGGCCATCACGAGTTTTCGCCGCGTCTCGCGCGGCCGGATGACCTCGTCGATGAAGCCGCGGCTCGCCGCGACGAAGGGGTTGGCGAACTTCTCGCGGAACTCTTCGACCTTCTCCGCCCGTGCGCGCGCGGGGTCGGCGGCGGCTTCGAGCTCCCGCTTGTAGAGGATGTTCACGGCGCCTTCGGGACCCATCACCGCGAGCTCGGCTGTCGGCCACGCGTAGTTGAGATCGGTGCGAATGTGCTTGCTCGACATGACGCAGTACGCGCCACCGTACGCCTTCCGCGTGATGACGGTGATCTTGGGCACGGTCGCTTCGGCAAAGGCGTACAGCAGCTTCGCGCCATGCTTGATGATGCCGCCGTATTCCTGCACCGTACCGGGCAGAAATCCGGGAACGTCTTCAAACGTGATCAGAGGGATGTTGAATGCGTCGCAGAATCGCACGAACCGCGCCGCTTTGATCGAGGCGTCGATGTCGAGCGTTCCCGCCAGCACCGCCGGCTGGTTGGCGACGATGCCCACGGGCCGTCCGTCCAGCCGCGCGAAACCGACGATGATGTTCCGTGCGTAATGCTGGTGCGCCTCCAGGAAGTCGCCATCGTCGGCCACCGAGTGAATCAGATCGAGCATGTCGTAGGGCTGATTCGGCGCCGCGGGCACGAGATGATCGAGCGCGGCATCCTCCCGTTCGGCCGAACCGCCGGACGACGCTCGCGGGGCCCTGGGCGCATCATCCAGGTTGTTCGAGGGCAGAAACGACAGCAGCTCGCGAATGAGCGCGAGGCATTCACGATCGTCGTCGACGGCGAAATGCGCGACGCCGCTCGTCGCGTTGTGGGTCGTGGCGCCTCCGAGCTCCTCTTTTGTGACTTCCTCGTGCGTCACCGTCTTCAACACATCGGGCCCGGTTACGAACATGTAACTCGTGTTCCGGACCATGATCGTGAAGTCGGTGATGGCCGGGGAATAGACGGCGCCGCCCGCGCACGGGCCCATGATCGCGGAAATCTGCGGCACGACTCCCGATGCCAGCGTGTTGCGCAGGAAAATATCGGCGTAGCCGGCGAGCGAGAGCACGCCTTCCTGGATGCGCGCGCCGCCCGAATCGTTCAGACCCACGATCGGCGAGCCGACCTCGACCGCCAGATCCATGATCTTCACGATCTTGGCGGCGTTGGTTTCCGAGAGCGATCCGCCGAAGACCGTGAAGTCCTGCGCGAACGCGAACACCTGCCGCCCGTCGATCAACCCGTGGCCGGCGACGACGCCGTCGCCGGGAATGATCTGATTCTCCATCCCGAAGTCGCGGCACCGATGGGTGACCAGCTTGTCGACTTCTTCGAACGAGCCGGGATCGAACAGCAGGTCGATCCGCTCACGGGCGGTCAGCTTGCCGGCCGCGTGCTGCCGCTCGACGCGCGCCTCGCCGCCGCCGAGCTCCGCGCGGCGCTCCAGGTCGGCGAGAGTGTTTTTGGGATCTATGCCTTCACCGCCTGAGACTTTTCCCAATCCTTCAAGAATTTTTCGAGCCCGATACTGGTCAGCGGGTGGTTGAACAGTTGATCGATGACGGCGGGCGGACACGTGCAGATGTCGGCGCCTATCCGCGCGGCCTCCACGATGTGAATCGGGTGGCGGCAGCTGGCGACGAGGACTTCGGTGGCAAACTCGTAGTTGTCGTAGATCTCGACGATCTCGCGAATGAGCTCCATCCCATTCGTCGCGACGTCGTCGAGCCGCCCGACAAACGGGCTGATGTAGGTGGCGCCCGCCTTGGCCGCCAGCAGTGCCTGCGCCGCCGAGAAACACAGCGTCACGTTGACGCGAATGCCTTCGCCCGAGAGCGCTTTGCACGCCTTGATGCCGTCCTTCGTCAACGGCACTTTGACGACCATGTGCTGATGAATCTTCGCGATGTCGTGGCCCTGCTGCAGCATGCCCGCGGTGTCGGTCGCCGTCACTTCACCGCTCACGGGCCCGTTGACGATTTCGCAGATCCGCTTGAGGTTCTGCCGGAAGTCGCCCGATTCCTTGGCCAGCAGCGAGGGGTTCGTCGTGACCCCGTCGATAATGCCGAGCGCTGCGACCGCTTCGATTTCCTTGATGCTGCCCGTATCGACAAAGAGCTTCATGGGGCCACTCCTGACATTGCAGATTGCAGACTTCCGATTGCAGATTCTAGCTTACCGCGCCGCTTCCTCGATGCGCTCCGATGGCTCGCTGGCGTTTCCGGCCTTGTCGACGGCCTTGACCGCATAGATGTACCGCACGCCGCCCGGCACGCGATCCTGAAACGCGGTTTCGCGAATCGGTGCGGGGCTGATCGGCACGAGCTCGCCGCCGGGCGCGGCCCCTCGTAACAGGATGTATCCGTCGAGATCCGTCTCGGTGTTCGCGTCCCAGATCAGGTCGATCACACCTTCGGTCGCCACCGCCTGCAGTCCCTTCGGCGCCGCGGGGGGAAACGTGTCGGCGAGCGTCACGCAAGCTGATGGTGTGGCCTCGCTTTCGACCGTGAGCCGGTCGACGGTCTCGACGGATCGGACGGCGTAGCAACGGCTCGCGCCCCAGGTCATCCGCGCATCGGTGTACTGGGGCTCGCTGATTGGCGATTTGGTGAGTTGGGTCTCGGACGATGCCGCCACTTCGTACACGTTATACGCCATGGGAGGTCCGGGCGGCCACGTCACGGTAACCGCCGTTTCAGTGTAGCTGACGTCCGGCTTCGGCGGCGACGCCGGCGGAGGAGCCAGCGGCACCGCGGCGCGTCGCGACGGCTGACCTCGACGCCCTTTCGTCGTGATGCCGACGCCGACGTAGGTTCGAACGGCTCCGGTCGTGACGGCGGAAGCTGCCGCAGCGGCCGCCGTCAATTTTTCCTGGACCCGGGCGACGGCTCCCTGATCGAGTCCCGCCCCTTCCAGAGGTTCGATGTCCGCCTCCGATTGGTCGGGGTCGTCCGGATCGAACGTGGCATTGGGATCGCGCGGCGCCTTGACGGCAATCGTCGCCACCTTCGTCCCCTGTTTCAGCACCTCGGCTTCCGAGACGGTCGCCGGCCCGGTGAGCGCGTACACCTCGATGCGCGCGACGTTGGCCGGACGCGAGCTGTCGGTGTTCGTGGCGGGCACGGTGAAGTGCAGATCGACGGTATCGGCGCGGCGCGCCGCGACGAGATCGGACGGAGCGACGGGTAGTTTCACGAGCGGCGGCAGCGGCGGGCCCTTCTTGCCGCACGCCACACAAGACAAAGACAAAACGATCAACGCAGAGACCGCAGAGTTCGCAGAGAAGATTTGGCTCTGCGTGCTCTGCGAGCTCTGCGTTGAATGCCGCGTCCTCACAGAATGTACCGGGACAGGTCCTCGTTTTTCACGATGTCAGCCAGCATTTTCGTGACGTAGGCTTCGTCGATCGTCACGATCTTCTCGACGAGATCGGGACCCTCGAACGAAATCTCGTCGAGCAGCTTCTCCATCACCGTATGCAGCCGCCGGGCGCCGATGTTCTCCGTGCGCTCGTTGACCTGGGTGGCGAAGTCGGCGATCCGTTCGACGGCGCCGGCGGTGAACGTCAGCGCGATGCCCTCTGTTTCCATCAGCGCCATGTATTGCTTGACGAGGGCGCTGCGCGGTTCGGTCAGGATCCGGATGAATTCCTCTTTGCCGAGCGCCTCGAGCTCCACGCGGATGGGAAAGCGGCCCTGCAGCTCCGGAATGAGATCCGACGGCTTCGACACGTGAAACGCGCCCGCGGCGATGAACAGAATGTGATCGGTCCGCACCATCCCGTACTTCGTGTTCACGGTCGTGCCTTCGACAATCGGCAGGATGTCGCGCTGCACCCCTTCGCGGCTGACATCGGGCCCCTGCGCCCCCTCGCGGCCCGCAATCTTGTCGATCTCGTCGACGAAGATGATGCCCGCCTGCTCGACCCGCTCGACCGCCGTCCGCGCCACGCTGTCCATGTCGATGAGCTTCTGCTCCTCGTCCTGCGTCAGGTACTCGAGCGCCTCCGGAACTTTCATCCGCCGCTTCTTGGTCTTGCCCTGGAACAGCCCCGGCATCATGTCCTTGAGGTTGACGTCCACCTCCTCGATCGACGAGCCGGCGATGATCTCGAACGAGGGAAACGACTTCTCCCGCACGTCCATTTCGACGATGCGCGTGTCGAGCCGGCCGGAGCGCAGCTGCTCGCGGAACCGTTCGCGCGTCTGCTGAACCTGATTCTGCGGCGAAGGTCCGTCCTCCTCTGGCGCCGCCGTCGGACGAGGCGGCGGGAGCAGCAGGTCGAGCAGCCGTTCTTCGGCATTCTGCCCGGCCTTCGCATGCACTTCCTCGAGGCGCTCGCCGCGGACCATGTCGACGCCCAGCTCCACGAGGTCCCGCACCATCGACTCGACGTCGCGCCCGACGTACCCGACTTCCGTGAATTTCGACGCCTCGACCTTGATGAAGGGCGACTGCGCGAGCCGGGCGAGCCGGCGCGCGATCTCGGTCTTGCCGACGCCGGTCGGCCCGATCATCAGGATGTTCTTCGGCGCGATCTCCTCGGCCAGTTCCGGCGCGAGCTTCTGCCGGCGCATGCGGTTGCGCAGCGCGATCGCGACGGCGCGCTTGGCCGCATTCTGGCCGATCACGAACTTATCCAGCTCGGCGACGATTTGTCTGGGCGTGAGCGTGTCGACCGCTGTGCGCGTGGCTTCGGGAAGGTAAATCGGCACTACAACTCCACCACTCTACAGCTCTTCAAGGACGATATTGCCATTCGTGTAGATGCAGATCTCGCCGGCGATCGTCATCGCCCGTTCGGCGATCGCCCGCGCGTCGAGATCGGTGCCGTTCGCCAGCGCCTTCGCCGCCGCGAGCGCGTAGGGTCCGCCCGATCCGATCGCCACAATCCCGTCGTCGGGCTCGATCAGATCGCCGGTGCCGGACAAGAGAAACGTCGTCGACTTGTCGAGCACCACCAGCATCGCTTCGAGACGACGCAGAATCCGATCGCTGCGCCAGTCCTTCGCCAGCTCCACGGCCGATCGTTCGAGATTACCTCTGTACTGTTCGAGCTTCGACTCGAAAC
>Ga0193706_1000857_pt1 | contig 14967 bp, 17 predicted proteins | sample U3c1metaG_FD_160130 | JGI IMG/M metagenome (GOLD analysis project Ga0193706, IMG submission 160130) | Soil microbial communities from a riparian zone of the East river system, Colorado, United States - U3c1 | ecosystem: Environmental > Terrestrial > Soil > Riparian zone | place: USA: East River... | reverse complement strand
CCGCTACCGGCGACCACGATCACCGGGCTCGTCCGACTCGTTCGTTTGCTCAATCTCAAGCCCCCCGCAGCAGAAGCTCCGCCCGCCGCATCCGGCCCCGCCGCCGCCCCGGCTGCCGCCAATCGCGAATGACGAGCGCCAAAGCCGTCCGGCAAGCTCCGGGCTGGCGAGCCCGTCTTGCGCGTCTGTTGCTGTTCGGAGGGGTCGCGGTCGCCGTCGTCTCACTCCTCCCCTCCGTGCCCCGCGAGCAGATTTTGCTATTTCGCCTGCAAGAGCGCGAGCTCGTAAGGGAGCTCCGGGCGACTTGGTCCGTGCCGGGTCGGGAGCCCGAAGGCGGCGTCACGTTGCATTTTTCCGAAGCCGCGCCCCACACGGTGCGCCACAGCGTCTCCTTGCCCAACGGCTCGTACGTTCTCGACGTCAGGGTCGAGCGCGCTGAAAGCCCGAGCGGAAGCCGTGCGCACACGCCGGGGTTCGATTCAGTTGCGGGACAGGGCCCGAGCAGGGTAGGCAGCGAGCTACGGCAAGAGCCGCCCACGACAACTTACGTCCGCCGCGTTAGTCTCGAAGGCGGCGAGACCGTCATTCGCCTGTGAGCAGAGCCCGACAGTGACTCATCCCTCCCCTCCCTCGGAGATCGCGACGCGCGCAACATCGCCGAGCGAATCTTTGCCCGACGAATTGATGCTGGTCGTGATCAGCGGTCAGGCGCGTGGCCAGAAGAAACGCCTGGGTGAACGCCTGCGCATCGGCAAAGCCACGGACAACGATCTGGTCCTGCCGGACGACACTGTATCGCGGCACCACTGTGAGCTCGAGCGCGGGCCCGCTGGTATCGTGGTGCGGGACTTGGGTTCCACCAATCACACACGCGTCGGCCGCACTACGGTGCGGGAGGCCACGATCGAGCCGGGAGTGACATTGACCGTAGGCAACGTAGAAATCATTTTGCGAAGTGAACCGAACCGCGCGCACATCCTGCCCAGCGAGGAACCGCGCTTCGGAGACGTGCTCGGACCGAGCCTCGCCATGCGCACCATCTTCGGCGTGCTCGAGCGTATCGCGCCCACGGACGCCGCGGTGCTCATCGAAGGCGAAACGGGCACCGGCAAAGACGTGGTGGCGCGCTCCATTCACACCAAGAGCCCGCGCAAAGAGCAGCCCTTCGTGGTCGTGGACTGCGGCGCGGTCAGTTACAACCTGATCGAGAGCGAGCTCTTCGGCCACGAGCGCGGAGCCTTCACGGGTGCGGTGAACACCCGTCAGGGCGCCTTCGAGCTGGCCGGACGCGGCACGGTATTTCTCGACGAAGTCGGCGAGCTTCCGATCGACGTGCAGCCGAAGCTCTTGCGCGTGCTCGAGTCGGGTGAGTATCGGCGCGTCGGGGGGAACAAGCCGATGCACGCCGAAGCGCGCATCGTGGCCGCCACCAAGCGCAACTTGAAAGACGAGGTCGAGCGCGGCAAATTCCGCGAGGACCTCTACTTCCGTTTGGCCGTCGTGCCAGTCACTGTTCCGCCGCTGCGCTCGCGGCGGGAAGACATTCCCGCGCTCGTCGATCATTTCATCGAGATCGCCAAGCGCCGGGATGCAAGCGCGTCCGGCATCACGCTCAGCCGAGAAACCGTGAGCGCGCTCAGCGCCCACGATTGGCCCGGCAACGTGCGTGAGCTAAGAAATGTGCTCGATCGTGCCATCTACATCGCCACCGCCAGTGGGGATCGCGAGCTTCGTTTGATCGATCTACCCGTCTCCCCCAACCCGGCCGGCACGCGCGCACGCGATCAAGCGCTCGTGTTCGACGCCACCAAGAGCTACCGCGAAACGCGCGCAGTCTTCGAAGCCGACTTCGAGCGCCGCTACGTCTCATGGCTGCTCGAGCGTCACGACGGCAACATCAGCGCGGCCGCTCGCGAAGCCAAGATGGACAGGAAGCACCTCTACGACCTGGCTCGCAAACACGGCCTTCGCGGCGAGCGCAGTAGTTAGTGTGCTCGCGCTGCTTCGCAGCGAGCACACCCTGGGTCCATCGGGAGCACGGCTCCCGCCCCGCTCGAGTGAATAGAGCGAGGCCCCAGCTTCCGGTTTCGGGGCCCATCCCCGAAACGATGCTCCGTCTCAGAACTCGGCGTTTGCGCCGAGCGACCCCAGAAACACCCAGGTGTCGTCCGGATCCTGTCCAGCCCACGTGAACTCCTGAAGGTTCGTCTTCACCACGTCCAGGCTGAAGCCAGCAGAAAGCTTCAGGAACGCACCCAGTACCCGATCACCGGGGCGGCCTTGCCAGCTCGCGAGCACGCGACCGCCGAGCATGTAGCTCTGTAGCGGTGAGAGCTCGCGATCGCCGGTCCAGTATTGGCCGCGTGGTCCGAGCTCGGGTTCGCCGCCGGTGTAGTCGTCGCTCCAAAACAGGGCGCCGGTTTGCGAATAGAAGCGTCCGCGCGCGAGCACGCGGAGCCAGGGAAACAAATAGCGCTCGGCCTCGAGCTCGTAGGTCATGCTCAAGAGGTCCCAGCTGTCCCGGTAGCCGCGCACACCGAGTCCGAACGCCGTCTTGATCGGACGCAAGTAGTACCGGCCGCGCACGGCCAGCGCCGTGCGAAAGCGATTGTCGGGGTGGTTCTCCAGCGCCTCGAGACCGGTGGGCGTGATCACGACACTGCGGTAGGGGTTCTCCAGAAATCCATGTTGCAGCGCGCCAGTTGCCACAACCTGCGTCGCGAACACGGGCGTCCAGGTTTGCGTCCACGCGACTTGGTAATTGTCCAGATCGACGTCGCGCGTATCTCGCTCGTCCCCGTCGCTGAAGCAGCCTTGGGAGCTGTCGAGCGCCGTGCGCGCGCTCGGCGCGAGCGTTTCGGCAAACTCGCTCGTACACACCCGGTCGAAGCCGCGCGCGTACGAAAGCTCGATCTGCGTATTTTTCTGAAGAAAGTCAGTACCCGCCGAGACGGAAATGGCGTTCGAGCGGTAGTCGCTCTCGGTGCCGTATGAATAAGCTGCAGCGAGGTGCGTGTTCTTGCGTGTGATTCGCAAGCCTCCGTGCGCGATGTGCCGCTCGTCGGAGAACGACGTCGCCGACGAGACCACGTCCACCACGCCCTGACTCAATGGCCCGGCCTTCACCGCTTCGGTCGCACCGCTCACGATGTCCGCCTCGTAACCGGCGCTCACCGAAAGCCAGTCGGTGGGACTCACGGCCAAGCTGAGCAGAGGGGTGAGCACCGTCAGCTTGCTGGCCGAGGACGGCTCCAGAAACGCCGTGGTCCGGAGGTCGAGCTCCGCCACCTGCGCGGAAGCATGCAGCGCCCCAGATGCCACGAGCAACGCCGCTGCGCGCGCAGCTCTGAGAGAAGGTGGGCGCATGCGCTCGAACATCAGTTACAGCCGCAGCCGCCTCCTTGAACCGAACCCCCGCCGTACGAGCCCTCGCGATTGTCGAGCGCGTGCTGAACCGCTTCGTCCTCGCTCGCCTGATCGTCGAACTGCATGACCGGATCGGCGAGCACCGCGCGCTGCTCCGGCCGCACCGTGGCACAGCCGGCGCCGAGCACGCCGAGCAGCGCAGAACACAGCAATGTTTTGCGAAGGACTTGCATGTTGCGCCTCAAAAGTAGGTTCCGAGACCGCCCAGGTAGGTCTGCACGTTTTCGTACGAGTCCGAAGTGAACAGGACCATGTTCGTCGCTTCGAGTCGAAACAGAATGCGCAGGCGTAGCGAGATCAACAGGCCCCCACCCGCGCGCGCGTGGAACGTGGAGCGCGGGCTCTTGATGAACTCGTCTTTCGGTTCCTCGCGCATGCCACCCGCGCCCAGGTGCACGAACGGCGCGATCGCCCAATCCGGAGCCAGGTTGAGCGTGCCCCCTGCACCGTAGATGATCCGCTGCCCCTCACTGTGCAGCGCGAGGCCGATGTACGGCTCGAGCGCGATCGCCGGAGCGAGCACGAGCGCGGGCTTGAGCTCGACGTAACCGTCGCCGTCGTTCACGCCGCCGGTCATGGCCAGGCCTCCGCGCGCCTCCTGCAAGGCGGGCGGCGCGAAGAAGCCGGGCTTGGACGGCGCGTCGTCCGCGTCGGGATCCACGCCGAGGGGCTCCACGGTATCGCCGAGCACGTAACCCATGCGGCCGTCGGGTAGCGTGACCTGCAGCCAAAAACCTGCTCCCTCGCGGTTTTCGATGAGCAACGTCTCGCCGCGCTGCGCCCGGTAGATCACGCGGTGCGAAATACCCGGACCCGAACGCAGCTCGGTCTCGGCGACGATCACGCGCGCGAACGCGTCCACGTCTTCCGGATCTTCCGCGGCGCTCGCGCCGAGCGGAGCGAGCAGCCACGCGCAGGCAGAGCAGACGGCAACTAGGGTTCTCATTGCGTTGCGTACTGCGTGGCCCATTCACGGATCAGATCGGCTTCGGGGCTGTCGTTATCGAAGACCGTGCGCGGGTGAGTCGCGACGCCGGTGGGCTTGATCAGAAGGAGCGCCTTGCCGGGATCGCGGTTCATCTTCGCCTGCGCGCGCTGGTAGTTCTGTTGCGCTTCGCCCGGTGGGCTTCCGCTCACGGGAACGACGCCGCCCTCGCAATTGTCGGCGAACAGCGGCGAATAGTCCACGACGCGAAACGACGTCTGCGTGTGATGACAACTCGCGCTCGACTCACCCGAACCATTGCCCGCGCCGCAACCCTGCTCGAAGATCATGGGCTCCACGCGGCAATAGAAGAAGTTCGCGTCGAAGATCACGTCCGCGACGCTAAAGTCCTCGCCGGGGTCGACCGTTTCATTGCAGGAAATAGCGGCCAGCGCGAGCAAGCTCGCGCAAAGCCGCCAGCACGTCGTGTTTCGAATTGAATGAGCACACAAAACACGCAAGCCATACGCCCGGGCGAGCACGAAGTTCACGCTAACAAACGCGCGCGTGGAGAGCGAGCGCGACGCGTCTGCGCGCTCACTCCGTCGTGCCCCAGAACAAACGCACCGTGCGAGCCGCGCGTGAAAGGTCACACCTAATGTGGCAGGGCTCCCAGGAAGAGCTTGATGGGCGAGCGCCATGTCGACTAACTCTTTGGCCCTGCCTGCCTCGCTGTGGCATGCTCCCCTACACTATCCCACCTCGTCACCGTGACCTCGTCGAAGCGTCCCGATGACCGCGTGGGGGGTTCATGAAACAGCCGTGCCGGTCGGCGTTGGATTGCCCTGCCAAACCAGCAAAATCCGAGGAATAGCCCTGTAAGCTGTACGGAGACCGCGAGAATGAAGCTGAATGTGTGGTACCTGGTCGCATTGATTCCGCTCGCGTTGCTCGTTTCGAGCGGCGCATTCGGAGCGCAGCTGGCGGTTCTGGGGCTGACCTTGGGTATCTTCTTCGGCACACTGTCGCTGCGCAGGCCAACGCCAGGCGATGCGACCTCCACACACCCCGGTCACTGATCCTCTTTTGGGCGCCGACGGACCGCTGTCGAGCGGTCGAAGGCTGGGTACCGCGCTGAGCCCGCGATTGAAGGGCGTCGAAGACCTGACGCTCCACGATCTCGAAGCGCTGCGGCTGATTCTGCGCGGCACCTCCGTCATCGATTGGCACCGGCTGAACTTCGTCGACGACGAAGCCATCGGCCGCTTCGTGCGCACCTACGAGGTCGACCTCGAGAACGAGGACGACCAGCGCTACATCGAGCACGTCAAGCGCGAGTCGATCAGCTTCTTGCGTCGCAACTTCGCGTTCGCGATCCCGAAGCCAGTCGAAAATGCCTCGCTCGGCGAACTGCTCTTGATGGCGTCGGGGCGCGGTCACCGTCAGCTGTGCGCCTGCACGATCCTCAAGATTATCCACATCATCAACCACATGGCCGGGCGCGAGTTGCTCTTCCGCCTGCCCGTCAGCGACCGCGACCTGTTTCATCTGGTCGAAGAAAAAGTTTACCGCGTGGTGGGTACGATGCTGAGCGAAGGATTTCCGATCACCGAATTCATCGGCGGCCGGAAAAACCTCGACTCGACGTACATGAAGCTGCTTTCGAAGCAGGAAGCCACCGCGGCGGCGCTCTACGACAAACTGCGTTTTCGCATCGTCACCCGCTCCCGGGATCACGTCCTGCCGGTCTTGAGTTACCTGAGCGAACAGCTGTTTCCATTCAACTACGTGGTGCCCGGAGAGAGCACCAACACCATTTTCCACTTCGGAGATTACTGCGAGAAGAACCCGCACCTGAAGAAGCTCCACGAAAAGCTGCAGGGCGCCAAAGAAGACGACCTCGTCCCGGGGGACAACCAGTTCAGCGCGCCGAACTACCGGGTGATTCATTTCGTCACGGACGTGCCGGTTCGCGTTCCACCCCACATCATGGAGCTGGCTCCGCCGGGTTCCGAGCAGCTCGGCCCGATCGTCTACATGCTCTGCGAATTTCAGCTGCTCGACGCCGAGAGCGACGGCGCCAACGAAGGCGGAGAAGCGAGCCACGACGCCTACAAGCAAAGGCAACGGCAGGCCGTCTTCCACCGCCTGCGCATCGGCGGGCGCGACCCCTAGGCAGGGCGAAGGCCCCAGCCCGCCAAGACGTGTAAGTCTTGGAAGACCAGATCACGATCCTCGAAAGAGGCGACGAGCCCCAGGAACAAACCGGCGGGGCCGGCGCCGGCTCACTTGAAGCCGCCGGGCAGGGCCAGCGCCGGGCGGCTCGAGGGCCAGCCCCGATTTTCCGCCTGAAACGAGCCGCGGAAGCGCTCAAATTCAGCGCCTTTCACGTACAAATGCGCTACTAAGGGCCCCTATGCGTATCCACGCCGCGAAGGTTCCGCAAATCGCAGCCGAGATGGTCAATGCCCTGGTCAGCGGCAAGGACATCGAATGTGAGGCGCCCAAAGAGGTGCAGCTCGACGTCGAAGCCGTGCTCCACCAGTACATTCGCGACGAGGAAGAGGTCAGCGTCAAAGCGCGCGAGCTCGCGACGCAACGGAATTTGGCGGGCTCGGAGATCAACAAACTCAAGAAGCTCATCGCTGATCAGCGCAAGCTCAAGCTCGGCGAAGACGCGGTCGACTATCTGCTCGATCAGCTCGTCGAGATGCTCATGCACTCGAACAACGTCGAAGAGATTTTCGCCGAGGACTACGAGCTCCGGCGCAAGATGCGCGAGCCACTCAGGCGCCAGGTGGCGGCCGAAGAGGAGCTGCAAGCCGAAGTGCGGCAGCGCCTCAAGCACGTGCAAGAGGGCACGAGCCTCTGGGAGATCGAGTACCGGCGTATGATGGACGACATCAAACGGCGTAAGGGCCTTTAGGCTTTCCTCACCGACTTCGCGAACGATGGACTCCACAGGTCTTCGTAGCGGCGCCCGTACCCCCGCGGAGCGCGCGCCATGAAAAGCATGACCGGCTTCGGCATCGGCGAAGCCCCGCTCGGTCGCGGTCGCATGCTGCTCGAGCTGCGCTCCTTGAATCATCGCTTCCTCGAAGTGCGTGTGCGTTTGCCGCCGGAGCTGTTCGACCAGTGTTCGTTCCTCGAACAACTCGCGCGCGAGAAGCTCACGCGCGGCCGCTTCGACATCGCCGTGCGCCTGGAAGGTGAAGCCCTTCCCCCGCCCGCGTTCGGCGTGGAACGAGTGCGGGCCGCCTACAAGGCGCTGCTGGCCCTCAGGGACGAGCTCGCGCCCGGCACCGACGTACCGCTCAGCGCCGTCACCAGCCTGCCCGACGTCGTCACCACCACGACTTACGATCCGGAGCCGGTTCGCGCAGCTTTGAAGACGGCGCTGCACTCTGCCAACGCACGCTTGATGGTGATGCGCGAGCAAGAGGGCGAAGCGCTCGCGCGCGAGCTCGGGCAGCGCCTGGAGAGCGCCCGGCATCTGCAGCAGAGCATCGCCTCCGGCTGCGCCGCGCGCGTGGAAAGCCATCGCACTCGCCTTCGCGAACGACTAGAGCGCCTGCTCGCGGACGCCACGATTCGCCTCGAACCCCACCGGCTCGAAGTCGAAATCGCAATCCTTGCGGATCGCAGCGACGTGACGGAGGAGCTCGTACGTCTGGATAGCCACTTCGCCCAGCTCGCACGCTTACTCGATTCACACGAGCCCATCGGTCGCCGGCTCGAGTTTCTGCTGCAAGAGGTGTCGCGCGAGGCGCACACCATCGGCGCCAAGAGCCAGGACGCCACTTTGTCTCACCTCGTCGTGGAGCTCAAAGCGGAGATCGAACGCATGCGCGAGCAGGTGCAGAATGTCGAGTAGCGCCCACACGAAGCCGCTCTTGCTGATCGTGTCGTCGCCGTCGGGCGCGGGCAAGACCACGCTGACCGCGCGCCTGATGCAGCAAATTCCGGATCTGTACTTCAGCGTTTCGCACACCACCAGGAAGCCCCGCGCCGCGGAGCAAGACGGCCGCGAGTACCACTTCGTGAGCCGCGAGACGTTCGAGAAGCTGATCGAGATGGACGAGTTTTTGGAGTGGGCGGAGGTGCACGGCAATCTCTACGGCACCGCGCGCGCCGAAGTCACGCGGCGCAGCGCAGCGCGCGGCATCATCTTCGACGTGGATCACCAGGGCGCGCGCCAGATCCGCAGCGCGGATCCGGAGGCGGTCACGGTGTTCATCCTGCCGCCCAGCATGGAGCTCCTCGAGCAACGCCTGCGCGGCCGCGCCAGCGAGGACGAAGCCACCGTGATGCGCCGCTTTGCGGTGGCACGCGAAGAGATCGCGCACTACGGCATGTTCGACTACGTGCTCGTGAACGAAGACTTGGACGAGGCCACGGCTCAGCTCGTCTCGATTTTTCGCGCCGAAGAGTGCCGGCGCAAGCGCACGGCACGCGCCGCGGAACGCCTGCTCGCAGAGAGCCGTCGCATGGGCGGCAGCGAAACGAAGAAATCATGACGACGCTCGGCGTCATCGGCGGTAGCGGCATCTACGACATCGCCGGCCTCACTCGGATAGAAGAGCTGCGCGTCTCGACGCCCTTCGGCGATCCGAGCGACGCCTTGATTCGCGGGCGCCTCGGCGACACCACGCTCTTGTTCTTGCCTCGTCATGGCAGAGGGCATCTCGTCGCACCGACGGCCATCAATTATCGGGCGAACATCTGCGCGCTCAAGCTCGCGGGCGCCGAGCAAGTCATCAGCCTGTCCGCAGTGGGATCGATGCGCGAAGACATTCACCCGGGCGACGTGGTGATCGTCGATCAGTACATCGACTGCACGAAGCAGCGCATCAGCACGTTCTTCGATACGGGCGTCGTTGCCCACGTGGGCTTCAGTCATCCGGTTTGCCCGAACCTCTCAGCGGCGCTCGCGCGCGCGGCGCGCCGCGCGGGCGGTCAGGTGATCTCCGGCGGCACGTACGTGTGCATCGAAGGTCCGCAATTTTCCAGCAAGGCCGAAAGTCTGCTCTACCGCTCTTGGGGGGTCAGCGTGATCGGCATGACGGCACTGCCCGAGGCCAAACTCGCGCGCGAAGCGGAGCTGCCCTACGCCACGCTCGCGCTCGCCACCGATTACGACTGCTGGCACGAGAGCGCCGAGCCCGTCAGCGTGGAAGCCATCTTGCGCGTGCTGCACGAAAATGCCGAGCTTGCCAAACGCACCGTGGCAGAGTTAGTTCGCGATCTTCCGAAGGCCGAGGAGAGCCCGGCCGCGCATGCACTCGAGCATGCGATCATCACCACCCCGGCGGCTATCACATCCGAGGCTCGCGCGCGCCTCGATTGGCTGATCGGGCCCCATCTCCAAAAACAACAGCAAGCATGACTCACGAAAATTCTTCACCCGTGCTCATCGTCGGCTCCATGGCTTTCGACGACCTCGAGTTGCCGAGCGGTAACTCGAAGGACGTGGTCGGCGGCTCGGCCACTTACGCCTCGATCGCCGCCAGTCTGTTCGGGCCGGTGCGCGCCGTTGCCGTGGTCGGGGACGACTTCCCGGATGCCGTGCTGAACGACCTCACGGGGCGCGGTGTCGACGTGAGCGGCATCGAGCGCGCGGCGGGCAAGACCTTCCGCTGGGCTGGACGCTACTCCGAGAACCTGGCTTCACGCGTGACACTCGATACGCAGCTGAACGTCTTCGCGGATTTCAGTCCGAAGCTGCCCGCGCGCTTCAAAGACAGCCCCTTCGTGCTGCTGGGCAACATCCACCCGGCGCTGCAGCTGGACGTGCTGAGCCAGATTCAAAACCCGCGCTTCGTCGCGGCGGACACCATGAATGTCTGGATCAGCGGCGAACGCAAGGTGCTCGGCGACGTGCTCCGCCGCATCGACACCCTCGTCATCAACGACGAAGAACTGCGCGAGCTCGCCGAGATCCACAACATCAAGCGCGCAGCAGCGGCCGTGCGAGCGCTCGGCCCCAAGCGCCTCGTGGTCAAGCGCGGCGAGTACGGCTCCATGCTGTTCGATGAGCACGGCGTGTTCTTCGTGCCCGCCTTCCCCCTGGAAGACGAAGTCGATCCCACCGGCGCTGGCGACAGCTTCGCAGGCGGGCTGCTCGGCTGCCTCGCGAGCACCGGCTCGCTCGACGGCCAGGCGCTGCGCCGCGCGCTGATGATGGCCTCTGCCGTGGCGTCCTTCTGCGTGGAAGGCGTCGGCACCCGCCGTCTCGCCGACATCACCCGCGATCAGGTGACGACCCGCCTCGAAAGCCTGCGCTCTCTAGTTCACCTCGAAGTCGGCTAAGCGACAGCGGCGACGTCTTCTTCGAGGCTGCGCGTCGCGGGGCCGTCCAAGCGCGAGCGTTCGTCGGACACCAGCGCCAAGAGCTCGCTCTTGTCGGCCATGCCCGTCTCGAGCAGGACCCGCATGTAGCCATCGACGTATCCGTGAGCACGCGCGAGCTTGGCGTAGGCGGCGCCCGAAGCGCGCAGCGCCAGCACGTCGCGCAGCATCACCCTCAAGTTTTCGAGCATCTCGGCCTTCGACGTCGTGATTGCCATCCAGAGCTCTCCTGAAAACGCACGGCAGGCCCCCAAATTGCCGCGGACATCGGGCATTCGGGCAGCGCGCGTGCTCGTCAGATTCGGTACAGGACGCGCCGTGAGCGGGCCAAATTGTTGAACGCGATCGTCCAGTGCTCAGCGAAACGATCGTTGTCGAAGGGACCGGCTGAGGTTATTCTTCGGGGGTCCGGCAGGTGGACCCGCCTTTCGCAGGCCGCCATGACGCGACGCACCAGGACTCACGATGAAGCTCAACGTCTTCAAGTCGAAGATTCACCGTGCAACCGTAACCCACGCCGATCTCGAGTACGAAGGCAGCGTCACTATCGACGCGAACTTGCTCGAGGCAGCGAACATCCTGCCCTACGAGAGCGTTCACATCTGGAACGTCACGCGCGGCACCCGCCTCATGACGTACGCTCTGGAAGGCCCCGCGGGCTCGGGCTGTATTTGTATCAACGGTGCCGCAGCGCACCTGAACAAGCCTGGAGATCTGGTGATCCTGGCGACTTTCGCGGACATGAGCCCGGAAGAAGCCCGCAACTACAAGCCCGTAGTCGTGCGAGTCGATTCCGAGAACCGCCCCCTGGCCGACCGCAGCGAAGAGCTTCCCGGCCCGATTCTGAACTCCCTGCACGCTCTGGCTGCGCAGGGCTGTTCCAGCGGCGTCACCCAGTAGCGCATCCGGCCGGCCCTCGAATCGCTGGCGCATTTTTGCGTGTTCGGATATGGCCTCGGGGGCTCGATGTCCGCCGCGGAAAGCGCCAGCTCTGTCGTTGAACGACTCTCCGGGGAGGCACACGGACGCGAGCTCGCACGTTACGTATCCCGCCTGGCGCTGGCCGCCGCCGATGCGCGGGACGCTCGCTTCGGTGCGGGCCCCGGTGAACCCGCCCCACTGAGCCTCGAAGCACCGCTTCCCCCGGAGGCGGCCGAGACTCCATTCGGCAACGCCCTGACGATTCTGCGGCAAGGCGCTCAGAGCTCGGGCGATCGAACCCTGCTCGGGGCCCTGGTTGCGCTGGGAGTGGAAGCAGACGTGCCGAGCGCGCCGGAGAGCGAGTTGTTGCTCGCCGCGCGTCTGGTCTGGCTCGCCACCCACACTCCGGTCGACCCACTGCCGGCGGCCGACGCGGCGCTGGGCGATAAAGCCGCCGCTCTCTGGTCCGCCATCGGGCGGATTGCGGCCGATCCCGTACGGGTCGGACACGGCATGACCCGCGCCGAGGCGCTGGTTGCGGTGGCGGCGCTGTCAAGCTCTTCCTCCGAAGCGGCGCGCGCTGCGCTCGAAGACGTCGCACAGCACAGTAGCGATCCGCTCATTCGCGGGCTGCTCGACAACAAGGACGGCGGCAGCGCGAGCCTGAGCGGCGAGCTCTCTCCAGCCCCGCATGGTCCGCTCGTAACGGCGCTGCTCACGGTCACGCTGCTCTTGTTCGCGCTTCACGCCGGTCGTCTGATCGGGCGCTTCGCGTTCTCGTACCGCAAGCCCGCGCGCTTGCGGCTGAGCCCCCGCGGCCTCGAGCTCGAACAGCGCACGGAGATGCTCGGTAAGGTGCTGCGCGATCGCTCCGTGGTCGTTCCGCTCACGAACCTGGCGCGCGTCACGCGCGAGGTGCGCTACCCGCGCGCCGGCATGTACGCGGGACTCGCGGCGCTGGTGGTGGGGAGCTACCTCGGCATGGGACTCCTCATCGACGGCGTGCGAGTCCCCGGAGGCTCGGCGCCGTTGATCGGCCTGGCGGTGCTGCTGATGGTGGTCGGACTCGTGATCGACTTCGCGCTCTCGGCGCTGGCCGATCCGGCGCGCGGCCGCTGCCGGCTGGTAGTGGTGCCTCGCAAAGGCCGCACGCTCTGCATCAGCGCCCTCGACGCAAAGCGCGCCGACGCGATGCTGCAGCGCCTCGCTCACGCGGGCGAACCGGTAGCTCAGCGCTGAGCGGGCGCGCCGCGCTCACCGCAGAGGCTGCGCTGGCGGGTCCGGCGGCGGCACGGGAGGTACCGTGGGCGGCTCTGGCTCGGTCGGCAACGAAGGCGGCGCAGTCGGTGGTTCGTCGGATGCCGCCCCCGCGTCCAAGGCCGGCTGAGGCGGCGGCCGCCGCGGCACGCCACCCATCATTTGCGTCATCAGATCGACGATGCTGCCGAGTTGCTGTTCGGTGAGCTCGATCTCGCCGCGGATGTTGCGGCCTTCGGACGTGAATTGCACGCTCTCGATGAAGCGCGTTTGCCTGCGTCCCAGCAGCGCGCCGAACAAGCCCAAGTCGAGGGTCGAGATGGCCGTCACGCCGTCTTGCAGCATCTGCGCATGATGCTCGGCGAGCTCCGGCGTTTCATCGAGCCCATGAATGTGGACGATCGCGCCGCCTGCTTCGGCCTGGCTCGCTTTGATGCGCAGCCACTTCAAGCTCGCCGGCAGCCGCAACGGCAACCCGCGCAGCGATTGCGAAGGTTTCACGATGTACGCCGTCACGGCTTCGCTGCCCGCAGCGCGCGGAAAACGCGTCTTGGGGCTGAGCGAGAGCGCATGGCGTTCCGCGCTGGGCGGCGTGACCACAATCAAGTGGGGAGCCGGCATCACGAACACTCGATCCGCGCGGTCAGCACGCGCTCGGGCGGCGGGCGCGCCGGCATCCAGCCACTCGCCATTCGCGTCGCGCTGCACCAGCGCGTCCACGGCAGCGCGGATGCGCTCCTCGCTGACGTTGTATTGCAGGACCGCGACCACCTGCGATGAATCACGCAGCTCCGGACCGGCCAGCAGGATGCGATCCACGTCCTGAATCGGATCGATCCCGCTCGGTCCGAAAAAATCGCGCCACTGGTAAGCCTGACTCAGCATCGACCCCACGCGCCGCGCGAGCGGATGAGCGCGCATGCGATCGGTGTACAGAATCAGGCGGATGTTGGCGCGCGCATCCGCGATCTTGCCCGCCGCCCCGCTGAGCGCCACCGGATCTCCGATGTCCTCGCCGGTACCCTTCTCGCGCCCTTCCGCGCCGCCCTCGGCAGCAGCTTGTGCGCCCCCGCCGTCGGTGCCCGCGTCCGACGGCGCTCCGGCGTCGGCGACCTCCGCTTTCGGTTGCTTCGGCTCCGGCTTGGCCCGCGCGGGTTCGCCGCCAGGCTCGGCCGGTTTGGCCTCGGCCCCCTTCGGCGCGGGGTCGGGCCCCTCGTCCGGCAGCAGGTCGATCGGAATTTCGGTGATCGGCGGCGCTGGCGGCAGATCGTCGTCGGAACGATCGATCAGCCCCACCAGACCGAGCAGCGCCACTAGCGGCGTCAGCGGCGCGTGCAGCGCGGACGAAACCAGGAGCCATGTCCACAATCGGCGACGCGCCGTGTGCGACTGACCACGCCAGCCGGCGCGTTCGTTGGCAGCCTCCAGCTTGGCGTTTCGATTTTCCGGCTCGGAAATCACTACCTGCCTCGGCATAGCTCGAAAAACGCCCTGGCATGAGGGTTGAATTCGCGGCAAATGGGGCCCCCGACAAAATGTGGCGCGTTGCCCGGGTCCCGTGGAAAGTTCCGAGGTCCTCCGTGTGTACCAAACTGTCTCGAGCTCGCACTCTGAGTTCCCTTGGCCGGGCTCATCGGCCCTCCGTTCGTGGAGGGCTCGCGCTCTTCTTCGGGGGGGCGCTGCTGCTCGGCTGCGACCGAGACGCGCCTCCCGGCGCGAAACGCTCGGATACGCCGGAAAAAGCCGCTCAAGCGGGCGAGCCCACCCTGCCGCCCGAGGTTCGGCCGCCAGAGCCGCGCGCGCACGCCGTACCCGATGCCGGCGCGCCCAAAGCGCCGCACACCGGGCCCTGGTTCGTCGTGACGAGCATCGCCGCGGCGGTCTACTCGGAGCCCATTTTCGAGACGAAAAAGAAGATTGGCTACATCCGCAATGGCGGCAAAGTTGCCGTGCTGGCGGATCGGCTGACGAGTAAAGAGTGCACGCGGGGTTGGTACCAGCTCGTTTCTGGAGGATTCGTCTGCGGCAACGTGGGCACGACCGAGCTCACGCACCCCGAGGTGAAGTTCGCCACCAAGCCTCCGGATCTG
>Ga0193706_1000856_pt1 | contig 14969 bp, 13 predicted proteins | sample U3c1metaG_FD_160130 | JGI IMG/M metagenome (GOLD analysis project Ga0193706, IMG submission 160130) | Soil microbial communities from a riparian zone of the East river system, Colorado, United States - U3c1 | ecosystem: Environmental > Terrestrial > Soil > Riparian zone | place: USA: East River... | reverse complement strand
GAGGTCAACTTGTTGGGCCGCACCGTCAGCACCCCGAACACCGTCGCGACGAACGAAAACAGGGTCAGCACGAGCAATGGCAGGGTCGCCTTGCCGGCGGCGAGGTCGCCGATCGACATCGAAAAAACGACGAAGCTCGCGCCCATCAGGATCGAGGCCTTGGTGTCCGCCATCCCCGACAATGTGATGTTGGTGGTGTTGGCAAGGACGAGGAGGTTGTGGACCTCCTTGGGAAAGACATAATCGGGGTCGCCCGGCTTGAGCGCCGCGCTGTCGCTTGCAGTTTGGGCCTGGTCGGTCATGGCGTCCCCCGGTGTCCCGCCCAATCAACAGCAGAACGGCCGGCGACGGCAACACTTTTATTGTCCGGGCGAGCCGCCGGTGCCGCCGTTTTTGCGCCCCATTGCGTTGCCACAGCCGGCCCGCCTCACTAGGAAATGCACTGCCCATGACCGATCGCGATCAAAGTCTCGCCAAAGTATTGGCGCTCATCGAGCCGTTCAACAAAAAGGGCGTCGCGGTCGATGAATCGACGCGCTTCGCCCAGGATCTCGAATGGGACAGCCTGACCGTGCTCGACTTCGTCGCCTCGGTCGAGGACGAGTTCGACGTTCTGATCACGATGAACATGCAGGCCGAGATCGAAACCGTCGGCCAGCTGGTCGACAGCGTCGAGACGCTGAGCGCCGACAGGTGAATGACCTTCTCGCCAAGTTCGATCCGATCATCGGTGAGCGCGAGGCGCTGCTTGCGACCGGACTGACAGACCCGTTCGGGCTGGTCATGGAACGCGTCGAATCGCCGACCGTGGCGATTTGCAACGGCAAGCGCACGATCCTGCTCGGCACCTACAATTATATGGGAATGACGTTCGATCCCGACGTCGTCGCGGCGGGCAAAAAGGCGCTCGACGAATATGGCTCGGGCACCACCGGGAGCCGGGTGCTCAACGGCACCTACCAAGGCCATATGGAATGCGAAGCGGCGCTTCGCGAATTCTACGCGATGGACCATGCGATGGTCTTTTCGACCGGGTACCAAGCCAATTTGGGGATCATCTCGACGCTCGCAGGCAAGGACGATTATGTCATCATCGACATCGACAGCCATGCCTCGATCTACGACGGCTGCGCGCTCGGCAATGCGCAGATCGTCGCGTTCCGTCACAACGATGTCGAAGCGCTGGAAAAACGGCTCAAACGGCTGCCGCCCGAAACCGGCAAATTGGTTGTCCTCGAAGGCGTTTACTCGATGCTCGGCGATGTCGCGCCATTGAAGGAAATGGTCGCGGTGTCGAAGGCGGCGGGTGCGATGGTGCTGGTCGACGAGGCCCATTCGATGGGTTTCATCGGCGAAAATGGCCGCGGCGTCGCCGAAGCGCAGGGGGTGATCGACGACATCGATTTCATCATCGGCACTTTCTCCAAGTCGGTCGGCACGGTCGGCGGCTTCTGTGTTTCGAACCACCCCAAGTTCGAAATCCTCCGCCTGGTCTGCCGGCCCTATGTCTTCACCGCCTCGCTGCCGCCGAGCGTGGTGGCCACCGCGGCAACCTCGATCCGCAAGCTGATGCACGGCGGAAACAAGCGCGCGCACTTGCTCGAAAATTCCAAGCGACTGCACGGCGGGCTGAAGGATCTCGGCTTCACGCTCGGCACAGAGGAGCCGCAATCGGCGATCATCGCGGTGATCATGCCCAATCTCCAAACCGGTGCGGCGATGTGGCAGGCGCTTCTCAATGAAGGTCTCTACGTCAACCTCGCCCGTCCTCCGGCGACGCCGGCCGGGATGACCTTGCTGCGCTGCTCGTTGTGCGCCGAGCATAGCATCGAGCAGGTCGGCGAGATTCTCGGCATGTTCGCCTCTGCCGGACGAGCGACGGGCTGCATCGCGTGATAACCTGCGGGGTTTCATCCGGTGGTCGTGCGGCGTAAGCTGGCGCCATGACGGCAGCCGGGGAGGAATATCACTTCGATTGGCGTGGCGGCGGTGCGGCCGCCGGGGCTCTCGTCGCGACCTTGCTGTTGCTCGGCCTGGTCTTTCTCGTCGCTTTGTCCAACAGCGCCCGCGACACCGCGCTCGCCGGCGAGCGCCACTCTTACGATGTGACCTTGCTTAGCCGCACCGTCGACGCGACAATTTCGCGCTCGGAAGCGGCACTCGGCCGGTTCGTGCTCGACGAGAAGGTTGAATCGAGCGGCAACATCTATTCCAACCAATGGCGGCTGGCCGGCCACCAGATCCAGCAACTCGACAAATTGGTCGCCCGCGATCCCCCCCAAAGGCAGCGCGTCGACGAGCTTGAGGCAATCTTCAAACTGCGCGGCGAAGTGCTTGCCGCCGCCGCACGCGCCGCGGTGGCCAAGCGCGGCTCGGGCGGCACGACGCTTTATTATGCCGCCGCGCTTTCGCCGACCGGCCCGCAATTGCGCGACAAGCTCGCCGAGATCGCCGACAGCGAACGCGCAGCGCTGAAGGGGAAAATGGCCGAGACCGAGGTGTTCTCAGCCAAATCCGACCGGTTGAGCGACTATTTGAGCTGGCTTGGGCTGGTCGTCGGCGTCGGCGCAATTTTCTTCGGTTGGGTCGCGGTCCAGGCGCTGCGGCAGAACGCCGCGGCGCGGCGCGAGGCCGAGAGCGAGGGTGAGCGTGCCCAGGTGCTCGAGGAAGCGGTGGCCGAAGCGACGCGCGACCTGCGCACCGCCAACGCCGCACTCAAGGCCGAAGCCGAAGAGCGCATGGCCGCCGAAGCGCAACTCCGCCAGGTTCAGAAAATGGAAGCGGTCGGCCAGCTGACCGGCGGCATCGCGCATGATTTCAATAACATGCTTGCGGTGGTCGTTGGCGGGATTGACCTTGCCCGGCGCCGCCTCAGCGGCCCGCGCCGCGAGGTGCTGATCCATCTCACCAACGCGATGGAGGGCGCCACCCGCGCCGCCGCTCTGACCCGCCGCTTGCTGTCGTTCGCGCGGTCGGAGCCATTGCTTCCCGAACGGGTCGATTCATCGGAACTGGTGACGTCGATGTCCGACCTGCTCGACCGGACATTGGGCGAGCGGATCACGGTCGATCTGGCCATCGACCCCGATGCCTGGCCGATCTTCGTCGATCCCCACCAATTGGAGAACGCCATCGTCAATCTCGCGGTCAACGCCCGCGATGCGATGGACGGCACCGGAACCATGCGCATTTCGACGTCGAATGTGACGCTCGCGGCCAATGAGGTCGGCGACATTCGCGGCGGCGATTATGTTCGCTTCGCCCTCACCGACACCGGCTGCGGCATGGCGCCCGAAGTGCAGGAGCGCGCGTTCGAGCCATTCTTCACGACCAAGCCGGTCGGCAAGGGGACCGGGCTCGGGCTCAGCCAGATTTTTGGGTTCGCCCACCAATCGGACGGCGAAGTCGGCATCGAAAGCCAATTGGGCAGCGGCACCACGGTGTCCATCTATCTCCCGCGCACCGAGGTCGCGGCCAACGTCCGCGTGCATCCCGCCGCGCAGCGCGGCGAAAGCGAAACCGTCGTTCCCGGCGCTCGCATCCTATTGGTCGAAGACGACCCGAGGGTCCGCGCGGCGACCGTCGATGCCCTGGAAGATCTGGATTATGAGCCGGTATCCTGCTCGAGCGGGGCCGAAGCGCTGCGCTTGTTCGAAGCGCAGGAGTTCGACCTCGTCATCAGCGATGTGATCATGCCCGAAATGACCGGGCCCGAACTGGTTCGAGAGTTGAAATCGCGCCGCGCCGACACCGCCATATTGTTCGTCACCGGCTATGTCGGGGAAGGCGAGACCGACGATCTGGTCGGCTATGAGCTATTGCGCAAACCGTTCACCGTCGGCGCGCTGGCATCGTCGGTCGCGGCGGCGCTTGGCCGTGCTAACGAACCGCCCCGGAGCGGAGCAGCTTCGGCACAAGGCTGATCGCGGCAAGCAATGGCCAGCGCCGCTGCCACGGCTTGATTACGATCGCGGTGCCGGCGTGGCGGTTGATCTTCCACGCGATATAATCGACCCCCCCGGCAAAGGTCGCGCTGGCCTTGGCAAGCCGCATGACCGACAACATCTTGCCCTCGATCCGCCGCCGCGCCCAGCCTCCGCCAGGCTGCCGGCCGGTAGCCGTCGCGATGGCGTGAAGCGCCGGATTGGTGAAGCGGCGATAGCGCTCCGGATCGGAATCGACGACCGATCCGCTGCGAGCCTTGCGCTCGGCACGCAGCTCGGCGGAATAGGTCAGCCTGAAGGCGCCGCGCCACAGATCGAGCGGATCATCGGAATCGGGCACGGCGAGGATCGCCGAGGCGAGCAGGGTCGGCGCTGCCCGGGCCACCGCGGCGATGGCTTTGTCGCGCGCCGCTTGATCCGCCGCCCACACCAGCCGCGAGGGTTGGGCAAAACGCGCCCACACCGACACGTTGCGGGTTTCGGGGCCATTGAGGCGGTGGAAATCCGCCTCGCTCAACACCGCATATTTCGCGGTCATTCCCTCGGCTTCGAAAGGGAACACGTTCGGCGGGATCAGCCGATTGGCGAAGCCGAGCCAGCGCCGGTCATAGGCTTGGCGATAGTCCGATACGATCAGATAGAAATCGAGCATCAGGCCGTCGAGCTGCTTCTCGCGCAGGCACGAGCCATAGAACAAGACTGCTCGCGAGGCCTTGCCGTGAGCTTCGGCGATGGCCGTGGCGAGCGATGTAACGGCCGGATCGACCGCGACGGCCAGTTCCTCGGCGACGAGCGTCTCGAGCGTATCGGTCATCGGGCCGCGCTCAGGCGGCGAGGCGGACGAACGACAGTGGCGCCGCCGAGCTCAGGAAGATCGGCCGGCCGATCTCGGCGCGGAACATCTCTCCGTCGAGGATGACATCCGAACTGTCGCCTTCGATGCTGATTTCGTCGGCTTCCTGCATGTGCACCCCACTGAGCTTGGAGCGGCCGAGCAATCCGGACAGGCTCGCGGCGATGAACCGCAGCACGGTGCTCGAGCGATGCTCGACGGCGAGGAATTTAAGCGGTCCGCGGCCCTGGCCGCCGAAGTCGCCCTGGAGCAGCAATTTCTCGAGGGTCGTTACCAGCAGCACCGAGAAGCGGCCGGAAATATGCCCGTCGCGGCGCACCGAAATGCGCAATGGGCTCGGCCTTGGCGGCATGTAGCGGCCACCGATCTTGAAGAATTGCCTGAGCATCACCGCCAGCGCGGTCAGGAAATGGCTGAAGCCGTTCGGCAGCCCGAGCGGGTAAATCTTGTTGCGGCAATATAGCATGGTATCGGCCAGGCCCGCCCCACCGAGGAACATGCCGATCACTGGGATCGATTCCCCGGCGCCATGGCGAAGCGCGATCAGCTCGCGCGCGACAAGGTGGGGCGCGAGGTCGCTCTGGGCGAACTCGAGCAATTGCTTGAGCGCCGCGACCGGATCGCCTCTCGCGCCGAGATCGAGCGCGATGAGGTTGGTCTTGCCGTTGGGCAGCACCGCGACCGGCGGCGGCGTATCGCCGAAATGGCGGCCGTTGGTCAGCTCGGTCAGCGCCGCCTGAACCGTTCCGTCGCCGCCGTTGATGACCAGCATCTTCGGTTCGACGCGGGCGATCGTCTTCAACGCCTCGCCGATCTGGTCGGCCTCTTCAACTTCGTAATGAAAAATGTCGGGGTGCTCGGCGCAAAACGCGCGGATGCGCGGCAATTGCGCGAGATTGCCCGTCGACTTCGGGTTTGAAATGAGGGCGATCCGGCGCGGCATCAGCAGGCCGCTGCGACGCACAACAGGGCAAGGCGCGTTTTCGACATGATTTCGTTGGCCAGATCGCTATAGACACACGGGGCGGCTGGTCCGCTTCGGATTGCCGCCCCGGGATCGCTTGTCGGGGTGCTTTGCGGCAAAATCATGGTGTTGGGGCGACGAAACGGTGCGCAATCTGTCGCTCATTGACCGCTACATCGCGCGCAGCATCGCGGTCCCTTTGTTCGGCACTCTGGTGCTTGCGGCGATGCTGCTGATCCTCGAAAAAATGCTTCGCCTGTTCGATTTCGTCGTCACCGCCGGCGGGCCGGTGAGCGTGGTTTGGCGGATGTTGGCAAATTTGCTGCCCGAATATTTCTCCCTCGGCATCCCGATCGGGCTGCTGCTCGGGATTTTGCTGGCGTTTCGCAAGCTCGCTTTGTCGTCGGAACTCGATGCGTTGCGCGGGATTGGAATCGGCTTCGGCCGGCTGCTACGCGTTCCTTACGCTTATGCGATTGCGCTGATGCTGCTCAATTTCGCCATCGTCAGCTATGTCGAGCCCTATGCCCGCTACCGTTACGAAGGGCTGCGGTTCGACCTGCGTTCCGGAGCGTTGGGCGCGGCGATCAAGGTCGGCGAGTTCAACCAATTGGGTAAACGGCTGACCCTGCGGGTGGAGCGCAGCCAGGAGCGCGGCACCCGGCTGATGGGCATCTTCGTCCAAGTTGACGACCGCTCGGGAACCTCGATCGTTGCGACCGCCGAGGCCGGCCGCTTCCTTGCCACCGACGATCCCGACACGATCCTATTTCGCTTGAACAATGGCAAACTGATCCAGGAATCGCCCAAGTTCTCCGCGCCGCGCACCCTGGCGTTCGACAGCTACGACCTGCCGATCAAGCTGCCGACGGTCGATCGCTTCCGTGCCCGCGGAGATAACAACCCCGAACTGACCTTGGCGGAGGTCGCGCGGGCCGGATACGGCGGGGGCGAAAAGTCGGCAAATCGCCTGGCCGCGCAGGCCAACCTCCATCTACGGCTGGTCGAGGTGCTGACGATGCTGCTGTTGCCGCTGCTCGCGGTCGCCTTGGCAGTGCCGCCGAAGCGCAGTTCATCGTCGCTCGGAATCTTCCTCGCGATCGTGATGGTCGTGACCTATCACAAGATCAACCAATATGCGGAGCAAGCCGGCGCGCAAGGCCGGATCGACCCGGTCCTCGCTTTGTGGGTGCCGTTCATTGCGCTGGTTGTGCTGATCGTGTGGATGTACCGGACGATCGCCTACAAGCCGGGAGGGCAGCCGATCGGCGCTCTGGAACGCGCCTTCGCGCGGCTGGGCAAAGCGGTCCGCGGGCTGCTTCCGCAGTTCGGCAGCGAGGCCGGCGCATGATTAATTTGCAATTCTTTCCCTCGCGCCAGATCGCCTGGTACACCGTCAAGCTGTTCCTCACGCGAAGCCTGGCGGTGCTGGTCGCGTTGGTGCTGGTGCTGATGACCCTCGACCTGCTCGGCGAATCGGGCAAGATCCTTGCGGTGCCCGGCAATTCGGACGCGGACTTGTGGCGCTACGTTTCGCTGCGCCTGCCCTTGCTGATTTCACGGTTCATGCCCTTTTCGGTGCTGTTGGGCACGCTGATCGCCTTCGCCGGCCTCAACCAGCATAGCGAAGTCATTTCGATGAAGGCCGCGGGAATTTCAGCCCACCAGATTCTGGCCCCGCTGATCGTCGCCAGCCTCGGCGTCGCCGCGCTCGCCTTCGTTTTCAACGAAACGGTGGTGGTCAACTCGGCGCGCGTGGTCAACGCCTGGACCAGCAACGACTATGAAACCGTGCCTCCTGAATCCGGAATTCTGAGCAATGTCTGGCTGCTGGTCGGCGATGATCTCGTTCGCGCCCGGTTCGTCGGCGCACGCGGCGACAATGCGCAGGTCGGGCAATTGACGATTTACGAGCGCGATGGCGGCGCCCTCAAGCGGGTTATCGAGGCCCGGCGCGCGGAGCCCGTGCCAGGCGGCTGGCGCCTCGAGGATGTGCGGATTTATGATTCCGGAATGAGCCTGGTCACTAGCCGGCCCGAAATGACCGCGCTTGCCGGGGTCGAGCCGGCGCGCTTTACATTGGCCAAGGTCGATCCCGACGAGCGCGATTTTCTCTCGCTGAAATCGGCGATCGGCGAAATGGGTCGCGCCGGCCGGCCGACCGCCGCCGCCGAAGCAGGCCTGTGGCACAAATTGTCGTCGCCCTTGTCGACCGTGCTGATGCCGCTGCTGGCGGCAATCGCCGCCTTCGGCCTGGCGCGTTCGGGCAATGTCCTGATCCGCGCGACGATTGGCATGGCCTTGGGCTTTGCTTACTTCGTCGCCGACAATTTCAGCCTGGCGATGGGTAATGTCGGCGCTTACTCGCCGTTGATGGCGGCGTGGGGGCCGTTCGCCTTGTTCCTGCTGATCGGCGAAACCGTGTTGATCCGCAGCGAGGAATAATTGCGATCTAGGCGCGCGCGCCGCGCCAGCTGGTCGCCGCAAGCCGTCCGACCAGCGGTGACAGGCCGCGGTGGTTCGACTGGAAATAGGGTGATCCACCGTCGAGTGCCGTCGACAGCCGCCGGTGTGCCTCGCCTAAGGCGTGATAGGGCAATCCCGGCAGCAAATGATGCAAGCCATGGTATCGCAGCCCGACCGGCGCCCACAACGCTGGCAGCGTGGCCGGCGGCGGGACATTGACGCTGTCGAGATATTGGGCGGTGACGCTCATCGGCTCGCCATCATTTTCCCACAGATGCGCGACCAAGGTGCGGACCTGATTGAGGAACATCACGCCCGATGCCACCGCCAGGAAGACCAAAGCCGCCTTGAGCGGGACAACAGCGGTTACCGTCAGCGTGATAAGCAGGACTGACCACAGGCTCGCCGCGGTTTCCTGCCGCAGCCAGTCGCGGGCGAATTGGCCGTCGGGCGCGGGCCGGCGGAAGCGCGGGTTGATCTGCAGCCCTGAGTAGCGCGCAACCACCAACCGGCGCAGCTTGCGCGAGAGGAGCGACAGAGGCGCAAGCACAGCGAAGCGGAACAGCAGCCCAATTGGCGCCAGCACCGCGGCGATCAGGAACAGCGGCAAGGTCCACGGCTTCATCAGCGCAAGCGGCAGGTATTCCGGGTCGTTGGCCGTGCCGTAATAGCTTTTGGCATGATGCTGGTTGTGGACGCCCTCATACATGAACGAGGGCACCAGCAGCGGAATGCCGATAATCAAGTTCCACACCAGCCGGAATCCGCGCAGCGAGCCCTTTTTGATATGGGTCAGTTCGTGGATGAAGCTGCCGGCCCGGTAAAGCGCGAGGATCGCCACCAGGCCTGCAAGCAGTCCAATGCCGGTTGATTTCGCGGTCATCGCGATGAACAGCGCGGCATAGCCGGCCAGCGCTGAGCCGAGCAAGTCCGCCCAGTAAATCGCCGGGCGCGGAAGGTTGAGGTCGCGGGTCAGGTCCGCCGCGGCGCGCAGCATGGCCTTGTCGTCGGCGCCGGCGTGCGCGGACGACGTGACGGCGGATGGCCGTTCCGCGGCGGTGCCGCGCTCCAAGGTGATCGTTTTGCTCATAAATATGTCACTGCGTTTACAGTAGATAGTGGCGCCATCGTGGCGGCGCTAGGGCGGTGGTGCCCTACGGTCGCGGTAACCAGCGGCAATTGGGGTTGCGAAGCCGCTTCCGGCCTGCGACTCATTGCGCATGAGTTTACCGACAATCCGGCCTGTGGCGAGCAAGGCCGACCGCAAGGCATTCGTCGACTTTGCGTGGGATGTTTATCGCGATGATCCGGCGTGGGTGCCGCCCCTAAAGAGCGAGGTCCACGGGCTGATCGATCCGGCCAAAAACCCTTGGTTCGGTCACGCCCGCGCCGCTTTGTGGCTGGCGGAGCGCGAAGGCAAGCCGGTCGGCCGAATCAGCGCTCAGGTCGACCAATTGGTGCTCGAACATATGGGTGCCGGGCTTGGCCAATGGGGCATGTTCGAAGCGCTCGACGGCGAGGCCGCGACGCTGCTTATCGCCACCGCTGAGGATTGGCTGCGCGCCCAGGGCATGACCGAAGCGATGGGCCCGATCAGCCTGTCGATCTGGGACGAGCCGGGGCTGCTGATCAAGGGCTTCGACCAGCCGCCGACGGTGATGATGGGCCACCACCGCCCCGAATACCGCGGCTGGATCGAGGCCGCAGGCTACGCCAAGGCCAAAGATCTGCTTACCTACGAAGTCGATATCCGTCCCGAAATGACTCCGCTGATGGCGCGGATGGTCGAATCGGCCGAGCGCAACCCGCGCATCCGCATTCGCAGCGTCGACAAGGCGCATTTCGACGAGGACGCGCGGATCATCCTAACACTCCTGAACGACGCCTGGTCCGGCAATTGGGGTTTCGTCCCGCTGACCGAGGCCGAGATCGCCTACGCCGGCAAGAAAATGAAGCCGATCATTTACGAAGATCTGGTCCGCATCGCCGAGCTGGACGGGGAGCCGGTCGCCTTCATGATCACGCTCCCCGACATCAACGCGCTGACTGCCGACCTCAACGGACGGCTGTTTCCGTTCGGCTGGGCCAAATTACTGTGGCGCTTGCGCAAGCCGCGCACCGCCCGGGTCCGCGTGCCGTTAATGGGGGTGGCGTCGAAGCTTCACGGCACCCGCCTCGCCGGGCAGCTTGCGTTCACTTTGATCGAGCGTATCCGCCGCGCCTGCGTCGGTAAGTATGGCGTGACTCATGGCGAGTTCGGCTGGGTGCTCGAGGACAATCAAGGCATGCTGTCGATCGCCGAACTGCCCGGTGCGGTGGTCAACAAGGTCTATCGGATTTACGAGAAGCAACTTTAGCGAACGCGTGGGGCGCAGTTGCCACAAGTTGCTTCGCTCTAGGCCAGCTCGATCCAGGTCGGCGCATGGTCGCTGGCTTTTTCCTCGCCGCGGGCCCAGCGGTCGATCCCGGCTCCGCGCAGCCGGTCGGCGGCGAGCGGGTTGCACAGCAAATGATCGATGCGGAATCCGGCGTCGCGCTGCCACGCCCCCGCCGTATAGTCCCAAAAAGTGTACATCGGATCGTCGGGATGGAGCGCGCGCAACGCGTCGGTCCATCCCTGATGGACGAGGGTGCGAAAGGCGGCTCGACTTTCGGGCTGCATCAATGCGTCATGCTGCATCGCCCGCGCCGAAAACACGTCCTCGTCGGTCGGGATGACATTATAGTCGCCCGCCAACACAGTCGGCCGCTCCGCCCTCAGCAATTCCGCTGCATGTTCCGCGAGCCGCGCCATCCATCGCAATTTATAATCGAATTTCTCGGTTCCCACGGGATTGCCGTTGGGTAAATAGATCGAGCCTACGACCACTCCCCCCGCGACCGCCTCGATGTAGCGGCTGTGGCTGTCATCCGGGTCGCCGGGAAGGCCGACCCGGACCAGATCCGGTGCGTCGCCCTTGGCCAGGATGGCGACGCCGTTGAAGCCCTTCTGGCCGTGCCACACCGCGCCGTAGCCGGCCGCCTCGATATCGGCGATCGGCAGCGATTCATCTGCGCATTTCAGCTCCTGGAGGCAGACCACGTCGGGCTGCTCGCGTGCCAGCCATTCGATCAGCCGCGGCAGGCGCGCGCGGATTCCGTTGAGATTATAAGTGGCGAGCTTCACGCTACGCTCACTAGACGGAGAAGCTCGATCCGCAACCGCAGCCGGACGCCGCATTGGGGTTGGTTACCTTGAACGCCGCGCCGCCAAGGTCTTCGACATAATCGACCGCCGATCCGCGCACCAGGTCAAGGCTGACCGGGTCGACCAGCAAGGTCACCCCGTCGGTGCTGGCAATCGCGTCGCCGTCTTCGGCGGCGTCGGCCAGAGCGAAGCGATAAGTGAATCCAGCACAGCCGCCGCCATCGACCGCGAGGCGAAGCATCGCCGGCTTCGACTGGCGCAAGGAAATCGCGGCGACGCGCTTGGCGGCGTTCGGTGTCAGGCTGATGTCGGCTTCGATCACAGCAATGATGTAAGGGGCCGCCTCCTCAGGGGCAAGGCGGTTAGCGCTGCGGGCCGCCGAGAGCGACCTGGTCCATCGGCGCACCGCCGCCAGCCTTGCGCTGGATCGCGACGAGATAGTCGGTCGATTTCATGAACGGGATCGGGTTGACCGCACGCCCATCGATGCGAACTTCGTAATGCAGATGGCTGCCGGTCGAACGGCCGGTCGAACCCATGCGGGCGATCAGGTCGCCGCGCTTCACATGCTGGCCGGCGCGGACCAAAATCGCCGACAAATGCCCGTAGCGCGTATTGATTCCCCGGCCGTGGTCGAGCTCGACGAGATTGCCGTAGCCGCCGTTGTTCCAGCCCGAACGGAGCACGGTGCCGTCGGCGGTGGCGAAGATTGGCGTGCCGGTCGGGCCGGACAGATCGATCCCCGAATGCATCGCGGCGCGGCCGGCGAAGGGATCCGAACGAACCCCGTAGCCCGAGGTGAACGCGGCGGTCCGCACCGGCTTGTCCGAAGGCACCGCAATGGCGCCGTCCTGCAGCTGGTCGAGCTTCTTCCAGCTCATGAATAATTGCTTGAAGGTCGGGTCGACCCGAGTGACCGGCTGATAGGGTCCGCCGACACCTTCGCTGCCGAAGCGCGCCGTTGTCAGACCGAGCTTCTTGAGCTCCGCGGCGGTCACCCGATAGCGCTCATCGAACGCGCGAGCGGTGGCACCGGCTTGCTTGATCTGCGCCGCTTCGGCGCGAGCGAGCGGGCCATCGAGATCGCCGGGAAGGGTGGCCACGGCAGCGGTCGCGGGAAGCGCCGAGGCATCGACCTTTTCCCCGGCGATCATCGCCGCGAGGATGGCCTGGCGCTGCTCGATTTGGCTTGCACGCAATTCGGTCGCCGCGATGAGGCCGGCAAGATCCTTGGGCATGGCAATCGCCGTGCTGGTCCCGGCGGCTAGACGAGCGGCGGCAAAGCCGGACCATCCGACCAACGCCAAAAGCACGAAAAAGAACAGCGCCTGGACCGGCGCTGAAAGACGAATACGGCGGAGGCGGGCGCCATCATGGACAAATAGATCGCGGTCGCGAAACAAGCTCGGCGTCGCGGTCAATATGTTGCTCATCCTGATACGCTCCAAAAATCCTGTCGGCAGTGCACTCCGGTGCGCTGTCGCAATTTACTTTCGAGTACAGGAGCTCCCCAGCCCCTCCCCAAACGCTTGATTGCCCACCAAGCGACTGGCGAGGGGCAAACTGACCCGGGTTGGTTAACAAATTCAACCGCTGGTTCCGCCTGTTGGGACGAACCGTCCGGTCGGCGCGGTGAACCGAACATTCGGCTTGCGTTAGATCAACAAAAAATGGCCGAATAACAGAATGTAAACGCACGACTCTCGCATTGCGTGAATTCTTCACTGCAGCGCTTGCGCTCGTGGCGGACCTCTCTAGACAGGCCAGCGGGCCACGCCGCCCCAACGCGGCGCGTGCTCTCTGTGAGGAGAGTTTGATGGTTAATCGTCTCGCCACTGGCGCCGTCGCGCGCCAGACCAAGCCAAACTTGCGCCCGGCGCGTCCCTATTTTTCGTCCGGTCCGTGCGCCAAGCCGCCTGGCTGGGATCCCCAAAAGCTCGATATTCGCGTTCTGGGACGGTCGCACCGCTCGGCGCTCGGCAAGGCGCGGCTCGCCGAGGCGATCGACCGCACCCACGCGTTGCTCCGCCTGCCCGCGGGTCACCGCCTTGGTATCGTCCCCGCTTCTGACACCGGCGCGATGGAAATGGCGATCTGGGGGCTGCTCGGCCCGCGCCCGGTGACCATGCTCGCCTGGGAGAGCTTTGGCGCCGGCTGGGTGGCTGATGTCGTCAAACAGTTGAAGCTCGATGCCGAAGTCCGCAGCGCTGATTATGGCGCTCTTCCGCATTTGTCGGCGGTCGATCCTGCCCGCGATGTCGTGTTCACCTGGAACGGCACTACCAGCGGCGTCCGCGTTTCGAACGCCGACTGGATCGCTGGCGACCGCACCGGGCTGACAATCTGCGATGCCACCTCCGCAGCCTTTGCCCAGGATATCGACTGGCCAAAAATCGATGTCGGCACCTTCAGCTGGCAAAAGGCACTTGGCGGCGAAGGCGGCCATGGAATGCTCGTCCTGTCGCCGCGCGCGATCGATCGACTTGAAGCAGGCAGCCCCCGTCCCCTGCCCAAAATTTTCCGCCTGACCAAAAGCGGAAAACTGATGGACGGCATTTTCCGGGGCGAAACGCTTAACACGCCGTCGATGCTGGCAGTCGAGGATTGGCTATTCGCCGTCGGCTGGGCCGAGAACATCGGCGGCCTTCCCGCACTGATCGCCCGCGCCGACGCCAATGCCGCAGCCTTGTCACGCTGGGTCGAAACCGCCCCCTGGATCGAGCATCTCGCGACCGATCCGGCGAGCCGCTCGAACACTTCGGTGTGCCTGCAGTTCAACGATCGAACGGACGGAGAGGCCAATGCCAAACGCGCCAAGGCTATCGCCAAATTGCTCGAGGCCGAAGACGTTGCCTACGATATCGCGTCCTACCGCGACGCCCCGCCGGGCCTGCGCATCTGGTGCGGAGCCACCGTCGACACCGCCGACTTAGAAGCGCTCGGGCCGTGGCTCGATTGGGCGTGGGAGCAGACCAAATGACCTCACCCAAAGTTCTCATTTCCGACCAGATGGACCCCAAGGCCGCGGCAATCTTCCGCGACCGCGGGATTCACGTCGACGAGATCACCGGCCAGTCGCCCCACGAGCTGAAGGCGATTATCGCAAACTATGACGGCCTCGCCATCCGCTCCTCGACCAAGGTGACCAGCGACCTGCTCGCCGCCGCGACCCATCTGAAGGTCGTCGGCCGCGCCGGGATCGGGGTCGACAATGTCGACATTTCCACCGCGACCGCGCGCGGCGTGGTGGTCATGAATACCCCGTTCGGCAATTCGATCACCACCGCCGAGCACGCCATCGCCCTGATCTTTGCGCTCGCCCGGCAATTGCCCGAGGCCGATGCCTCAACCCAGGCCGGCAAATGGGAAAAGAACCGCTTCATGGGGGTCGAGGTGACCGGCAAGACGCTGGGGCTGATTGGTGCCGGTAACATCGGCTCGATCGTCGCTACCCGAGCGCTGGGTCTCAAGATGAAGGTCGTCGCCTACGATCCCTTCCTGACTCCCGAGCGGGCGGTAGAATTGGGGGTCGAAAAAGCCGATCTCGACACGCTT
>Ga0193706_1000855_pt1 | contig 14988 bp, 13 predicted proteins | sample U3c1metaG_FD_160130 | JGI IMG/M metagenome (GOLD analysis project Ga0193706, IMG submission 160130) | Soil microbial communities from a riparian zone of the East river system, Colorado, United States - U3c1 | ecosystem: Environmental > Terrestrial > Soil > Riparian zone | place: USA: East River... | reverse complement strand
TTAGTTTTACCACAGCCATCCCTGTGGTTTTAAATTTGGACGGCGAAGGTAATTGTAAATGAGCCTACCTGCCAAAGATAATGGCAACTATTTTTTACCGGCCTTTTGTAAGTAACTGGTTTTCAGTAAAAATTTTGTCTATTAATTTTAATGACAAGGAATTGTTCCAGGCAATAAGCCCTCTTTCATGGCAAAATTCGGCTTATAAACATATTTATTTATATGACTTTGCTTATTTTTAAACCCGCCAATGATCCAAATAACCATTAAATCCCTTAATCATGAACAACGATCTTTTACCTGGTGTAAAAACCCCTCAAAAAAATGACCAGGTCATCTCCTATTATGCACTCCGGATTCTGATCGGCGCTACGGGCATATTATTGCCATTGCTCCTGATCATTGGCAATTTTATTGCTTACAATAATTTCGACATTGAATTTTCGGTAAGTGATTACTATGATAACAGTACCGCTGGTGATATTTTAGTAGGCATTTTGTTCGTTCTCGGTTTCTTTTTAATGGCGTATAAAGGATACGACAGCATTGACAGCAGGACTGCCAACCTGGGATGCATATTTGCGCTGGGTGTGGCGCTTTGTCCTACTACCAGTTCCAACTATGTCGTGCACATCATGCATTTCGTTTTTGCGTTGTTACTTTTTGGTGTTTTTATTTTTTTCTCCATCTACCTTTTCCGGAAAACAGGGCCAGGCAGGCGAACCAAACAAAAAGACAAGCGTAATAAGGTTTACCTGGTTTGCGGTATTGTCATGATCTTTTGTATTGTTTGCATCACTATCGGTATGATATGGCTTGGTTCCCTGAGTGCAAAGTATCACCTCGTGTTCTGGTTTGAATCCATTGCACTGATCTCATTTGGATTTTCCTGGATCACCAAGGCGGAGTTCTTACTAAAGGATAATGACGCGGATTAACTAAAAAAATGACAGCCTTTAAGGCTATCATTTTTTTTAGTTATTTAAGTTTTATTAAAATCTTATTCCAATACAAATACCTGACCTGATACCTGCCCATGGCCCTTTGAAGTCGATCCGGGCGCCATTTCCGTCCACCTTATAAGTGTATTCGGTAAGCGGGATATCCAGGTCCCTTAGCTCATCTCTCAGGTCCTGCTGGTCTGCGGCATCCATTGTCTTTTTGCCTGTAAGGTTTCCTTTTGAACTTCCGTAATTAGGGCCAAGTATCCACCAATCAAGGTAAACTGCCTTGCTCAGTTTGAACTGGGCTCCAATCATTAATCCTCCTGTGATACCCGTAAGATCTCCGCTCATTGGAATAAATTCTGTAGTACCGTTGTCATCATACTCCAGCAGGATGTCTGCGTTGTATTTTGCGATGCTGGCAAAAAGGCCCAGATAAAAACCACGGAATGCACCTTTCTTACTTAGGTAATACCGTAATTCCGGCATAAAAGCAATATTGCCGACTTTAAGGTTATTGAGCTGGCGTTCTGTCTCCACGTCATCGGCCAGGTTATTGAAAGTGCTTTTTAAAGGAATACTTCCTTTAGGCATAAACCGGAAAGTACCGGCTACGGTTACTTTTCTTGCCACAGCCCTTTCATACTGGAGGGTTATGTTCTTTAATGCCAGGGCGGGCAGGTTGATCTTTACCACATTCTTACCAGGAACGGGCTCATCCTTGTCTTTTTCCTTTTCCTTTTGCGCAAGTAAGCTGAGCGAGCTGATGGTTGCAAATAACAGTAAGCAGATCCTTTTCATTTTGTTTTGGTTTAGATTGATTATAAAAATTAAATGTAGGCCTTTGGGGTTGGTATGGAAATACCCAATAGTAGGTATTTTTTGTTTTATAAATGTATCTGTATGTCCAATCAAAAGGGTAAAGAAAGAGTGGTGAAAATAAAAGCAGGCTGATTCTTATATAGATTTAATTTTTGGCATCTTTTACCCCATTGCCTTCAAAATTAAATTCTTTAGTAGATTTACCCCATAGGTTAAATGTAATAGAAAGGAATGTACCAATCTTAAATTTCTTAGCTGTTTCTATTACGGGATTATTCTCTTTAAAGCTACCTGACACTAACCTGTCGTCTCTGCCCTCACCAAACGAGCTTTTAAGTACTTCTCTTTGGCCACCTACAAATCCTGCACTAATAACACAACGCTGCGCTTTGCCAAATATCCACGAAGTCCCTAAGTAATAATTAATATCAGTTGCATTGGTGGAAAAGCCAAAACATCCTGCTAATCGATGTGCATAAGGCGACCTTTTATAAACCTGTAATAAAAGCCCGATAGAGGGTTTAAATAAATCCCCAACCTTATATGGTGATTTTGAAAGCTCAAAACTATCAATGTTTGCAGTAGGTTTATAAAACCATTCTTCGTTACTCAATCCTATATTAAAAAAAAATCCACTGCTTACATTCATCTGCACTCCCTGTTTGATGGGCATAATTATTTTATAAGAAATTGGTTTGGGAACTATTGCAGACTGATTTTGTAATTTAGGGGCGGCTTCAAAAACAAATTGAACATAGTCAGTTTTGTCTTTAACATTATCTACCATATAATATTGTGTAAACATTTCCTCGTTTATTGAATTATAAAGTAGAGTGGTATTACTTATAATATTGTCCATTGCTGAAACAGATATTTTCTTTTGCTCTTCATTTAACCAATCAATCAAAGCTTTCATATTTAAAGCCAATTCTTTTTCCTGGTCAGTGTCACCCTTTTTAAACATGAAGGAAGAATAATCATCCCCCAATTCCCCAACAATTTTTTTTATCTTAGTTAAAATTGCGTGATACTGATAGGTAAGTTCAAATGATTCAATACTTCGCAATGTTGTATCTGTGCTTATAATATCTTTTAAATACCTTGCAAGGATTGCTTTTTTATCAGATTCTAATTCACCAATACTTTTGCCAGGTGTATATACCTGAATTTTTAATGCCTGATAAAAATGAAACAACTGCTGTAATTTTAATACATACTCGTTGTACTCTTTCAAATGGTTAATAAAGCTAACTTGTAAGCCAATAAAAAGTAGCGTCTTGTTTTTCCCGTCATTATGTTCCTCTGTAATTTTCGACAACTGATCTTTGAAATCATTTTTTTGCCTAATCAAACTGGCCACCTTATAATCTGCCTTGTTTATGCTATCCTGCAATAAATCTTTATTGACTGTTGTGCCTTTTTGCAATGAATCCTGCATCCGATAGATCGTCTTTTTATATATCTCATTAATTTGATTTTGAATTTTATATACATTTTCATTTATATTCTCTATGTTATTTTTAGTGACAGCACTTTTAGGCTCAATAAAATTGAAGTTTTTATAATTAGGCTCAGGAAAGTTTACTGCCAAATTACCAACAGTGTAATTTAGTGCTTGTATATTTTCATTTTTCATTTCGTTTAGATAATCATTTTGATATTCCTTCATAGTAATATTATACAGAAACGGGTTAATATTTTTTATTGTGATCTGCATTGGATATTTAGAATCTAGAAAACGGACAAAAGCACCATCTCTAAACCTCTTGGTATAGACATTGTCTTGAATTGTAATAAATAGTGTATCAGTTTTATTTGCCTCCTTTTTTGCAGCTTTCTGGATTTGCGATTCCTTTTCTTTTTTATTCCTCTTTCCTGATTCTATCACTTTAAATCCATTTTTTTCATTTTGAGAAAAAGAAATTAAAAAGGAGGTCAGGCAAATGCTGATTAGCAGAATGTATTTCATAACGCTGGTTTAATAGTACATAAATAAATGAGTTCAAGAGTTCGTAAAAATGAAAAAGTTCAGAAACCGGGGCAGTAGTGTTATCACGGAGAATATCAGGGTGAAATCACCGTAAAATAAAGGTGTAAGGGCTATTGCATATATGAAAATGATTATAGACTTTAGTGGTCTAATAAAATTCCTAAACTAAAAAAATAAAGTATGAAAAGATATCTTCCGCTATTTTTAGTCGCTCTGATAAGTATACTATTTTACTCATGTAGTAATGATGAGAAAAAATCAGAGGAAAAAGAAACAACAGGCGTGGCATACACTTCAACTAAAGAAAAATACAATTTTGAATGGTTTGAAAATTATTGGGGGAATTCTTGTGATTATGTAGGTGGAATGGCAAATTTTGTCATTAGGCACACGTTAGCGGACTCCATGATTAACCATTATGATACTATATATGACAAAGATGATGCCGATCAAAGTATTAATGCTCTTTTAAATAATTACTGGATTGACTCCTGTACTATTTTTGCAATTTCTAAATATTTGAAAACTACAGCTAAGTATGATGGTATCAGATTTAGTTTTGGCTGTTCAACAATAAAAGAGCCTGGCTCTTATCCAGGACAACAATATCAAAATACTTCGACAATTTTTATTTATCCCACAACTATCTCAGCAACTGGCCATAAAGATTCAACAGAAATTGTAATCCCGGTCCCAAACTGTACAACTTCAAATTATATAAAGCCCTATCCAGAAGCTAGTGGTAAAATTTCTGTTTTTGATAAAATATACCGCAAACGTAGCAAACCAGGTAATCCTGCTCTTAAAGATTCTTTATCTCAGGGAGTATGGATAGACTCCTGTGTAGTATATTTTATTGAAAAGCTTATTAGAGAAAATAAAGACACTTTGGATGGTGTAAATATAAAGTTAGCTGCATACCTTGGTAATGAAACAACTTCTCCAAGAGGTAAATTTAAGCCCCACCAAAGCACTATGATTATTGTACCTACGAGCCCGGCTCAAGGTGATCCAAATACACATATAGACAACTGGGAAATAATTGAGATTCTAATGAAAAAAAAGGCAAAAGCATTTTCTGCCGGTCTTAACCATGGCGAGCTATGCCCTAATAAATGTGACTAGTTATGTTTCCTTTACCTCCATTCTATTATTTTGAGATAAGTGCTTTATTGGTCAGTGTAGTGGTGTTATATAAATTCAACAACAAACCACTACACTGGTTCATGCCTTTTTTATTTGCAATCATCTGTATCGAATTCACAGGAAGGTACATCAGGAAGGTATTGCATGAACCAAACGCCTGGCTATATAATCTCACTATTCCCCTTGAATATCTTTTCTATGGACTTATTATCGGCAGCCTTTGCTTAACGGCTTCCTATAAAAAGATAATATTTTACAGCATGGCATTATTTGCTGTTTGGGTACCTGTAAACATCCTTTTTATACAGGGATTTGCGTTCCCAAACACCCACACCTATAAGATCGGTTGCAGTCTCATGATCTTTTTTTGCTTTTTGGGTCTACTTGACCTTTTAAAAAACGATGCGCATACTACATTGCTCAAAAACCCGCTTTTTTGGATATGCACGGGTGTGCTCTTTTTTAATGCCGGCGAATTCACGTCTTTTTTTCTTTTCGACAGGTTCTTAAAAAATGGCTGGGAGATAGCTAAGGTATTTGCCCTGGTAAACAATAATATGATCTATGTTTTGTACACTTGTATTTCCATAGCCATTCTATGTTCAAATAAATGGAAGAAGAACTTACGAGAGACATCGGTTTAGCGATCACGGTAATTGTGGTTGCACTTGCCGCATTTGTAGTACTGCTGGCATACCTGTTTACAACAAGAAAAAATAAATTACTACAGGAAAAAAAACTCATGAAAACACAATTTGAACAGGAACTCCTGCAAACACAACTGGAAATACAGGAACAAACCCTAAAGACCATCAGTGAAGAGATACACGATAATGTAGGACAGGTACTGAGCCTCGCAAAACTTAACCTGAACACCTTTGAAACGAATACAGAAAAAAAACTGCAGGACACAAAAAACCTGGTAAGCAAAGCCATCAACGACCTTCGCGACCTCAGTCGTAGCCTGCACGGTGACAGGATCGCAGAGATAGACCTGGAAGATGCTATCACCAATGAACTTAAAATATTACAGAATACAGGACAGTTTGAAACCGGTTTCAGTTCCGTTGGTCAGCGTTATGAATTAGACACACAAAGTAAAATAGTCCTGTACCGCATTGTGCAGGAAGCGCTGCACAATAGTGTTAAACACGCTAAAGCAAAGAATATTAATGTGCAGCTGAATTATGAACCTGCATTATTCTCTTTATTGATCACTGACGATGGTAACGGCTTTGACCCTGAAACAATACCATCTTCCAAAAAAGGGATAGGTTTAAAAAGTATGCAGAACAGGGCCGTATTGATAGGTGGAGAATTTTCTATCCGGTCATCCGCAAATAATGGCACCGGCATCTGTGTTAAAATTCCAAACAACCACAAAATCTAAAACTTAAGTATGGCAAATATTGTTCTTGTAGATGATCATAGCTTACTCCGCAACGGGTTGGCCGAGTTGGTAAAAAGCCTCGGGCATGATGTTTTGTTTGAAGCAGATAATGGAAAAGGCTTTATAGCAAAGCTAAAAACAAAGAGCCTGCCTGATATTGTTTTGCTTGACATCAACATGCCTGAAATGGACGGTTACGAAACTGCACAATGGCTAAAGACAAATCACCCGGATGTAAAGGTACTGGCCCTTAGCATGTACGATAATGAGACCTCCATCATTCGCATGCTAAAGTGCGGCGCCAAAGGTTATATTTTAAAAGACAGCGAACCTGCGGAACTGAAAGCAGCCATTCATGCGCTGATGAGCAAAGGTTTTTATTATTCAGACCTGGTGAGTGGGAAACTGATCCATGCCATTAATAAATTGGAAGATGACAGCGGTGACCTGAAAGGCCTGGTACCGCTTAATGAAAGAGAAACTGATTTTTTAAAATATTCCTGCACCGAACTTACTTATAAAGAGATCGCTGATAAAATGTTCGTGAGCCCACGTACCATTGATGGCTACCGTGATGCGCTTTTTGAAAAACTGCATGTAAAAACAAGGGTCGGCCTGGTGATGTATGCTATTAAGAACGGGATCGTGAATGTGTAAAATGTAAATGACTGGTCCTTAATTCCATTTGTGGCAAAAAAATTCAAATTAAAAAAACGGCCACAGGTTTGTGACAAAAAATCAGATTCCGAAAATTTGCAACAAAAGCTCCTTTCTATTTACCATACACCTTTTCGCCATTCACATAAGTTGCCAGCACTTTTGCTTTTAAGATATCCGCCGTATTGCAGTTCATAAGATCAGTATCTAAAATTATAAAGTCGGCAAACTTCCCTTTTTCCAAACTGCCTTTTTGTTTTTCTTCAAAAGATGCCCTGGCAGCCCATGTGGTCATACCGCGTAAGGCTTGTTCACGCGTTAATGCATTTTCTATTTGGTATCCGCCGGCAGGAAAACCTTTGGCGTCCTGCCTTACAACAGCCGCGAAAAAAGTTTTAAATGGACTGATATCCTCAACGGGGAAATCAGTGCCGAGCGGTATCCAGTTATTTTCTTTAAGCAATTGCTGGTAGGCATAGGCGCCTTTCACCCTAACCGGGCCCAGCCTGTCGCCTGCCCAGTACATATCGCTTGTGCCATGTGTTGGCTGTACAGAAGGGATGATATTATAGTCCCCAAAAAAATGAAAATCATTTTCATTAATTACCTGTGCATGTTCTATACGCCAGCGCAGGTCATTTTTACCTTTCAAATATTTGGCATAGATATTCAGCATGGTCCTGTTACCGCTATCGCCGATGGCGTGTGTACACATCTGCCATCCCTTTTGTGCAATGATATTTGCAACAGAATCAAAGTGAGCCGGCGGGCTCAATAAAAACCCTGACCATTCCGGCTTATCACTGTAAGGCTGTAATAAACTGGCGCCTCTTGAACCCAATGCACCATCGGCATAAACCTTAAATGAACTTACATTTAAGCGATCAGTTTTTATTTTCCCTCTTTTAAAAGCCTGATCATAATTATTCTTTGTATCACTTAACATGGCATTTATCCGCATTTTAAGATCGCCGGTTTTCTGTAAGGCTTCGATAAGTTCTACATTTTTATAACTAACCCCGCAATCATGTACTGAAGTCAACCCTGTTGCAAAACAATTTGCCTGTGCAAGTAATAATGCAGTCCTGCTCTTTTCAGCATCAATGCCCGGAATTTTTGCAGACACCAATCCCATTGCTTTATCAATAAGCAGGCCCGTAAGTATTCCGTTCTTCACTTCAATATCACCTCCTGTTATTTTATATCCCGGTTTTATACCTGCTATTTCAAGTGCTTTTTGATTTGCAATGGCAGCATGCCCATCGATCCTGGTAATAATTACCGGCCGGTCAGGAAAAAGTTCATTTAGTTTTGTATTGTCAGGAAATTCTTTAACTACCCAATCATTTTGATCCCAGCCACGACCCGTTAACCATACGCCCGCAGGTAAACCTTTAGCAAATTCCCGGGCCCTTACCAGCACGGCTTCCCAGCTTTCTGTATCCACAAGGTTTACAGTTTGCAAACTGAATCCATATCCTAAAAAATGAGCGTGCGCATCATTAAAACCAGGAAAAACAGCCTTCCCTTTTGCATCGCTGACCAGGTCAGATTCGTATTGCTTCAGGATATCATCATTTGTTCCGATGGCGATGATCTTTCCATCCCTTACCGCCATTGCTTCCGAAACAGAAAATTTTTCATCCACCGTATAAATTTTTGCATGATGAATGATCAGGTCTGCTCTTTGGCGAAACTTGCAGGAGGTAAAACCCGACAAGCCACCGGCAATAAGCAATACGCAAATGATAAAGGCTTTTTTAGATATCATAATACTGGTTTAGTTCTCAAAAATAGGTAATAATGATAAAAAGGGTAACCAATAAAATTAGCGTAGTAGTATCTTTACTTTATGCAGTTCGATAAGATCATCAATGCCAAAATAAATAATGAGTCGGATAAACCGCTCATGAAGAAAGACCTTTTCCCGGTGAGCGAAGGTTTACAGAAATACCTGCACCAGTATGGCAGGAATATCTCATTGCCCATCGCCTACAAAGACCTGCTGAATTACAGGCACACCACCGCCTTAAGAAATAAAAAAGGGAAACTTACGCATTGGGAAACGGCTGTTTATGATCTCAAGGAAATGGAATTTTTAAAAGAGGGTTTGATAAGGACCTACGCCGCATTAAAAACCGAAGGTAACCTTAGCTTCATCAAACATCTTGACGTTGAGCGCATAGACTTCTGCGAATTCGGGAATAGTATGCCCTTCAGGATCCGTATCATCAACCGCATCAATGATAATTATGATCATTACTATGTCAAGGCAGCTGATGCGTCACGCATTTATGGACTTGAACTGGAAAACCTGCTCAGTCCAAACCGTATTATCTTTTTATACCACAAAAAAACCCTGGTAGAAGAACATATCCCCGGCATACCCGGCGACGTTTTCCTGGAAGACTACCTGAACCAGCCGGAGACAAATAAGATCCGCATTGCCAAAGAGTTTGTAAAATTCAATGAACGCATCTTTGCCCGCTTGCTGGGTGATATGCGGAGCTATAATTTCGTGATAGACATTACGCCTGATATTGAAGATTACCAGTACCGGATCCGTGCAATAGATTTTGACCAGCAATGCTATGAAGGAAAAAAGAACCTGTACCTGCCGCAATTTTACCGCGAAAATTTTGAATACGTAGACCTTATACTGAAAACCCTGAGCGCAGACGTTATAGAACAATACCAGACAGAAGAACGGACAGCCATGGCGCATCGTGTATTTGAAAGCCGGAAGCAATTGCTGGAACTGCTTAACATCATGTCCAAAGATGAACTATCGGAACACCATAAAATAAAAATGCTGCGGGAAGAACTTAACAGGCATTTCAACAGCAGTTATTTTTCCAAATGCAATACCATGGGCGCCATCGTAAAGCGGCAATTAAAAATGGTGCTGCAAAAACATCTCCAGCAGGTTAAGGCTTCCTGAATCTTTATTACTTCACCCGTCGCCTGCCGAAGGATTATTTTTTATCTTTATTATCATTTGAATTTATGTACACAGCAGAACAGGTAAAAAAATTGCAGAAAGAAACTACGCAATGGCTCGGGGTCAAAGAATCTGCGTTAAGCAAAAAAAATATTACAGATATAGCGGCACTTCGTGACATACTCCGTTTTCACGAATACCGGTATTATGTTCAGAACGATCCGCTTGTTAGTGATTCCGAATACGATTCGCTTTACAAATTACTGGAAAAGATGGAAAAGGATGATCCGTCCCTCTTAAGCATTGACTCTCCAACACAAAGAGTAGGTAAAGGTTTGATTAAAGATTTTCCTAAAGTGCAGCACCTGGTGCCGATGCTTTCGCTGGAAAACTCTTACAATGCAGATGACCTTATTGATTTTGACCGCAAAGCAAGGGAACTTTCCGGCCTGAAGGAAATTGAATACTGCGTTGAACCAAAATTTGATGGCGCCAGTATTTCCCTCATCTATGAAAATGATCTTTTAACACGCGGCGCCACAAGAGGTGATGGGGAAACGGGTGATGAGATCACCATGAATATAAAGCAGATCAGGTCTGTTCCGCTTTCTGCAAAATTCAGTTCTTACGGCATAGAGCAGATTGAGATACGCGGTGAAGTATTGATGAATAAAAATAATTTCAAAAAATACAATGATGCGCTGGTAGAAGAAGGGATACCGCCGCTTGCCAATCCAAGAAATGCTGCTGCAGGATCTTTACGGATCAAAGACACGGCCGAGGTGAGCCGCAGGAACCTGGAAGCCTTTTTATACCATGTGAGCTATGAACATCCCACTACCGCGAAACAAAAAACACAAAACCTTAAACCGGAAACACACAGTGCTATGTTGGAAATGCTCTGGAACCTTGGTTTCAGGAGTCCCAAAAAAGAAATGAAAGTGTTCAGGGGTATTGATGCCGTAATAGAACACGTGAATGAATTTGAAAAAGAACGTGATAACCTGGGTTACGAGATCGATGGCATGGTGATAAAAGTGAATGACCTGGGGTTGCAGGACAGGTTGGGTATGACCTCACACCATCCGCGGTGGGCCATTGCTTTTAAATTTAAAGCAAGGCAGGGCACCAGTAAGCTGGTCTCGGTAGAGTTCCAGGTAGGAAGAACAGGCGCTGTAACCCCCGTTGCCAAGATAGAACCGGTGCAGGTTGGCGGTGTTACCGTAGGGAGCATCTCTATCCATAATGAAGAATACATCAGGGAAAAAGACCTGATGCTTGGCGATAGCATTTTAATTGAACGGAGTGGAGATGTGATACCACAGGTTGTAAAATCATTTGCCGAGTTAAGAAAAGGAACCGAAAAGAAGATCAAATTTCCCACCCATTGCCCCATTTGCCATGATGCTTTATACAAACCCGAAGAAGACGCGGTTTGGCGCTGTATCAACCTTACCTGTCCTGCCCATATTGTAGAAGGCATCATTCATTTTGTAAGTAAAGATGCCATGGACATCCGCAGTTTTGGCGAGGCCAATGTGCGTAAGTTCTATGAGCTGGGAATATTAAAAAGCATTCCCGGGGTTTACAACTTACCCTATGATAAAATAAGTAATCTTGGTGGTTTTGGGGAGAAATCCATTACAAAACTGCAGGAGGCAATAGAAGCATCGAAGAAGCAACCCTTACACCGTATCATCTATGCCTTAGGCATACGATATGTTGGTGAAACAACAGCTAAGACCCTGGCTCATGCGGCAGGCCATCTTCTTCAACTTGGCGATTTTTCCGAAGAGCAGTTGCAGGAACTGGAAGATATAGGTGTTAAGGTTGCAAAAAGTGTTTACGGATTTTTTCATAACGAAGATAACCTGCTCTTACTGCAACAACTTGAAAGCCTGGGCGTACAATTGAAAAATGAAAAAAAAGAGTTGGCTGCCAGCGGTGAACTCACAGGACTTACCTTCCTCTTTACAGGCAGCCTGGCTAAATTAAAAAGAAGTGAAGCCGAAGAAATGGTGGAAAAAAGCGGTGGCAAAATAATCGGCAGTGTAAGCAGTAAGCTTAATTACCTGGTTGTTGGAGAGGATGCCGGAAGCAAGCTTGAAAAGGCAAAAAAGCTACCCGGCGTAAAAATTATCAGCGAGGAAGAATTTTTAAAAATGCTACCTGGTTAGAGAAAAAAAACATTATATTTATAGTGAGGCCTTTTCTAATTACGGGCAGGCGGTGTGGCCCGATATCACTTTTTAAATCATATTATTATGATTAAAAAAACTCCCGGCGAAGTTTGGAAACAAATTCTCTTCAGCGGCCATAAACAACTTCGCAAAAAATATGCAGTTTCATCCCATGGCCGTGCAGCAAGCTTTAGCCAACATGTAGAAAAAGATGGCAAATTATTGAATGGATCACTAACCTCGGGTTACAAAACATTAAACCTTCATGTAGAAAATGGTAATGGTACCATTTATATTCACCGTGAGGTGGCAAAGCAATTTTGCAAAAAACCTTCTGCAAAATATAAATATGTGATCCATGTAAACCATAAAAAGAAAGACAACCATTTTAAAAATTTGAAATGGGCTACGCTGGATACGGTGAGTTCACACCAGCAAAACAGTCCTGAAAAAATTGCTTATAAAAAACGCCAGGCCAACCGTACAGTAGGCTTAAAGCTTAACGCTACACAGGTCAAGGCCATCAAGGATATCATTAAAAGTCCCAAACGAAAGCTCACTTACAAGCAGCTTGCGGCCAAATATAAAGTAAGTGAAATGACCTTATACCGCATTAAAAGCGGGGAGAATTGGGGAAGAATAAAGTGACCCCAGGCACGAATACTATTTAAAGGGAATTGGTTATACCATTCCCTTTTTTATTTTAAGTAAATTCGCTTCTTTTAAAAATATCATATGCTTCAGCCATCAGTTATAAAATTCCTGAAAGACCTTAAAAAAAATAATAACAAAGCCTGGTTTGATAAGAACCGGGATCAATACGAGAGTGCCAGGCTGGATTTTCATTTTTTCCTTGCACAGGTCATTGCCGCTATTGCTGTATTTGATAATCCCGTTGGCACGCTTTCCGTTAAAGAATGTGTTTTCCGCATTAACCGGGATATCCGTTTCAGTAAAGACAAGACACCCTACAAAAGTAACATGGCTGGGTACTTCAATAAAGGCGGGAAAAAAAGCAATGGCGCGGGCTATTACCTGCACATTGAGCCAGGCAGGAGCTTTGCTGCGGGAGGTATGTGGCAGCCAATACCGCCTGATCTTGCCAAAATACGGCAGGAGATCGATTACAATTTTGATGAATGGAAAAAGTTAAGCAGAAACACTGAATTCAAAAAAATGTTTACCGGTGGAGTAAGCAGTGAGGACAGTTTAATAAGGCCGCCAAAAGGTTATGACGATAGTAACCCCGCCATTGGATACCTGAAAATGAAAAATTTTATTGTAAGCAGGTCTTTTACTGATGCAGAAGTCCAAAATAAAAATTTTGTAAAGGATGTTGCCAAAACCTTCCGGGCTATGAAGCCGCTGATCGACTTTTTAAATACGGCAATAGAATAGGTCACATCTTATAAAAAAGATGGCCAGAGATAAAAATCTCCGGCCTTGCTTACCTCTGAAACCACAAGAAAAAAGTTAGAATTATTTATTAATAGATTTAATTAATTAGATTATATACCTATGGAGTCATCATAATTGATATTCCAGAATAGGTTTTAAATAAGATTGGAGAAATTTAGATAAACGAGCAGGCTGTAAAATTAGCATTTTTTTCATATTATCATAATTTATTTTTTCTCAAGGAAGCTTTTTCAGGTCATTTTTGGCTGCTTCCCTCATTAACAGTGAACTTTACGGGTACACATATTTTAAAAATGCTTGTAATTAGGGCATAAAAAACACCTGTTTAGGTCGTTTTTTGCCCGTTTGCAGAGCCGAAACTCCTTTTTTTTAACCTCATCACAACGGGTAAATATTTAAAAACCAGTATAAAAAAGCTAATAAGTGTTAGTTTTGTAAAAAGTTTACATGGCTAAGATAAAGCCCGGGAAAAACGCTACCAAACGAGATGTAATTACGCAAAAAGCCTCTGCCCTGTTTAAAGATAAGGGGTATTCCTCCACTTCAATGAGGGAGTTGGCCGAAGCTGTAGGGGTTGAAGCACCGAGCCTTTATAACCATATTGGGTCAAAAACTGAGTTATTGCAGGCGATCTGTTTTAAAGTTGCCAATGAGTTCACTACTTACCTGGATACTACAGAAAATACGGGTGAAAATACAGTTACAATGATCGAAAATATCATTCGGTTCCATATACGGATGATGCTGAATAATTTTGACGAGGTTTTTGTTGCCAACCACGAATGGAAACATTTAAAAGAACCATATTTAAGTAATTTCCTGAACCAGCGGCGTGGTTACGAAAAACGCCTCGTGGCATTGATCGAATCAGGCATAAAAACAAAAGATTTAAAAACCAGCAACCCCTATGTTTCTGTATTGACGATCCTATCTGCAGTAAGGGGACTTGAATTCTGGCAGCGGCACAAAAAGAATGTAGGTGTACAGGAGCTGGAAGATGATATGGTGAATCATTTATTGAAAGGTATGATAAAATAATTTTTATGGCTGTTCATTTTCATAAATTAAAAGTAAAGGAAGTAAAAAGAGAAACCCCGGATTGTGTTTCCATTGCATTCACTGTTCCCGGCGAGTTAAAAAAAGATTTTGAATTTGCCCAGGGACAAAACATTACCATCAAAAAAAGTATTAACGGTGAGGAGATCCGACGTTCCTATTCTATTTGCACTGCTCCTTTTGAAAACGAATTAAGGGTGGCGGTAAAAAAGGTAGAAGGTGGGAAATTCTCCTCCTATGCAAATAATGACCTTAAAAATGGGGATGAACTTGACATACTGCCTCCAACAGGAAAATTTAATACTCCATTAAAAAAAGAAAACAACAAGCAGTATGTAGCTTTTGTTGCGGGCAGCGGCATCACGCCCGTGATCTCCATTATTAAAACCACCCTTCAAACGGAACCCGGGAGCAGCTTCACTTTGATCTTTGGTAACCGTGGC
>Ga0193706_1000854_pt1 | contig 15009 bp, 15 predicted proteins | sample U3c1metaG_FD_160130 | JGI IMG/M metagenome (GOLD analysis project Ga0193706, IMG submission 160130) | Soil microbial communities from a riparian zone of the East river system, Colorado, United States - U3c1 | ecosystem: Environmental > Terrestrial > Soil > Riparian zone | place: USA: East River... | reverse complement strand
GCGCACGGTGCTTTCTTGGCCGAAGCGCCGCAAGATCGGCTGGGCACAATGGTGGCCCGAACGCACCGCGATACCTGCTTGATCCAGCGCCGTGCCGATATCCTCCGTGCGCATGCCGTCGAGGACGAAGGACAGGACTCCCGCCTTGTCGTCGGCCGTGCCAATCACACACAGCCCCGGAACGCGCTGCAATTCTTCGGTGCCATACTCGAGGAGCTCGTGCTCGTAGCGGCTCACTGTTTCCCGGCCCAATGCACTGACGTAGTCGAGCGCGGTACCGAGGCCCACCACGTCGGCAATGTTGTTCGTGCCCGCCTCGAAGCGATTCGGCGGCGGCTGATAAGCGGTTTTTTCGAAGGTGACGTCGCTGATCATGTTGCCGCCGCCCTGCCATGGCGGCGTTTCTTCGAGCGCGTCGGGCTTGCCATAGAGTACGCCGACCCCTGTGGGGCCGAATATCTTGTGTCCCGAGAAGCAATAAAAATCGCAATCCAGCGCCTGCAGGTCGACCGGCATATGCGCCACCGCCTGCGCGCCGTCCAACAGCACGCGCGCACCATGGCGGTGCGCCATGGCTACCATCTCGCGGGCTGGAGTGATGGTACCGAGTGCGTTAGAGACCTGTGAGAACGCCACGATGCGGGTTCGAGGTCCGAGCAACCTTTCGTATTCCTCCAGGATGATTTGGCCGCGATCGTCGACGGGCGCGACGCGCAGCCGAGCCCGCTTCTTGGCGGCGAGCTGTTGCCACGGCACGATGTTGGCGTGGTGCTCGAGCCACGTGATCACGATTTCGTCTCCCTCGCCCACGTGTCGTCCACCCCAGCTCTGCGCGACCAGGTTGATGGCTTCGGTAGTCCCACGCAGCAGCACGATGTCCTTCGGAGAAGAGGCATTCAGAAAGCGCGCAACCGTGCTGCGGCCCGCCTCGTAAGCGTCCGTCGCACGCGCCGCCAGCGCGTGCGCACCACGGTGGATGTTCGAGTTCTCGTGCTCGTAGAAATGCGAGATTCGATCGATCACGACTCGCGGCTTTTGCGTCGTTGCCGCGTTGTCCAGCCAGACGAGCTCGCGCCCGTGCACGCGCTCCTTCAAGATCGGAAAGTCGCGCTTGACGGCGTGCGGGTCGAAGAACGACCCAGTCGCGAACTCGTTTGGGGACAGCTCTGGCCGGAACTCATAACCCTCGATCACCGACGCGGGCAGCTCGGGGCGCGCCGAGCCGATCGGCAAAGCAGCGGCCGAGCGATCGGCTCCTGGTAGGCCAGCGAGCTCCAAGAAATACGGCTGGGTCGTGGGCGCGTCCGCTGCACGCGCCAGGGCGAGCGGAGATGAGCCGAGGCTCTCCGAAAACATCGCAGGCAGAGTTCTGAGATCGCTATCCTTGGGTGCTGGGGCGTTCGGGATCGGCGGCGACTGCAGGATGCCGGGAACGGGGGGCAGCACGACGGCAGGCGACGCGCCGCCCGCACCAACCGCGAGCGCACTCGGCCCGAAGTTTGGCGGGACCGCAGGCAGGCCGCTCACCAGCGAGGGAGACGGTGTGGGTAGGGCGGACGTGCCAGGCAGGCGACCCGGCGAGGCTACCGTTCCCGGAATACCGTGGAAAAATTCATTCGCGAGCGCCTGGATCCGCCCAGCCAATGAGCTCGAAAGATCGCCGGCAGAGCCCAGTTCACCCTCTCCCTTCCTGCCGGGCAAATCACTTGTAGTCATGATACTTGCCGACTTCGACGTTCTCGAGGACACCCACGGCGTCCTCCGTGAGGACGGCAACCGAGCAATACAATGACACCAGGTAAGAGGCCGCACCGCGCCGGTTGATTCCCATCCAACGAACCGCGAGACTCGGGCTCACCTCGCCCGGAATCCCCGGCTGAAACAAGCCGACGACGCCGCGCTTTTTCTCGCCCGTTCTCAGCAAGAGAATGTTGCTGGTGCCGGTGTCATCACCGATGTGAAGCTTATCCGACGGAATCAGGGGCAGTCCGCGCCAGGTCAAAAATGGTGAGCCGAACAAGTTGATGGTTGGTGGGGGAACACCACGCCGCGTGCACTCGCGCCCGAATGCCGCAATCACCTTGGGATGCGCGAGGAAAAACGCCGGCTCCTTCCAGACCTTGGCGATGAGCTCGTCCAGATCGTCCGGAGTGGGCGCGCCAGTACGCGTAGAAATGCGCATGGAGGCCGGCACGCTGTTGAGCAGGCCATACTCCGGGTTGTTGACGAGCTCGTTTTCCTGACGCTCCTTGACCATCTCGATCAACACAGCCAACTGCTCGCGCACCTGGTCCATCGGGCTGCGATAGAGATCGGAAATGCGTGTCTGAATATCGATGGTCGTAGTGACGGTGCTGAGCGTGTATTCGCGAGGATTCTCTTCGTAGTCCACGTATGCGTTCGGCAGTTCGTCGCCGTCGCTAGGGCTGCACTGGATCGCAATCTCGGTATTTTCGTCGGTGTCTTTGACCTTGTTTACGCGATAAGTACCCGCCTCCACTGGCGTCCATGGAAGCAAGCTCACGAGCCAGCGTGGCGTCACACCGACCCATTGGGGCGGCGTCTTGGTGGTATTGGCTAACTGGCGCGCGGCTGTTGCGCCGAGGGGGGCTCCGCTCGATTCGGGCATTGAAACTCACGTCTCCTTGAAGCGAATGTCTCGCTTCGATCGGCGGAACGTACGGGCCGAGCGCGATCAGAAGCAACCGCAATGCAGATGCGCACGCGTTAACGTCTGCCCCTGCGTACGCTTGATCCGTCGGAGCGGATAGAACACGGTCCAGCGTTACTCGTACGCGCTCCGAAACGCTCGCGATACGCGAAAAGTTGCCGTCAATGAAACGCGCGAGAGGCGCGCGCGCAACGTCCTATCGTTCGCTCGATCCGAACTGACTCCGACCGGAGCTCGTTCTTGCGATTGCCTGCCACACGCTATTCATCAACGGCCTCGGCGCGATTGGAGGGCAGGTCGAACGCCCTCCCTTACTACTTGTTCTTGCGTTCGATCTCGTCGCGTAGGCGCTCGTCGCGCGCGCGGAGCTCCGGGGTGTACTCTTTGCCGAAGTCCTCGGCTTCGAAGATCGGGCGAATCTCGAGCTCGCCTTCTTCGCCGGGCATCGGGTCCGGGCAGCGGCGTGCCCATTCGACGGCTTCCTCTATCGACCGGACCTGCCAGATCCAGTAGCCCGCAACGAGCTCCTTGGTTTCAGGAAACGGGCCGTCCACCATGGTGCGCTTGCTGCCCGAGAACTGGATGCGTTTGCCTTTCACGCTCGGATGAAGGCCGTCGCCCGCGAGCATGATGCCGGCCTTGACGAGCTCCTCGTTGAACTTCCCCATCTCGCTGAGCAGCTTTTCGCTCGGCATGACGCCCGCTTCGCTGTTCTTCGTTGCCTTCACGATCACCATAACCTTCATGTCCGTGTCCTTTCGTTGGGGCGCCGTGCGCGCCCAAGTGGGTGTTCGTAGGAGCGACAACTGAGGTGGGGCTGGATCGACGCCGCAGCAGCAGTTTTTTCAGCTGCTCGGACTCCGCCCGATCGAACCGAAATAACGCAGCAAAAATCTGCGCTTACCGCGACTGACGGTTTACCAGCGGCGGAGCGTCATTTCGGACAGCAAACGGAGCCTTCGACGGCCATCGGCCCAGCTTCGGGTGCGCGGATCCTGCCGCTCGGCGGGGCTCCGCTCGGACAGCGGTAGTCCGGGCGGTGAATCGCGCCGTCACCGATGTCGCCGACGACCGCGCCGCCGCTCGCCTCACAGGCTTCCGCTGTCAGGCCGGGACGCTCAGCCGCGCCCTGAGTGGGCTCGGGCGAAGGCTCTGCTGCAGGGGCGGGAGTGGGAGCACTCGCGCTCGGCGCTTCCGCCGGAGTCTGTGAGCCGCCACACCCCAGAACGCCGGCAGACGTGAGCAACAAGACGACGAAAAGTTCGCTAGCGCTGTGCATCGTCGCCCGCTTCTAACACGCCCCGTTACCCACTTGTCGAGCTCTGCCAGAGTCGAAGAACGCATGCCTGGCTTTCTTCCCCAGCGAACGCCCCACGGCCAGCGAGCTGCTCGGCGCGCTCACGGAAGCGCTCGCAGGCACCGCGCCCAGAGCCGGCGTCTCTTGACTCGCGGGGTTTAGCCCGTAAATCCCCGAAGACCCCGCAAGGAACTTCGGGCAGAATTGGCATGAATGAAGGAGCCGGATTGGAACGACTTCAAGGTCCTCCTCGCTCTGGCTAGCGGCGGCTCTGTCGCGGCTGCGGCGCGGGACCTCGGAGTCGATGGGTCCACCGTCAGCCGCAGGCTCGCGGCCATCGAAGACAGCGTTGGCGCCCGGCTGCTCGTGCGCGGCGGGCAGCAGTTCTCGTGGACCCCCGAGGGCCGAACGATGCTCGCCGCCGCTGAAACCATCCGAGCGGAAGTGTCGCGGGCGAGCGGCGCCGTTCGAGCGGCGAAGGCAGACGCGACCCTCGCCGTCACCGTTTCGTGTCCGTCGGGGCTCGGCGCCACGATCGCCCGGCTGTTGTCCGAGGCGCGCGAAAAGCATCCGAACTTGGTCGTAGATCTTGCAGGCGAGAATCGCGCAGTCGATCTCGCAAAGGGCGAGGCCGATCTGGCGCTGCGCATGTTCCGCCCCGAAGATCCGGCGCTCGTTTACCGACATGCGTTCGATCTGGGTTGGGCGGTGTACGCGTCCAAGAGCTACCTGGAGGAGCAGGGCCACCCCGCCACGCCCGCCGATCTCGGGAGGCACCGGCTCGTGCGCTACGTGAGTGCCTTGCACAAGGTGGCAGGGCCGCGCTGGCTCGAGGAGCACCGCGGAGCGGCGGCTGTGTCCATGCAGGTCGACAACACGGAAGTGGCCGCCAACATGATCGCCGCTGGCGGCGGAGTCGGCGTCATCCCCTGCGTGCTCGCGGAAGGACGCCCTGAAATGATGCGCGTGTTTCCGGATCCCATCGCTCGAGCTCAGGGGTTCATCGTCTACCACGAGACCGTTCGCGATAAGGCCTGTGTTCGCAGCGCCGTGGACGTGCTCCTCGAGTTGTTCGAAGCGAATCGCGGCTTGTTTTCCGGCTGCTGACTCGTAAAATCGGGCAGCTGGATTTCTGCAAGGCGCACTTGCGGAGATGGGCCTCGACGGGGTCTCGCCACTCGGGCACTCGTGGCGTTCGTGGATCCCTCTCACATCACGCAGATCGGCGTCCGTCGCTCATCCCAGGCACACGCGCCGTCGCTGCGTGGGCCGCGTAAGCTGTGTGAATTCGCGCCTCTGTCTCCAGCGGAGCAGCGCCTCGTCAGCGAGCTCGATAGCGGCGAAGACATCGTCATCGCAGACGGTCAGACCCCGTCGCTGGAAGCGCATCCGGATCGCGCGATCCGCGCGGCGTTCATCCGCTGCCTGCTGCTCGAGAGCTCGGACGAGCTTGGCGCGGGAAGAACGCGCGTCCATGAAAAAGGCCTGCGCTTGCTGGGAGCTGCCATCGAGGGCACGCTGGATCTGCAAAGCTGCGTGATCGCGCACGACCTCACCTTCAAAAATTGCCGCTTTTCGAGCGTGCTCAATCTCGACGCGGCGCGCATCGAGGGGCTCTGCTTGAACGGCTCCGTGCTTCCTGGACTCCGGGCGGAGTGGCTCGTCGCGCGCGGGGCCGTTACGCTCGACAGCGTCGAAGCAAACGGAGAAATACGCCTGATCGGCGCGAAGATTCGCGGACAACTCGACTGTGACAATTGCCGCATCTCGAATCCGGGGCGTAACGCGCTCTCACTCGTGAGGGCGGACATCGGCGGTGCCTTCTTTCTGCGTGGAAAAGCGTCCATCGACGGCCTGCTGAATATGACCGGTGCGCACCTCCGATCCATCGTCGACGCGTGCGACTGCTGGCCAAAAGTGGGCAACTTGAACTTGTCCGGGTGCGTCTATGAATCCTTCTTGATGACGGCGTCCGTGTCGGCAAAAGCGCGGCTACGCTGGCTCCGCCTGCAACGCAGCGCTACGCCCGGTGAGTTCTCCCCGCAGCCCTTCGAGCAGTGCGCTCTCGTCCTCCGTCAAGCAGGTCACGCGGACGACGCGCGAGTCATCTTGATCGAGAAGGAACGGCTGCAGCGACGAGCCGAACGCAGCCGCGCGCCGGCTCCGCTCCGGCAAGCCAAGTGGCTGCGAGATTGTCTCTTGGGTGGCACGATCCGCTACGGCCATGCACCGATGCTGGCGCTCGTCTGGCTACTCGGCTTCTGGATCCTGGGGACGGCGGTCAGTAGCTTCGTGTATCGAGAGCACGCCTTCAAACCGGGCATCTCGGTCCTGCGCCGCGCCGAATGGATGGCGTGTGCCGGCACCCGGGCGAATTCCTGGAGCGCCGCGTCCGTGCGAGAACGCGTCGTGGGTCGCGCGCTGCCCCGAGAGAGCCAGCTCGAGTGTTTTCTGCGACAGCCGGAATCACGAACGCACCCGCGTTTCAGCGCTTCAATGTACTCGCTCGATACGCTCTTGCCCGTCGTATCCCTGGGCTTGGACGACTACTGGTCGCCCGACGAAACCAAACGCTGGGGCACGCTGGGCCAGCTCTATGTCTGGCTGCAGATCATCGTCGGCTGGGCGCTCACGTTCTTGACCGTCGCCGGCTTCTCCGGACTCGTGAAGACGAAATAGCCGCTCGCGCTACGCCTTCGCTGCGCGGTCCCTCTGCCACCGCTCGAGCTGGCCGCGCGCGCCGTTCTTCGAGGGGTCCATGAGATCGTCGTGATTCGGGCGCTTGCCCGTCAGCTCGATCACGTAGCCGTTGGGGTCACGGAAATAGACTGAATCGACCATTTCGTGACCGGCGATCCCGCGGCATTCGACGCAAGCCGCCTTGCCCTTGGCGAGCCATTTCTCGAGGTCCGCGTGTGGAATCTCGAGCGCGATGTGCAGGTCCAAATCGCTCTGCGCCTTGAATTCGAACGGCTCAGCGTGTGCCTCGAAGAATGCCAGGCACGATCCATCGGCCATCGCGTAGAAAGAATGCAAGAAACGCGTCGCGCGTCCGGTCTTGGTCTCACGGATCTCGATCGCATTGACCAGCGGCAGGCCCAGGAAGTCCTCGTAGAACTTCCTGGTCTCTTCGGAGTCCCGACACCGATAGGCGCTATGGTGGAGGCCTCGGATCTGCATCACAACGTCTCGAACGACTGCTTGGCCAGCGCGCCCGCGAAGCCATCGTGCGGTTCATTGACCTGCGCCCAGCTGCCGAGCTTCTTCACGGTTCCGACCCAGCGCTCGATGTTCGCATAGCCATTCCATCGACAGCCGGTCCACTCGCCCAACGTCAAAAAGCAGACGCCGAAGTAGTCGGCGATCGAAAGGCGATTGTTCGCAACGTAGTCGCTCGTGCCGAGCATGTCGTGGTCGAGCACGGAGAGCCAAGCCTTGGCCTTGTCTCTGCCCCACGCGATCGTACCCGCCTGCTGCTCGTCGCTCGGCCGCTTTTGATGCGGAAAGACCTGCGGATAGATCAGCCCATAACCGAAGTATCTGTAAAAGCCGGTATTGAACCAGTCCATCGCAGAGTCGACGCGCGCGCGTTCCTTCAGATCCCTCGGGTACTCGGGCGCCTCGAAGAGCGCGGCCAGATACTTGAGGATCGCCGAGCTTTCGGTCATGCGAAACTCGCCGTCTTCCAGGACGGGCACCGCCTTGTTCGGATTGATGGCGGCGTATTCGGGGCCGAGGTGCTCGCCGCTCATCAGGTCTATGGCGTGTTCGCTCACGGGCAGCTTCTTTTCGGCGATGAACAAGCGCACCGGCCGGCTCGTGGTCGAAAACGGGAACATGTACAGCTTGAGGCTCATGGGGTTCGTCCTGGGTGCATCAATCAGTCATCTCCGACCCACCAGAGCGCGCCGCCGAGGCGGCGCGTGAGCTGGGTGTCAACCAGAGCACCGTCGTGCGGCGTCTCGCACAGGTCGAAGACGCTGCAGGGGTCGAGCTCTTCGACCGCAAGCAGAGCGGATACACCTGCACGGCCCTCGGTCGGGCGATGGTGGAGACGGCCGAGCACATCGAAGCGGAAATGCGTACGCTCCAGCATCGTCTCGAGGCGGCGGGTCGAACGGTATCCGGCATCGTGCGCTTCACCACAGCTGAAACGATCGCAAACTTATTTGCGGGACCCTGGATCCACGACTACCACGCGCAGAACCCGCACGTGCGCATCGAGCTGTTCACGGGGGATAGCCGGCTGGACGTCGCGCGCGGGGAAGCAGACATCGCACTGCGCGCCGGGTCGAGACCCGAGGGCGCGGGCATCGTGACGCGAAAGCTGCTCGATTTGGGCTGGTCGGTCTATTGCAGCGAAGAGTACGCGGCGAAGCACGGCCAACCCGCGACGCGCGCGGACATCTGCAAACATTCGATTATCGGGATGGAGGGGCCCATGGCACTTCTGCCCGGGCCGCGCTGGCTCGCTGAAGCGGCCCCTGGTGCGGCCGTCCGCTTCAGCAGCAACAGCCTCTCGAACTTGCTGTTCTCACTGCGCGCCGGCCTGGGCATCGCCACCCTTCCCTGCCTGTCCGGAGATCGGGAACCGGACCTGCTTCGCTGCATGCCACCGGTGCCGGAGCTCGACTCCGAGCTCTGGCTGATCGTGAACGAAGATCTAAAATCGGCCCCCGCCGTGCGGTCCTTCGCAGACTTCGTCGCCGAACAGGTGCAGGCAAATCGCACCACGTGGACCGGGCGCCCGGATTGAGCGCTGCGTGGCGTGAATTGCCGCGGCCTCGAGCAAAAAAGAGAGCGCTAAATACGTCGCGGTAGTGCAAGCTTCCGGGTCGGGATTTTTGCAAACGGTGTTTGCAGTAGTCCCGATCGACAAATCCAGCCATTCGGGCGAAACACTGAGCCACAACTCGCCGCCCACCAGGGGAATCACCGCAATGAAACTGCACTACCATCCCGTTTCTACCACCAGCCGCCCCATTCTCTTGTTCGTCCAGGAGAACAATCTTCCGGTCGAGCTAAAGGTCGTGGACCTCATGACGGGCGAACACGTTCAAGAGCCCTACACCCAGCTCAACCCGAACCAGCTCGTCCCGCTGCTCGAAGAGGGGAATTTTCGGCTGACCGAGAGCGCTGCCATCCTGAAATATCTGGCCGAAAAGTTCGAGTCCCCCCTGTATCCCCGGGACCTCCAGAAGCGCGCCAAGGTGAACGAGGCGATGGACTGGCTCAACACGCAGCTGAACCGCGAGCTCTGCTACGGCCTCGTGTACCCGCAGGTTTTTCCGCATCACAAGCGTCCAAGCGACGACGTCCAAAGCGCGACCCTGGCCTGGTCGAAGGAGCGCGCGACGAAGTGGCTCTCGATCCTGGATGAGCACATCCTCGGCTCAGATCAACGCTACTTGGCAGGGAACGAGCTCACGATTGCCGACTACTACGCGACCGGCTTCGTCTCGCTCGGCGAGCTCATCCGCGTCGACTACAAGCAGTTCCCGAACTTGAACCGCTGGCTCGAGCAGGTGAAGAAGGAAATCAAGAGCTACGCCAAGGTGAACGAGGTCTTCTACGGGTTCGCCGGGTCTTTGAAAGACCAAGCCTTCGCTTCCATCTGAGCGCGCGGATCGCCCCAGGAGGTCTCATGTTGAAGAAGCTCCATCACACTGCGTATCGCTGCCGCGACTCGGAGGAGACGCGCCGATTCTATGAAGACTTCCTCGGGCTGCCGCTCGTGGCATCTCTCCACATTCAGGAGTCGAAGAGCGGGCGTCGAACCAGCACGCTTCACATCTTCTTCGCCCTGGACGACGGCTCGTACATCGCCTTCTTCGAGGCGCCGGACATGCCGTTCACGTACAAGGCTCAACACGACTACGACTTGCACCTCGCGCTCGAAGTCGAGCCCAGTGATCTCGAACCGATGATGGCCAAGGGCAAGGCCGCGGGCATCGAGACGCGCGGCATCGCGGATCACCATTTCATCCATTCGATCTACTTTCGCGATCCGAACGGCTACGTCGTCGAGCTCACCGCCAAACAACCGAATCACGAACGCGAAACGGATCCGAGCACGAACCGCGCGCGCGCCATTCTCGACGAGTGGCAAAAAACGAAGGTCAGCTCGAGCTCGGCGTGATACGGCGCGTTCTGCCCGAGGGCTTCGCCGTCGTCCTACTCGGCGAGGGCGCGGCGGAGCTCGTCCACGCGCAGGCGGAACGTCTCGGTGTACAGAGCGCCCTCGTCTTGGCGACGAGCCGTCGCACGGCCGCCGCCGATCGCGTGTCGGTGAAGCTCGGGGAGCGCTCGGCGGGAGTGCTGGGAATAGCTCGCGAGCACGTGCCCATCGAGATCGTCACGCAGGGCAGAAGCGAAGCGTCTCGCCGCAGAGCCGACGCCCTCGTCGCCGTGGGCGGAGGTTCCACCATCGGGCTCGGCAAGGCGATCGCGCTCGAGCTCGCGCTGCCCATCATCGCGATTCCGACGACGTTTTCGGGATCCGAGATGACTCCCGTCTGGGGCATCACCGAGGGCGGCGTGAAACGAACCGGCCGCGACGAACGCGCTCGCGCCGCGTGTGTGCTGTATGATCCGCTGCTATCGCAAGCGCTGCCCCCGGCGGTCGCCGTTCCCAGCGCGTTCAACGCGCTCGCGCACGCAGTCGAAGCGCTGTATGCGCCGGAGGCGGACACGGAACTTCTCGCCCTCGCGGAAGAGTCAGCGAAATCCTTGGCGCAAAGCCTGCGCGCGCTCTCGGCGGGGTCTTCCGATCTCGGCCTTCGCGAGCAGGGGCTCTACGGCGCGTGCCTCGCCGGTGCATGCCTCGGCCGCGCGAGCATGGGCCTGCACCACAAACTCTGCCACGTACTCGGCGGCAGCTTCGACCTACCCCACGCTTCGACCCACGCGGTGCTCTTGCCGTACGTGGCGCGCTTCAACCTGGAGGCCGCTCCGGACGCTCGCGCGCGCCTCGGCCGTGCGCTCGGCGCCGGCGACGCGGTCCAAGCTTTGTTCGATCTCGCGAGCCAGCACGGCGTTCCGCGAAGCCTCGCGAGTCTCGGGCTTGCTGCCGACGCATTGGATCGGGCCGCCGAGCTCGCCACCGCGAGTCCGTACCCGAATCCACGCCCCGTCTCGACGGCCGACGCCCGCGAGCTGCTCGAGCTGGCCTATCGGGGCCGCTGATTCAGGCCCCCGCGGGCACGAAGGCATCGACGATCATGGCAATGCCTTCGGTTGCCTCGAGGCGCAGCGGGAGCGCTTGGCGATACTCTGGAGAATTGTACCAAGCCTCTGCATCGGCAGGTGGGTGCTGCCTTCCACGACGTGAGAGTTCTCGTCCAGGACCAAAAACTCCGGCTCATACGGCGTTAGAGAGGCAAACGCCCTCGGAACGTACTCCTGCATCTTGCTCGGGTCGGTGATGCGGTTGTGAAAGATGAAGTAGGCGGACATGGTCTTCCCTTTTGGCTCTTGGTGCTACCGGTGGCTTCAGCGTAATCGACCGCGTCGCATCACGGCGACAGCGTGACGCCGTTTTCGGCGAGCGCGGCCGTAACCAGCGGAAGGTCGGGCGGGCCCGGCGGAATCCGTTTACTCAGATCGGTGAACATGCGGGTTGCGCGCCCACCCTTGCCGGTGATCTCGAGCATCTCCCCGCCTCCGGCACAGTAACGATAGCCATGCACGGTGCCCGCCGGAACGTGCACCAGCGTGCCGGGGCCGCAAGCCACGGCCTGGCCTTCGATGACGATGTCGACCGTGCCCCTCAGAACATAGAACGACTCGTCCCAATCGTGCCGGTGCGGCGGTGGTCCAATCCCCTCGTCACCCGACTGCAAGGTGATTTCATAGCCGCGCGTCTGGGTGTTGGACGCCAGCACGGTGATGCGCACACCCAGCACGTTCAGGGGCTCGCTGCAGTTCTGAGGCGTTACTACGAAATGCTCTGCTTTCATGGCGGTTTCCTCCAGTTCGTCACCAACGAGAGGCACTTTCCGCTTTTCGAGCACGATTCGTCCAACGCATAATATGCATTCACTATGCATGAAATCGATTTACGGGCCATCGACCTGAACTTGCTCGTCACGTTCGATGTGCTCATGACGGAACGCAATGTCACGCGAGCCGCCGAACGGTTGGCGCGCTCCCAATCGGCGGTGAGCCATGCGTTGGCGCGCCTGCGCGAACAAGTCTCCGACCCGCTGCTCGTGAAGCTGGGCGGCCGAATGACGCCGAGCCCCTTCGCCGAACGCCTCTTCGAAGACGTGCGCCCGATCCTGCGCAGCATTCAACGGGTGCTCTCGCCGCCACAGCCCTTCGACCCCCCGACGAGCACGCGAGCGTTCAGGATCGCGACCTCCGATCTGGTACCAGCGCTGTTCCCGCGCTTGATGGCGGCTGTCGGCCGCGACGCGCCGGGTGTGAGCGTGGATTGGGTGCCGGTGGGACAGCAGAGCTTGCTTGCGGTCAGCGAAGGTCAGATCGACGTGGCGTTCGTCGCCTCCGACCTGGCCTTGCCCGAAGGCCTGGCGCGCCAGGATGCTGGAAATGTCGAATGGGGGACGTTCGCGCGCGCGGGTCATCCCGCCGTTGCAACGTGGGGCGCCGCAGCGTGGGCACGCTGGCCTCACGTCCAGGTGTTGGTCGACGACAAGGTCAAAGGACCGCTCATCGCGGCGGCGCAAGTAGCCGCGCGAAAGCGTCACGTCGCGGCGCGCGTGCTCAACTTTGCCGCCGTCGCTCCGCTGCTCGCGCAAACGGACTTTCTGGCTACCCTACCGCACGTCGCGATGTACGAAGCCCTCGAGCGCTATGACCTGTGCGCTTTGCCGCCACCGTTTCCAGTGCCCCCGATGCCCCATCGCTTCATCTGGAGTGAGCGCCTGGGGAACGATCCAGCCAGCCGCTGGCTCCGCACGCTCGTGATGCAGTGTTTCGCGGAGGTATTGAAAGGCTCGGAAAGCAGCCGCAAAAAAGCACTCCCCCCGCGCAAGCGACGCGTCAAAAATTAGAGCGGGCGCGCGGCGGCAATGCCTGCGCTCATCCGACGCTCAGATCCAGCTTCAACGTGCGCGCGCGCTCGGCGCGCTTCTTCGAGAGCTCTACGCCGATCGCGTCGAAGGCGTGCGCCTCTGCGACGGCGAGCATCGTGCCGATGCCGCAAAAAGGATCCACTACGGTGCGGCACGCGGTGTGCGCGCGCAAGAAGCGACAGGCACTGGCGCACGCTGCAAGACCCATGGCACGTGGCCAGGTCATGTCCCCGAGCTCTGGCAGAACATCTGCGGAAGACTGCGATGCCGCCAGCCGCAGCGCTCTCGAGAAGCACATGAGATGCGCGTACGCGGGTCGCCCGTAGGTGGTCACGCCAGCCGGCGCCCGGCACACGATCTTGTGCCAGAGCAGGGCCGAACCGGCACGCTCGGCAGCGAGCTGCAGGAGAAACCCTTTGTCGACCCAAACTCCCTGGCGTTTCACGTCAGTCTGAAAGAATATCGCCACCGCGTCGTCATTCAGTTTGCTGCAAGCGAGCGCCACGGTGTCCACGAACCACTTGCGCCAGCTCTCGAACTCCAGATGCCGGAGCTCCGAGGCATCCGGAAGTGACGTGACGAGCGCGTGGTGCTCCGAGAGCGACGCCTCTCGAAGCCACGCCACACCATCTCCTTGATAGACGACTCGCGACGTCAATGGAGCCGATCCTCCGCCGGACCCGCCCGGGCGTCCAGGCCGCCCGAGAGCCCGGCGCCTACGAGCGCGCGATGTGATCGACCACGTGCGCCGCGTCGGCACCGACGCCCGCGAAGACCGCGGAGGGTTCCGAGTGCAGCCAGGGCAAGCCGACAGCGTAGAGCCCGGGCTGTTCCGTGATCCCGCGCGCGTGTCGGGGATACCCCCACTCGTCGAAGATCGGCAGCTTCACCCAGCTGAAATCCAGCCCGTAGCCGGTTGCCCACAGCACGCTGCGCACACCGGCGCGCTCCAGATCGAGCTCCGCGAGGGTCGGCGGCGTGAAGTCGTCCGCAGGCGGGCGATCGTCCGCGGGCGCGTCGATACCTGCCGCCGCGATGTATGCGTCGAAGAGCGGCTTGAACTCGTGCTCGAACAGGCTCTCGGCGAACGCGAGACGTTCGGGGAGATCCGCGCTGAACTGCACGCGCGTGCCGCTCGAGGCTTCGAGCTTGCCGTACAAGCGGATGCCTCTCCGAGCAAAGTCCCGCAGACTGATAGCGTGGCCGCCCTGCGTGCCGGAGACATGAGGGTTGCACGCGAAGCGATGCGCGGGGGACGGCAAGTCATCGACGGTCGGGAAATGCACTCCGACCTTCGCACCGTGCAGAAAGGTTTGCAGCAACCACCAGATGACGTCACGACCGCGGTAGCGGCGCGGCGCGGCCGGGCACATCGATACCGCGAGGTGCACTTCGCGGCCGGCGCGATGCAGCTCTTCGGCGATCTGGGTTCCGGATTGGCCCGTACCGACCACCAGCACCGCGCCCTCGGCAAGTTGCGCCGGCCTGCGATACTCGTGCGAATGCAGTTGCTGAATCCGAGCCGCGAGATCGGCTGAAACGGCTGGAATCTTCGGACGCTGATGCGGTCCAGTCGCGAGCACGACGTTGCGTGCGGTGAAGAGAAACTCGTCGGTGTGAGCCTCGAAGCGGCCATTCGACGTGGAGAGCCGCTTCACTTCCGTCCCGATCCGCAACGGCGGTGCGACCGACGCCGCGTACTGTTGGACGTACTCGACGACCCCGGCGCGCGGCATGAAGGCGTCTGGATCCGTTCCAGCGTAAGGCATTCCGGGCAAGAGCAACGTGTAGTTCGGCGCCACCAGGCAGAAGCTGTCCCAGCGATCGTGCCAGCTGCCACCGAGCTCGTGCCGGCGTTCGAGCACGAGGTGCTCCAAACCGGCGCGCTTCAACCAATAGCTGGTTGCGAGGCCAGCTTGGCCGCCACCAATCACCAACGTGTCAACGTGTTCGGAACGGGCTACTTCGGTCATGGTCCTTTGTTTCTCCCGCAGCGATCGTAGGGC
>Ga0193706_1000853_pt1 | contig 15032 bp, 15 predicted proteins | sample U3c1metaG_FD_160130 | JGI IMG/M metagenome (GOLD analysis project Ga0193706, IMG submission 160130) | Soil microbial communities from a riparian zone of the East river system, Colorado, United States - U3c1 | ecosystem: Environmental > Terrestrial > Soil > Riparian zone | place: USA: East River... | reverse complement strand
CAGCGGCAGGCAGCCAGTATCTGGCGCGCGGCGCGTTCCGCTTTGATGGAAACGAGCGGCATCGAGTTGCCCGTGGCGAACCAGGCGAACTCAGCCGCATGCTTGCCCTTGAACTGCGCCTGCACATGCGAGCCGGTGCGCATCATGCCGGGCGCGACGGTGGTGATGTAGATCTGCTCCTGCGCGAGCTCCGCGCGCATCGCATCCGACAATCCGACGAGGGCAAACTTGCTCGCGCAATACGGGGCCAGATGCGGCACGGCGATTTTTCCGCCGATGGAAGCGATGTTGACGATGCGCCCGCCGCCCTGTTGCCGCATGTGCGGGATCGCTTCCTGCATGAGCGTGAAGGGAGCCCACATGTGCAACTGCAGGGCGCGTTCGAAGTCCTCCCGCTTCATGTGTTCGAGTGGACCCACCTCGATGATGCCAGCGTTGTTAATCAAGACATCGAGTGTCCCGAAATGGCTGACGACGTGGCGCACGGCGTCTTCTGCCTGTGCCCGCTCGAGCAGATCGCAGGGCAGAATCGAGACGTCCCCACCCTCCCGCGCGAGTTCGTCATGGGCGCGCTGCAGTTCCTCCCGATCGCGCGCGAGCAGGACGACGCGCCCGCCCAGTGCGCACACTTGCCGGGCCAGGACGAGGCCGAGCCCGCGCGATCCGCCCGTGATGAGGACGACTTTGCCGGCAAAGGAAAAATTCTTCTTCGTCGCCTGCCGAAGCGCCCATGCGCCCAGAGCAATTCCGCCCAGAGTGAAGGCAAGCGCACGTTTCGTTTTCATTCGGAGCTGGCGCTAAGTGGAAGAACCAAGCGGAATCGTTTCCGGCACATGATCCGCGGCGGGTTTTCTCAAACAAAATGCGAGCACGCTGCCGATCAGACAGAGCAATGCGGCCGCATAAAACGGCGTCTCACCGTAATGCGCGAGCGGCTTGTGCAGATCGAGCATGAGCAGCCCACCGCCGAGCAGCGGGCCCAGCAATCGCGCGGTGCTGCCGGCGGATTGCATGACCCCGAGGGCGCGGCCTTGCCAGCTGCGATCGATCATCTGCGAGGCGAGCCCATTGAGCGGCGGACTGGCGAATCCCGTCCCGCAGGATAAACCGACGCAGGCGACGAGGAGCCAGGTCAGATTGCCGCACCAAGGCAGGAAGCCGAGCGAGAGCGCGGTCACGATCAAACCCGCGCGGGCGAGAGCGGTCTCGCCGAACATCTTGACCAGTCGCCCGATCAATCCGCCCTGCACGATCACGGTGACGATGCCGATGAACCCGAAGAGGTAGCCATTAGCATGCGCATCGTAACCGAAGCGGCGCTCGGTAAAGAGGGCAAAGAGCGTGGTCATGATGGTGAACCCGGCGACGAGGAAGAAGTAGGTCGCGACGACCATGCCGAACATCCAACCGCTGCCGTGACGAAAGACTTCGATCGTCGAAGCCTCTTCGTGCGGCTTGGCGCGATGTTCTTTCGGGAGGCTCTCCGGCAGGATGAAATAGAGCAGGACGACATTGGCGGCAGCGAGACCGGCAGCGAAAAAGAAGGGCGCGCTGTACGAAATGCGGCTCATGATTCCGCCGATCATCGGACCAAAGGTGAAGCCCAAACCAAAAGCGGCCCCGAGAATGCCCATCCCTCGAGAACGCGTCTCGGGAGTGGTGACGTCGGCGATGTAGGCTTGCGGGATGGAAATATTGCCGCCCGTAATGCCGGCGATGATGCGCGCGACGAAGAGCAACATGAGAGAACCCGCGAGTCCCATGAGGACGAAGCCAACCGCGGTGCCGGCGAGACTCAGCATCAGCACCGGCCGACGGCCGAAGCGATCCGAGAGGCGGCCCAGGATCGGCGTGAAGATGATTTGCATCCCGGAGTAAATTCCTGTGAGCCAGCCGATCGCCATCGGAGTGGCGTGGAAGTGCTCCGCGTAGAGCGGGAGGACCGGAATGATGATGCCGAACCCCACCATGTCGATAAAGACGGTGAGGAAGAGGACGAAGAGCGGTGAACGGGTGCGGGCCATGCGGAGCGGCAATTTCAGTGACAAGTGACGGGTGACAAGTGGCGAGCGAATTCCGCCTCGCCTGCACCGGTCGCGCCGGTCAGTTATGCCGGCGATTGAAACGCGCGACCTCGCGCTCGGTCTCGCGGTCGGTTGCGCGCTTCTTCAGGTCCGCGCGCTTGTCATGCGCCACCTTCCCTTGCGCGACCCCGATCTCAGCTTTCAGATGACCTTTTTTCCAATAGACGGCGAGGACAACGAGGGTTCGTCCCGCCACCGCCGTTTCCGTATAAAGCTTGTCGATCTCCTGGCGATGGAGGAGAAGCCGGCGCACCCGTTTCGGGGGTGGAATTTCGTGGCTGGCCTGCGCGTAAGGCTGGATGTCGGCGTTATGCAGAAAGGCCTGCCCTTTTTCGATCCGGGCGAAGGCGTCGCTGATGTTAGCCTTGCCGGCGCGGATCGATTTGACCTCGCTTCCCTTCAGCTCGATCCCCGCTTCGTACCGCTCGAGAATGTGGAAATCGCGCAGCGCTTTGCGATTGAGAATGGATTCCGTCGCCATGTGCTCGAAGGAAACTGAACCCTTCCTTACCTTTCAGAAACTGGGAGAACGAAGAGGCCCCTCTCCCATGCGGGCCGCCCGCCCTGCGATCCGACTTACGCGCCTTCCGCCGGCTTGCTTTCCGGGGTCAACTCGTAGGTCAGTTTTCCATCGATGATCTCACGCAGGGCGATGTCGGTAAGGGAGGAACGCGGAGTCGCTTCGACGAGGGGGCGATGGCCAAGCCCGAGCTGCCGCACGCGGCGGGAAACCACATTGATCAAGAGTTGCTGGTTCGGGATCACTTGAGCTGCGTCCTGCAGGAGTTGGGCGGTCATATTTCGTAGAGTGCGGATGGCACGGGCCGTTTCCGCGGGGAACTGGAGAATCGTCGGCGCGTCGCCCGCGAGCACGGGTGGAATGATCTTGGAAGCGAGCATGGACGAGGCAAAAGGGAGTCGAGACTTTGTGTTCGCTGCCGACAGCTGTCAATCGATTTCGTTCGTCGCACGTGGCGTGCAGCCATCCGAAGGCTGCCTGCATCATCAATCTGGCGCGCGAGCTCGACTTCTCTTTCCACCTAACGATAAACTGTCTGCGCGAGCCCGCCTCCGCGGGATTTCCAAGCCGAGGACTGACGCACTTGAACAAGACGCCGAAGCTGCACCGTCAGATCTTCGTTCTCACACTCGAGGAAAAAAAGGCGGTCGCGTGCATCCTGGCCGCGCTTGCGCTCGGATTGGCGACGAAGCATTACCGCCTCACGCATCCGCGCCCCGCTCCGCCGCCGACCGCGAAGGAACAATACGCCAGCACGGTCGCGCAACGCGCCGCCGCGGCCAAAAGCCGCTCCGCGCGCCGAACCAAGGCGTCGTCCAAACCGCCCACGCCACGCCCAGACGACAACGACGAAGACTAGGCCGAGCTGGCGGCGCGGCCTCGTCCGCCCCTGATCATCAGGGCGCCGCGCCCGAGCACGGCGCCCAGGACCAGGGCAGCTCCCACGATCGCCCACGGGCCCGGCCGTTCGCCCAGTGTCAACATCACCCAGAGTGGATTCAAGACCGGCTCGAGGAGAGGAATCAATGTTGCCTCCAGCGCGGTGACATGTTTGATCGCCACCGCATAAAGCACATACGGCAGCCCGAGTTGCACCGTCCCGAGCAGGAGCAATCGCCAGCCATCTCCCGGCCCGAGCGCTGCTGCTCCCAGCATGAAAGGCGCGCCCGCCGCCGCGACGATGATATTGCCCAGGATGATGCTCGTCGCGGGCGAAGCCGCTTTCTCCTTGCGCAGGAAAATCGCGACCGAGGCAAAAGCCAGACCGCTCGCGAGCGCGACAATGTTTCCCCAGAATCCGGCAACCGTCAGCCGATCCAGGAAGAAAAGGGCTATCCCGCCCAGCGCGACCGCGATGACCAGCCAATCAATCCGCAGCGCACGCTCGCCCAGATACCAGCGCCCGATGAGTGCGACATAAATCGGCGCCGTGTATTGGAGAAAGATCGCGTTCGCCGCCGTCGTCATCCGCGTCGCGAAAACAAAGAGCACCACCGTCAACGCGTAACCGATGGCTCCTCCCACTTGCGCGAGCGAAAAGGTAAACCGCGGCCGCCCGATGCAGAGCCACATGAGTGGAATGGCAATGGCGCTGCGGCCGCCCGCGATCGCCATCGGCGGCCAGTCGATCGACTTGATCAGCACCCCGCCCAGACTCCAACAGAGCGCAGACAGAAGAAGGAGAATTGGCGGCAGGAAGCGGTGGCGCATCTGGTCTTCCGCCTTCTACAATACAAGCGGCACGAAAGCGATGGCCCTCACTTCAACGGCCCAAACCTGGATTCAATCTGCGCAAATCTGCGAAATCCGTGGATGATTGAACCCACGATGAAGCTTCTCCTCACCAACGACGACGGCATTGACGCTCCCGGCCTTCAGGCCCTGACCAATGCCGCGCGAAATTTCGGAGAGCCCATCGTCGTCGCACCCGCGGGACCGCAATCCGGCGTCAGCCATCGCGTGACGTGGCATGAAGGCGTGCGGATCGAACCGCGCGGCGAAAAGTGTTTCGCCATTCACGGCACGCCCGCCGATTGCATCCGGCTCGGTCTGCTTCATCTGGTCACGGATGCCAAATGGATTCTGAGCGGAATCAATCACGGCGCCAATCTCGGGGCGGACGTTTATTACTCCGGCACAGTCGCCGCGGTGCGCGAAGCCGTCCTGCACGGCTGGCCCGGCATCGCCTTCTCGCATTATCGCAAGCCGGGAGTGGAATTTGATTGGGAACGCGCGGCTTGTTGGATCGCCCCGGTCCTGGCCGACCTGCTCGCCCGGCCGATCGAGCCGGGGCTTTTCTACAACGTGAATCTGCCCAATCTTCCGCACGAAATAACCGACGCGCCCGAAGTGGTCTGGTGTCCGCTCGATCCCAATCCGCTCCCGCTCAACTATCGGCACGAAGAAGAGAGCGGCCTGTATTATGCCGGCGACTACCATCTGCGCCCGCGCGCGCCGGGCGCTGACGTGGACATCTGTTTCGGCGGTCGCATCGCCGTGACCGCAGTGCGGTTGCTCTAAAGCGACATCATCGCGGCGCGATTGCCTTCGGGCGAAACTGCTTGCGGGGCCCCGTGGTGCAAGTTTCCAACTTGCAGTCTCAGTCGCGCGCGAGTTGAAAACTTGCGCCACGAGCTGCGATCAAACGATCCAGCCGGTGCTCTGATATTCCATGTAAGCGGCCGTCGTTTGCGCGACCGCGCGCCCGAAGTAACGCTCCACGACGCGGAGGGCGAGATCAGTTCCACTCGTTAGGCCGCCCGCGGTCGAAATCTTTTCCCCTTCCACGAATCGCACCCCGCGTTTGACCGTGATATCCGGATATTCCTTTTCCAGTTGGTCAAGAAACTCGTGATGCGTGGTGGCGGACTTTCCAGAAAGCAAACCAGCCTTCGCCAGCTTAAAAGCGCCCGTGCAAACGGACATCGTCACATCCGCCGTCGGCGCGACTTTGCGCAGCCATTCGATCATCGCATCCGAGCCTTTCTGCGCGGGAATGACCACGACTTTGACTTCCGGGACATTGGCAAAAGTGTAGTCGGGCACAAGTTTCAGTCCGCTCCCGGACGTGACCGTTTCCGCGTTTTCCGCCACCGTGAACAAATGGAACGGCGGCTCCATTGCGCCCGGCAAAGTGACGCTCTCGAAAACTCCCCACGGCCCGGAGAAATCGATCACATTCAGGAATTCGGAAATGAGAATCGCAACGGGAATGCTGCCGGCTGCGGGCGGCGTGAGTTTCGATTTGGCGCTCCCGATTCCCTTCGCTTCGGATGTTCTGGAGTCGTTCGCCGCGAGTAGTCTTCCCGCAGAGGGCAGAGCGACGGCGACGGAGGCGGCTGTGGTGAGGAATTGTCTTCGATTCATGTTATTGGGTTTGTTGGCGCGCAGGGCGCGGTTCACTTTGTTCATCAGGCTAAGAGCGCCTCGCCCCACGCCGGCTCGAGAGTTTCGATGGCGCAGAAGTGATTGCTGTAGACATCATTTTTTTTCGGACCCTTTAGTGCGCAGGGTTGCGTTGTTAGACGAGCGCTCGGAAGGCAGGCCAAAGCTGCGCCGATACTTGCTTGGTGTAATCCGGAACCGCCGCTCAAACGCCCGGCGAAAGGCATCAGCCCCCTTGAAACCGACCGCTTCCGCCACGCTCGCGATCGAAGGTTCGCCCGCGGAAAGGCGACGGCGCGCCTCGTTCAAACGCAACGTCTCGACAAAGATCGCGGGCGAAGATCCGAAGCATGCCTTGAAACGCCGGAAGAATTGTCGCGGCGAGAGCGCGGCGCGACGCGCCAGCGATTCCACCGACATTTCTCGCGTCGGGTTGTTCGTCATCCAGGTGACGAGTTGCGCGAAGCGGTCGCTGGCGGCCGCCTGGAATTGCAGCGGCTCGGAATACTGCTCCTGTCCGCCCGAACGTTTTAGATAAACGACCATCTCGCGCGCGACGGTCAGCGCCATCCTCGCGCCGAAATCTTCTTCGATCAGCGCCAGGGCCAGATCGATTCCGGCGGTGATCCCTGCGGAACTGTAGAACTTTCCGTCCTTCACGAACAAAGCATTTGGCTCCATGCGCAGGCGCGGAAACCGCTTCGCCACATCTGCCGTAAATCGCCAATGGGTCGACGCGCGCCGCCCATCCAGCAAACCCGTGGCCGCCAAAGCGTAAATTCCCGTGCAGACCGACGCGATGCGGCGGGTGGCTTTAGCCCTTTCCGAAATCCAGCCCGCAACCTTGTCATTCATTTCCGGCAACCGGAGCCCGCGACCGCCGGGAACGATCAGCGTATCAAATGGCGGCGCGGTCGCGATGGTGCATGCGGGGAGAAAGACGATCCCCGACTCCGCCACGAAAGCGCGCTTCGTGAGACCGATGATCGAAACGTCATAACCGCGCTCGATCTTGCCTGTGCTGTGATCGCGAAGCGCGGAGGTGAAAGCCTCCGCCGGCCCGACCATATCGAGGGCGTTTACCTGATCGTAGCCGATTATGCCGACCCGGAGCGGTGCCATGGACGGCATCCTACCCACAATCGTGCGATGGCCGTATGACAAAGATACGACATATTCCGCCACGCCCGCGCGATGCCCCGCGCGCGACTGCACTAGGCGCAATGAATGCTCGATTCTTCTCTTCTTTTCCCCTCATCAGTGAAAGATTTCTCCGAGCAAATCCATGAAACAAATCATCGTCTCTTTCATCCTCCTGTTGTCGATCACCGGTGGGCTTTCCGCGCAGACTGCTCCCGATGCCCCGGCCCTGACCAGGCTGCTGCAAGAATTCCTCGCTGGTGCCGGCCGGAATGACGCTGCCGTGCACGAACGCTTCTGGGCGGAGGACTTGATCTACACTTCGGCAAAGGGTCGCCGAAAGGGCAAGGCGGAGATCATGCGTGAAGTCCGCGACGAAGGGCCGTCACAGGCCTCTGATGAAACTACGGTTTACAGCGCGGAAGATGTTTGCATTCAGCAGTACGGTGATACCGCCATAATTGCCTTCCGGCTCGTTGCCACAACCGACAAAGCTGGAACGAAACAGATCGAGAATTACCTGAACACCGGCACCTTCGTAAAACGAGATAACGTTTGGCAGGCGGTAGGCTGGCAGGCCACGGCGATGCCGAAAACCGAGGCGAAGAAGCCGTAGCCGACATCGCCCCCGAGCGATGGCACGCTCAGCCAACCGTTGGCCCAACCGCTCGCCCAAGGACACGAAACGTGTCGTGGTCGAGCCTAACGAATCCAGCGGCGAAAACGGCCGTTCGATTCCTCGTATGACGCTCCCACCGTGAGGTGGAATTTATCGTTGCCGATCTCGCCGATGAAATATCCCTGCTGAAAATCGCCGCCATGTTTGCCGGTGGACTTCCCGTACAAAAAGCCGACCTCGCCGCCGGTATAAATGAGATTCGGCCGCGCCTCCCCCAACATGTCGGATGAATCCCTTTCGACTGGCGCAGCTGCCTCGCCCTGCCGGCGCTTCACCGCCTTGGCAGCAGGAAGATGATCAGGCAGGATCGTGGTCGGTTCCATCCAAGCGAAAGAGTTGGCGAATGAGAAACGATCAGCCTCCGCCAGGCCCAACGATCGGAAGCCCTGGAATGAGTGAGCTAGGCCGACTTGCGCCTGCTTAAAAGCGGAAGCGCTTCCCAATCCGAGCTCCGAGTCCTGCCCCGTCGGTGCGAGGCCGTCGGAGAGCCGGGTCTGTTGCGCATTCAAGGCAAGGCAGGCGCAGAAAAATCCAGCCATCGCCAGAAGAGCGTGTTTGGTCATCCGCAAATTCACAATCGAAAGGGCGCAAGCGCCAGCGAAATCTTCCGCTTCGATCGATCGTAGGCATGAGCCGCGAAAGTGCGGAACGGCCCACAAGGGTTCCATGAGGTGTGCGACGCACCGCGGCGATGAAACGCGTCCGCATTTTTCAGGTCCAGCGAGGCCTGCTTTTAGGATTGACAGCGTTCCGCTCGCTCGCAAGATCGCTCGCAGAAGAATCTGCATCGAAGGCCGGTGCTCATCCGGTAGCACTTACCCCGATGCTGGTTCGGCGGTTCCGATCAACCCAACCGGAGGAGGAAAATCAGATGCAACCCCAGTCAACATCACTCAGTCAAATCAGGACCCTTCAAACCGTGGGCCAGCCTTGGCCGCGCCTGCGCAGCGTGCTCCTGTTCAGCGCCCTGGCTGCAGCCGCCTTGGCTTGGACGCCAGATGCCCGCGCCGGCAGCAACACGTTCTTGGGAGACTTCGCCCTCGGCAGCGTTACGACCGGCCAGCACGATTCAGCTTTCGGTTACGGCGCTCTCTATTATACTACCAGCGGAAGCTTCAATAGTGCGTTTGGATCCTATGCGCTCTTCTATAATATCACCGGCTCCAACAATACAGCCATTGGATACTATGCGCTGCTGAACAATACTGACGGCTTCTACAACACCGCCAACGGCTACTCTGCACTGGAAGCCAATACCAGCGGGGATTCCAACGTAGCGAATGGAGCCTATGCACTCAGGTCCAATAGCTCTGGCTTCAACAATACCGCCAATGGCATTTATTCGCTTTATAATAACACCAACGGTTATTATAACACCGGTGAGGGAAGTTATTCGCTCTATTTCACTACCTCCGGCACAAACAATACGGCAAATGGAGCCTATTCGCTCTTTGCCAACACGACCGGCTCGGGCAACGTTGCCAGCGGCTATTTCGCACTGAGCTCTAACAGCAGCGCGAATTACAATACGGCTATTGGCAACAACGCCCTCTATAGCAATACGACCGGAGGTTCCAATACCGCCGTCGGAGCCAGCGCCCTTTCTGCCAATACCACGGCTTTCAACAACACGGCCGTCGGACTGACAGCCCTTTTCCGCAATACCACTGGCACCGGGAATACGGCCGAGGGCACGCAGGCCCTGGCCGGCAATACCACGGGGAACTTCAATACCGGTCTCGGCTTCAGTGTTCTTTATACCAACACCACGGGCGGCAATAACGTTGCTCTCGGACCGAACGCCATGTTTCACAATACCACCGGCGCATATAACATCGCGCTGGGCTTCGGCGCCGGGACCAATCTCACGACCGGGAATAGTAACATCGATATCGGCAACGCCGGCGTCGCTGCGGAAGCCAACACCATCCGCATTGGCGCCGCTCAAACCCGCGCTTTCCTCGCGGGCGTAAAGAACGCGGTAACCGCCGCCGGAGTTCCAGTCTACGTCAATGCCAGCGGGCAACTAGGGACTAATCCCTCCTCCAGGCGTTTCAAAGAAGACATCGCGGCGATGGCGGAACAGAGCGAAGCGATTCTCGCTTTGCAGCCGGTGATTTTCCGTTACAAACCAGAGCTCGACGCCCAGAAGACGGCTCAATTCGGGCTCATCGCGGAGGATGTGGCGAAGATCAATCCCGATCTAGTTACACGCGACGACAAGGGCGAAATCTTCTCCGTTCGCTATGAAGCGATCAACGCCATGCTCCTGAACGAATTCCTGAAAGAGCACAAAAAGGTCGAGCAATTGCAAAAAGATTTTCAGACCACCGTCACGCAACAGCAGCAGCAAATCAGCGAGTTGACGGCCGCGCTCAAAGAGCAGGCGGCACAGATCCAACGCGTCAGCGCGCAGATGGCCGTGCAGAAATCCACGGCGGAAGACAATCAAGCGGTCGCTGCGAAATAGGCCGGAAGATCATACCCATGACTGGAGGCGAGCGATCCTCGCCTCCAGTTTGCGATAGTCGAACGGCCGGTGCACACGAGAGCACCCTTCCGCGTTGGCACTTGCGGCGGGCACAGTCGCGCTACGACTTGAGAGCTCGCTTTCCTTAGGTCGACAATCATCGAGCTTGGACGGACGGGATCCGAGGGAGTCCTCTTGCACACTGCGTGCTCTCGGACAGAGCGAAGTTGAACCGCTAATCCAAGCGCTTCTTGAATGTCTGCGAACGAGCGAGCGAAGACGGCTTCGACAAATCTCGCTAGACGCTAAGACAATGGCCTTACAGCTCTAGCAGCTCGCGCTGCCAGCGGACCAGCAAAGTCGCGCTCTGCTCTCCGTTCACGGCGATCGAATCGACCGTGGCGCGCGGGGCGATGAATGACGGATCGAGCCCCAACGCCTCTGCTTTGACGTCGCGCCGGCGCCTTAGTTCTTCCGCCAGCCTCTCCATCTCCTGCGTGGGACGGACGCCTTTGCGGCGAACGCGGCGCGGCAGTTCTTCATCGGATAGCCGCATCGCTGCTTCCGCTGCGTCCATGAAACCGCGACGACGACGCCCGCTGAGGTGTCGAAATTCCGGGGTGCGCCCGGCTTCAAAACTCTGAGCGGCTTCGAGCAGCAGATGATTCTGCAGGATGTGGAACGACGGCCGATCGACGGCTTGCGCCTCGCTGTCGCGCCAGCGCCAAAGAGCCCGAAGAATGGCAGAGGCGCGCGGCGAAAGCGCGCCGGAACCGGCGATCCGCCAGGTTTCCTCCTCATCACGCACACGCTCGATCCCGGCCTGGGCGAGACCTCGCTCGCATGATTGCTCGAACCATTCCCAGCGATCCTTCGCGCGCAGCTCCGCTTCCAATTTCTCGGCCAAAGGGAGCAGATAGCGCGTGTCGTTCATCGCATACTCGGCCATCTGGAGCGGGAGCGGACGCTGCGCCCAATTCGCCTTTTGCGAGCCCTTGGTCAACTTGACGCCGAAATAGCGTTCGACCAGCGCGGCCAGACTGAACTCGCGAATTCCGAGCAGGCGCGACGCGACCACGGTGTCGAAAACCTTGCTCGCGGTGAAGTTGAAGCTGCGCTTCATCAGGCGCAGATCGAAGTCCGCGCCTTGCAGCACAATCTCCTTGCCGGCGAGGGCCGCGGCTAGCGGCGACAGATCGAAACCGGCCAGCGGATCGACCAGGTAATCGCGCCCAGCGAAGCTCAACTGCACCAGACAAAGCTTTTCGAAATAGCAGTGCAAACTATCCGCTTCGGTATCGACGGCGACGCGCTCGACCGGCGCGAGAGGCGGGAGAATGGCGGCCAGTTCCTCATCGTCGGCAATCAGACCCTCCTGCCTGGCAATGACCTTTCGGCCCACAGCCAAAGGCGCCGTCACGCTGGCAGACGCTCCCCCTTCCGCTAGGGGAGCTTGGGGTCCCGCGTCCTTCGCTGCCTGCCATTCCTCTCTCGTCATTTCCAATTCATCTCCTCGTATCGCAGCGGATCGCCAAACGCGCGATCGCTCCCGCCGGCAAAGCCGGAAACGCCACTCGCGCCCGTCCGCGCAGTTTCCAAGGCAAGGTTCAGCGGCCGCAGACTGCGGCCAGATGGATTACGTTCGTCCCTCATCGTAAACCCGCCAGAAGCAGCTCCGCGTTCGTCTTTGTCGCCTCGAGATTCCCGATCAACATTTCCATCGCTTCAATCGGCGGCATTTGCGCCATGGCCTTGCGTAAAACCTGCACCCGTTCCCATTCTTCCGGGTGATAAAGCAACTCCTCGCGGCGCGTGGCTGATTGCTGCACGTGGATCGCCGGGTAAAGACGCTTCTCGACCAGGGCGCGGTCGAGGTGCAGTTCCATGTTCCCGGTGCCCTTGAATTCCTCAAAGATCACCTGGTCCATTTTGCTCCCGGTGTCGACCAGGGCCGTCGCGAGAATGGTCAGGCTGCCCCCTTCTTCCACATTGCGGGCGGAGCCGAAAAATTTCTTCGGTTTCAAAAGCGCTTTCGCCTCCACCCCGCCCGACATGGTGCGGCCTTTGCCCGGTTGCAATGAATTATAACCGCGCGCGAGGCGGGTAATGCTATCGAGGAGGATGACGACATCCTGCTTCATCTCGACCAGACGTTTCGCGCGCTCCAAGACCAGCTCCGCCACCTGCACATGGCGCTGCGCATTTTCGTCAAAGGTGGAATTGTAAATCTGACAATCGACCTCGCGCTGCAGATCGGTCACTTCTTCCGGCCGCTCGTCCACGAGTAGGATAATGAGCACGATCTCCGGATGATTGACGCGGATCGCCTTCGCGATCTCCTTCAGCAAAATCGTTTTCCCGACGCGCGGCGCGGCCACGATCAGCCCGCGCTGACCGCGTCCGAGCGGAGTGAGCAAATCGACCGCGCGCGCGCTGATGGAATTCGTGGTCGTATTCTCGAGCAGGATGCGGCCTTGCGGATAAAGCGGAGTCAGACTGTCGAAGGCCGTTGGTTCCTGCCATTCCGTTACCGGCTGCCCCTCGATCGCGAGGACTTCGTCGAGCATGAGGGATTTCTCGCGTTCGCGCGGGAGGCGGATCGTACCGCTGATCTTTTGGCCGGGGCGAAAACGGAAACGTTGCATGGTGGCGCGCGGCAACGCGATGTCTTCCGGAACAGGGAGAAAATTCAGAGCCGGGAAACGTAGGACCCCAAAAGAATCGGCCAGAGGGACAAAGAATCCTTCCACCGTAACCGGCAGGTCGAGGCCACAACCGCGTCGAACGAGATCGACGATCTGATGATGGCGGGTCCGTCCTGCCTGCATCCGCACATCGAAGCGCCGGCAAAGGTCATCCAATGCAGACGGTGCGAGCGCGAGCAAAGCGTTCAGATCAAGCGCGACGCAAGGCTCCAACTGGCTCTCTTCTTGAGACCGCGAATCGGAAACTGGCGCTCCGTCGGACAGCGGCGCGAGCGTCGTGGCGGGCGTTTCGTTCATCCTGCCTGCCGCCACTCTGCGGCCAGAGTTTTCGCCTGAGCCGCCAGCACCTCCGGCGTGCCGTTATTCCAAACTACCTGATCGGCGCGCGCGATTTTTTCCGCCAACGGCATCTGCGCGGCGATGATCTGCTCCGCGGCCGCTTCATCGAGAAAGGAACGCGTCATGAGACGTTGCAGTTGGATGCGCTGCGAGCACGCGACCACGACCACGCGATCACACAAAGTTTCACCACCGGTTTCATACAAAAGAGGGATATCAGCAAAGAAAGGTTCCGCGGACTGGCGCCGGCTTTCGGCTTGGAGCGTCCACTGACGCCGGATGCGCGGATGCAGAATCTGCTCGAGCGCCTGCTTCTTTTCCGGGTCGGCAAACACTATGGCGCGAAGCTGGGGGCGGTTCAAGCCTTGAGGCGAATAAATCTCCGCCCCGAAAGTGCCGGCAATCAAGGCACGCACCTCGGCATCGCCTTCGCTCAAGGCATGCGCCGACTCATCGGCGTCGAAAAAGGCGGCCCCCGGAAGCAAGTCGCGCAAAGAGGCGACGAGGGCTGTCTTGCCTGTGGCGATTCCGCCCGTAATCCCGATAACCGGCACAACGCCCCTATGCACCGGGCAAGGCGGCGCTTCAACGAGCTTGACCGGAAAAGAAAAGCGGCCCGTGCGCAAACACGGGCCGCTCCTTGGTTTAAACTTCGAATGAAAACGGACTCTTAGTGTCCGGTGTTGACGTACTGAATGCAGTCGCCCTGATTTTTGAAGGTGGTGCCGTTCGCGCGAATTTGCGTCATCCAGCCTCCTTGCTTGCACTGATTGGCATTGGTCGGAACGCTATAGCATGAGCCTCCCGGAGCCGGCGAAGTGAGCCACGGCGAATAGGTGACGCCAGGGCTGGCCTTGGTGCCGGTGCCGCCGGGGTTACCGGCCGCGGTCGGCCCGGTCGGGCTGTTCCACCAGTTGCAGGTGCCGTTGACCGAACCACCGGTCAAAGCCGGATTGACCGCGATCCCGAATTGGGCGGCGGTCAGATTGAAGTTGTTTCCGTGCACACCCACGGTGACGAACGAAGGATTGACCTCGAACAAAACGCCTGCGATGTCCGGACCCGGACTGGTCAGGTTGCTGATGTCGTTATCTGCGACCATTGCGCCCGGGGTGTCGCCTTCCATTCCGACCGCATGGACCCAGCCGCCGCCATTCAGGTTGCTGATGGTGTTCTGAATAACCTTGAGCCCTGAGACATTGGGCACATTGGCGACGGAGACGGCGTAGGCACCACGCGTATCGCTGACGATGTCGTGGATGGAATTGCCTTTGATCTGCACCATCTGGCTCGGATCCGTGGCGCCATTGTCGCTAATGAGGACACCCTTCGCGGATCGATTGCTGTGGACGTTCTTCATCTCGTTATTTTCGATATTCACGTTATCCGGTCCGCCGGCAGAAAGGTAAACCGCCTGGGCCGTCCCGTTTCCACTGGTATCGGCGGTGCTGATTCCGTCGAAGATGTCGTTTGTAATGACCGCGTCGCTGCCACCGGCTTTGATTTCGACGCCGGAAGAAGCGAAGAGCGTGAGCGCGTTCTTGATCGTGAAGCCATCAATCGTGACATCTCCAGCGTTGATCGTGAAGATCGGTGTCGCCACGCCCGGGCCCGCACCCTTGACAATGGATTCCGCGGCCGGGTTCGCGCTTCGCGTCGCGAAGTCGTTGTTCGACGCCTGGGCGCCATTGATTTCGACGCTGCGGTTGAC
>Ga0193706_1000852_pt1 | contig 15058 bp, 12 predicted proteins | sample U3c1metaG_FD_160130 | JGI IMG/M metagenome (GOLD analysis project Ga0193706, IMG submission 160130) | Soil microbial communities from a riparian zone of the East river system, Colorado, United States - U3c1 | ecosystem: Environmental > Terrestrial > Soil > Riparian zone | place: USA: East River... | reverse complement strand
ACCGCAACCGCGAGCGCGCCGAAAGCCGGCGCCGGCAAGTAACGAAAGAACTCGATGAACGGTTCCTGGCTGCGGGAGACGGCCGGCAGCGAGCCGCACAGTATGCCGAGCGGCACGGCGATCACCGACGACAGCAAGAATCCCCAGAAGATGACGGTGATGCTGTGCCACAAGCTCTCGTGCAGCCAGGGCTCCGAGGGACGCGCGGGCGGCGTGGTGAAACCCGTCACCAGCGCCGTCAGAACCTGGTGCGGAGCGGGCAGAAACACGGGGTTTTGCGGCACGCCCGTGGCCGGCTTGCCGCCCTTGGCCAGGATGCCGTCGTTCTCCGTTTCGAACGCCTCGCGTTCCACGAGCTCACCCTTCGAAAACCAAGTCACGTCCCCGCTCGAGGTGATCTCCAGCATCGGATGCCACACGAAGGGGACGTAGCTGACCACGCACCACACCAGGAGCGGCAGCGCGAACGAGAAACAAGACAGGAGCATACGCCGCCGCGGCGACAACTCGCCCAAGATGCGCAGCCAGGTCGTGCGTCGGGTCCTCATCGGATCACTCCCTGCTTTCGGGCTTGGCAGTTCGGGGTTTCTCGATGCGATGCGCGGCGCGCCGGGATCGGCGCGCTGAGCTCATTTGCCGAGCGCCTCTTTCGCGAGCGACCCATCGATGTAGTCGGCGAGGGGTTGCGGCTTTTCGTAGATCTTGTTGGCCACGTTGAAGTCGTCCGCGACCTTGCCGCTGCCGTAGAGTGAATCGAGCCCGTCCTTCTTTTCGAAGCGCGCGAGCGCTTCCTCGGGGCTCAGAAAGCGGGTACCCGGCAAGAACTTCGCGTATTCCTCGGGCGGCACTCCGGCACGACCCGCCATGATCTTGACGGCCTCGTCTTTGTTCGCCGGATCGCCGATGAATCGCGCCACTCGGTTCCAGACCTTGATGAACTTGACCCAGTCCGCGCGTCGTTGTGCGAGGCTCTTCGGGCTCACGTTCACGAGATCGTAGATGAGACCCGGCACATCCGCGCTAGTCCACAGCGCGCGCGAGCCCGCGACGGACTTCAAGGCCTGCCCGGAGTTGGGTTGCCAGGCTCCGATGGCGTCCACGTCGCCGGAAGCGAGCGATTGGGCGGTTTGATGGGTCAACACCTTGACGATCTCGACGTCGGACTCTTTCATGCCGGCCTTTTCGAGCCCCTTGAGCAGGAGCAGATGGCTGACCAGCCCCACCTCGAGCCCTACTTTCTTGCCCTTCAAACCCTTGAGGTCTTTGATGCCCGGCTTCGCGACGATCATATCGTTGCCGTTGCTGTAGTCCGTGATGAGAATCGCAACGCTGCGCGCTCCCGGCGCACCGGTGACGAGCGCGTCGCCCATCGTCATCATCACGGCGTCGACCTTTCCGGCCGCGAACGCCTCCATGGAAGGCGTGTATTCGAACCACTCGAACTGAACTTCGACGCCTTCCTCCTTGAACCAGCCCTTCTGGATGGCGATCTCGAACGCCGTCCAACCAGGCCAATCGCTGTAGGCAACGCGCAGCGGCCCAGCCACGGGTTTGGCGGGTATGGCGGCCGCGCTCACGGCCACGGGCGCCGCTGCCGCCGCGGGATCCGGTTCCTTCTTACTCTTGCACGCGATTGCGAGGGGCAGCACCAGCAGCACCAGGAAGAGCGCTGCAAAAGCCAGCGGCCCGTAAGGCAAGCGTCGTTTCATGTCGCGCACGTTATGCGCCAGATTGTGGCCGGAACGTTTCCAGGGCGTTCGCGCTCGGTGAACGGCCCTGCGTCTGCGTGGATTCCTGCAGCGAGCGCTACGTGCTGAAGAAACTGCTTCGCCTGTCTTGGCCGATCGTGCTCGCGCGCGCCACCCAGTCGGTCGTCGGTTTTTGCGACGCGCTGATGGTGGCTCAGCTCGGGGAAGAAGCGCTCGCCGCCGCGACGACGGGATCGCTCAACACGTTCGCCGTACTGATCCTGCCGATGGGCACGGTGTTCATCGTACAGAGTTTTGCAGCGCAGCTCAGCGGGCGAGGCGAGCTCGCCGGAGCGCGACGCTACGCCTGGTACGGCCTTTCGATCGCGCTGCTTTTCGGGGTGCTGACCGCACTGGCACTACCATTCGTGCCCGCGCTGCTCGCGCTCCTCCACTACACGCCGGGCGTGCACGCAGACATGAGCGCGTATCTCGGCTGGCGCCTCTGGTCCGTGTTTCCCGCGATCGGAGTGGAAGCGCTCGGCAACTGGTACGGCGGCCTCGGCAATACCCGCATTTCGATGATCGCCGGCATCGTCACCATGCTGGCGAACGTCGCGGGGAACTATCTGTTGATAGAACCGCGCTTCGGTCTCCCGGGTTACGGCGTTGCCGGCGCTGCCATCGCCAGCACCGTGGCGACCTGCCTCGGCTTCGCCGTGATCGTCGGCATCTTCCTGCGCGACCGGGAGACGCGCAGCGCGAGCGCCGGGGGGTTTCGCGTTTCAGAGCTCAAACGCGTGCTGCGCTTCGGCTTGCCGAACGGGGTCAACTGGTTTCTGGAGTTCGCGGCCTTCGCCTTGTTCGTGAACGTGGTCGTCGCGCACCTGGGCACGAGTGTGCTGGCCGCGTTCAACGTGGTGATGCAGATCAACCTGGTGTCGTTCATGCCGGCCTTCGGGTTCGCGTCGGCAGGTGCGATTCTGGTCGGCGAGGCGATCGGACGGCGGGCGATCGACGACGTGCCGAGAATCGTGCGGCGGGCGGCAGGCGTGGCCATGCTGTGGATGGCGTCCGTAGGTGCGATCTACCTACTCGCCCCGGCGCCTCTGATCCGCTTGTTCGAGCCCGAGGACGCGACGACCGGCACGCTGCTGGCATCCGGCACGCTCATGTTGCGCATGGCGGCGCTGTGGCAACTGTTCGATGGCCTGGCCATGGCCTTGTCCGAGGCGCTGCGCGCCGCGGGCGATACCACCTGGTGCATGATTCTGCGCGTGGTGTTGGCCTGGGGGATTTTCACGCCGCTCGCCTGGGCCAGCATCTTCGTGTGGGGCGGCGGGGTGACCACCCTGATGGTGAGCTTGATCGCTTACATGTGCGCGCTGGCGCTGGCGTTCTATCTGCGTTACGCGACCGGTCGCTGGAAGCGCATTCAGCTGCTCGAGCCGGACGAACCGCTCGTTTGAGGCTTGCGCCGCGGTCGACGGAGCTTAGCTTGCGTGAATGACCGCAAGGTTTTCTGCTGTCGCATTCGTCTCCGCCGTACTGTTCGCATCCGCATGCGGCAACTCGGACGACGAACGGCCAGGACCTGCACCGAATAGCGGCGGTAGCAGCGGCGCTTCGGCTCCCGTCGGCCAGGGTGGAACCGGAAACGGGGGTGTCGGCGGAGACAGCGGACGCGGCGGGAGCACTGCTGGAGTATCCGGTGCCGCAGGCGTATCCGGCGCTGCAGGCGTATCCGGCGCTTCCGGCAGCGCCGGCGTAGCGGGCCTCGGCGGCAGCGCCGGCGTAGCGGGCCTCGGTGGCAGCGCCGGCGTAGCCGGCTTGGGGGGTAATGCGGGCGTCGCGGGCGTGGTCGGCGTCGGCGGTGTGAGCGGCTTCGGAGGGAGCAGCGCCGGAGTAAACGGCGACACGACACCGTGAGCTCGGCTAAGAAACCAGCATGGTCCGTTGGGCGTCGTGCGCGCGGGAGTCTGGCAAGCTGCGCGCTCGACCGTGAGGGCTACTCAGTGTGCGGCTGCACGGTGGCGCCGGGCTTTGACTTCGAAGACTTCGAGATGCCGCCGAGGAGCGAACTGCTTCAACGCTTTCCGCAGCACGCGCAATTGATCGAGCGATTCACGCGCTGAGCCGAGCGGCTACTTGCAGCGCATCACTCGGCCCGTCTCGCGGACGTCGTTCTTGCATCCGATGCCGAGATCACCAATCTGGCAGGTGCCCCATTGTCCGGGCAGACCACAGGCGGGCACCGTGCCGAGGTAACCTTGAACGCTGTTGCAGTTCAGTTGCACGAGCCCGCAATTGACGGCAGCGCCCGTGTACTCACGCTCGATGACGGTGTTGCAGTTGTAGTCGAAGTTGAGATTCGAAGACTGACTCGGAAAGTAGTCCATCTGTGTCGACTTGATCACGGGATCGTGGTCATTGCAGTCCTCGCCGCCGCACGCTTCTGCGGGGTCGAGATCTCCGTCGCAATCACAACAGCCGCCACTGCCACCCGCACCCGCCGTTCCTGCGCTGCCACCCGCGCCGGCTTTGCCGGCTGACCCGGCGCTCCCACCGCTGCCCGCCTTGCCGCCGCTGCCCGCCTTGCCGCCGCTGCCAGCCGTGCCGCCGGTGCCAGCCGTGCCGCCGCCTCCAGCGCCGCTCGCCCCGGCGCTTCCGGAACTGCCACCCTGGCCGGCCGAAGCATCCGGTCCAGCATCCCGACCTGCTACCCCGCCATTTCCCGCGGAAGTGCCGGCAGTTCCGGCCTGACCTGCCAACCCGCCGGAAGCGTCTTGCCCGGCCGAACCGCCTGCTCCAGCCCCGCCGCGGCCGCTGCTGCCCCCCGGGCCCGAGCCGGAACTGCCCGCATGCGCTTGCGCGGCCTCCGGCAAGTCGCCAACTAGCAATTCACAGCCCCAAATGACACTGGGACACAGAAGGGCAAGAGCTCCAAGGCGCGGTCGCGTAAGATTCATGGCTGCATGACGGGATACTTTACCCGAGGTGGGGGTCGCCTAGGTTGTCGAAAGGCAACTCTTCGAACTGCCCACAACTCATGACATTCGTACGTTTCATCGCCACCGGCGCACTCAGTGGGGCAATCTTGCTTGCGGGCAACGCCGCTGCGCAACCCACAACCAAGGCCCAGCGCGACCAAGCGGCCGCCGCCTACGACGAAGGAGCCACACTCTTCGATCGCGCGCAGTACGCCGCCGCAGCCGTTGCGTTCTTGCGCGCCGACGACACGCTCACGAGCTCGGACGCGGTGAGCAGCGCGCTCGTCTCGGCGCGTAAAACCAATGATCACTTGCTGATCATCAAAGTTGCCGAGCGCGCGATCGCGCGCGAAACGCTCGATCCGAAGCTCTCGGCGCAGGGTCGCCAGGCGCTGATCGATGCCGCACGGCATCTCGCGCAAGTCGACCTGAGCTGCGAGCCCGAGCCCTGCAGCATCGCGCTCGATCAGGTGGAGGTGAAACCCGGCACGCACTATCTGCTCCCCGGCACACACGCCGCGAGCGCCAGCGCACCCGGTTTCACGCCAGACGACGAGCGCCTGCGTCTCGACGCCAGCGTCACGTACCGCGTGGTCCTGCACCCCGTACGCCCGGGCAGCGCAATGCGTCCGAGCGAGATTGCGACCAGCCAGCCCCCTGCGGCTGCCACGCCCGCAGCGAACGCGCGTGCCGACAGGGCCAAAACCAAGCCACTGCCGCCCGCCGCCTTTTACACCGGGGCTGCAGTGACCGCCGTCCTGGCGGCGCTGACCGTCTGGTCCGGCATCGACACCTTGGCGGCGAAGAGCGATCTGCCGGATCCCGCCCCGCAGAGCGATATCGATGATGTGAAAGGCAAAATCCTGCGTTCCAACCTGCTGTTCGGCGGCACGCTGATCACGGGTGCGCTCACCACTTATGCAGGATTCGCACTCGTGAACTGGAAAGGCGCAGCTTCCCAAAAGCATGGCACGCTAGAGGCGATGCCCCGAGGCGCCATGCTGAACTTCGCGGGAACGTTCTGATGTCCCAAGCCGTCCGGCGCGAGTCGTCCGCGGATCTCGTGCGCGGCGCGTATCAGGTGCTGTTCCAGCTCGGACGCGGCGGCATGGGCACCGTGTTTCTGGCGCGCGCCGTTGGCGCCGGAGGCTTCGAACGTCTCGTAGTCGTCAAGCGCTTGAACCAGCACTTGCTCGATCAGCCGGCGGCCATTCGGCGTTTCCTCGACGAAGCACGGATTGCGGCGCGCGTGCACCACGCCAACGTGATCGGCACACAGCAGGTCGGCACCGATGACGACGGCCCGTTCTTGGTGCTCGACTACGTCGAGGGCGGCAGCCTCGAGGAGCTGCTCGAACACGCTCTGGATCAGGGCCAGCTGATGCCACCGCCGATCGTGCTGCGCATCGCGCTGGACGCGCTCGCAGGGCTTCACGCGGTGCACACCGCGCAAGACGCGACGGGCCGTCCGCTCAACATCTTGCACCGGGACGTGTCGCTGCAAAATGTCCTGATCGGACGGGACGGCGTGGCACGCATCGCCGACTTCGGCATCGCGAAGAGCGCCCTCGGCGGCGTGACCACGGACAAGTCTTACGTGATTGGCAAATTGCTGTACATGCCGCGCGAGTACCTGTGCCGGGAAAAACCCGAGCCTACGCTCGACGTGTACGCGCTCGGGATCACGCTCTGGCTCGCGCTCAGCGCACACGAGTTGTGGTCCGGCGCGTCCGAGGCGCAGCTGATCACGCACATCGTAGAAGACCGCGTGCCTCCCCTGTCGACGGTGATGTCCATTCCACCGCAGATCGAGCAGCTCGTGGCCACGGCGGTGAATCCGGATCCCGCTCAGCGCTTTCCGAGCGCGCGCGCCATGGCCGAGGACATCGAGCGGTTGGCGCGTCAAACCGGCTGGGTCGCCACCCACGCCGAGGTGGCGCAATTCCTCGAAACCGCGCTCGGCGACAGCCTGCGGGAACGGCGCGCCAAACTCGCCGGCTACATTCAAGACGAAGCGGCCGAACCGAGCCTGCTCGACTGGCAATCGGGCAAAGAGCGCGCGGCGGGCGCGCCGCCCGGCAAAAGCGCACGCTACGCCGCGCGGCGCGTGGTGGGACCGCCGGGCGAACGACCCGATCCCAAGCTGCTCCCCAAACCCGAATCCGATGCAGCGTCGCGTTCTGCCGCGAACGCGCGCTCGATTGCCTATCCACGCGAGGGCGATGACGAAGACACGCTCGCGCCGGACCCTGCCGCAACTCAGCCGGCCGCGCTCGGGCGAAAGCCGTTGCTCGTCGTGGGCGCGGCCGTGACGACGCTGCTGGTGTTCGGTACGCTCGTGTGGAGTCTCTCGAATGACGCAACGCCGGAGAACGCGCTCGAGCTCGGCGCCGTCGCTCCGGCAGCGCGCGGGGCCGCTTTGCATGCCTTCGTCACGCCCAGCGCGCGCTTGCTCGCTGCACCGAAAGTCCCCGCAGACGAGAACCCGGACACGAAGTCGAAGGCCGCCCGTGCCGGCTCGACTCGAGCTGCCAAACCGACGCGCGACCCCAACGTGCAACCGGACCTGAGCGTGCCGGCCACGAGCCTCACCCCACGCAAGCGAGCGCCGCCAGCGCCGCGCCAGCCCGCCGAACCCGCGACCGGCATACGCAAAAATCCCTATCGCTGACAGCCGGCGCAGCATGGCGCTATACGCAAGAGAGACATGCCGCCCCTTGCTCTCGAAGAAATGCTGCGCCCCGAGCTCAGCGAGGTCCAAGCGTACCGGCCCGTGGTCGGTGACTTTCGCGTGCGGCTCGATGCGAACGAAGCACCCCCATTGCTCGGGCCCGGCGCTCGCCAGCGCCTGGCCGAGGTCTCGGCCGACACCCGCTGGGAGCGTTACCCCGACGCGGCCAGCCACGCGTTGCGAGCAGCCATCGCCGCCAAGTGCCGCGTGTCGAGCGACGAAGTGCTGGTCGGAGTGGGCAGTGACGAGCTCATCACCTTGCTCCTGACCGCGCTCTCGGTGCCGCGCGACAAAACCCGCGCCGCAACGCTCATCACCACCACCCCCACGTTCGTGATGTATCGCATGAGCGCGCGCATTCGCGGGCTTCAGGTGCTGGAGGTGCCGCTCGACGAGGAATGGGACGTTTCAGTACCGAGCTTGCTGCGTGCCATCGAGCTTTCGACCCCGAATTTGATTTTCATCGCCAGTCCCAACAATCCGACCGGCAATCTTGCAAGCCGCGATCGCGTCGAACGAGTCATTCAAGCCGCAGCCGGCGCGCTGGTGGTCATCGACGAAGCCTACGTGGATTACTCGGACTCCGATCAACTCGATCTCTACCGGAAATACGACAACGTGGCAGTGCTCCGCACCTTGTCCAAGATCGGCTTCGCAGCGCTACGCGTGGGTTGGTTGCTCGGGCGCCCCGAGCTCGTGCGCGAGCTCGACAAGGCTCGCCTTCCGTACAACCTCAACTCGCTCTCGCAGCGTCTCGGCACGGTGGTGCTGAGCGAGCTGTCCGCAGACGTGGACGCCACGCTGAGCGCGGTGCGAAAGGAGCGCGAGCGCCTGGCCAGCGCGCTGATCGGCATGAATGCGATCAGCGTGACCCCGAGTCAGGCGAACTTCATCTGGTTTCGCACGCAGCGCGCCGCTTCAGAGGTGTTCGAGGGACTGATGCAACGCCAGGTGCTGGTGCGCAGCTTTCACGGTCGCGGCGGCCGGCTCAAAAATCAGCTGCGAGTAACAGTGGGGACGGCCTCTGAAAATGAGGAATTTTTGCAGGCCTTGCGCGAGGTCGTGTGAGAAGAGCCGCGCTCGCGCGCTCGGCTCTGGCAGTGCTCTGTGCCGGCGCTTCGGCGTGTAGCAGCGGCGGTGAGGTGACGCGTCTGGTGCGCGGACAACCGCTACCCGGCCGCTACATCAGCGTCGCGGCGTACGCGGCCTACGCGCGCGGGACCTATCTCGAAGCCCATGGAGATCTGCGCGGCGCCGGCGTCGCCTACGAGCAGGCAGCACGCTTCGACGATCACAGCGCGGAGGTGTGGACCAAAATCGGCGACTTGCGTTGCCGCCGCAGTGATCCGCGCGCGGACACCGCTTTCCGCAGGGCTCGCGAGCTGGACGCCGAGTACGAGCCCGCTTGGCGTGGCCTCGCACAGTGTGAGCTCGGACACGGTCAGCCAAGGGCTGCACTGACCCACGCTCTGCACGCGCTGAAGCTCGACCCGGATCAGCAAGAGACGAGCCTGCTACTCGTGTCGATCTACGAACGGCTCGGCCTGCTCGCGGACGCGCGCCGCTACCTGGATGCATCCGTTGCGCGCTGGCCGCGCTCGGTCGAAACCCTGCGAGCGCTGCTGGAGTTTGCGCGACGCACCGCGGACGCCGCCCGAGCCGAGCGCGCTCAGACGAGCCTCCGCGCGCTCGGCTCACAGCGCAAGGACGTGCTCGAGCTCACCCGCCGCGATCGCTTCTACGACATCGATCGCGCGCTCGAGCGCGCCGAGCTGAAGCGCGCGCGCCAGCTCGCGGTATTGGCGCATCTGCCCGGTGGGGCGCTGGCCGTACGCGCCGCCGCGCTCGGCGTCGCGGAGCTGGCCCTGAAGCTGGCCGATCTCGTGCTCGCCGCGGATCCGACGGACGGCGATGCGCGGATCGCCGCGCTCGCCGCTGCGGACTTACAAGACGACCCGGAAAGCTTCGAACGCCGGCTCGCGGACTTGGCGTCAGCGGGACCCGAGCCGAGCACCCTGGCCACGCGCGTGATGGCCGATCTGCTCGCACGCCGAGTCAGCGCGGAAGCCGCGCATGCCTGGCTGCGCGGCTACGGCGAGCTACCGCCCGCCCGGGACACCCTGGAGCGCGCGCTGGACGCCCGCCTGCCCCCGCGCAGCGAGTGAGCGCTACGGCTTCTGGGGCGGCTCCTTGCGCGCGCGTAGCTGCTTTTCCCATGCCTTGCGGTCGAACGGGAGCTCGATGTCCAGCTCGAGCGCGGTGTTGGCCTTGACCTGCAACTTCTTCTCCGACACCTGCTGCGCGGCCGGCAAGAACGCGCTCAGCGTGACGTCGCCGGCGGGAATTCCAGTGATCTCGTACGTGCCGTCCAGGCCCGTCACGTCGAACGTCGCGAACTTCACGACGAACACCTCGGCGCTCATGTTCTCGTGGAATGTGTCCTTCAGCTCGTAACGCCCGGGCTGCTCCGGATAGAGCCGGATCGGATCGCCTCCGGGCACGAGCACGAGGTTGGCCAGGATCCGCGCGCCGAGCAGGCGCGGCATGTAGCTCTGCCGATCCTTGCTCACCACCTCCAGACGCTGTCCGAACGTCAGAGCCAGCGTTCTCTTGTTCCACGCACAACCCGAGGCTTCCACCTGCTGGCCTGGCTCGCGGGCTGGGACGTAGCCCTCGTAACCCGTAACGGTCACCAATACGTCCGCGGCCGCTCGCTGCATGCCTTCCCGAAACAGCGGGCCGTACATGTCACGGCTGAGCGTGCAGCCCGGTTGAATCGGCAGGCTGGTGTTCACCGGCGCGCGATCTCCCTTGATGCGCACGGTACCGTGCACGCTGCCCACAGGACCGCTGTACGCGGCGAGTCGCTTCGGGTTCACGGCGCTCGCGATACGCTCCGCGGGCAGCGGCACGCCCTGCGCCAGCGCGGCCGCGGAAGGCGCCCGCGCGTCGGGCCGAGCGGCGGAGGCGCTCGCGGAAGGCGCGTGGGTTTGCGAAGTCGTTTCCGCACGCTTGCAAGCCACGCCGCTCGCGGCCAAAAGCGCCAGGCCAAGTGCACTGCGACGCATCGCCGTCGCACACTAGTGTGCTGCCTCAGAAGTCGCGAGCGACTTCTGAGGCTCCTGGCTTCGCAGGCCGCTGCTACGCAGCGAGCACACTAGCCTTGGTCCATCGGGAGCACAGCTCCCGCCCCGCTCGAATGAATCGAGCGAGGCCCCACCCTCAGGTTTCGGGGCCCCGACCCAAAACGATTCTTACTTCTGAGACGCGACGCTACTCGGGTGAATCGTCTCGGGTGAATCGTCGAACCGCATCACAATTCAAGCGTCTCGGCCAAGACCCCGATCGACCGCGCGCGGGGAGCGGTTCTGTCCCGCAAAAGCTCCTGTTACGGCGCGAGGAGCTCGTGTAGCGTGGGCGCTGCTCCGGCCCTGGCCGGCGCGCGTTTCACGCTGACTCTTCGGGAGGTAGTCAGCATGTTCAGCCGCACTGCATATGGGATCACTTTCAGCTGCCTCGCAGTGCACGGCTTGGCCTCCTGCAAGCAGAAGGCGAACGAAAGCCACGCCGCCCCGGCGCCGGCAGCCAGCGCATCGGCAGTAGCCGCAGGCCCCGCGATCGTGTCTCCGAACACGCTGCATGCTCTCGGACAGACGGCGCAAGCGCTCGACTACAAGCTCACGCTCACCGCCGTCAAGGAGTGCAAGGTGAAGTACTATTTTCAACCGAAGAAGGGCTACATCAAGCTGGGCGCGGAGGTCAGCGTCGAGGGCACCGCCGAGCGCCAAGTCCCAGTGAATCCTTTCTACGCGGAGCTCACGGACGCCGAGGGCGAAACCTACGCGAGTACCTTCGCCGGCTGCGAGCCGGAGCTCAAATCCGCGCAAGTCTCGATCGGCCGTGAAGCGCGGGGTTGGATAAGCTTCGAGATCCCGGAGAACGCGCGCCGCCTGAAGTTCAGCTACGCGCCGTTCGTGATCGGACGCGGCAAGCAAGAAGTGACGTTCGACCTGGGAAGGTAGAAGCCAAACGGGCCCGTGCACGGGTTAAGAAGCCGCTACCGCCTCAATACGGCTCCGACGGCTACGTCGAGCGACGGGCCCGGCAGGATTCCGAGCAGCAGCACGAGCAGCGCCGCAATCACGAGTGCCGACGCGACGAACCCCGACTTCATCGGAGTCGCGATGGGCGCGCCCGGGATCGGCTCGCGCATGTACATGTAGACCATGACGCGCAGGTAGTAATACGCGCCGAGGATGCTGTTCAGAAGGCCGATGACGGTGAGCACGTAGAGCTCTGCGTCGATGGCGGCTTGGAAGACGTACAGCTTGGCAAAAAAGCCCGCGCTCGGGGGAATGCCGGCCAGTGAGAGCAAGAACAGAGAAAACGCCAGCGCAGCAGCCGGATGCCGGCGACCGATGCCGGCGAGGTCTTCGTAGCTCACCGCCTCCGCGCCGCGCCGCCCGCACAGAATCAGCGCGCCGAACGCGCCGACCGTGGAGACCGTGTACGCGAGCAGGTAAAAAAGCATGCTCGCTTCACCCTGCTCCGAGCGCATGGTCGCAACCAGACCGACCAGCACGTAGCCCGCGTGCGCGATCGAGGAATACGCCAGCATGCGCTTCACGGACTCCTGCCGGCCCGCGATCACGTTGGCGACGGTCATCGTCAGCACCGCCAGTATCGCAAACGCCGGCGGCCAGCCTGCGCCCCAGCTCATCAGTCGTTCGTCGCCGAACGCGATGAGCAGCATGCGCATCAGCGTGGCGAAGGCGGCGCTCTTCACCGCTACCGCCATGTACGTGGTGGTCGGCGTTGGCGCGCCCTCGTAGGCATCCGGGGTCCACATGTGGAACGGGACCGCGCTCACCTTGAAGGCCAAGCCGGCGATCACGAGCACCAGCGCGATGAGCACCGAAGGGGCGCTCACCGCCGAATCCGGCTGACCGATGGTGGCCACTGCCGCGCCGATGCCGGCTAAATCCGTGTGCCCGGTCGCGCCGTACAGGATGGCGCCGCCAAAGAGCAGCAGCGATGCCGCAAAGCTACCCAGCAGGAAGTACTTGAGCGCGGCTTCGGCGGCGCGCGGGTTCGAGCGGCGCAGGCCGATCAAGCAATACACGCCCAGCGACATGGTCTCGAGCCCGACGAACAAGGTCAGCAGATCGCCGGCGGCCGCGAGCGCGATGGCGCCGACCGTTGACAGCAACAGCAGCGGGAAGAACTCGCCGCGATCGATGTTGTGCTCCGGCAGATAGCCGCCCGCGAGCAACGCAGCCAGCCCGCCGCCCAGACACAGCGTGAAGCTGAAGAACACGCTGAAACGATCGACAATCAGATAAGGGGCCAGGCCTTCGACCCCGGGCAGCTGCTCGGGCCCGATCAGCCAGACGGCAATGCTCAGGACGGCGCCAGCGAAGAGCACCACCGTGGCGCCGATCGAAAGCTCCGATGCACGGCCCGAGCCGGCGTCCATCACGGCGCCCTCACTCACCGCACCCTGTGCGACTACGGGCTTCCCGAAAGCCTCGGCCAGCATCAGCAAGAGCGCGCCGATACCGACCACCAGAATCGGCGAGATGCCCAAGATCACGTTGCTGGTCATGGCTTCTGCGCCTCCGCGGCGGCGAGCGGGCTGTTCGTTGCGCCGGCGTGTGCCTGGCGTTCCGAGGGCGACTCCGGATGGCCCTGCTCGAGCGGCCCGCCCTGCAGCGGCCTCAGGATCGCCTTGGTGGCATTCGGATCCATGTCCTGCTGGGCGCGCCGACCTTCACCATAGCGATCGAGCACCACGCTGACGCTGTCGCGCATGCGCGACAGAAAGATTTCAGGGAAGAAGCCGATCACGAAAATCAGCGCGATGAGCGGCGCCAGCGCCACCGTTTCGCGCACGTTCAAGTCGGGCAGCGCCTTGTTCTTGGGGTTCTTGAGCGGCCCGAAGAACATCTTCTGCACCACGCTCAGCATGTACACGGCCGCCAGAATCACGCCCGCCGAGGCCAGCACGGCTTGAAGCTGCGCGTGAGACCCGAGCGGCAAGGACACGAACGTGCCGAGGATGATCATGAACTCGCCCACGAATCCGTTCGTACCCGGCACGCCCACGCTCGACATGGTCACGATCACGAACAGCGCCGCGTAAACGGGCATCACTTTCGCGAGGCCACCGAATTCGCGCAGCTGCCGCGTGTGCCGGCGATCGTAGATCACGCCGACGAGCAAGAAGAGCGCGCCGGTGGAGATGCCGTGGTTGATCATCTGCAGGATCGCGCCCTCTATGCCCGCGCGCGTGGCCGCGAACAGGCCGAGCATCACGAAGCCCATGTGCGCGACGGACGAGTACGCCACCAGGCGCTTCACGTCGTCCTGTTTCCAGGCCACGAGCGCGCCATAGAGGATGCCACCGGCTATCGCCACGCCCGCCAGGTTCGCGCCTGCGGTCCAGGCCACTCCCCCGAACATACCCATGCAAAAGCGGATATAGCCGTACGTTCCGAGCTTGAGCAGCACGGCGGCCAGGATGATCGATCCGCCCGTCGGCGCTTGGACGTGCGCATCCGGCAGCCAAGTGTGCAGCGGAAACATCGGCACTTTGATCACGAACGCCAGCGCGAAGCCCGCAAAACACAGCCACGCCGCCATGTACAGGATGGCGGCGAGCATCATCATGCTGCCCGCCATCGTGTAGAGGAAGAACTTGTAGGCGGCCTTGACCTTCTCGGCTCCGCCCCACACACCGATGAGAATGATCATCGGTATGAGCATCAACTCCCAGAACACGTAGAACAAAAACAGATCGAGCGCGACGAACGCGCCGAGCATCGACCCGTGCAGGAGCAGGAACGAGAAGCACAGGTCCTTGGTGCGTTCGCGGATCGATCCGAAGGCTACGTACGCCGCAATCGGCGTGGTCAGCGTCGACAGCAGAATCAGCCACAGGCTGATGCCGTCAATCGCGACGTGGTAGCGAATGCCGAAACTCGGCAGCCAGTCGGCGATGTACTGAAAGTGCCAGCCGCGGGTCATGGGCACCCGCAGCAAAAACAGCGAGGCCAGCCAATCGAGGCCGAGCACGACCAGCGTGAAGCGCCGCAAGAGCTCGGGGGTCTGGCGCGGCAGGAACAGAATCGCGAGCGCGCCGACGATCGGCAAAAACACGATCAGGTTCAGGAGCGCGGGCCACTCTTCGGCGGCCGGGGCGGACGCGGCCTCGGCACCTTTGGCGTCGGGCCAGAGCCCGATCAGAAGGGCCGTCGCGAGCACTCCCACGACGCCGATGGCGATCCGTTCCAGCGTGTTCTGACGGCGCGGGATCAGAAAGCCCGCGACAAAAACGGCCAGGTACGGCCAGATCTCTAACAAAGCTTTGGCGACCGGGCTCATGGCTGTTTCTGCTGTAGGGCGCGCAGCACGCGCTGCGCGGCGTCATCCGGGAGACCCGTCGGCTGTGTGGGTCCACCCTGGGGATTGCCTCGAAGTCGTCCGTCCGCGCCGCGCTCGACGCGAATGGCAGTGCCGGGTTGGCCTCGCGATGCATCCGGTTTCGGCCGCTCGACGCTGTACTCCTCGCTGGCCGTGCGCCCGAAGGCGTTTCTGACCTCGAGCTTTACGACCCGGCTCTCGCCGGTCTTGAGCTCGACTGCGGCTTC
>Ga0193706_1000851_pt1 | contig 15088 bp, 11 predicted proteins | sample U3c1metaG_FD_160130 | JGI IMG/M metagenome (GOLD analysis project Ga0193706, IMG submission 160130) | Soil microbial communities from a riparian zone of the East river system, Colorado, United States - U3c1 | ecosystem: Environmental > Terrestrial > Soil > Riparian zone | place: USA: East River... | reverse complement strand
CACCTGGGTGGGGTCGATCGCCGTGGCGGGGCCGGCCGGGTCGACGGGGGCGCCGTCCGACGAGGACGGGCCACCGGCGACCAGCCAGCGGCCGTCGAGATCGGGCCGGCCGAGGCCCTCGCCCGAGCCGCGGCAGTGGGCGACGAGGTGGGTGCGCAGCCGGTCGACGGCGCCGGCCAGGGCGGCGTCGACGAGCTCCTGGAGGGCTGCCGTGCCCGCGTCGTCGTCGACGTGCCCCGGCCACGTGGGCATGGCGGCGATGACCTCTCGCTCGTCGGTCGTGAGGTCCGGATCCTCGACGACGGCGCGGAACCACAGGCAGGAGGCGTCGTCGGCGACCAGGGCGCGGAACTCGGCGAACGTGGTGGTGGCGTCCGTCCGCCGGTCGAGGACGAAGTCCAGCGAGCCGTTCGGGGGCAGCGGCCAGGTCCCCGCCAGGGCGGCGAGGGCGGCCGGGCGGTCCTCGGGTCGGACGATGTCGTCGTCGGCCCAGACCTGGCCGGCCGAGGTCACCGACGGTTGCGTCGGGCGGGTCGCGGCCCAGGTGGTGCCGGCGAGCGCCGCCAGCACCACCACGACGGCCGCGACCCGCCCCACCGGTCCCCGCCAGGGCGGTCGCCGACGGGCCCGGTCCCCGCCCACCGGCCCGTCCACGGCGACCAGGTGCCGCCGGGGCTTGGCCGTCGACGGCGCCGCCGCGGCCTCCTCGAGGGCGGCCCCGTAGTGCTCCAGCCGGGCGCGCAGGCGCGCCTCGCGGTCGTCAGCGCTCGTCATCGTCGACCACCTCCCGGAGGTCCTTCAGGGCCCGGTGGAGCAGGGAGGAGACGGTGCCGGGCCGGCAGCCGAGGACCGCGGCGATGTCGTCCACCTTCATGTCCTCGTAGAACCGCAGGACGACGACCGTCCGGCGGCGGGGGCTGAGCCGGGCGAGCGCTTCACGCATCTCCAGGTCGGAGCGGTCGAGGTGGACGCCGTCGGTGACGGGGTCGGCGGCCTGGTGACGGCGGCGCCGCATGACGTTCCGGCACTCGTTGACCGCAGGTAGGCCTCGGGCTCGCGGACCGCCGAGGTGTCCCGGGCCGCCAGCTTGGCGAAGGCCTCCTGCACCGCATCCTCGGCCGCGTGGCGGCTCCCCAGCAGCATCCACGCCGTGCTGAGCATCCGCGCCGCCGACGCCTGGTACAGGTCGTCGACGTCCATGCCCTCCTCCACCGCGCTCACGGGGATGAAGAGTCGCCTGACCCCCCGGAACCTTGCACCCCCGTCCTACATCTCCAGGAGCTCGGGGGTGAGGTCGGCCACGGTGGTGCAGCCGAGGAGGGCGAAGGTGCGCCGGAGGTCCTCGGCGAACCAGTCGAGGACCCGGTCGACGCCCCGCTCCCCCGCCGCGCCGAGGCCGTAGAGGTAGGCCCGGCCGGCCATGCAGCACGTCGCCCCGGCGGCCACGGCCTTGACGATGTCGCTGCCGCGGCGCACGCCGCCGTCGCAGATCACCTCGAGCCGGTCGCCGACGGCATGGGCCACCGGTGCGACCAGGTCGAAGATGGCCGGGGCGCCGTCGAGCTGGCGGCCGCCGTGGTTCGACAGGGCGATGGCCTCGACCCCGGCGTCGGCGGCGAGCACGGCGTCCTCGACCGTCTGGATGCCCTTGACGACGATGGGGCCGTCCCAGATCGAGCGCAGCCAGTCGACGTCGGCCCACGACAGGCCGGGGTCGAACTGGGTGCCGATGTAGTCCGAGAGGGTCACGGGCGAGGCCCCGTCGCCGACGTCGCGGCCGACCACGTTGGCGAAGCGGATGGGCTCGCTGCGCACGAAGGCCCAGGTCCATGCCGGGTGGATCGCCCCGTCGAGCAGGGTGCCGGGACCGATGGTCGGCGGGAGCGAGAAGCCCCGGCGGACGTCGCGCTCGCGCCGCCCGAGCACGGCCGTGTCGACGGTGAGGACGAGGGCCTCGTACTCGGCGGCGGCGCAGCGCTCGACCATCTCCCGCACCAGCCCCCGGTCCCGCCAGGCGTAGACCTGGAACCACAGGCGACCGTCCGGCGCGGCGGCGCGCACCTCCTCGATCGAACGGGTGCTGAGGGTGGAGAGGGTGTACGGCAGCCCGGCCCGCTCGGCGGCGCGGGCCACGGCCAGCTCGCCCTCGGGGTCGGCGATGCGGGTGAACCCGGTGGGCGCCAGGGCCAGCGGGTAGGTCGCCGGTCGGCCCAGGATCGAGGTGCTGATGTCGACGTCGCCGACGGCCCGCAGGACCCGGGGCCGGAACGTGGCGCGGGCGAAGGCGCCCTGGTTGGCGGCGAGGGTGCGCTCGCCCTCGGCTCCGCCGTCGATGTAGTCGAACACCCCGCCGGGCAGGCGTCGCTTGGCGATCCGGCGCAGGTCGGCCACCGACGCCGCCTTCGCCAGCCGCCGCTCGACCGGGTCCGCCTCGGGTCGCTGGAACCGGATCACCGACCGCAGGGTGGCGGGCATCTGGCGCAGCGAGGGCTTCGGGCTCACGAGGGGTCCGATCGGGGGTCGTAGCGAGTGAGGGGGACCGAGGCGGCGACGACGGCCCGGAGGTCCTCCAGCGATCCGGTGAGGGCGCCGTGGGCCCGGGCCTGGACCAGGACGTTGCCGAGGGCGGTGGCCTCGACCGGACCGGCGACGACGGGCCGGCCGCAAGCGTCGGCCGTGAGCTGGCAGAGCAAGGTGTTCTGCGACCCACCACCGACCATGTGCACGACGTCCACCGGCCGGCCGGTCAGCTCCACCGCGGCGTCGATGGTGCGGGCGTGGGCGGCGGCGAGGGAGTCGAGGATGCACCGGGCCACGGCCCCATGGTCGCCCGCGGGCGGGCCTCCTGCCGCGGCGATGCGACCCGGCATCCCGCCCCGCGGGATGAAGACGGGGTCGTCGACGTCGATCATCGGCCCACCGGGCGCGACCGCGGCGGCGGCCAGCACGGGCGCCAGAGGGACGTCGCCCCACTCCCGCAGGCACTCCTGGAGCAGCCACAGGCCGCCGACGTTGCGCAGGAAGCGGGTGCGGCCGTCGACCCCGGCCTCGTTGGAGAAGCGGGCCAACCGGGCCGCCTCGGTCAGCACCGGCTCGGCCGTCTCCACCCCCACCAGCGACCACGTCCCGCTGATCACGTAGGCGAACCGGTCGGTCGTGGCCGGGACGGCGACCACCGCCGAGGCGGTGTCGTGGCTGGCCACCGAGGTGAAGACACAGGTCGTCGGGAGCTCGAAGGTGGTGGCCATCTGCGGGGGCATCGGGCCGCGCACCGTCCCGGGCTCCTCGAGTGGCGGCAGCTGCTCGGGCCGCACGCCCGCCAGGGCCAGCAGCTCGGGGTCCCACGTGCGGGTGCGGACGTCGAGCAGGCCGGTGGTGGAGGCGTTGGTGACCTCGGTGCGGGCCACGCCGGCGAGGAGGGCCGCCGGCAGGTCGGGCATCAGGACGATCCGCTCTCCGGTCCGGCCCTCCTCCCGGTCGGCGACCAGCTGGAAGAGGGTGGTGAAGGGCAGGTGCTGGAGGCCGTTGCGGGCGAACAGCTCCTCGGGCGCCATGGCGGCGTGGACCGTGGCCACGGCCGCCGCCGTGCGGTCGTCGCGGTAGGAGATGGGGTCGTCGATCGGCTCGTGCGGGACGTCGAAGAGGGCGTAGTCGACCGCCCAGGTGTCGACCCCGATCGACTCGACCGTCGGGAACGCCTGGCCGAGCCGGGGCAGGCCGAGGGCGAGGATCTCGCCCATCAGCTTGTGGAACGGCCAGCGCAGGTGGCCGTCGTGCTCGATCACGCCGTTGGCGAAGCGGTGGACGGGGTGGAGCTCGACCCGCCCGTCGGAGACCACACCGGCCATGACCCGGCCGCCGGAGGCGCCGATGTCGACGGCGCCGAACACCCGGGGGGTCACGGCGCCGGTCTAGCGGAGGAAGGCGGCGGCGACGCCGGCGTCGACGGGGACGTGGAGCCCGGTGGTGTGGCTGAACTGGTCGGACGTGAGGGCCACGACGGCGTTGGCCACGTGCTCGGGCAGGACCTCCCGCTTGAGCAGGGTGCGCTGGGCGTAGAAGGCGCCCAGCTCGTCCTCGGGCACGCCGTAGACCGCGGCCCGCTGGGCGCCCCAGCCCCCGGCGAAGATGCCGCTGCCCCGCACCACGCCGTCGGGGTTCACGCCGTTGACCTTGATGCCGTGCTCGCCCAGCTCGGCGGCCAGCAGCCGGACCTGGTGGGCCTGGTCGGCCTTGACCGCCCCGTAGGCCACGTTGGACGGGCCCGCCACGACACCGTTCTTGGAGCAGATGTAGACGATGTCGCCGCCCAGCCCCTGGGCGACCATGGCCCGGGCCGCGGCCTGCGACACGAGGAAGCTGCCCTTGGCCATCACGTCGTGCTGGAGGTCCCAGTCGGCCTCGGTGGTCTCGAGCAGTGGCTTGGAGATCGACAGCCCGGCGTTGTTGACCACCAGGTCGACGCCCCCGAAGGCCAGGCAGGCGGCGTCGACCGCGGCCTGGACCGCCGCCGCGTCGGTGACGTCGGCGGCCACGCCCACGGCCACGTCGGGACCGCCGATGTCGGCCGCGGCGGCTGCGGCTCGATCGGCGTCGAGGTCGGCGATCACCACACACGCGCCCTGCTCGGCCAGCCGGGTGGCGATGGCCTTGCCGATGCCGCTGGCGGCGCCGGTCACCAGGGCGACCCGGCCGGCGTGGGACCTCGGCTGCGGGCGGCGCCGGAGCTTGGCCTCCTCCAGCGCCCAGTACTCGATGCGGAACTTCTCGGCCTCGGAGATGGGGGCGTAGGTCGACAGCGCCTCGGCCCCCCGCATCACGTTGATGGCGTTGACGTAGAACTCGCCCGCCACCCGGGCCGTCTGCTTGTCGGCGCCGAAGGAGAACATCCCCACGCCCGGCACGAGGACGACGGCCGGGTCGGCGCCGCGCATGGCCGGCGAGTCCGGCGTGGCGTGACGCTGGTAGTAGGCGGCGTAGTCGGCCCGGTACGCCTCGTGGAGCTCGGCCAGGCGGGCGACGCACTCGTCGACCGACGCCGTCGCCGGCAGGTCGAGCACGAGCGGGCGGACCTTGGTGCGCAGGAAGTGGTCGGGGCAGCTCGTCCCCAGCGCGGCCAGGGGGAACAGCTTCGACCCGGCCAGGAAGTCGAGCACGACGTCGGTGTCGGTGAGGTGGCCGACCGTGGGGCGGTCGGTCGACGCGAGGGCCCGGATGTGGGGGGCGAGGGCGGCCGCCCTGGCCCGGCGCCGGGCCGCGGGCAGCGGGGCGCGCTCGGCGACGACCGCCCCGAAGGGCGACGGGTCGCCGTGGGCGTCGATGTGGGCCTGGGCCCCGTCGATGATGTGGCGGCTGTTGGCCTCGGCCTCGGCGCTGGTGGCGCCCCACGCGGTGATGCCGTGGCCGCCCAGGATCACGCCGATGGCCTGCGGGTTGGCGTCCCGGATGGCGGCGATGTCGAGGCCGAGCTGGAACCCGGGCCGCCGCCACGGCACCCACAGCACGGCGTCGCCGAAGATCGTCTTGGTGAGCTGCTCGCCGTCGGCCGCCGTGGCCAGGGCGATGCCGGCATCGGGGTGGAGGTGGTCGACGTGGGGGGCGTCGACCAGGCCGTGCATGGCCGTGTCGATCGAGGGTGCCGCCCCGCCCTTGCCGAAGGCGCAGTGGTCGAAGGCGGCGACCATCTCGTCCTCCCGCTCGACGCCGGGGTAGACGTCGACGAGGGCGCGCAGGCGGTCGAGGCGCAGCACGGCGAGGCCGTCCTCGGTGAGCGTGCCCAGGTCGCCGCCCGAGCCCTTGACCCACAGCAGGTCGACGGGCTGGCCGGTGACGGGGTCGACCTCGACGCCCTGGGCCGACGTGTTGCCGCCGGCGTAGTTCGTGGTGGTGGGATCGGCGCCCAACCGGTTGGACCGGGCCAGCAGCTCGGCGATCGTCTGCTGCGCGTCGGCGTCGCTCACGCACCCCACCCGGCCTGGTCGCCACCGACGCGGTCGGCCACGATGCGCTCGGCGTAGCCGCTGGCGGCGTAGGCGGCCATGGGGTCGGCCGGCAGCCCCCGGTCGGCGCGCCACGCCGCCAGGTCGGGGCGGACGTCGGTGGAGAAGGCGTCCATCATGATCCCGTTGGCGGCCAGCACGTCGCCGACCTCCTCGGCCTGGCGCAGCGCCTCGCGGTCGACGAGGAGGGCTCGCGCCGTCATCTCCTGGACGTTGAGCACCGAACGGATCTGGCCGGGGATCTTGGCCTCGACGTTGTGGCACTGGTCGAGCATGAAGCTGATGCCGGCCGCGGGGTCGAGCCCGCCGCCCCGCACGACCTCGTAGAGGATCCGGAACAGCTGGAAGGGGTCGGCGGCCCCCACGATCAGGTCGTCGTCGGCGTAGAAGCGGGAGTTGAAGTCGAAGGCGCCCAGCCGGCCCAGCCGGATGAGCTGCATGACGATGAACTCGATGTTGGTGCCGGGCGCGTGGTGGCCGGTGTCGAGGCACACCACCGCCCGCTCGCCGAGGGCGACGCAGTGGACGTAGGACGTGCCCCAGTCGGGGACGTCGGTGGCGTAGAAGGCGGGCTCGAACAGCTTGTACTCGAGCACCAACCTCTGGTTCGGCCCAAGACGCACGTAGACCTGGCGGAGCGAGTCGGCCAGACGGTCCTGGCGGTCGCGCAGGTCGCCCTGGCCCGGGTAGTTGGTGCCGTCGGGCAGCCACACCTTCAGGTCCCGGCTGCCGGTGACGTCCATGACGTCGACGCAGGAGTGCATGTGGGCGATGGCCTTGGCCCGCACCCGCTCGTCGACGTGGGCCAGGCTGCCGAGCTTGTAGTCGTCGTCCTGGAAGGTGTTGGTGTTGATCGTGCCGAGGCGGAGGCCGAGGTCGGCGGCGTGGGCGGCCAGCTTCTCGTAGTCGTCGACGAGGTCCCACGGGATGTGGAGCGCCACCGACGGGGCCAGCCCGGTGTGGGCGTGGACCTGGGCGGCGTCGGCCAGCTTCTCGAACGGGTCGCGGGGCACGCCGGGCTGGGCGAAGACCTTGAACCGGGTGCCCGAGTTCCCGAAGGCCCACGACGGCAGCTCGATGGCCTGGGTCGCGAGGATCGCCGTGATCTCGCTGAAGCTCGTCACGGACCCTCCTGGTGGCCGACCGGTCGATGTTCGAACCTGTGCGATCGTACACATCCTCGCACGGATCGCACAACAGGGCTAGCATCGCCCCGGTGACGTCGCTCCAGGGGAACCTCGCCGCCGAGGAGCGGCTGCGCTGGCTGGGCGCCCAGCTCGACGAGGCCGGGTCGGTCACCATCGCCACCGCGGCCGTGGCCCTCGGGGTCAGCGAGATGACCATCCGCCGCGACCTCAAGGAGCTCGAGGAGCGCGGGACCGCCCGCCGGGTCCGCGGCGGCGCCCTGCCCGTCGGACCGCAGGCCTTCGCCGAGCGCCACCGGGCTCGGCCCCGGGCCAAGGCCGTCATCGCCGCCAAGCTGGTCGACCTCATCCCGGCCGAGGGGGCGGTGGCCTTCGACGCCTCGTCCACCGTGATGCGGGCGGCCTCCAGCCTGAGCGGGGCCCGCGACCTGGTCGTGCTGACCAACGGGCCCGACACCTTCGAGGCCCTCCAGGGCCGGCCCGGCCTCACCCCCGTTCTCACCGGCGGCGTGCGCGAGACCCGCACCGGCAGCCTGGTCGGCCCGCTGGCCTGCCGGGCCGCCACCCAGCTGGCCCTGCGGGTGCTGATCGCCTCGGCCGCTGCCGTCGACGTCGACCTGGGCGCCACCGAGGCGGCCCTCGACGAGGCCGAGGTCAAGCGGGCCCTGGCCTCGGCGGCCGAGGAGGTCGTGGTGGCCGTCGACTCGTCCAAGCTGGCCAGCCGCGCCCTCGCCGTCGGCCTCGACTGGGACCGGATCGACGTCCTCGTCACCGAGCTCGATCCCACCGACGACCGCCTCGCCCCCTACCGCCCCCTCACCCGGGTGCTCTGAGCCCCCGTTCTGTCAATCCTCGTGCACCTCTGGCGTGCATGGAGGTTGACAGAAGCTCAGCCGACCAGCTCGGTCATGCCCCGCCAGCGTTCTGTCCGCCCCCATGCACCGTGGAGGTGCATGAGGGTTGACAGAAGCGGCTCAGCTGGGGCCGGCGAACTGGATGCCGAGACCGGCCTGCTTGCCGACGGCGGGGGCGCTGTCCTCGGCGTAGCGGGCCAGCTCGGCCCGGCCCACGACGTGCCAGTGGACCTCGTCGGGGCCGTCGGCCAGACGGAGGGTGCGCTGGCCGGCGTACATGCGGGCCAGCGGCGTCCACTGCGAGACACCGGTGGCGCCGTGGATCTGGATGGCCTCGTCGATGATCTCGCACACCCGCACCGGCACCATGGCCTTGACCGCGCTGACCCACACCCGGGCCTCGGCGTTGCCGAGGGTGTCCATGGCCTTGGCGGCCCGCAGCACCATCAGCCGCATGGACTCGATCTCGATGCGGGCCTTGGCGATGACCTCGACGTTCTTGCCCAGCCGGGCGATGGGCTTGCCGAACGCCTCGCGGTTGAGGCCCCGGCGGACCATCAGCTCGAGGGCCCGCTCGGCCGCCCCGATCGAGCGCATGCAGTGGTGGATCCGGCCCGGACCCAGGCGGACCTGGGAGATCTCGAAGCCGCGGCCCTCGCCCAGCAGCATGTTGGCCGCCGGCACCCGGACGTCGGCGAAGCGCAGGTGCATGTGGCCGTGGGGGGCATCGTCCTCGCCGAAGACGTGCATGGCCCCGAGGATCTCGACACCGGGGGTGTCCATGGGGACGAGGATCTGCGACTGACGCCGGTGGGGCGGCCCGTCGGGGCTCGTCTGCACCATGACGATCATGATCTTGCAGCGGGGGTCGCCGGCGCCGGAGATGTAGTACTTCTCGCCGTTGATCAGCCACTCGTCGCCGTCGAGCACCGCCGTGCAGGCGATGTTCTTGGCGTCGGAGCTGGCCACGTCGGGCTCGGTCATGGCGAAGGCCGAGCGGATCTCGCCGTTCAGGAGCGGCTTCAGCCACTGCTCCTTCTGCTCGGGCGTGCCCACCCGCTCGAGCACCTCCATGTTCCCGGTGTCGGGGGCGCTGCAGTTGAGGCACTCCGAGGCGAGCGGGTTCTTGCCCAGCTCGTTGGCGATGTAGGCGTAGTCGAGGTTCGACAGGCCCTCGCCGGTCTCCGCGTCCGGGAGGAAGAAGTTCCACAGCCCGTTGGCCTTGGCCTTGGCCTTCACCCCGTCGAGCAGCTCGAGCTGGCCGTCGCCGTAGCCCCAGTGCTCGGCCCGGCCCTCGCCGAGGCGGAAGTACTCCTCGGTGATGGGGTCGACCTCGTTGGCGATGAAGTCCCTCACCCGCTCGAACAGGGGGACGGCGTGCTCCGACATGGCCAGGTTCATGGCGTCGTCGGTGGGCAGGCCGGAGTGCATACCAGGGGAGGGCATGCATCGACCTTAGGACTGACCGGCGCCGGCTGGTAGACCGCTCGGGTGGGTCGTGCGATGGTGGTCGTCCTCGACAACTACGACTCCTTCACCTACAACCTCGTCCCCCTCCTGGCCCGCGACGAGGTCGACGTCCGGGTCGTGCGGAACGACCGGATCGTCGTCGACGAGCTGGTCGCCCTGCGCCCGGCCGGGCTGGTGATCTCGCCGGGACCGTGCACGCCGGACGAGGCCGGCATCGCCGTCGACGCCGTGCTGGCCCTGCACGGCCGGGTGCCGATCCTCGGTGTCTGTCTGGGCCACCAGTGCATCGCCGCCGCCCTCGGTGCCGAGATCGTGCGGGCCCCCTACCCCGAGCACGGCAAGGTCTGGCCCGTCCACCACGAGGGCTCGACCCTGCTCGCCGACCTGCCGTCGCCCTTCCTGGCCACCCGCTACCACTCGCTGGTGGTCGACCGGTCCACGCTGCCGGCCGAGCTGCGGGTCACGGCGACCTGCACCGACGGCACCGTGATGGCCGTCGAGCACGACGAGGCGCCCACCTTCGGGCTCCAGTTCCACCCCGAGTCCATCTGCACGCCCGACGGCGAGGCCATCGTCGACCGCTTCCTGGACCACTGCCGATGACCGTCCCGTCGGACTACCACCCACCCCCTGCGAACTCGGGGGGAAATGTGACCCTCCCGGGGCACATTTCCCCCCGAGTTCGGAACGGGGGTCAGGCATGACGGGGGACCAGGGTGCCTGGACCTCCCCGCCGCTCGACGCGGGGCCGCGGGATGCCATCCGGGCCGCGCTGGGGGTCGGGCCGGTCGCGCCCGTCGTCGAGGAGGTCGACGTCGTCTGGGAGCCGGAGCGCTGGCTGGCGGCGCTGGACGAGGGGGAGGTGGCCGGCCTGCTGGAGAGCTCGGCCGGGCCCGACGACGTGGCCCGCTGGTCGATCTTCGGCTCGGCGCCGCGGTTCGTGCTCACCGCCCGGCGCGACGGCACCGCCGAGGTCGACGGCCGCGCCACCATCGACAGCCACCTCCTCGACGTCCTCGATGCGCTCCGCCATCCGGAGCTGGACCCCGCCGCGGTGCCGTTCGTGGGCGGCCTGATCGGCTACCTCGCCTACGACGCCGGGCGCTGGTTCGAGGTGCTCCCCGACACCGTCGACCACGACATCGGCACGCCGCCGGCCGCCTTCGCCTACTACGACGCTGCCCTCGTCCACGACGGGCGGGACGACCGCACCTACCTGGTGCGCACCCACCCCGACGTCGACGCCGGGCCGTGGCTGGAGGACCTGACGACCCGCGCCCCGAACGACGCCGCGACCACCGTCGGGCGGGAGGCCGTCGAGTGGAACCTCACCCGGGACGAGTACATCGCCCTGGTCGGCCGGGCCCGCGACTACGTGTTCGCCGGCGACGTCTTCGAGGTCTGCCTGTCCCGCCGCTTCACGGTGCCGCTGTCGGGCCCACCCGCGCCCGTCTACGCCGCCCTCCGGCACCGGTCGCCGTCACCGTTCGCCGCCTACTGCGGCTTCGCCGACCACACCGTCCTCTCCTCGTCCCCCGAGCGGTTCCTGTCCTACGACGGCGCCCGTCTCGAGACCCGGCCGATCAAGGGCACCAGCCGGCGCCACGACGACCCCGCCACCAACGCCGAGGTCGTGGCCGAGATGCGGGCCGACCGCAAGCAGATGGCCGAGCACCTGATGATCGTCGACCTCTCCCGCAGCGACCTCGGCCGGGTCTGCGTGCCGGGCACCGTCGCCGTCCCCCACCTGGCCCGGGCCGAGACCTACTCCCACGTCAACCACCTGGTGAGCGTGATCGAGGGCCGTCCCCCCGTGGCCATCGGCGTGCGCCAGCTGCTGAGCGCCGCCTTCCCCGGGGGGTCGATCACCGGGGCGCCCAAGGTGCGGTCGATGGAGGTCATCGACGAGCTCGAGCCCGTCGCCCGGGGCGCCTACACCGGATCGGTGGGCTACCTCTCGGTCGACGGCCGGGTCGACCTCAACATCGCCATCCGCACCCTCGTCGCCGCCGACGGGCGCCTCCACGGCCAGGTCGGGGGGGCCGTCGTGGCCGACTCCGACCCCGCCGCCGAGTGGCAGGAGACCGAGGACAAGGCCCAGGGCATGCTCGCCGCCCTCGCCGAGGTCGACCCGGGCTAGGCGCCCACGAGGTGCCTGGCACCTCGTGGGCGGTCAGGCCCCCGTGTCGTTGGGGACCTCGCGCAGGGCGATCTCGTGGCTGTTCTGCATGTAGCTCTGGTGCGAGACCGGCGTCAGCACGGCCTCGTGGTGGAACGACCGCAATGTGTTGGCTCCGCAGCTCGACAGCGTGGAGCGGAGCTTGGCCAGGGTGAGCGGGACCGAGTCGTACACGCTGCCGGCGTAGGGGACGTAGCCGTCGACGCCCTCCTCGAAGACCATCTCGTCGCTGCCGGCCTGGCCGTAGCGCGACCAGTTGCGGGCCCGCTGCGAGCCCTCGCCCCAGTACTCCTTGAAGAGCTGGCCGTTGACCCGGCGCAGCGGCGACGGGCTCTCGTCGAAGCGGGCGAAGTAGCGGCCCAGCATCATGAAGTCGGCGCCGAGGGCGAAGGCGATGGCCATGTGGTAGTCGTTCAGCACGCCGCCGTCGCAGCAGATCGGCACGTACTCGCCGGTCTCGGCGGCGTAGGCGTCCCGGGCGGCCACCACGTCGATGAGGGCCGAGGCCTGGCCCCGGCCGATGCCCTTCTGGTCGCGCGTGATGCAGATCGAGCCACCGCCGATGCCGACCTTGACGAAGTCGGCGCCGGCCTCGGCCAGGTGGCGGAACGCCCGCCCGTCGACGATGTTGCCGGCGCCGATGGGCGTGCCCGGGGCGACCTCCTTGGCGTAGGCCAGCACCTTGGCCTGCCAGACCGAGTACCCGTCGGAGGAGTCGATGCAGAGCACGTCGGCGCCCTCGCGCACCAGGGTCGGGATGCGCTCCTCGTAGTCGTGGGTGTTGACGCCGGCACCGACCCGGAAGCGCTTCTCGGCATCGATCGACTCGTTGTGGAAGGTCTTGTGCAGCTCGTAGTCGCGCCGGGTGACGATGGACTCGAGGCTGCCGTCGGGCCGCACGATCGGGAGCACGTCGAGGTGGTGGTCCCAGATCATGGTGTTGGCGTCCGACAGCGAGACCGTCGGGTCGGCGGTGACCAGGTCGTCGGTGTGGCGCATCCGCGACTCGACGGTGTCGTCCATCGGGTGGCGCTTGGGGTGGAAGTCCGAGGTGGAGATCAGCCCGAGGAACTGGCCGTGCGAGCTGCCGTCGTCGGTCACGGCGGCGACATCGCGCTCGGCCGTGCTCAGCAGCTCGGCCACCTCGCCGAGGGTGGCGGACACCTTGACGTTGATCTCGCTGTAGCGGAAGCCGGCCTTGTGGCGCTTCACGCTCTTCACCATCTCGGCCTGGTCCTCGATGGTCTGGTTGTGGTGGATGAACCCGAGGCCGCCGGTCTGGGCGATGGCGATGGCCATCCGGGGCGACGAGATCGCCTGCATGATGGCGCTGGTCAGCGGGACGGCGACCCGCAGGTCGCTCTCCTCGCCGACGCGGTGGCGCACGATCGACGTGGACAGGTCGACGTTGCCGGGGACGCAGTCCTCGGTGGTGAGGTTGGGCAGCAGCAGGTACTCGTTGAGCGTCCGCGACGTCTCCTCGAGGATCTTCACGAGCACTCTCCTGGCGGTGGCCGAGCACGGACGCCCGTCGGCGGCCGGCGCCCTTGACCCTACTGGCCCGACCGTCGCCCCAGCACGGACGGGGACGCCGCTCGGATCGGCTCGGCCGAGGCCCTCAGCGGACGCAGGGGCCGACGGTGAGGGTGCCGGCCTCGGTGTCGAGGGTGGCGGTGGCACCGATGGTCAGCGCGACCTGGTCGGGGCCGCCGTCGGCGCCCACGCCACCGTGGCCGGCGGGCAGGCCGCCGAGCACGGGCACCCCCAGGTCGGTGAGCCGGTCGCGCAGCACGTCGAGCAGCACCCAGCCCCGGTCCTCGTAGTCGTCGAACCCGGTGAACAGGCCGAGGGCCACGCCGGCGATCCCGTCCAGGGCGCCGGCCCGGCGCAGGTGGGTGAGCTGGCGGTCGACCTGCCCGAGGCCGATCTGGCGGAAGTCCTCCAGGAACACGATGGCGCCGCGCAGGTCGGGCAGGCCGCCCCGATGGCGCCGGCCACCTCGCGGAGGTTGCCGCCCAGCAGCGGGCCGGTGGCCCGACCCGGCACCTCGACGGCCGCGGTGTAGGCCTCGGGGTCACGCTCGACGGTGAGGGGCGAGGGCTCCATCAGCAGCCGGCGGACCGACGCCGTGCAACGGGCGCCGGCCAGGCAGCCGTGGATCGAGGCCAGGCGGGCGTGCTCCCACAGGACGAGGTGCAGGTTGGTGATGTCGCTGAAGCCCACCAGCGGCTTGGGGTCGGCCCGCACGGCGTCGAGGTCGATCCGGTCGGCGATGCGGTAGGCCCCGGCCCCGCCCCGGGTGGTGATGACGGCCCGCACCCCCGGATCGCGGAAGGCGTCGTCGAGATCGGCGATCCGGTCCTGCTCGCGGCCGGCCTGGTAGCCCCAGCGGTCGACGGCGTGGGCGCCGACCTCGGGCACCAGCCCCCAGCTCGCGAGGAGGGCCACCTGCTCGTCGACCCAGTCCTGCTCGGGCCAGCTGGCCGGCGACACCAGCCGCACCCGATCGCCGACCACCACCCGCGGCCCCCGCACCGCCCCATCCCCTCGCTCGGCCGGCCCCACCCATCGCGCCGATCCTCCCATCCCGGCGATCGGCACCTGACACTGGCGTCACCTTTTCGGGCTACGGTCCGTCGCCGATGGCGCACCCCCTCGACCCGCTGTCGCCCGCCGAGGTCACCGCCGCCGTCGCCGCGGTGCGGGCCGATGGTCGGCTGCCGGTGAACGCCTGGTTCTCCACGGTCGTCGTCGACGAGTGGGGCGCCGGCAGCGGGCGCCACGCCCGTCTCGTGATCGTCCCCGGTCCCGAGGCCGCCCTGGTGGAGGCGGTGGTCGCCCTGGCCGACCCGGCGGTCGTCGACTGGGTCGTCCACGACGGGGCCCGCCCGGCTCTCGGGTTCGGCGAGTCGTTCGCCGTGATCATCGCCCTCCACGCCCACGACGGTTTCGTGGCCGCCCTCGCCGCCCGGGGCATCACCGACCTGGACAAGGTGCAGATCGACCCCTGGCCCACCGGCAGCTTCGGCCATCCGACCGAGGAGGGCCGGCGGGTGGCCCGCTGCCTCTGCTTCTACCGCGAGGAGCCGGGCGACAACGGCTACGCCCGGCCCATCGAGGGCCTCCAGGCGCTCGTCGACATGGCCCGGGGCGAGGTGCTCGAGATCCTCGACGACCAGAGCGTCGTGCCCCTCCCCCCCGAGCGGGGCAGCTACCTCCCCGAGGACCACCCGCCCCGGCGCGACCTGAAGCCGCTGGAGATCAGCCAGCCCGACGGCGTGAGCTTCGCCCTCGACGGCCACGAGCTGCGGTGGCAGGGCTGGACGCTCCACGTGAGCCTCGACCCGCTCGAGGGCATCGTCCTGCGCGACGTCGGCTACGACGACGGCAACGGGGTCCGCTCGATCCTCCGGCGCGCCGCCGTGAGCGAGATGGTCGTGC
>Ga0193706_1000850_pt1 | contig 15101 bp, 12 predicted proteins | sample U3c1metaG_FD_160130 | JGI IMG/M metagenome (GOLD analysis project Ga0193706, IMG submission 160130) | Soil microbial communities from a riparian zone of the East river system, Colorado, United States - U3c1 | ecosystem: Environmental > Terrestrial > Soil > Riparian zone | place: USA: East River... | reverse complement strand
ACGTGCTTTACCGGATGTGCGTGACGGCTTAAAACCGGTTCACCGCCGCGTTCTGTACGGGATGAGCGAACTGGGTAATACCAGTAACAAGCCTTATAAAAAATCTGCACGTATAGTGGGAGAGGTAATGGGTAAGTATCACCCGCATGGTGATAAGGCCATTTATGATACCATGGTGCGTATGGCACAGGACTGGGCAATGCGATATAAGATGATCGATGGCCAGGGTAATTTTGGTAGCGAAGATGGCGATCCGCCGGCTGCCATGCGTTATACAGAGGTACGCATGCAAAAATTTGCAGAAGCCATGCTGGAAGACATTGAAAAGGAAACAGTGGATTACCAGCTCAATTTTGATGATTCACTGAAGGAACCGATGGTATTGCCAACACGTGTTCCGCAGCTATTGGTCAACGGAAGCAGTGGTATTGCCGTAGGTATGGCCACCAACATGATGCCGCATAATTTAAGCGAGGTGGTTGATGGCTGTATCGCTTATATCGATAATAAAGAGATCACGATCGATGAACTGATAAAGCATGTAAAAGGGCCTGATTTTCCAACAGGTGGTGTGATCTATGGCTTTGAAGGCGTGAAAGACGCATTACATACCGGCAGGGGCAGATTAGTATTGAGGGGCAGGGTAAATATCGAGACCATGAAGACCGGCAGGGAAAAGATAATCATTCACGAAGTTCCTTACCAGGTAAACAGGGATAGTTTAACGGCCAAGATCGGTGAGCTCATTAATGATAAGCAAATTGAAGGCATTGCCGATGTGAACAATGAAAGTAATAACAAGGAAGGCACCCGTATCGTAATCGACCTGAAGAAAGATGCTGTGGCACAGGTTGTCATCAACCATTTGTACAAGCAAACTGAATTACAAACCTCTTATGGTATAAATAACGTTGCGCTGGTAAGGGGCAGGCCCAGGGTGCTGAATTTAAAGGACCTCATCAGCGAGTTCATCATCTTCCGCCACGAAGTTGTGGTACGTCGCACCCAATATGAATTGCGTAAGGCGAAGGAGCGTGCACACATTTTAGAAGGCTATATCATCGCATTGGATAATCTTGATGCGGTCATCAAACTCATCCGTGAATCGTCCACACCGGCCATTGCGCAGGAAGGACTGATCGGCAATTTCGGCATGAGCGAGATACAGGCAAAAGCTGTACTGGAACTCCGTTTGCAAAGGTTAACGGGAATGGAGATCAACAAGATCAGGGAAGAGCACGCCGAGATCATGAATTTGATCGCACGCCTGGAAGAGATACTTGCGAACGAGGACATGCGCTATGATATCATCAAAACCGAATTACTGGAAGTAAAAGATAAGTTTGGCGACGAGCGTAAATCAGAAATCATTTATCTGGCTGATGAGATAAATATGCTCGACCTTATTGAAGATGAGGATGTGGTGGTTACCATTTCTCATCTTGGATACATCAAGCGTACTTCGGCAGCGGAATATCGCCAGCAGCGCAGGGGCGGACGTGGAGCTAAGGGCAGCAGCACCCGGGAAGAAGATTTTATCGAGCACTTGTTCGTAGCATCAACGCACCATACCTTGTTGTTCTTTACAGAAATGGGAAGGTGTTTCTGGCTGAAAGTGTACGAGATCCCCGAAGGTGATAAGACCAGCAAGGGCCGTGCTTTGCAGAATATGATACAGATACCGCCCGATGATAAAGTGAGGGCAGTAATTGATGTAAAGAATTTTGATGACGAGGAGTACGTGAAGAGCCATTACATTGTTTTGTGTACCAAGCAGGGTATTATCAATAAATCAAGGTTGAAGGATTTCAGCCGCCCAAGGCTTTCCGGTATCAATGCAATTACCATCAGGCAGGGCGACCAGTTGCTGGATGCAAAATTAACCGACGGCAATTGCGAGATCATGATGGCGGTAAAGAGCGGAAGGGCAATTCGTTTCCCCGAAGAGAAAGCACGTCCGACAGGCCGCGGTGGTATTGGTGTGAGTGGTATTGATGTGGATGATGCCAACGATGAAGTAGTAGGTATGGTCTGCGTTAACAAAGAAGATAAATCTAAAACGATACTGGTAGTAAGTGCAAATGGTTATGGCAAGCGTACCTTCCTGGACGATCCGGATACAGGTGAAGCCAATTACCGCATCACCAACCGTGGTGGCAAGGGGGTTAAGACGATCAGTGTTACCGCAAAGACCGGTTCACTGGTTGGGTTATTAGCCGTGACCGAAGCCGAGGACCTGATGATAACCTGCGTATCGGGTGTCACCATCCGTATGCCGGTGAACCAGATAAGCGAGCAGGGAAGAGCAACCCAGGGTGTAAAGCTGATAAGAGTGGATGAGGGTGATGAGATAGCGGCCATTACACAGCTGGATGAAAAAGAAGTAGAAGCTGAGATTACAGGTGAGGTTCCCGATGAAATACTGCCTGAAGCTGAAGCTGGCGAGACAGCCGAACCAACTGAATTAGAATAGTTAATTGAATATGTTGAATATAAAAACCCAATAGAAATATTGGGTTTTTATTATTTAAATGCTAGTTTGTATTTTAATATAAGAAATGAAAACGCTGGGGCCAGGTATCTTTTCCAGGTTCCTGCCCAATAAGGGTTAATTTTCTTCAGACTGTTTTCGGAGATTTAATTCGTGCTGTATGCAGGTAATAGTTTCCCTGCATGTATCAAACTCTTCTTTAGAACCCCGTACCATGAGTTCTGCATATTGCTCATTGTGATGGCGTAGCAGGTGTAATAATTCAGGCGTATTTAAGGACTGTATATTCTCCATGCTTGGTTGGTTTGGCACATGCTAAGAGTAAAATTCAAAGGTAAGGGTTGCTTTTTACTCCCAATCGTTCTCGTGCATAATCTCCGCTTTGGGTGGCAGGGGCAATACATTTTTTAAATACCTGGGGGCTTACTTAACATAAAATTACCTTATACTTAACCGTTAGCGCCGACATTCGCCTGTTGCGATTTTTCACGGTCATTGATTTTATCAATAAAAGAGAGCGGAAAAATCGCAACAGGCGAATGCAAAAAGCGACGTAAGGAGCGACAATAAAAAGAAAGCTGGCGGTTCGAGTATAAGGCTATGTTATGTTAATCGTAAGTTAGCTTTTGTGGAGCGAGGGTTGTAAATTTTCCTCACAACCCGAAGCGGAGGGGATAAGTTTTTGGATTTAAAGCGAAGCTCACGGAGTGGGAGTCTGCCAAGATTCCTAAAATTATTCACATACAGTTAGAAAATATCCTCAATTTTTTAGCATTTGGTGCTAATTTTGCCATATTTTTATGTAAATTAGCCACCTTTCATGCCTTACATCAATCTGATTAATAGGATTTTAAAGCCGAAAATCACAGAGAAAGCTGTGGTTTTAGACCTGTTCGCAGGATGCGGAGGTCTGTCCTTAGGCTTTGAGACAGCGGGTTTCAAAACTATAGGTTTTGAAATGAACCCTGACGCTTCTAATACTTACAGCAAAAATTTAGTGGGTAAATGCTTTACTGAAAGACTGGATTTGGATTTTAAATATCCAAAGGCAGATATTATCATTGGAGGGCCGCCGTGCCAACCGTTTAGTGTTGGCGGCAACCAAAAGGGCATCGAAGATGTCCGTAATGGATTTCCCATTTTTATAGATGCAGTAAGAAAAGTAAAGCCAAAGGTTTTTATGTTTGAAAACGTAAGGGGCTTACTTTATTCTAACAAATGGTATTTTGAAATTATCCTTGAGGAGCTCAAGGATTTGGGCTACCAAATAGAGTTTAAATTATTAAACGCTGTACACTTTGGTGTGCCTCAAAATAGGGAAAGGCTTGTTGTAGTTGGCCACAACTCAAAATTTTCCTTTCCTGAGCCTAACTCTAAAAAGGTTACGGTAGGCGAAGCTATACACGATATGATGTATGAAGCGCCTGAGAACAGCAAATTCTTGACTGCATCGCAGGATAAATACATTGGCAATTATGAAAGGGCTTCAAAGTGTATCAATCCAAGGGATTTATACGCTGACCGGCCTGCACGTACTCTAACGTGCCGTAACCTGTCGGCTGCGACAGGTGATATGCAGCGAGTTAAGTTACCTGATGGCAGGCGTAGGAGATTGCTGATACGTGAGGCCGCCAGGCTTCAAAGTTTTCCTGACAAATTTGAATTTGTAGGAAATGAAACAAGTCAGTATTACCAGTTAGGTAATGCTGTGCCGCCATTGTTTGCTTACAAACTGGCGCTTGCTATTAAAGAGTGTTATTCTAAAAGAAGAACACCTAATAAGCAGCTATCTTTAGTGCTGAATAATTAATATGCCCGATTATATTCCTAATTCAAAAAAGTCAGCTGAAATTAAGCAGCTGATAAATGAAGCGCTCGACATTTTACAAAGTGTCGGAATTCCTTTTGCTGGCAAAAGGGAGCGGGGGCTTGAAAGCATGGCTATGGCTTTCATGGCTGTTGCCGGTGTAACTAAGTCATGGAAAGAAGCCAAGGGTCAAGATGACAACAGGCATATTAAAACCCGTGATATCATTAAGTATATTAATGAGAATTACGAGGAAAATATATCATCAGGCTCTTATGATGATATGCGCAGAAAGCACCTCAGGCTGCCGGTATTGGCAGAACTGATACTGAATAGTGCGGATAACCCACACGCCTCAGCAAACGATCCCACGAGGGGCAATTCATTAAGCGCAGACTTTAAGGCGCTTGTTGTGTATTATAACACAGAAGAATGGGAAATTAAACTAAAATTATTTAATAAAAATAGGCAATCTTTAAGTGAGATTTTACAAAGGAAAAGAGATATGCCTAAGGTTAAAATAAAATTGCCGTCAGGTCATACTTTAGAGTTTTCGCAGGGTGGTCATAACCAGCTACAGCGGGAAATTCTGGAAGAATTTCTGCCGTTATTCGGCAATGGCTGCGAGGTTCTTTATATAGGCGATGCTACAAGCAGGTTTTTGCATCGTGAAGATGAAAAGCTTCAAAAATTAGGATTCTTTGAATTGTCAAAAGATTCCTTGCCTGACGTTGTAGCATACGATGCAGAAAGGAATTGGATATTCCTGATTGAAGCATTTTACTCAGGCGGCGCAATGACCGAAGAAAGAATGCTGGAACTTAAAAAAGCCCTTAAAGACTGCACAGCAGAATTAATATTTGTAACTGCGTTTACTTCACGGGCTGATTTTAGAAAGCACGTACATGAAATAGGCTGGGAGTCTGAAGTATGGACAGCCGATAATCCTACTCACATGGTTCATTTTAATGGCGGTAAATTCTTAGGGCCGCATACATAATCCTTCGGCATCGTTCTCCTCCAATATCCTCGCTCTAGGGTTGCTACCAATCTACGTAATTACTCCCGCCAATCTATTACTTTATCTTCTCACTAGGGTGGCATGGGTTGCTTTAAATACAATTACGTGAAGGGCTTACTTAACATAACATTAATTATAGGCAATAATATATCTTAAGCTGGTTATCTTAGAAACCTCCTGATTATTCATAGCCGGGGTTTTGCTATAATAAGAATACAAAAGTTACTTTTGCCGAAATGCAAACAAATACTACAGAGATCGGTTCTATCATTTCCAACCTGGGGATCGAAGAACTCAATCCCATGCAGCTGGCTTCCATAGATGCCATTGCAAAAAATGAAAATACCATTTTATTATCAGCCACGGGCTCGGGAAAGACACTGGCTTTTTTATTACCGGTGGTGCACGCACTTGACCCGGCCATCAACAATGTACAGGCTTTGATAATTGTGCCCAGCCGCGAGCTGGCCATACAGATCGACGATGTGTTCCGTAAAATGGGCACAGGCTATAAGGTCACGCTTTGCTATGGTGGCCACAAAAGGGAAACAGAAGAAAATAACCTGAAGCAAGCTCCTGCCGTTATCATTGGAACAGCAGGCCGCCTGGCGGATCATATCCGGAGGAATAATTTCTCTTTAGACAGTATAACAACCCTGGTGCTGGATGAATTTGATAAATCGCTGGAACTGGGCTTTACCGAAGAAATGTCCTTTATCGTTGGCTCTATAAAAGGGATAAAGAAAAGAATTCTCACTTCGGCTACACAGGCCGTGCCTATCCCTGATTTTATTGGTATACAGGAATCCGCCCGTCTTGATTTTTTAGCAGAAACAGATACCGCAGCTACTTCGCTTGAAATAAAGACCGTTTTCAGTGAAGACAAAGACAAAGCAAATACACTCTTCAGCCTCATTTGTTACCTCGGCAACCGCTCATCGGTTGTATTTTGTAACCACCGGGAATCGGTGGAACGCACCAGCAATATATTAACGGAGAAAGGCCTTACCAATGTATTCTACCATGGCGGCATGGAGCAACAGGAAAGAGACAGCGCTCTTTGCAAATTCAGGAATGGCACTTCCAATGTGCTCGTGACCACTGACCTTGCTTCACGCGGGCTGGACATTCCAAACATCCGTTACATCATTCATTACCACCTGCCCGCAACTGAAGATGTATTTACACACCGCAATGGACGTACGGCAAGGATGGATTCTACGGGCACGTCAATTTTAATTTTATCTGCAGAGGAAGAATTGCCTCCATATATTTCTGATGTTGAGAATATCGAGCTCACGGAGAATTACCCGTTACCTGAAAAACCCAAATGGAGTACACTCTTTATTGCCGCGGGAAAAAAAGATAAAGTGAATAAGATAGATATCGTTGGCTTCCTTTCCAAAAAAGGCGAATTAAAAAAAGAAGACATTGGCATCATCGAGGTGAAAGACTTTTTTAGTTTTGTTGCCGTTCGCAAGATAAAAGTTGGTGCCGTGCTTGAGCTGATAAAGAATGAAAAGATAAAGAATAAGAAGGTGAAGATAGAAATAGCAAGATGATTTGAAGCCAATTTGAAGATGAGTCAATTTGAAGATTTGAAGATGAAGCAGGCTTTTTTTGATCTAAAGAATCATCAAATCATCAAATTTTCAAATCACCAAATCATTCTGTAACCGAATAACAAAGATTCGCATTGAACAATCCATATCGTCGCCCATCCTTCATTACAAAACTCATATAAAGCTTTCCATTTTCCCTCCAGCCTTTGCCGGAAACTTCGTTCCCGTTATCATAAACAACCTGCTGGAGCATTTTCCCGCTTTGGTACCATTCGGTAAATAAGCCATTATAATTGCCATTGGTAAAATGGTATTCAAATTTTTTATTGCCATTGGGCCACCAGCCTTTGTGCAGGCCGTCCTTCTCTCCATTGCTGTACCAGCGCCGGCTTTCAGGTCTGCTGTCATTGTACCAGGTTTCTGTATATCCCTGCTCTTTGCCGTGTTCCAGTCTTAGTAAAGACTTTACAGTTCCGCCAGGATAAAGATCCTTTATGGCGCCACTGAATGGGACTTTGTCTTTATAGAACCAGGTCCCATTCACAAGATGCAATGCGGGATCATTGGAAGAAATACCGATCCCTGGGGCATTTGTAATAATGGGTTCTATATCTTCCCGGCAGGAAAACAAGAGTATGCTTAATAATATGGAAAAACAAGTTCTCAATATTTTTGTGCTTTCAGTTTTTTAATATCCGCAATGATATTATCCATTTCTGCTGCGGATGTTCCTTTATATACACCACGTATGCGGCGGTGCTTATCAATGAGTAGCATATTTTCGGTGTGCAGGAAATCATTGCTGTTGCGTTGCATACCCAGGTCCTCATCGGCAAAATAGGACCTGCGGGCAATATTGTAAATAGAATCCTTATTGCCGGTAAGCAAATGCCATTTTGAATCTATCACGGAATAATTTCTTGCATATCTTTTAAGAACAGCAGGAATATCTTTATCTGGTGTTACCGAATGTGACAATAATAATACCTCATCATCATTGGCAAAAGCATCCTGTACGAGTTTTAAATTTTTGGCAAGCTTCGGACAAATACCCGGGCAGGCTGTAAAAAAGAAATCAGCCACGTATATTTTGTTGGTTACATCTTTTTCAGAAATGGTATTGCCATTCTGATCTGTAAAGGAGAATGCAGGAATGCTGTGTAGCGTATCCAAACGGCCACTCCCCTCCTCAATCCATTCTGGCGTAAGATCAGCTGATGAATAATAAGGGAGCGTTACTTCTTTAGCCAATGATGTTTGGGCAGGCTGCTTATGACGGCAACCGGGCCCTGAACAACATACTAATACAATGGGAAAAGCTCCAAGGGTGGAGTATCTTAGTATAAACTTTGCTAAATAGCTTACAGTTTTATTTAAAAAAAATGTCCCCTTGTGACTTGAAGCTTGTAGCTTACTTAAGTAACCGAAAAATATAATTGAACTATTTCTTATCATCTTATTGCGTTACGGTTCCTTTGGTTCCATAAAAGCCGCTGCCATTAATGTACGGTGCATCGGCAGTGATATGGTAGTGGTAAATGCCAGCCGGATAATCTGCCGTTACAGAAGTATGTCCATGATAAGCATCCAGGTTAGCGCTGGTGAGTGTAATGCCATTTTCTTTTGGTCCATATACGGGGAATCCATCCAATAGAAAGCCGATCAATGCCTCCTTGCCTTTTAAAGCCGTAGCATAAAGCGGCTCCACGTGGTAGTGGTATTGCCCAGTCATTTGGGGATGGCCATTGTATTGATCAAATGAATTGATCTCGTTCGTCAATGGTTGTGAGGGCCCCGCGTATTGGTTATATATGGGTATACCATTTATAGAAATACCAATTGGACCAAGCGGCGTTGCTTCGTGTATTACATTCAATGCCGGAGCGATAGGGATTTTAAAAGTAAGATTTTGCTGCGCTATCCGGTTAGGGTTTAGGGCGAAAGCAGGGTTGGTCCCGTTATAAGCTTCATATAAAGTGCCAGCCCATGCGGTACCCTGGTAGTAAGGACTTTTGTGTTCGGGTAATCCATTGGATTTAAGCACAACAAAATTTCCTTCAACGGAAATGGTGACCGTCGAATTGAATTTACTGAATACCGCAGGTACCGTTGTTGTACCACCGGTGCCCGTATCTGAACCGCTTTTTGAGCAAGACAAGACCATGGCTAATAAACTAAATAGGATCGAACCCATGATGACTGGTATTTTTTTCATGTATGTTGTTTTATAGTTTTTGGTTTCAGTTATTGGCCGGGCAGATACTGGTTTTTAGTTTTAGACGTTAAAATACAAAAACCTTCGCCCGTGGCAGCCTTTATTTAATTGAGTTCGCCCGCTTTCTCATGGTCGTCATATTGTTGCCTTAGCTTTATCAGTTGCACCTTCATATCGGAAAATATTTTTTGGTGTTTTGGAGACCGGAAAATATTTTTTTGTTCTCCCGGATCGGTTTTAAGATCATACAACTCCCATTCATTTACGGTGTAAAAATAGATAAGCTTATATCTTTCTCCTCTGATACCAAGGTGTTGCAATACGGTATGGTCTGCCTGGTATTCATAAAAATGATAGTATAGATCATGCCGTGGTATTAGCTTTTGCCTGCCGGTTACTGTTGGCACAAGACTTATCCCCTGCATGAAGTCCGGCACTTTTATTCCTGCTGCATCCAGTATGGTTGGTGCATAGTCTATTGACTGTGTCATGTTTGTATTTACAGAATTTGGTTTGATATGCCCGGGCCAGCGCATCATTAATGGCGCCTGCATGGATACATCATACATCCAGCGCTTATCGAACCACCCGTTCTCGCCAAGGTACATCCCCTGGTCTCCGGTATAGATCACCAGGGTATTTTTTGTAAGATCATTCTTATCAAGGTAATCCAAAACCCTTTTTACATTCTCATCAACAGAAGCCACACAAGCCATATAATCCTGCATGTACCATTGGTACTTGTATTTTAAAAGTTCTTTTCCCGTTGGCCTCAATTGCTGTAACAGCTTTCCCCTTTCTTCGTAGATCTTTTTGATGTTTGTCCTGTCGGGTTCAGGTATACGCCTGAATATAGTATTGTAATAAACGATATCGGCCGAATCAGGTTTTAGTTCCGGTATGTCCATTAGATATTTGGGATCAACTTTCAGGTCGCTGCAAAGCCTGAGGTCATGCAGGATGCTCATCGTTTGCAGTCGCCATGCCGTACCACGACCTGCCGTATCTGCATACAGCGTAGCGGGCTCAGGAAATATTTTGTTGTGGTATTGCTCAATATATTTCAGCGGTGCAAAAAAATACCGGTGAGGCGCTTTGTGGTGAAGATGGAGTAAAAATGGTTTGTTCATGTCACGGTTATCAAGCCATTTGATGGCTTCGTCGGTGATGACGTCAGTGGCATAGCCATGGTAGGTGCTGGTGTCACCCTTCATCGAAATAAATCTCGGCTCAAAGTATAAGCCCTGCCCCGGAACTATTTTCCAAAAATCAAAACCGGTAGGATAAGAATGCAAATGCCATTTGCCCACAATGGCCGTCTGGTAACCACCCTGCTGCATCAGTTTTGGCATCGTGATCTTTGATGAATCAAACCTCGTCCGGTTGTCTTTCATCCCGTTCTTGTGTGAATGCTGACCGGTCAATAAGGTAGCCCTCACCGGTCCGCAGATCGAATTACTTACAAAATTCCTGGTAAACATTACACCCTCTTTTGCAATGCGGTCAAGGCCCGGGGTGTGTATAAATTTTTTATTGTAGACGCTGATGGCATCGGCATCATGGTCATCACTCATGATATAAATGATATTGGGCCTTTGCTGGCCAAAAGTGAGTGATGAGATGAGTAGGCAAAGAATCAGCAGTCGCATGTGTAAATATATTGCATACAATTTACAATAAGATGGCTTCATTTTATTCGCTAAAGCCCTCAGCGGTCTTTGATGAATAGCCGCAGCTTTAACGTGGAGGCTATTCAGATCATTGAAAAGATGCTGTGAAAGTCTTTACCTTATTCTCAAATTCACCGGCACCGTTAAATAAAAAGGAATGCCGGATGGGTAACACGTAAACAGGATGGTCCTTTAATTCACTTTCAAACTTCGTCAGCCTTACGCCGTCTTTCTCCGTGGTGAGGATGATCTTTTTATCTCCTTTTATTTTTTCAAATCGCTGCTTTATGTTCTTCAGGTCATCCATGTCAAAGATATGGTGATCTGCATAGCGGAGGAATTCATTTTTATCTACGTGTGTTGCAAGGTATTCTTTTAAAGGCTCCGGCTTAGCGATGCCGCATAGCATCAGCACAGAAATGTCTTTTGTAATGCTTAGGTCTTCTTTATTAAAAAGATGGTAAGGATCGCCATAAACTATTGTTGTGAAATAAACAGATTGGTGAGTTGCAGGATCAATTTCATCAATGACCAACTTCTTTTCTGTTTCAGAAAGACCGGGTTTACACTTTGTAACAATGATGATCTCAGCCCTTTTGCTGCTGCTGCGCACATCACGCAGGTCACCGGAAGGTAACATCTGGTCCCGGGTATATAAATTCGCATGATCGGTAAGTAATATATTTAGTCCGGCTTTAACGGGCCTGTGCTGGAAAGCATCGTCTAAAATGATGACCTGGGGTGCCGGTTGATGGTGCAGCAATTGAGGTATGGCAACCAAACGTTCCTCACCAACAGCAACAATAATATCGGGGAATTTTATGTGGAACTGCATTGGCTCATCTCCTATCTCCAGCGCTGTTGTATTTTCATCGGCAATAGCGAATCCTTTTGTTTTTCTTTTATAGCCCCTGCTTAGGGTTGCTGTTTTGTAATTATTCTTTAACAGGCGCACCACGTATTCTGTCATGGGTGTTTTGCCTGTGCCACCGGTAGCCAGGTTACCCACACAAATAATGGGAAAATTAAATGCTGATGATTTGAGGATCTTTTTATCAAACAACCAGTTCCGAAACCATATGATGGCACCGTAAAGGAATGAGATGGGAAGTAAAAGGTATCTTAGCTTCTTCAATGAATTATGGTTTGGGTTTATAGTTTATGGTTGGAAGTTCGTCAGCACTAACCTCAAACTACAAACCAGCAACCGTTTAATTATTCACAAAGATAGAGAAGATGGTAGTGCCGTAGTTCCTTTCTGTTTTATAGTGGGGAAATTTTTTGTAATCATTTCTTGGGGTATGCTCTAATATGAACCAGCCGCCGGGGTTAAGGATGTTCTTCTCAAAAACTTTTACCGGCAGGTCATCAATGGTAGTGAGTGCATATGGCGGGCCCGCAAAAATAAGGTCATACTTACCAGGCGTTGTTTCTATGAACCGGAAAACATCTGATCTCACCACGTTAAAATTTTCAAAGCCCAGTTCTGATGACGTCTTCTTAATGAAATCATACATCTTATTATCTTTTTCCACGATGGTAAGATCCGCAGCCCCCCTGCTGGCCAACTCATAACTGATGCTGCCGGTGCCGCCAAAAAGGTCCAGGGTTTTCAAAGTATCTATCTCCAGGTTATTCTGCAGGATATTGAACAGTCCCTCTTTTGCAATATCTGTTGTTGGCCTTGTATGAGGCATATTAGCAGGAGGATGTATTTTCCTGCCACCATGTATACCAGTGATTATACGCATGCGGCCAAAGAAAATAAATGACTGAAAAAATGCCGGGGGTGAACTTTTATTTCTTCCCGGTATTCAAAGTTGCCGGGTGATTCATCAAAACGGGTGTTTAAAAAATAATTATAAATGGCCGCGTACAGGTTCGACTTCTCATCTACCAGTCCGCTGATATGAAGCGTGAGAGAATTTGGATCAAGCCCGAAACTTTGGCAGACATTCAACAGGTGATATGCCGCATCTGCCGGGTTATTGTAGGTAAAGCTTTGTACAACCTGTATGCCTCCGGCCTTGCGCAGCATCACGGTAAAACTGTTCGTATAAAAAACAGCGAATAACTCATTATCCTCTTGCTTTTTCCTGTTGGCCAATAAAGAATATTGGTGCACCTGGCCGGCTGATGAGAACTGCGAAGCAAAGATCTCATCTATACTTCCAGGTACCCGGTAAACATTATGCAGGTTATGCTTATATAAAAAATCGTTTTTCACCACTCCCCCGTTTGCGCTGCCATAGACAAGGTCGAGTATTTCCTTATTGTTATCATTGTCCATGAATTCGGGCGGTACTAAAATGCTTTCAGGAAATGACCAGAAGATATCCGTTCTTTTATATTGCTTTTGCAGGAGATCTTCGGTTTGCACTATCCTTTTTATTTCTTTATTAAATTCCGCTGCCTGCATCCCTGCAGGAAAGGAATAGATGAGCACGTTCCTGAAACAATTATCAGCATCCAGTATAAAGATGGAAATGCCCATTGGGCCTGCTTCTATAAACAAATGCGCTGAGCTGCTATCTGTTACCGGTGCCTGTATATTGAATGATGGGGTCAAATTCTGAGTTTGGGGAGGCAAAATAAGATAATTTTGCTGACTTTATGGAAAGTACTGCTGTAATCAAAGATTTAAAAGTTAAGGTTACCAATAAACAAATACTGTCTATTGCTTTACCCATTACACTGGCGATACTCATCCCGCAGATCAATATGCTTACCAACAGTATATTCCTCGGCAACCTGAGTACCGAAGCATTAGGCAATGCAGGAATAACGGGTGTTTTTTATTGATCTTCGCCGTGGCAGGCAATGGATTGAACAATGCATTGCAGGCTGTTTTCTCACGTTATGCGGGAAGCGATGATCCCGGCAAATTTAAAATAATACTTGCACAGGGTATCAGGATATGCCTGCAATTTGCCCTGGCAGGGATCCTGATCACCTGGTTCATTGCGCCATTCATTTTGAAAGCAGTTGCAGACCCCAAAGCTTATCCCGAGGAAATAAGTTTTTTAAAGATCAGGATATGGGGCCTTCCCTTCTTATACCTGTTCCAGATGGGGAATGCATTTTTGGTGGGATCACTCAACAGCCGTTATTTGATGATCGGTTTTATTTTTGAAGCGGGTGTAAATATTTTATTGGATTTCCTGCTCATCAAAGGCCGTTTTGGCTTCCCTGCACTGGGATTTAACGGGGCAGCCGTTGCGTCAGTAATTGCAGAATTTGTGGGGATGCTCGTAGTAATGATCGTTTTATTCAGAACAGGGTTAAAAAAACAATATGGCTTATTAAAAAGCTTTGCGTACGATAAGATCATTACCCAACAGATATTGAAGATATCGGCGCCGCTGATGTTGCAATATGTGATAAGCGTTACTACATGGCTTGTATTTTTTCTTTTGATAGAAGGTCTTCATGATGAAACAGCAAAAGCTATCAGCAATACCATGCGTAATGTGTTTGGGCTCACCGGGGTTTTTGTGTGGGCTTTTGCCAGCACCTGTAATGTGATGGTGAGTAACCTGATGGGGCAGCAAAGAGAAGACAAAGTTTTGCAGGCGATCAATAAGATCACGTTACTGAGCATTGGCTTCTGTTTATTGATGTGCCTGCTCGTAAATATTTTTCCCACAGCATTCTTCGGCGTATTCGGCCAGGGGCCTGAATTTGTGGAACAGGGTATCCCGGTATTGCGGGTGGTAAGCATTGGCTTAATGTTCATGAGTGTTGCCAATGTATGGCTCAACGGCGTTACCGGCACGGGCAAAACCAGGATGAACCTGCTGATTGAAATAATTGCCATTACGATCTACCTGGTATACACCTGGTATTTTATAAAGATGAATTATATATCCCTTGCCATGGCCTGGAGCAATGAACTCGTTTACTGGTTCAGCATCTTTATCATTTCATTTATTTACCTGCGTAGCGGGAAGTGGAAGACGAAAAAATAAAGCTCCAATCACATTCTTCCTCCCATTACTTTTTTAATAGCTGGTTCCGGCTTGCAGTTACATGCTATTCCCTGCAATTAATAACTGATCTCACTCAGATAATCATTCTACTTAAAAAGGGTTATAGATGATTCTATATTGCCTTTGAATAAGTTTTTTATGAATGGGTCACGCAACATACTTAGGCATCGTTTCTCTTCAATTAATAATATAACATCTTTTTATTTTAAACCTGTATAAACATTTTACTATGGCAATGAGTTATAATACCAACCTGACCAATGTAGTGCTGCTCTACCTTCAGCGGCTTAATGTGAAGGTCACAAAAAAAGGCGTTAGCAGCCAGCTTGAGCAGAATCCCTACTTC
>Ga0193706_1000849_pt1 | contig 15139 bp, 12 predicted proteins | sample U3c1metaG_FD_160130 | JGI IMG/M metagenome (GOLD analysis project Ga0193706, IMG submission 160130) | Soil microbial communities from a riparian zone of the East river system, Colorado, United States - U3c1 | ecosystem: Environmental > Terrestrial > Soil > Riparian zone | place: USA: East River... | reverse complement strand
AGTCCGACAGCAACGCGTACGACCCTGGTCCAGGCTCGAGAAGGTCGTTACGCGTGTAGAGGTTCAGCTGATTCGCCACGTTCGGCGCGTCCGTGAGCGGACTCCACGCCCGAAACACGCCATGCGAGAGGTCGGCCGAGAACCGCCCCTGGTAGAACGGCTCCAACGCGAGAACCCCCGCAAGAACGCCCTGGGACTTCTGTCTCGGCGTGATCGCATGGGTTCCCCAGCCGTTCGTGCCGGGGCCCGCAACCGACGACCGCTCGCCGACGTACTCCACGGCGAACCCTGTGCCGATGACGTCCGCGAACCCGGTCAGCGAGTTGAACATAACCGCGTTCCCGTCAGTCGCCGCGCGGGTGCGGGTCGCATTGCCCGTCACCTCGCCCCCGTTCTTCTCGGGCGGCGAGACGAGCTCGTAGGCGCGGCCATCAGCCGCGCTCGCCGGTCCTCCGGAACCGGCTACAAGCAACGCCGCAGCCATGGCCGCCACCAGCCCGCGCACGCTCATCCGCGTGCGTCTGTCGATTCTCGGCACAACATCTCTCCTCTTTACGGTTCGCCGCACCAACGCCTACCGTAAACGTCCGTGGCTCTCATTGCAAGGCACTGGCAACCGGACCGACGGCTTCGCCCCCTCGCACCAGGCGCGCTTGACGCCCCTTCCTTTGGTGCGTAGGATCGTCCTCGTGCACACGAGTGTTCGGCGTGCTCCAGTCGTCGGGGCGTACACCTTGGCCGCGCGCACGACGGCAGGCACGGACGAACAGCTCGCGTGACCTACTGAGGAAAGGGGGACTCTCTACGCACGTTCATGCGGCCAAATGACCGGCGTCGCGCGACCGCGCGTCGCTCACTGTCGAAATGGAGTTATTCACACTATGCGCATACACACCAAGCTGCTTGCGCTGCTGATCGTCGCCCTGACGTTCGGCATCTTTGCTTCCGCCGCAAGCGCCAACAGACTGTCAATCTCGGAAACTGATTTTGACGTCATATGGCCGGAGACCAGTGATCTCAACTTCACCGCCGGCGGCAACACAGTTGAATGCAGCGTCACCCTCTTAGGCAGCTTCCACAGCAGAACAATTAGAAAGGTAGCCGGACTCCTAATTGGCGCCGTGAGACACGCCAGAATCGGCGATTGCGACAACGGCACCGCGATAATAGATGTGAACCCGCCGTGGGTCGTGAGATACACGAACTTCACCGGCACCCTACCGAATCTCACGGGTGCGACCCTCACGCTCACCGGTCAACGCTTCACCATAAACCACGAAGGAAGCGGTGCCACCTGCATCACCGTCGCCAACTCGCCCGCCAACGGCAGAGTCGAAATCGGCGCCGGCGGCGTGGTCACCGGCCTCACTGCACTGGGAGCGCCCACGATACCGATCGACGATGTGGGCGCCAGCTTCCTTTGCGATCTGGCAGGAACAGGCGCCTTCTCAGGTACCGGAAACGTCACCGACCTAGAAGGAGATACGCTCACCGTCAGACTAATATAACCTCAGCTTAACGCAGCACTGTTCGGGGTCGCTCAAGTTCCTTGGGCGGCCCCGCCAGCGTTCCAGAGCTCCATCATTCACACGGAAGGCGCAGTATGCGTATCAACTCCAAGGCCCTTATACTTCTGATCATCGCGCTGACGCTCGGCATCGCCGCGGTTGGGGCAAGCGCCAATAGACTGTCCATCAATGAGGATGATGTCGAGATCAAATGGCCGGAGACCGCAGATCTCAACTTCACCGCCGGAGGCAACACATTTGAATGCAGCGTTACTCTCTTAGGCAGCTTCCACAGCAGAACGCTTAGAAAGGTCGTTGGCCTCCTAGTCGGCACCGTGAGACACGCCGTCATCGGCGACTGCGACAACGGCACCGTCATAATCGATACGAGACCGCCCTGGCACGTGAGATACGTAAACTTCACGGGCGCCCTACCCAATCTCACGGGTGCGACCTTCCAGCTCACCGGTCAGCGCTACACCATAACCCAGGAAGCAGCCGGTGCCACCTGCATCACCGTCGCCAACTCGCCCGCAAACGGCAGAGTCAATGTGGGCGCCGGCGGTGCCCTTGCCGGCTTCACTGCACTGACAACGCCCACGATACCGATCGACGATGTGGGCGGAAGCTTCCTCTGCGATCTCGCAGGATCACTCTCCTTCTCAGGAACCGGGCAAGTCACCGACCTAGATGGCGATGTCCTCACCGTCAGACTAATATAGTCCAGCTCAACGCGACAATGTTGGGGCCGCTCAAGTTCCGTGGGCGGCCCCAACATGGGGAGGACCTCAAGCAATGTCGACTAGCGGCAGCCTTTATACAATAGGCACCATGCATATGGGCCCAAGGCTCAACGCTCAATCCATCAGGACAGTACATCAAGCAATGCAGCGACTAACTGCTAACTTACCACGGGAGACACCCTTATGCTCATCTACACCAAGCTGCTTGCACTGCTGATCGTCGCCCTGACCTTCGGGATCGCGGCTTCCGGGGCAAGCGCCAACAGACTGTCCGTGTCCGAGGAAGATGCCGAGATCATATGGCCCGAGGCAGAAGATGTCAACTTCAACGCTGGCGGCAACACAGTCGAATGCAGCATCACGCTGTTAGGTAGCTTCCACAGCAGAACAATCAAAAAGATCGCCAACATGCTAGTCGCCACCGTCAGCCACGCCACCCTTGGCGACTGCGACAACGGCACCGGCATAATCGATACGAGACCGCCGTGGCACGTGAGATACGTAAACTTCACAGGTACGCTACCTAATCTGACGGGTGTGACCATACAGCTTACCGGTCCTCGCTTCACCATAAACCACACAGGAAGCGGTGCCACCTGCATCACCGTTGCCAACTCGCCAGCAAACTCCAGAGCCAATGTTGGCGCCGGCGGCTTGGTCACCGGCCTCACCTCGCTGGGAACGCCCACGATCCCGCTCGACGATGTGGGTGGCAGCTTCCTCTGCGATCTCGCAGGAACAGGCGCCTTTTCAGGAACCGCGAACGTCACCGACCTAGATGGAAGCACGGTCACCATCAGACTAATATAGTTTTGCCTCAACGCAACACTGGTTCGTGGTCGCTCATTTCCTTGAGCGGCCACGACATGGCGGCCGCGTGTCTCAATGCCACGACAAACTACTGAAGTTACACGGGAGGCACCCGTTATGCGAATCTACACCAGGCTGCTTGCACTGCTGATCGTCGCCCTGACATTCGGGATCGCGGCCTCCGGGGCAAGCGCCAATAGACTGTCAGTATCGGAGGGAGATCTCGAGGTTCAATGGACCGAGGCAACAGATGTCAACTTCACCGCCGGCGGCAATACAGTTGAATGCAGCGCCACGCTGTTAGGGAGCTTCCACAGCAGAACTATTAGAAAGGTAGCCGGCCTGCTAGTTGGCGCCGTGAGCCACGCCAGAATCGGCGACTGCGACAACGGCACCGGAATAATAGATACGGCACCACCGTGGCACGTGAGATACACGAGCTTCACCGGCACGCTACCTGCACTCACCGGCGTGGTTCTCATGCTCACCGGTCAGCGGTACACCATAAGCCACGAAGGAAGTGGTGCCACCTGCATCACCAACGCCAACGCGCCAGCAAGCTCCAGAGCCAATGTTAGCGCCGGCGGCCTGGTGACCGGCCTCACCCCGCTGGAAACGCCCACCATAGCGGTCGACGATGTGGGCGGCAGCTTCCTCTGCGATCTCGCAGGAGCAGGCTCCTTCTCCGGAACCGGGATAGTCACCGACCTAGATGGAAGCCTAGTCACCATCAGACTAATATAGACCAACCTCAGCGCAACGCTGGTTCGGGGCGGCCCAAGCTCCCTGGGCGGCCCCGACATGGCGAGCACCTCAAATCAATGCCCAACTAACGACAACCTTTCACACGAAAGGCACCTATGCGAATTTACACCAAGCTGCTTGCCGTGCTGATCGTCGCCCTGACGTTCGGCATCGCGGCTTCCGGGGCAAGCGCCAACAGACTGTCAGTCTCGGAAGAGGATGCCGAGATGATATGGCCCGAGGCAGAAGATATCAACTTGGCCACCAACGGCAACAACGTTGAATGCAGCATCACTCTCTTAGGGAGCTTCCACAGCAGAACAATCAGAAAAGTCGCCAACGCCCTAGTCGCCACCGTCAGCCACGCCGTCATCGGCGACTGCGACAGCGGCACCGCCATAATAGATGCGCCACCACCGTGGCACGTGAGATACGTGGGCTTCACCGGCACGCTACCTGCAATAAGCGGCGTGACTATCCAGCTCACCGGTCCGCGCTACACCGTTAGCGACCCTGACACCGGTGGCGTCTGCCTCACCAACGCCGGCGTGCCAGCACAGTCCAGAATCAACGTTGGTGCCAGCGGCCTAGTCACCAGCGTCACCGCGCTGTCAACGCCCACGATCGCGATCGACGATGTGGGCGGCAGCTTTATTTGCGATCTCGCAGGAATTGGCACCTTCACCGGAGTTGCAAGATTCACTGACCTAGATGGCAGCCTAGTCTTCATTACACTAATATAGGTAACCTCAACACACCATACTTCATCGGGGTCGCCCAGGTTCGTTTGGGCGACCCCGAAGCTTTAAGCAGGCCGCGCGACTAGGAGGCTTGCAAACGGAAGGCCTACAACGAGCGAGGGAGCGAGCTACGGTTCAAGCCACCCGGGGCCAGATTTGAGCAGCACCGCACTAATTGACGGCAGGCCCGTAGCGCCTGCTGCCACCCACACCCTCAGGTGCCCGCCCGCACCCGACGCTCAGAAGCCACACCCGCGCCCCACACACCGATTCCCGCAAGCCCCAGCGTGACCTCAATCGCGGGCGTAGCAACTCGCTGAAGGCGCCGGCCACTCAAGCCAACAGCCGACGCAGCAACCTGCTCACGCCGCTCCCCAATCGACCGCAACGACCGCGCAAGCAGCGCCGGGTCAAGCGCGGTCGCAGCCCGCGCAGCATTCGTCGCAATCAGATCCAACTCCGCCGCAAGACTGCGCGACTCCTCAACCCCCGACCCCGCAGCCGGTCCAACCTCCCCACCCCCATCCGACCCCGACTCACCCGCGCTCCCAGGCGTCGCAAGGCAAGCGAACGTCTCCGTCTCACGCCGCACCGCCGCATCGTCGAGCTGAATCCGCCGCCCACGCGGGGTCGCGAGGAGCAGTAGCGCCAAGACCGCCTCCCCATACGCGGCCGCCTCGTCCTCGGACCCAGACACAGCCGCCACCTCCGCCACCACGTCATCCGCACTCACACTCCCGCCATTGCGCGCACGCAACGGCCCATGCCGCACGTCCACCTCACCAACCGGCAAGTGCACGACGTGGTCACCGCGCTCAAGCTCCGAAGGCAACGGCACACCTGAGCCCACGACCACGGTGTGCGTCACCGACCCGGGCGCCGCCGCCCACACGTCGTCATACGTTTCACGGCCCGGCGCCAGCAGGTCCAGTCCCACCTCGAACCCGCGCGAGCGCAACAGAGCCGCGACCGACCGCGCAACGGCGGTCTCGCGGAACATGCGCAACGGCCGCGGCACACCGGCGGCCACCAGCGCATCGACGTCGACGGCGCGCACGAGCACCGAGCGGCCGCGGCCCTCCGCGCCGCCGACCACCCGAGCAGCAGCCGCGCCGTCCGCGAACCCCTCCGCGACCCACTCGCACAGCCGCTCGCAGCCGACCCGCACGTACACGTGCTGGGGCCGCACGGCGACTCTCTCCACCCACGACTCCGCCTGCAGCAGCGCCGCGCACGTGGGCACCCGGTTCGGCGCGTGCAGCTTGAAGGCCCACGGCCCCGCCGGCGAGCGCTGGGCTACGGCGATGTCCAGCTCGCAGTCCGGGACCCGCTCGCTCAACCACTCCAGCAGCCGCACCTGCGCCGGGCCACGCCCGCGGAGCTCGTAGCCGAGGACTCCCGAATCGCCGCTGCCGCTCATGGCACGAACCGCCCCGGGCCGCGAAAGACATACGAAGCCTCGCGGATCGACGGCAGCCCCAGCAGCGCCATCAGCAGCCGATTGATGCCGATCCCGAAGCCTCCATGCGGCGGGCAGCCGTGCCGGAACATCTCCAGGAAGTACGGCTCGAGATACGACGCGACCGCCTCGGGAGCCATGCCCGCGTCCGTCACCTGCGAACGCAGCACGTCGTACCGATGCTCGCGCTGACCGCCGGACGTCAGCTCGATCCCCCGCCACAGCAGGTCGAAGCTGCGCGACATCGTGCCTTCGCGCATCGTGTAGAAGGGCCGCGCGTCCGCCGGGTAGTCGGTCAGGAACACGAAGCTCGTGCCGTGCTCACGCTGCGCATGCTTTGACAGAGCTTGCTCGGCCTTGCCCAGCAGGTGCGCGCCGCTCTCCCCCGTCAACGACCCACCGGTCAGGTCTGGCGCATCACGCAACGAGACCCGCGGAATCGACGCCGGCACCTCCTCCACCGGCACCCCGAACACCGCAGCGATCTCCTCGCCGTGCGCCTCCCCCACTGCTGCCAACGCGAACCGCAGCAGCTCCTGCTCGAACCGCATCAGGTCCTCGTGCGTCTCGATCCACGACAACTCGAAGTGCGCGATCGTGAACTCGGTCGCGTGGCGCGGCGTCACGCCCGCCTCGTTGCGGAACACCGGCCCGACCTCGAGCACGCGGTCGAAGCCGGCCGCCATCGCCATTTGCATGTAGAACTGCGGCGACTGCACCAGAGCGGCCTCAGCACCGAAGTACGGCACCGAGAACGTCGTCGCGCCCGACTCGCTGCCGCCCCCGCTGATCTTCGGCGAGTGGATCTCGATGAAGCCCTCGGCAGCGCAGAACTCGCGCATCGCCCGCTCCAGCGTCGCCTGCACCTCGAACACCAGGAAGCGCGAGCGCGAGCGCAGGTCCAGGTAGCGGTGGTCCAGCCGCGCCTCGGGGGAGGCGTCGCGAGCGAGCGGCAGCGGCGCGGCCGCCGGAGAGAGGAGCTCGATCCGCTCGACCTCCAGCTGCACCGCGCCGTCGCCGCGCGAAGGCCGCACGGTCCCCGTCGTCCGTACGGCGCTCTCCGGCGTCAGTGCCTCGAGCCCGTCGAGGTCCTCCGGCACCAGAGCGAAGGTGCCGTCCTCGGCGCGCACGACCCCTTGCACCACGCCGGTGCGGTCACGCACCTGCACGATCCGCTTGCCCGGGCGGACACGCTCGATCCAACCGTTCACGACGACCCGCTCGCCGACGTGCGCCGCGAGGTCGGCGACGAAGGTGCGCGCCTGCCGTGGCCGCGCGTCCGACCCCGCCTCCGCCTCGGCCGCCGGCGAGCTCGGCATCGTCAATCTCCCGCGTGCGCGCTGAGGTCGATCCGCGTCACGCGCGGCCGCGCCGGCGTCACGTACGGCCGCGTGATCGTGATGTCGCGCAGCGCGTAGCCGCGCAGCGTCCAGCGGTCGGTCCCGTCGAGGCGTGCCTCGAACTTGTCGCGGCCGTGCAGGCAGAACTCGTTTGCGAACACGAGCATGTCGCCCTGCCCGAGCGTCACGTAGCGGGTCGCGCGCTGGGCGGCGGCGCTGAACGCCCGCATCGCGCGCTCGGCGACCTCGTCGTTCGCGCTCAACGTTTCGTGCCAGCGGATCACCGGGTCGCGCGGCGAGCCGCTCAAGGGCGCGACCGGCAGCGCGATGTCCTTCTCGCCCTCCGCCAGGTGGCTGTCGACGACGCGTATCGTGAAGCGCGGCTCGCGCAGCACGGCGATCTCGTCGTCCGTCAACTGCGCAAGCACCTCGTCGAGGAACACGAGCCGCGTCGCGGGCGCGTGCTCGACCGTGCGCACGCAATACAGCGCCACCCAGTCGGGGCGGATCGGGTGGAACGCGTTCTCCGTGTGGAGCCCGAGGTCGACTCTGAACGAGGCGTTCGACTGCGTCTCAGCGCCCTGCGCAGTCGGGTAGATGCTGTGCACGAGCGCGCCCTTCTTCTCCATCGCGTACGCGAACTCGTCGCCGAGGCGGCGCACCGCGATCGAGATCCAGCCGTAGCCGCGGCGCGGCGAGAGCGACGGCTCGCCCGGCTCGGTCGGCGTCGGCCCCGGGTCGACGTCGGACGGCAGGCCCCGGATCAGGACCGCCGGCACGGTGCCCCGCCGCAGCGCGGCGAGCGCCGCACGCGCCCGCTCGGGCAGCATCCCCTCGGCGATCTCGCCGGCGTTGAAGAAGTCGCTCGTGCCTGGCTGGATGCCGGCGTTCAGCACGGGATCGAGGAAGCGCTCGTCGACCGCAGCACCCGCCTCGTCGCGCTCGCGCGCGGTCAGCTCGACGATCCAGAGCGGCTCGGTGTCCTGCAGGTCTGCTGCCGGCACGCGCGGCGCGGTGCCCGGGAGCGTCGTCGTCTCCGCCATGCGCGGCTTCCCCCTGATCGCGATGTGATGGTGCTGCAGTACGCCCGACGGGATTCGAACCCGCAGCCTCCGGCTTGATAGACCGGTGCTCTTCGGTAGTCGCCTTCGACCGAGAACATATGGTCGTGCGCAATGCCCGCAGGCACTGCTCTCCAGGTCGCCGCGAATGCAAGCAAGCCGACGATCGGCCGGATTTCACGGATGCGCTCAGCTTCCGAGGACCCCCTTTACCATTGAGCTACGGGCGCATTGATCGTGCTCGCCCACGCTACCGGGGATCGACCTATCCGTGCAACGGGACATCGACCGGAAACCAGTGCGGCAGTCGCCGTACGGCGACGACCGTAGACGGGCTACGGCGACGGCTTGCTCCGCCCGGAGCGATCGGGTACATTGATCGTTCAGCCGGATCGCTTGGGGGAGCCGGCCGATCGTTACGTACACGCAGGCTGGAACGATGGGGGACCCGTTGCAGCAATTGAGCCCTGCCGTGGCCGCGGCGCCGATCCTCGTCGCCGACCCCGACGAGCCGGATCGAGCGCTCGTCGGCAGCGTGCTCGCGCGCGGCGGCTTCCGCCCGGTGCTCGCCGCCAGCGGCGAGGACGCGCTCGCGCTCGCGTTCGCCGAGCAGCCGCAACTGGCGGTGCTCGAGGTGCGGCTCGGCGACATGTCCGGCTACGAGGTCTGCCGCGAGCTGCGCGAGACGCTCGGGCCCGCGGTCGGGATCGTCTTCGTCTCCGGCGACCGCACCGAGCCCAGCGATAGGGTCGCCGGCCTCATGCTCGGCGCCGATGACTACCTCGCCAAGCCGGTGATGGGCGATGAGCTGCTCGCACGCGTGCGAGCGGTCGTGCGGCGCACCGCCGTGAGCGGACCGCTCCCGCTCGCCGTCGGCGACGCGCTCACGCCGCGCGAGCGCGAGGTGCTCGAGCTGCTCGCCGACGGCCTCGACCAGCGCGATATCGCCGCCCGGCTCTTCATCGCGCACAAGACGGTCGGCAAGCACATCGAGCACATCCTGCGCAAGCTCTCAGCGCCCAACCGCGCCGCTGCCGTCGCGATCGCCTACCAGCGCGGCCTCGTCCCGGTGCAGCAGCTCCAGCGCGCGTCCTAGCGCGCCTCGTCAGCTCTGCGTCCGCCGGCGCCGCACCATCACCACCAGCCCCGCCGCGAGCAGCGCGAGCGCGAGCAGGCTGAGCGCCGCGCCGACCCGCAGGCCGGGCACGCGGTAGCGCCACTCGACGTCGTGCGTGCCCGCAGGGACGATGACCCCTCGCATCACGTCGTTGACGCGAACCTGCTGCGCCTGCTCGCCGTCGACGTGGACGCTCCAGCCGTCCGCCCAGTTGTCGTTCAGCACGACGAGCGCACGCCGGTCGAGCTGCGCGCGGATCCGCACGCGTGCGTTCGCCTCCTCGACGACCGACGCCGTGCCGGGCGCGGCGTCGCCGCCGCTGTTCGCGAGCGCCGTTGCCTCGCCCTCCGCGCGCTCGACCACGACTTCGCGCAGCGGGTCGAATGCGATGTCGAGCAGCGTGGCGCGCGTCGACGGCTCGTCGTCCGTCACACGGATCGTCGCCGGCACGAGCACGCGCGGGACGGCGCGCGCGTTCTCGAGGATCGTCGCGTCCTCACCCTCGTACACCACTTTCAGGTAGTCGTGGTAGGCGTCCTGCTTTCCTATTCCCGTGCCAGGTTCGGTGACGATGTGGCGCGCGCCGAGCACGCTCGCGAGCTGGAGCGCGTCGGGACCGCCCGAGTTCATGCGGAAGGAGAGCCAGTCGAGCTGGTTGCTGTTGACCGCGCGCCACAGCTCGAAGAAGCGGCGCGTCGGCTGCGGCGGGTCGTAGCCGCGGACGTCGTACAGCCCGTACGTCAGCAGCCAGTCGTTCGGGAGCATGTCGCCGAGCGCGATCATGCGCCCCTCGTCACGGTGCTCCTGCAGATACTCGATCGCCGGCGTGCGCGGCGGGATCGACTTCGAGGCGGGCGCCATCGGCTGGTAGTCGCCGGCGAAGTGCAGCGCGTCGACGACGGCCAGCAGGACGACCGCGGCGCCGACCGCCGCGACGCGACGCGGCCAGCGCTTCGCCGCCACCAGCGCCGCTCCCACGCCGAGCGCGAGCAGCAGGTACCAGGCGGTGCTCGTCAGCGCGAGCACACCGTTGGACTGGAAGTCTCTGCCGGTCGCGAAGTGCTCGATCGTGTCCGCGATGTCGCCGCCCGACGCGCCCGTCCCCACCAGCGCGATCAGGCCGACGAGCAGTGCCCCGAGCATCGCGAGGAGCCGCCAGCGATCTCCCTGCGGGCGCTCGATCACCGCCTGCAGCCCGAACGCGGCCAGCACCGCGACGCCCAGCGCCCACACGAAGTGCAGGCGCTGGTTCTGCACGAGCTCGAACGCCGGCAGGTTCGTGACGATCTGGTACACGCCCGGGAAGTGGAGCGGGACCGCGAGCCCGAGGAACGCGAGCGCCGCGAACGGCGCCTTGCGCCGCCAGCCGCCGCGGGCGGCGATCCCGACGAGCGCGAGCAGCAGCGCGACGACGCCGGCATACAGCGTCCGCTCGTTGTAGTTGACGCCGATGAACAGGCCGTCGCTGAGCTCCGTGATCGGCGGGTTGGACGCGTCCATGCCGCTCGGGCGCCCCCACCAGTCCGGGAAGAGCGTCGTGCGGATCGTCGTCAACGGCATCTCGGTGCCCGGAAGCGTGCTGGTGCCGGCGTCGCGTGCCGCGGTGCCGATCGTGCCACGCGTCGACATCGCCTCCGGGACGAGCATCGCCCCCACCAGCAGCACGCCCAGCGCGAGCCCGCCCGCTGCGACGCCGAGCGGCCGCAGGCGCTCGGCGCGCGGCGTCTCGCGCCCCAGCACGACGGCGCGCAGCAGCGCGTAGAGAGCGCCGACGGCCAGCACGTGCACCTGCATCCCCGGATGGCCGCCGCCGAGCGCGGCCGCGGTCGCGACCGCCAACGCGAGCGCGCTGCCGAGCCCCCGGCCCTGGAAGATTCGCTCGATCAGCCACAGCATCCAGGGCAGCAGCGCCGCGACCGCCGGCAGCGTCTCGTGCGTCAGCCAGACGATGTTGAGCGCGCTGAAGGCGAACGCGACCCCCGCCAGCAGGCCGGCCAGGAAGCCGAGCTTCAGCTCGCGCACCAGCAGGTAGGTCCCGAACGCGGCCGCCCACAGCTTCAACGCCGCGCCGACGCCGATGCCGTAGTTGAGCGGCAGGATCCACAGCGGCAGGCTGAAGATCGAGAACAGCCCCGTCTGCGGATTGGAGTAGAGCGGGATGCCGCCGAACACGTACGGGTTCCAGGCCGGCAACGTGCCTTGATGGAGCAGCTCGCGCACGAGGAAGCGCCACGGATAGTCGGCCTCCGAGACGTCGGTCAGCAGGTAGTTGAAGTAGCCGCTGAGGTCGGCAGGGTGACGGTCGAGCCACGGCGCGTACTGGTAGAGCGCCGATATCGGCGACAGCAGCTCGCCGCCCACCAGCGCCGGCCACAGGTAGACGAGCACCAGCAGCGCGAACGCGAGCGCCGCCGAGGTCGTCTGATGGTCGGCCAGGAACCGCGCCGGCGAGCTCTCGCGCACGCGCTGCGCGAGCGCGTGATCGCGGGCGGCGTCTCCGTCGCGTGCGCTGCCCACAGGCGTGCTTCGTCCTCTCGACCGCGACGAACGCGTCGCGTGGCTCCCCCTGGCCATGCGGGCGATCCTCCCACAATCGAACAACGGGCGTGGTGATTAACCGCCCAAGCCGCTCGATCTCCCCGCCCGGACACGATCGTCGGCCTTACGCAGATCGATCTTCAGCAAATCAGCCAGCCATCCCAGGACCGACTCGCCTCCTGTTTGACAGCGCGCCATATAATTGCAGGGATCGTCCGCAGACGAGCTTCGTGGGGGAGCGGGCGGATGGTCCGCAGAGAAACGATCTGTCGCGTGCCGCTCCACCGGCGCGCGACAGATCGCTGCGCCGCCCTGCTCAGAGGACAGGTCATCCATGCGTTCCGCATTCGCTCGAGGACTGCTCGATCTCGCCGCCGCCGACGAGCGCGTCGTGCTGCTCACCGGCGACCTCGGCTTCGCGGTGCTCGAACCGTTTGCCGAGCGCTTCCCAGACCGCTTCTGGAACGCCGGCGTCGCCGAGCAGAACATGGTCGGCATGGCGACCGGGCTCGCCGAGGCCGGCTACACGCCGTACGTCTACTCGATCGCGACGTTCGCCTCGATGCGCGGGTACGAGTTCATCCGCAACGGGCCCATCCTGCACGAGCTGCCGGTGCGCGTCGTCGGCGTCGGCGGCGGCATGGACTACGGCCACAACGGCGTCACGCACTACGCGCTGGAGGACGCCGGCATCATGCGCGTCCAGCCGGGCATGACCGTCGTCGCACCCGCCGACCCCGCACAGACGGCCGCTGCGCTTCCGGCCGTCCAGCAGCTCCCCGGACCCGCCTACCTGCGCCTCGGCAAGGAGTCCGACCCCGTGCCCGGGCTCGACGGCCGCTTCCGGCTCGGCCGCGCCGAGCGCATCGGCGACGGCTTCGACGTCGTGCTCGTCGCCCTCGGCGGCATGGCGGCCAGCGCCGTCGCCGCCGCCGACCGGCTCGCCGACCAGGGCGTCGATGCCGGCGTGCTCGTCGTCTCCACGCTCAGCCCGGCACCGACGGAGGACCTCGTCGAGGCGCTCGCCGGCGCTCGCGTCGCGCTCGCCGTCGAGGCCCACTACGTCAACGGCGCGCTCGGCTCGCTCGTCGCCGAGACGATCGCCGAGCACGAGCTTCCCTGCCGGCTGCTGCGCGCCGGCGTGCGCGCCATGCCGATCGGCTCGACCGGCAGCCGACCCTTCCTCTACGACCAGCACGAGCTCGCGCCCGACCAGCTCGCGCGCGCCGCGCAGGCCGCGCTCGAGGCGCGGACCGCCGCCACCGCCACGCCCATCGCAACCGGAGCCACCGAACCGCCATGACCATGCCCGACCACCAAGCAACGGGCGCCGCGGCGCCCTACGCCTCGCTGATCCTGCCGATCCACAACCAGGCCGACCACATCTCGCGCGTCGTGCACGGCTTCCTCGCGGACTTCACGAAGCTGGACCGCGACTGCGAGCTGGTGCTCGTCCCGAACGGCTGCAGCGACGCCTCGACGGAGATCTGCGCCGGGCTCGCCGCCCAGCACCCCGATCTTGTGCAGCTCGTCGGCCCGATCGAGCGGGGCGGCTGGGGGCGCGCGATCAACGCCGGCCTCGAGGCCTGCCGCGGCGAGGTCGTCGGCTACACGAACTCCGCCCGCACGACGCCGGAGACGGCGACGTTGATGCTCGCGTACGCGATCGCGTATCCGGAAACCGTGCTGAAGGCGCAGCGCCGCATTCGCGAGAGCGCGATCCGGCGGCTCGGATCGGTGCTCTACAACTTCGAGTGCCGTCGCCTGTTCGACCTCGCGACGTGGGACATCGACGGGACGCCGAAGTTCTTCCCGAGACGCTTCCACCACCTGATGCAGCTCAGCAGCGATGCCGAGCTGTACGACCTCGAGTGGATGCGCGCCTGCCGCTACGCGGGCTACCCGGTGGTCGAGATCCCGATCTATCCGACCGAGCGCTTCGGCGGCAGATCGACGACCAGCTACAAGTCAGCCGTGCGGATGCTCGTCGGCGCCTACCGCATGCGCGGCTCGTTCCACAGCGCGCCGCCCGGCGGCGTGCTGCCGGCGCCTGCCGCGACCGGCGAGCGGCCGCAGCTCGGCGACCCCGGGCGGGCTGCCGCTTGAGCGGAACGGCTGCCGGACGCGCCGGCGCGCGGAAGGCCGCCGGCGCGCGCTCGCGCGCGCCGGGCCGCGCGCGCGACGCGAGCGAGGCGACGGCGGACACGACGCTGAGCCCCCGCGACGCCGCCTGGCTCGCGGCGCTGCCGTGCGCGCTGCTGACGCTGCTGCTCGTGCTCGCGCTCGGGCCCGTCGTCGGCGACCTGCTGCCCGACGGCGCCGCGACCTTCTGGGAAAGCCGGCAGGCGCTGCTGCACCCGGAGCCGGCCGAGCAGGGGCGCTTCCTCGTCGCGCTCGTCGGGCCGCTGCTGCTCGCCGGCGCGACCGTGCTGCTCGCGCGGCGGCCGCTGCCGCTCGCGCCGACCGCGGTCACGCCGCTCGTGTGGGTCGCGCAGGCGGCGCTCGTCGTCTTCGCGCTCGGCTGCGTCGTCGCCCAGTGGGGGATCGAGTACGGCGCCCTGTACGAATTCCAGGAGCCCACCCGGCAGCACTACTTCGACGCGACGACGCTCGTGCTGAGCATGCTCGGCGCGGCCGCGATCGCCACGGCCGCGCGCAGCGCGCGCGTGCGCGAGGCGGCCGCGGAGTGGACGCGCGACACGCCCCTGCGAGCGGTCGCCTGGACGCTGGTCGCCGCCGGCCTGATCGCGGTCTGGCTGCTGCACGCGTTCAACACCGAAGGCACGATCGCCAACGCGCACTTCGCGGCCGCCTACCACCTGCAGTTCACGCTCGACGAAACGTACGCGGTGCTCAACGGGCGCACCCCGCTCGTCGACTTCGCCGCGCAGTACAGCTCCCTGTGGCCGTTCCCGGTGGCCGCGATCATGGCCGTCGTCGGCTCGTCGGTCGGCGTCTTCACGGGGCTGATGGGCCTGATCAGCGGCCTCGCGCTGCTCGGCATGCACAGCGCCCTGCGGCGCGTGACGCGCAGCGCGCTGACCGCGCTCGTGCTGTTCGCGCCGTTCCTCGCGACGCG
>Ga0193706_1000848_pt1 | contig 15145 bp, 7 predicted proteins | sample U3c1metaG_FD_160130 | JGI IMG/M metagenome (GOLD analysis project Ga0193706, IMG submission 160130) | Soil microbial communities from a riparian zone of the East river system, Colorado, United States - U3c1 | ecosystem: Environmental > Terrestrial > Soil > Riparian zone | place: USA: East River... | reverse complement strand
GCCATAGCCGTGAGGCTGAATCTCCATCACCGCACCGAAGAGATTGACCACTTCGTTCCAGGAATAGTCGAGACGTGGCATGTGTTTGCGCCCGCTGAGATCTTCACCGAGATCGTAGCTGGGGAACACCAGGGCCCCGCCGGAGTGCTCTTCCTCCGCAAGGCCAAAGAGATTCGCCGCGTAACTGAGCTGCGTCTTCACTTCCTTCTTGCAGTAGCCGAAGTAGTTGTCCGCAATGATCGTGACGATCACGCCGCGTTCATCGCGCGCAGTCAGCTTGAAGGCCGTGCCGTTGTTGTAGCGCTCGTCCTCTTTCTTCCAACACATGCCGTCACGGTGCTGGCGGTCAGTCGCATGGTCCCAGTGCGGCAAGCCCACATCACGCTTCGTCACGCTGATCAAGTGCGGCGCGAGAATGACGCAGCCGGTGTGTCCGCTCCAGTGATCGACATCAAGGCCGGAGTCGTTTTCAGGAAGGTACGGATCGCCCGCGTTGCCGAAAATGCTTTCAACGAAATCGAGATTGCTGACGAGATTGCCCGGCACGAAGAATCGTGTCTCCATCCGCTTCTCCGCAATAAATCCAGGAACCTCGGGACACATGACCGGGCGCAACATCAATGAGACCCAGCATCGCGCCTCGTCAGTTTGCGAGGAGGTGAACGGCAGGCGCATCAATTCCGCCGGTGGCCGAAGCGCCCGTTCGAGGATCTCGGCGAAGGTGCGTTTCGGCACCGCGCGCTTGTCATCGGGGATCGGCAAGCCGCCATCCGCCACGTGAAAGATTCCCTCAGTCGTGCGGCGGTCGCTCTTTGGATTGTGGAGCACGCCGTTTTTCAAACGGAACGAGCGCACGATGTCGGACTCGAAAACATCCCGGTCCGGCGGCAACGAAAGTGCGCGCGCCAGCCCGGCGCGATCGAGCACGAAGGTGCGCGAAGGCAGCTTCGGCGCGAGCCCCGTTTCATAAAGATAATCATCGAGGAACTGCTGCACGCGCCAGTCCGCGGGGCAGAGATAGTCCGCGAGCAACCGCTCGGTCTCGCGTTGATGTTGCAGGAGCGCCTGGATCATTTCCTGGAACTCGGCGTCATGCGCGGCGTGCGCAGTGGCGCAGCCGAGGGAGGCGAGCTTGAGATTGATGTACTGCCAAAGTTTTCGCTCAGCAGGAGGGATAGATCGCGTTGCACTCATGACCAGCGCGCGGAAGATACGGCGGCGGCAAAGTCGGGCGCAAGTTCCGCCGTGTTTCAGCGGAAGGATGGAGTTGAAACAGCGACGCAGGACCGCTCAAGAAACGCGAAGAAATCGGAAGTTACTTTCAGCGATGGCACTAGCCAATGCGTCGCTTCGCTTTGGCCCGGGAACGTCAGGCGAACCGTTTGGTTCTCCACGCACCTTGACCCGCAACTCAAATTCCCTCGGTCCTGCTTCGTTCCCTTCTGTTCCTACTGCATGGTTCCGGCTCAGTGCTTGCGCAGGTTGCGGTCCCAGATTCCGTAAGCGAGCGAGATGAAGCCGCAAAGCCGGACTGTGTACACGTAGTAATTCACCTCGTTGTCCGGCGTGAGCACGATGAGCACGAGTCGTTCGACGGAAAGCAGCGCGAACGCGATGGCGAAGCCCAGGAAGAGCCGGTCGCGGGTGCGGCGGAAGAACTCAAAGAAGAAGCAGCCCAGCGCCGCGAATCCCATCATGAGAGCGCCGGAGGCAAACGCTTTGAGAATTTCCCAGTTCATGCGCGATGGTTCACCGAATCACGAATCAGCCTCGCGAGGAGCAAGGCCACGCCAATGAGGTTCACCGTTGTTCGCATCAGCATCAGGTCGATGTGTGGGAAGAGGATCATGTCCACGAAGAGCAGCACGTTGCTCGCAGTGAAGCAGAAGAATGCCAGGCTGCTCCAAAGCAGGAGCGGCGATCGGCTGCGACGGAACGCACGCAGCAGCAGCACGAAACAGAGGAGGCTCGTCGCTGCGCAAAGCAGATAAACGGTTTCAGCCATTGGGGTTTCCTTTCTTGATTCGGAATGCGTCTGAGAATTTTCGTATGTCGTCCGGCGGTGACGCGTAAATCATCTCAACAACTTTGTGGCGGCTCAACTTGTAAAAGCCGCCCACGGCAATGATATCGTGCGCGAGTGATTCGGATTGCGGCGCATATCGATACGTGTCGCCGGGTTGGCGCAGCATCAAACCATCGCGCACGAACTCCTCGAGCCGTTGTTGCACCACGGCGCGATTCGTCTGCACGACTTGAAATACCGAATCGACCGTCCAGTCGCGGTCCGGCAGCGCGCTCACGAGGAGCAACACTTCAAGCTGTTCGAGCGACCGAATATGTTTCGCGATGAAGCGGCGGACATCCTGCGGAATTTCTCCTTCGTTTCCCATTTCCCTTCTTCTATTTCCGCATGGGCTCCGCGGTGACAGGCTGTTCACCGGATGGTGTGATGTTTGCCGTGAGCCAGAAATCGCGGATCGTGCCCAGCAAACGGACGATTTCGTCCACGTCCATTGGCTTCACCAGGTAGGCATTGGCTCCGAGGTCGTAAGCGCGCCGCACATCGAGCGGTTGCGCGGAGGAGGTGAGCATGATCACAGGCAGGCGTTTGAATTGCGGATGCGCGCGAATCCATTCGAGCACTTCGAAACCTGATTTGCGCGGCAGCTTGATGTCGAGCAGCACCAAGGTGGGCGGCTGTCCGCCCGTTTCCGCCAAGTGGTCGAGGAATGTTATGAACGCATCGCCGTCCTCAATGGAACGGAGATCAGCGTCCACCTGCGCTTTCTTGAAGGCACGGCTGAACAGGAACACATCATTGGGATCATCCTCGACCTGGAGTATCAGCGGTTTCTTCATGATTGGTGACAGGCAACTCGACCCAGAACCGACTCCCCTCGTTTGGCTTCGAGTCTACGCCCACTCGCCCGCCCATGCGCTCCGTGGCGCGGCGCACCACGGCCAGACCCACACCCGTGCCGGGAAACGCCGGATCGCGGTGCAGTCTTTCGAAGAGATTGAACACTCGATCACAATGCTCGGCTGGAATCCCGATGCCGTTGTCGATCACTGAAATCCTCACGTGCGTGCCGTTCTGTTCACTCTGAATGCGCACGTGCGGCGCGCGTTCGTGGGGAACAAATTTGAGCGCGTTCGTGACCAGGTTCCAGAATACCTGCCGGAACGTGGCCGGGTGCGCGGAGGCGCGCCTTGCGTCGAGCGTGATCTCGACCGCGGCACGCCGGGCGGCGATTTCCTGGTCCAGGTTGCGCAACACTTCTCCGAGTTCGTGTTCGAGGTCGAGCGGCCCCACTGGCAGATCGCAAAGCGTGAGGCGGCTATACTCCAGCAGGTCGCGCAGCATGGAATCCATGTACTTCGCCGAGTTGGCGATGCGATCCACGTAGTGGCGTCCCTCTTCATTGAGACTCTCGGTATGGTCCGCGACCAGCGCCTGCGAGAAGCCATGCATGGCGCGAAGAGGCGCGCGAAGGTCGTGGGAAATGGAATAGCAGAACGCCTCGAGCTCCCGGTTCGTATCGGTGAGTTGCTGCACGCGCTTGTTCAACTGCGCATTCAACTGGTGAATCTCGGCCTCGGAATTTTTTTGCGGCGTGATGTCGCGCGCGAAGATGTAAATCAACCGCTCGGCAGGGAAGGGCGCCGCGGTCCAGCCGAGCCAGCGATACGCCCCCTGTTTGCAACGGTAGCGTCCCTCGAAATAGCAGCTTTCGCCGGCGCGCAGCCGGTTCATCTCTCGCGCCATCCCAGCCTGGTCAGCCGGATGAACGAACTCGATTCCCGGGCGCGTCCGCAATTCGTTCTCGTTGTAACCGAGCGTCTTTTCCCAGTTCGGATTCAACTGCAGCATGAACCCGTCGAAGTCCGCGATCGCCAGCATGTCGAGCGACAGCGTGAAGAAACGATTGCGCTTGGTCTCGGCTTCGAGCCGATCGACCGCGTCGGTGAGTTGGCGTTTCAGCGCCGCTTCCTCGAGATGCCGCAGGCGCTCGGCCTGGCGCTTGATCTCCTCGGTGCGTTTGTAGAGTTCGACGAAGACCGACACCTTGCTGCGCAAAACCGTGGGAACAATTGGCGTGAGGATGTAGTCCACTGCGCCGAGTTGGTAGCCGCGCGCGATTTGGTTCTCCGACTGGTTCATCGACGTGACGAAGATGATCGGAGTGTGCTCTGTGGCCGGGCGCTTGCGGATCATCGAAGCCGTTTCGAAGCCATCCATCCCCGGCATCGAGACATCCAGCAGGATGACGGCGAACTCGGTTTGCAGGAGATGTCGCAATGCCTCTTTGCCCGAGCGCGCGATGACGAGGTTCTGGTCCAGGCTGCTGAGCACTGCTTGCAACGCGAGCAACTTGTCCGAACGATCGTCCACCAGCAGGATGTTCGCTTTATCTCCCATCACATCAGGCTCTGCATCGAACCGAATCGAATCCGCGTGTGAATCTTGCGGCGACATCGACACGATGTCACGTGGTTCGCCGAATAAACGGTTAGGTGCGGGGTTCATGGAGTGATTTGTTCGCGAGGCAAGTTGCGAAAACGAATGCGCCGTGCTCGCTGAATCTCTAAATGGCGGCCCGCAAACATCCGAAGCGGTTTGGTCCGCTCTCCTTCTCCCAGTCGGAGGGAGAAAGAGATCAGCGAAAGGAACGACGCTCCAATCTTCACGCCGTTTCTTTCTAACGATGCAACCACAGCCGCAACACGGACCGCAGGTGTTCCGTATCGACGGGCTTCGACAGGTAATCCGATGCGCCGGCTTCGATGCATTTCTCGCGGTCGCCCTTCATCGCCTTCGCCGTCACCGCAATGATCGGCAGATCCTTGAAGCCCGCGATTTCCCGAATCGCGCGCGTGGTTTCGTAGCCGTCCATCATCGGCAACATGATGTCCATGAGCACGACGTCGATGTCCTTGTTGTTCAGCAGCGCCTGGATGGCGTCCTTGCCGTTTTCCGCGGAGACGACGTTCATCTTGAAACGCTCGAGCACGCTCGTCATGGCGAAGATGTTGCGGATGTCATCGTCCACCAGCAGCACCTTCTTACCTTCGAGCACACCTTGGTGCAGGCTCTCCAGCATCTTGCGCTGCTTGTCGGGCAACTTCGAGGCATTGCGATGTAAATGCAGCGCCGTCTCATCGAGCAAGCGTTCGGGCGAACGCACGTCCTTGATCAGAATGCTTTCAGCGAGGGATTTCAGCTTCGTTTCCTCTTCCTGCAACAGGTCCTTCGCCGTGTAGATAATGATGGGCAGGCTCTTGGATTTGGTCTGCTTCTTGATTTGTTCCAGCAACTCCACACCGGTCATGTCCGGCAGGCCGAGGTCGAGCACCATGCAGTCGTATTTGTGATGCTCCAGCTCGTCGAGCGCCTGATGGCCGCTGCTCACCACGGTGGTCTTCACATCGCCATTCCCGATCAACTCACGGATGCTTGTGGACTGAATCTCGTCATCCTCCACCAGCAACAGGTTCTTCACTGGCCGCTCGATGAATTCCTTTAAGCCATCGAACGCCAGCGCGAGCGACTCTTTCTTCTCCGACTTGCGCAAGTAACCCAGCGTGCCTTGCGAAAGCATCGGCTCTGAATTCTCCTCCACCGAAATGATCTGGATGGGAATATGCCGCGTCGCCAGATCGACCTTCAAACGATCAAGCACGCGCCATCCGTCAAAGTCTGGCAGGTGAACGTCGAGCGTGATCGCATCCGGTTTGAGTTCACGGGCCATCGCCAGCGCGGCTGAACCGCGCCCGGCAACGACCGCCTTGAATCCCTTGTCGTGCGCCATCTCGATGAGCACCCGAGCGTAGTGCGGATCATCCTCCACGATGAGCAGTAACTTGTCGCCCGGATCAATGCGCCCGCGATCGTCCTCCACCGTGCGGTCTTCCATGGACGGCATTTCGGCGGGCAGTTCCACCGTCGCCGCCGTGTCGATAAGTGCGAGGTCGATCGAAGCAATTGCCGGTGAAATATTCCGGCCGAGCATGGTGAGCTCCTTTTCTTTCCGCGGCGGCCGCACCGGCACAAAGCTCTGCGGCAGATAGAGCGTAAACGTGCTGCCCTGGCCCATCGCGCTCGCGAGGCGAATTTCGCCACCGAGCAACCGCGCGATTTCGCGGCTGATCGCCAGACCCAGGCCGGTGCCGCCGTACTTGCGGCTTGTCGAGCCGTCCGCCTGCTGGAACGCCTCGAAGATGATCTGCTGCTTCTCCGGCGGAATGCCGATGCCCGTGTCGCTCACGCTGAACGCGATGACTGAACGCGCATGGTTCAGCGACTCACGATCCGGGCTCCATCCTTCGGTCACCGAGGCTACGCTGAACGTGACACGGCCGCTGTCTGTGAACTTGAACGCATTCGAAAGCAAATTGCGGATGACCTGCTCGAGGCGCTGGCTGTCCGTGAACATATTGCGCGGCATCTCGGCGTCGATATCCAGTGCGAAGTCCAAACCCTTCGCCTCCGCGACATGGCGGAACGTGCGATCGACGTAATCATGCAGCTCGTGAAAGCGCACTTCCTCGACATCCACTGTGACGGTGCCGGACTCGATCTTCGACAGATCGAGAATGTCATTGATCAGCGTGAGCAGGTCGTTTCCGGACGCGTGAATCGTCTTCGCGAACTCGACTTGTTTCGGAACGAGGTTGCCGTCCTGGTTCAGCGCGAGTTGGTCGGCGAGAATCAGCAGGGAGTTCAACGGCGTGCGCAACTCGTGCGACATGTTCGCGAGGAACTCGGATTTGTATTTCGAAGTGAGCGCGAGCTGTTTGGCCTTTTCTTCGAGCGCCTGGCGGGCCTGTTCCACCTCGCTGTTCTTTCGTTCGACTTCCGCGTTCTGCTCGGCGAGCAACTTGGCTTTCTCCTGCAGCTCCTCGTTCGTGTTCTGCAACTCCTCCTGGCGGCTTTGCAATTCCTTCGCCAGCGATTGGGACTGCTTGAGCAAATCTTCCGTGCGCGTATTCGCCTCGATCGTGTTGAGCACGATGCCGATCGATTCCACGAGCTGGTCCAGGAACGCCTGGTGAATCGGCGAGAACTGCTCGAATGAACTGAGCTCCAACACCGCTTTCACCTGACCTTCAAAGAGCACTGGCAGCACGATGATGTTGGTGGGCGGCGCCGCGCCCAGTCCCGACGTGATCTGCACGTAATCTGTCGGCGCATTCGTGATCAGGATGCGTTCCTTCTCCAGTGCGGCCTGCCCGACCAATCCCTCACCCATGGCGAAACGATTGCCGACGTTCTTGCGATTGCGATACGCGTAGCTGGCGAGCAGTTTGAGGAACGCTTCGTTGCGCTCGGCTTCGTCCACCGCATCCTCGCGCGGCTGCTGCATGATGTAGAAAACGCCATGCTGCGCACCCACGACTGGAGCAAGCTCGCTCAGGATCAGCTTGCCGACCGTGAGCATTTCCTTTTGCCCCTGCAACATACGCGTGAACTTCGCGAGGTTCGTTTTGAGCCAATCCTGTTCGTTGTTCTTGATCGTGGTGTCCTTCAGATTGCGGATCATCTCGTTGATGTTGTCCTTCAACGAAGCCACTTCCCCGCGCGCTTCGACCTGAATGAAGCGCGTGAGATCACCTTTCGTCACCGCCGTCGCCACGTCAGCGATTGCGCGCACCTGAGTAGTGAGATTCGCGGCGAGCTGATTGACGTTGTCGGTCAAATCTTTCCACGTGCCGGATGCGCCGGGCACATTCGCGAGCGTCTCGATGATCGCGTTGATCGTGTCGGCCAACTCGGCGATTTCGCCTTTGGCTTCCACGAGCAGCTTTTGCTTCAAGTTGCCGTTCGCGACAGCCGTTACGACTTTCGCAATGCCACGAACCTGATTCGTCAGGTTGCCGGCCATGAAATTCACGTTGTCGGTGAGATCTTTCCACGTGCCGGATACACCACGCACATGTGCCTGACCGCCGAGCTTTCCTTCGGTGCCGACTTCGCGTGCCACGCGGGTCACTTCGTCTGCGAACGATGAAAGCTGGTCCACCATCGTGTTCACGGTGTTCTTCAGCTCAAGGATTTCGCCTTTCACATCGACGGTGATCTTCTTAGTCAGGTCACCGTTTGCGACCGCGGTCGTCACGGCGGCGATGTTGCGGACTTGCGAAGTGAGATTCGACGCCATCGAATTTACGTTGTCAGTGAGGTCCTTCCACGTTCCGGCAAGACCACGCACGTCGGCCTGTCCGCCGAGCTTTCCTTCGGTGCCGACTTCGCGGGCCACGCGGGTAACCTCCGAAGCGAACGAGCGAAGCTGATCCACCATCGTGTTGATCGTGTCCTTCAGTTCGAGGATTTCGCCCTTCACATCGACCGTGATTTTCTTCGAAAGGTCACCATTCGCCACAGCGGTGGTCACAGCGGCGATGTTGCGGACTTGCGCCGTGAGATTGCCGGCCATCGAGTTCACCGAGTCAGTAAGGTCTTTCCACGTACCCGCGACGCCTTTGACCTGCGCCTGGCCGCCGAGTTTTCCTTCGGTCCCGACTTCGCGGGCCACGCGCGTCACTTCAGCAGCGAATGAACTGAGCTGATCCACCATCGTGTTGATCGTGTTCTTGAGCTCAAGGATTTCACCCTTCACATCGACCGTGATCTTCTTCGAAAGATCGCCGTTCGCGACAGCGGTCGTAACAGCAGCGATGTTGCGGACTTGCGCCGTGAGATTGCCGGCCATCGAGTTCACCGAATCGGTAAGATCCTTCCATGTTCCGGCGACGCCTTTCACGTCAGCCTGGCCGCCGAGCTTTCCCTCGGTGCCGACTTCGCGGGCCACTCGCGTCACCTCAGAAGCAAACGAGCGAAGCTGATCGACCATCGTGTTGATCGTGTCTTTGAGCTGAAGGATTTCGCCCTTCACATCGACCGTGATCTTTTTGGACAAGTCACCGTTCGCCACAGCGGTCGTCACATCAGCGATGTTACGGACTTGCGCAGTGAGATTGCCGGCCATCGAGTTCACAGAGTCGGTAAGGTCTTTCCATGTTCCGGCGACGCCCTTCACATCGGCCTGGCCGCCAAGCTTTCCTTCGGTGCCGACTTCGCGAGCGACACGGGTCACTTCAGCGGCGAATGAACTGAGCTGATCCACCATCGTGTTGATCGTGTTCTTCAGCTCCAGGATTTCGCCCTTCACATCGACGGTGATCTTCTTGGACAAGTCACCATTCGCCACGGCAGTCGTCACTTCAGCAATGTTACGCACCTGCGCGGTAAGATTGCCGGCCATCGAATTCACCGAGTCAGTCAAATCCTTCCACGTTCCGGCGACGCCTTTCACGTCAGCCTGCCCGCCTAGCTTTCCTTCGGTGCCGACTTCGCGGGCAACGCGCGTCACTTCGGACGCGAACGAGCGAAGCTGATCGACCATCGTGTTGATCGTGTTCTTGAGCTGAAGGATTTCGCCCTTCACATCGACGGTGATCTTCTTGGACAAGTCGCCGTTCGCCACGGCGGTCGTCACGTCAGCAATGTTACGCACTTGCGCAGTCAAATTGCCGGCCATCGAATTCACCGAGTCGGTTAAGTCCTTCCACGTTCCAGCGACGCCCTTCACATCAGCCTGGCCGCCAAGCTTTCCTTCGGTGCCGACTTCGCGCGCCACGCGCGTCACTTCCGAGGCGAACGAACTGAGCTGATCAACCATCGTGTTGATGACGTTCTTGATCTGGAGAATTTCACCGCGCGCATCGACCGTAATCTTTTGCGTTAAGTCGCCAGTCGCGATCGCTGTCGCCACCTTCGACATGTCACGCAATTGCACCGTGAGGTTCGATGCCATGGAGTTCACGTTGTCGGTCAAATCTTTCCATGTTCCAGCGACGCCTTTCACATCAGCTTGTCCGCCGAGTTTTCCTTCGGTGCCGACTTCACGGGCGACGCGCGTCACTTCCGAAGCAAAGGATGAAAGCTGGTCCACCATCGTGTTGATCGTGTTCTTCAGCTCGAGGATTTCGCCTTTAACGTTGACCGTGATTTTCTTGGAGAGATCGCCATTCGCGACAGCCGTTGTGACCGTCGCGATGTTACGCACTTGCGCCGTCAGGTTCGACGCCATGAAATTCACCGAGTCGGTCAAGTCCTTCCAGGTTCCGGAAACGCCTTCGACTTTCGCCTGACCGCCGAGAATACCTTCGGTGCCGACTTCGCGCGCCACGCGCGTCACTTCAGAGGCGAACGAGCGAAGCTGGTCCACCATCGTGTTAATGGTGTCTTTGAGTTCGAGGAATTCACCCTTCACATCGACGGTGATTTTCTTGGTCAAGTCACCGTTGGCCACGGCTGTCGTCACGGTCGCGATGTTACGCACCTGCGACGTGAGGTTCGCCGCCATGAGGTTCACGTTGTCGGTCAAATCCTTCCACGTGCCCGACACGCCTTTCACTTTCGCCTGGCCGCCGAGTTTTCCTTCGGTGCCGACTTCGCGGGCCACGCGCGTCACTTCGGAAGCGAACGCGCCAAGCTGGTCCACCATCGTATTAACGGTCTTGGCGGTGCGGAGGAATTCGCCTTCCAGTTTTCTGCCCTCGATCTCCATCGACATCGTTTGCGAAAGGTCGCCTTTGGCCACGGCGCCGATCACGCGCGCGGTTTCATTCACCGGCAGCACGAGGGAGGAGATCAAGGCATTCACTGACTCGACGCTCTCGGCCCAGTCCCCGGTGAGATCGCGATTCGGCAAACGCTCGTTTAGCTTTCCTTCGCGTCCGACGACGCGGCTGATGCGGCGCAAGTCTTCATTGGAATGCTCCATCACCTCGGCAAGATCGTTGAAGGTGTCCGCGATTTTTCCACCAATGCCTTCCCAGTGCAGCGGCAGGCGCGCGGAGAAGTCGCCCTTCTTTACGGCGGTGATGGCCTTGAGAATTTCCGCGAGGTCACTCGCGTCAGCGGGTTGGCCGCTACGGTTGTTGAACGTCGGAGAATGTCCGTTTTCCGGACTGACGCCGTTTCCGATGCGGGGGGATTTGGCCGACGGTTTTGTCGCGGCTCGCTTTCGATCTTTCGAGCCTGACGACGAAACGCCGCCAGACGAGGGCACGATAGATTCTTTCATAAGACTTAGGGTCGGTAGTTCCCATCAATCAAAGCGCACGGTCGAGAAACAGAAAATCAGGCGATGTCCGGCGTCATTTCTGGGGGAAAGTCCTGAACGCTCTGTTGCCAGGGTCTGCGCTACAGTGCGTGTGCCGAAATACGTCCTCGCGCGCCTCAACGAAAGCTTTTCGTTGTCGCTCCGCGTTGGTGCCGCGTATAAATTCCGGTCACACTCCAAGTTCGTGCGCAAACTTTTACAAAGGGCGATGCGGCAGAAGCCGGAGGCGGGGTCACGTGTGCCTGTCAACGAACCGGCACGCCTCGCCGCGCTGCGCCGTTACGACGTGCTCGACACGTTGCCGGAGCCGGTCTTCGACGATCTCGTGGCGCTGGCCGCACACATTTGTGATGCGCCGGTGGCCGGGATTTCGTTCTTGGATGAATCGCGCGCGTGGTTCAAGAGCCGGGTCGGTTTTGCCGCGACGGAGGTCAAGCGTTTTGAAACTCCCTGCTGTGAAGCCATTCTCGGCGCCGATCTCCTCGTGATCGAAGACATCCGGCGCGTTTCGCAGTTTGCAGATTCGCCTCTCATCAACGGGGAGCCATGCGTGCGGTTCTATGCGGGGACGCCGTTGCGCACCAGCGATGGCTACAGCGTTGGCACGCTATGGGTGAGCGATACGCGCAAACGGCGCCTCTCGACGCAATGTCGCGAGGGATTGCGGATTCTTTCCCATCAGGTGATGGCGCAGCTCGAATTGCGGCGGCACCTCGTCGAGCTCGAGCGCAGCCTGCTCGAACATCGCCGCACGCAGGACGCGCTGAAGAACTCGGAGATGTTCTATCAGACGCTCGTCGAGACATTGCCGCAGAACATCCTGCGCAAGGACACGAACGGCCGCTTCGTTTTCGTAAATCAAAAATTCTGCGCCTCGCTCGGCAAGTCCGTGGATGAGGTGCTCGGGAAAACGGACTGGGATTTTTTCCCGCCGCAGCACGCTGAGAAGTATCACCACGACGACTTGCGGGTCATGCAGACGCGCGAGCCCATCGACACGATCGAGGTAAACCAGACTCCAGGTGGCGGGCGGATTTTCGTCCACGTGATCAAGACACCGCTCTATGACGCGAACGGCGCGGTCGTGGGCATCCAGGGAATTTTCTGGGACGTGACCGAGCGCAAGAAGACCGAGGAAGCACTGGCCTACGAGCGCGACTTGTTGCGCGCGCTGCTCGATAACATTCCCGATCGGATTTATTTCAAGGACGTCCAATCGCGGTTCCTGCGCGTCAGCACGTCGATGGCTAACCGGCTCGGGGTCAATGACCCGCGCGAGGTCTTCGGGAAGACTGATTTTGATTTCTATGCCCAGGAAATGGCGCAGGAATTCTTCGACGACGAGCAACGAATCATCCTCACCGGCCAGCCGCTGATCAACAAACTCGAGCGCATCGTGGATCGCGATGGGAAGGAAAGCTGGGCGTCGGTCACGAAGGTTCCCTTGCGGAACAAAGATGGCGCCACGGTCGGCATCATCGGCATTTCGCGCGACGTGTCGAAGCTCAAGGAAGCGGAGGTCGCCCTCGAACGCGCGCGCGACTCGGCGCTGGAAACCGCGCGTGTGAAGTCACAATTCCTTGCGAACATGAGCCATGAGATTCGCACGCCCATGAACGCGATTTTGGGCATGACGGATTTGCTCTTCGATACCACGCTCAACGCGGAGCAGCGCGAGTTCGTAAGCACCATTCGATCGAGCACCGACACGCTGCTCTCGATCATCAACGACATTCTCGATTACTCGAAGCTCGATGCGGGAAAGCTGACCATCGAAACCATTGATTTCGACCTGGGCGAACTCATCGAATCCACTGCGGAGATGCTGGCGCAGCGCGCCCAGGCCAAAGGCATCGAGCTTGCCTACTCGATCGATGAAAACGTGCCGGCACGATTGCGCGGCGATCCCGGACGAGTGGGGCAGGTGATGGCGAACCTGATCAGCAATGCCGTGAAGTTCACCGCGCGCGGCGAAGTGATGATCCGCGTGTCGCGCGTGGAGGAAGACGACGGCGAAGTCCGCATTCGCATTGCTGTGAACGACACCGGGATTGGGATCGAGCCCAAAACTCTGCCGCTGATATTCCAATCGTTTACCCAGGCCGATGGTTCCACGTCGCGCAAATACGGTGGCACGGGCCTGGGGCTGGCGATCTCAAAGCAACTCGTCGAAGCGATGCGCGGCACGATCGGCGTCGAGAGCGTAGCGGCACATGGTTCGACGTTCTGGTTCGAAGTGCCGCTGCAAAAGCAATCCCATCAACCGCCGCCCCGCGAGCCATCCGATGTTCGGGACACGCGCGCGCTGGTCGTGGATGACAGCGCGGTTTCACGGGCCACGATCGCCGAGCAATTGCGCCGGTGGCACATTCGCGTGGATGTCGCCAGCGACGCGCCGGAAGCGTTGAATTTATTGCGCGCCGCGGCGGCTGCCGGCCAGCCGTACGAATTTGCCGTGCTCGATATGCAGATGCCAGGCATGGACGGGCTCACGCTGGCGCGCGCCGTAAAAGATGACCCGGCGATTGCGAGCACGCGTCTCGTCGTCGTGACGCCGTTGGGGAATCGCCCGGACGAAGAGTTGATGGAAAGCTGCGGCATCAATGCGTGCGTGCCCAAGCCGATCCGTCAGTCGCGTCTATATGATGCGCTGGTGAACTCGTTGCACGAGCGCAGCGCCATCGCATCGCCCGCGGTTCAAATTGCCGACACGCCGAAGACACTTTCCTCCGCGCGCATCCTTCTCGCAGAAGACAACCTGGTGAATCAGCGGCTCGCGCTGAGGCAGTTGCAAAAGCTCGGCTACGCGGCGCAGCCCGTCAGCAATGGCTTCGAGGTCTTGCAGGAACTGCAACGGCAGACCTACGACCTCATCTTGATGGATTGCCAGATGCCGGAACTGGACGGCTACGAAGTCACACGCCGCCTGCGCCAATGGGAAAAAGAGACCCAGCACGCGCCGGCGTACATAATCGCCGTGACGGCACACGCGCTCGAAGGCGACCGCGAGCGATGCGTGAGCGCGGGCATGAACGATTACATCACCAAGCCCGTTCACCTGGCGCAGCTCGAAGCGGCGCTGATTCGTGGGTTGAAGCGTAAAGCAACGCCCGCGGGAAGCGCGGATCCTGTGCTCGATCCTGTTTGTCTCGCGGGGTTGAAGGAATTGCGCGAGCCGGGCCAGCCGGACCCGTTGTCAGAACTGTTCGAGCTGTTCCGACACGAATCGCTGGCGTGTGTGGAGAAAATCGAGCGCGGCGTTACGGACCACAATTCCGGCGCGACGGCACAGGCCGCGCATACGCTCAAAGGCAGCGCGAGCAATCTCGGCGCGACGCAGCTTGCGACTTATTGCTCGCAAACGGAGCAGCGCGCCCGCGCCAGCGATTGGGACGCGATGCCGGAACTCGTCCGCCACCTCAACGAAGAACTCGCGCGCGTGAAGAGCGCTCTCGACGCCGAGTTGAAGTGAGCTTGCCGTTGGCGGCGATCCAATCGTTGATCAGCCGCACCGCGCGTCCGACCCTTTCGAATCCAACCTCAGCGAGTCTCAAAAGTGGACTTTCCTAAACCTGCGCGTCTTTCTGCCGACTAATGATGTGTGACGGTCATAGAAGCTTTACCCCGCGCCCAAAGTGTCGCTGCGCCCGATGTTTTCATTGCCGAGCGCCCGCCGCGTGTCCTGTTGATCGACGACGATCTCGCGATCGGTGATGCGCTCGCGCAGGCGCTGGCAGAGGAGGGCTTTGTTTTTCAATCCGCTACCGACGCGCGCCAGGCGCTGACGGCGGTGCGTGACGAGAATTTCGACACCATCATCCTCGACCTTGGCTTGCCGGGCATCGATGGACTGGAGTTTCTCCGCATCATTAAACGCGACACTGCGCTGCAGAATGTTCCTGTGCTGGTGCTCACTGGCTGGCCCGGCGCGGAGTACCAGGTCAACGCCTTCGAAGCGGGCGCGCACGACTACGTGAACAAACCGTTTGACGTCGCAGCATTGCGAGCGCGAG
>Ga0193706_1000847_pt1 | contig 15173 bp, 11 predicted proteins | sample U3c1metaG_FD_160130 | JGI IMG/M metagenome (GOLD analysis project Ga0193706, IMG submission 160130) | Soil microbial communities from a riparian zone of the East river system, Colorado, United States - U3c1 | ecosystem: Environmental > Terrestrial > Soil > Riparian zone | place: USA: East River... | reverse complement strand
AAGGCGTAACCCGATTGCAGGGTGAGCACGAGCGAGTCGCTGCCCGCGGGAACGTCCTCCTGTTTCGCAGTCCACTTGGGTCCGCGCGCGATCGATTTCTTCGCGGGTTTTTTCTCCGCCTGCGCGGGCTCCTCCGCGGCGGCTTCCTCCTGCGGCTCGTCCTGGCGCGGTGTGCCGGACGCCGTCACGACGAAGGAGCCCGCGACGAGTCCGGTGATCTTGAAGCTTCCGTCGGCCGCGGCGGCGAATTGCAGATCGCGCGGCTGCATCCACTCGCCGCTCTCCTTGGCGGGCGCGACCGCGCTGACCATCGCTTTTTCCGCGGGAGTGCCGTCGGGCCAGACCACTCGACCGGAAATGGAAGCGCCGCTCTGCAATCGCAGCTCGAGCGAGTCGCGAACGTCGCCGTCCTCGAGTTTTCCGAGCTCCTGCGTGGCATCGAGGAAGCCCTTCTTCTGCGCGATCAAGGTGATCTTGCCCGGCTCCTTGCCGCAGAGATCGAAGTTGCCGTCCTTCGGGCTGGCCATCTCGCCGTGGGAGCTGCTGACTCGGCCGCCCGAGCCCTCGCAGCGCAGGCTGAGACCCGCCCCGGTCACGGGCGCCCCATCTGCGTCGAGCACTTTGCCCGCGAGGCGCACTCCGCGATTCAGGCGCAGCTCGAGCGGTGTGTCCACGCCGGCGGCGACGCCGACTTCACCGCGGTCCGGGAGCCAGAACTTCGAATGGCAACTGACGCTGCAGTTCGCGACCAGCGGGACGCCGCGGAACTCGAAGTGCAGATCCTTGTCGAGCTTCGCCGAGAGGTTCACCGCCTCGGAACGCCGAGTGGGATCCCACCCGAACAATTGCATGGTTGCGCCTTCGAGTTCCTTCGCCGCGTCGGCGACGCCCACGGGCGGGATGACCACGCCGAGGATGCGGCCGCCGAGCTCGGGCTCGAGCACGAGGCCACTGGGTGCATCGGCCGGCTTGACCACCAGCGGCTTGGGCAAGAACAGGTGGTCCGCGTCGATCGCGAGCCTGCCAGTGCGCGTCTCCTTGGCGAAGGCGACGCGGAACGAGCCGTCGGGATTGACCCGCGCTCGGTGCATCTCGCGATTCTTGAACTTCTTCCCGTTGGCGATCACCTCGACGACTTCGCCCATCGGCGTGTGCTCGGGAAAATGAACCGTGCCGCTCACCCACACGGCATCGGCGAGGTCGAGCTCGTCCAGGGTCGCCGCGGCGGCGCGCTCGCTTGTCGCGTCGGTCGCCGGCGCAGCCACCGGTGCGCTGGCCGATGCTTCGGACTTCGCGGAGACCAGGGCCGTCGGCGGAGCGCTCTCCGCGGCGTCGGCGGGCTGCGATACGGAGGGCGCTGGATCGTTCTCGATCTCGCCACCCGCGCCGTCGGAAGTCAGGAAGGCTCGCGCGAGCACGATGAGGCCGAGCACGAGCGCCGCGAACAGCGTCACGAGCCGCAAGGAAGATCGGTTGGCCATGGGAAGCTCCTGGGAGGATCTTACGGGCGAACGGCCAGGGCGGGATCGCTCATCCCTGGCTGCGCCGGAACCGCCGCTCGATCGCGGACAGGACCCGCGCTCGGCTGACGCTAGACTTCCCCATCGGCCGCCGCTCCCTGGCCGCATCCGCATGGCCAGCTCGAACCCGCGCACGAACCGACTGGTCCTGAAGCTCTCGCTCGCCGCGCTCGTCGCCATCGCGACCTACCTCGTCGGCGTGCCGCTGGTGGCGCGCCTGCGCTCGAAGCCCGCTGTTCCGCCGATCGATCTGCGGACCTCGAAGGAACTTCCGGCCTGGAAACCGGGCCCGGGCTGGCTCACCGCGCGAGCGCAGCCCGGGACGAACGGCCGGGTTTCCCTGCCCTTCTATCCGCCGTTCACCGACGAGCAATCCGCCGCGCTCTTCGTGCGCACGCGGGGCGAGGTGTTCGATCCTCTGTGCGGCGACATCTGGCAACCCAACGTCGACTCGAAGATCCCCTTCGCCGAGTACCCCGGTGGAGCTTTCGCGGTCAAGACGAACTCGTTCGGGATGCGCGAGGACACGGAGCCCGCGGCCCAGCGGCCGGCGGTGCGCATCCTGGTCACCGGCGATTCGCACACCGACGGCGTGTGCGCGAATGCGGAGAGCTACTCCAATCTGTTGGAAGGCTTGCTGCGCGATCGAGCGGCTAGCGAAGCGAAGCTCCGCGGCGAGCAGCTCGATCCAGCATCGATCGAGGTTCTCAACACGGGCAAGGGCGCCTACTCGTTCTACAACTACCTCGGCGTGCTCGAGCGCTTCGTCGACCTCGCGCCGGCGGTCTTCATCGTCGGCGTGTACGGCGGGAACGATTTCGAGGAGGCACTCTCGGTCTGGCATTTCTATTTCAATGCAGGCAAGCGGCCGCGCGGCATGCCCGTCTACGCCGAGGAAGTGAAGGCCGCGAGCGCGATCAACAAGGGCGCCGTGGCCCAGGGCCTGGCCTCGGTGCGGTATTTCTCGACCTATCCCGAGCAGCTCGAGATCGCGAATCGCGCCGCGAGCGAAGTGCTCGACAACATGCAGGCCCTGTGCCTGGAGCGCGGGATCCGCCTGATCGTCGTCTACATCCCTTCGTGGATGGAAGTCGCCCCCGACGATCCGGCGCTGCGTCTGGACGAGATGCTCACGGCTCTCGGTCTGACGCGCGCGGATCTGGAGAGCACCACGCGCATGGCGGACGCGATGCTGGCCCACCTCGCGCAGCGCGGCGTCGAAAGCCTCGACCTGCGCAGCTCCTTCGCCGCCGCGACCGAGCCGCTGTACTGGAAGCTCGATTGCCACCTGGGCCTCTCCGGCAACCGACTGGTCGCCCGAGAGCTCGCGCCGCTTTTTGCACGACAGTGACAGAGGATCGCGCGATCCGCGCTGGCTCCTGCCCCGCAGGGAAGAAACGGTCGCTAGGATTTCGAGCGCGTTCCTTACCCGTTCCAACTCCTCGCGGTGAAACCCATGAATCCCAATCGCTTCCAAGCTCTCACCTGGTCCGCGGCCCTGTGCATGTGCTTCGTGCTGCCGGGTTGCCTGATCGGCTCGAAAACGAGCAGCCAGAACTCGGGCAAGTTCGTGAGTCAGAACACACTCGCGCAGATCGAGCCGGGCAAGGACAAGTCCTACGTAGTCGCGCTGATCGGCGATCCGACGAGCAAGACCAAGCTCGACGACAGCTCGGAGCTCTGGAAGTGGTGCTACACCCAGGACAAGAGGTCCACGAACAGCGTGATCTTCCTGGTCGGCACAGAAAGCCACACCGCGACCGAGCGCACGACTTTCGTCGAGTTCCACGACGGGAAAGTCGTCAAGGCCTGGGCGGATTGAGCGCCGGCGCCTGACGCGCGGGCTTGGACCTCCGTCGGTACGGAGCCTCGCTCGATTCCGACACCCCCTCTCTCGCGCGCGGAGCGTACGAGAGAGGGGGTGTCGGAATCGAGCCGGGCTCCGTACCGACATCCGCGGCTGTGCTATGGTCGCGCGCGATCTCAGATCGCTGAACCAAGGAGGTTCCATGCTCGGAGGATTGTTGCGCGCGTGTGTTCTCGCATCCAACGGCACCAGCGAGGGCATGCGCGCCGTGGACGTCAAGATCAAGGCGATGCGCGTGGCGCGACAGCGGCTGGCGAACAGCGGCTCGCAGCGCGCCCGGGCGCTCGAGGACGATCTGGGCCGAGTTGCGCTGCTCGCTCGCGCCCTGGCGGAGGTCTGCATCAAGAAGGGGCTGCTGACTCCCGCGGAGCTCGGCCAGATGATGACCGAGGTCGACATGGCCGATGGCGCCAGCGACGGCAAGCTCGATCCCGAGGTCGCATTTCCGGGTGAGCACAAGCTCGCCAACCTCGCGCCTCACACGCCCCAGCCGAAACCCGTGAGGAAGAAGAGCCGCGGACGCTGAATGGCGCGCACCTTCCGCAATTTCCTGCTGATCCTGGTCGGGCTCACGATCGCGTGGCTCGGGATCCGCGGCATCTACCGCGCGCTCGCGTCAGCGGAAACGAAGATCCGCTGGCGCATCGAGGAAATGGTCGAGGGCTTCAACGCGCGCCGCGCTCAGCCCGTGCTCGACGGCCTGGCCAAGGATTTCGTCGATCGCACTTCGGGGCTCACGCGCGACGAGTTCCATTCGATCCTGACCTGGACCTACTTCAACGAGCTCGACGACAAGGGCCTGTTCCTGTGGAGCGCGAGCTTCGATCCCAAGGAGCTGGCGATCGAGCTCGCGCCCGACGAGCAATCCGCGGCGGTCGAATGCCATCTCCTGCTCTACCGCCGGCGCGGCGACGAGAAACTCCTGGACTGGGATGCACATCTCGGCGGCAAGCTGGTGCTCGGGGAAGACGGCTGGCAGTGGAGCGTCTTGACCACCGCGAACCACGCGCAGCGAAGCCGGCGCTGAGCGGCGCGGCGCGCCCTTGTGGAGGGCCGCGGCGACGAGTACGACTGGTCATGGTGCCCTTCTTCCCGAAGACCCTGGTGACGCGCGCCCGCATTCCGTTGCCGCCGCTCCTGCTCGCGACCCTCGCCGCCTGCTCGTCGCCCAAGAACGGCCTGGCGATGCTCGAGCTGCGCGGCGCGGTCTTCGGCGAGAACGGCACCTACGTCGCCGCGGAAGGCCAGAACACGCTCTTCGGTTGGAGTGGAGAATTCGAGCGGCGCAGCATTGGCTTGCGCGGCTCGATCAACACGCCGGTGATCGACCTGATCGGAGGCGTGGACCAGCACCGCTTCGACGATGAGCCCGCCAAGGAAAGAAGTCTCGGTTTGCGCAAGCGACTGCCAGCTTCCGACGACGACGCCACGCTCTACGTCGAGGCAGCCCTGCGCTGGGGCGAGGGTCTCGAAACGAAAACGGGAACGCGCGATTACGAGGGCATGCAGGCCGGCACCGGCGCGCTCTTCCCGATCGGGAATCACTGGTATATTGACGCCGGTGTCCATGCGGAATGGACCTTCGATCGCTACGACGTGCCGGACGAGCGCGACCACCTGAGCAAAGTCGTTTTCCATCTCGGCATCGGAGTCTGGATCTAGGAAATGGCCGCGGATCGCAGCGTCGAGTTCTTCGAAGCCCAGTTCCGGCGGCAGATCGCCGCGAACGAATTCGCGTTGAATGGCTTCGAGCTCGCCGCCCTGGATTTCACACGCGGCAGAGTCCTCGACTTCGGCTGCGGCCTGGGCAACCTCTCGATCGAAGCAGCGCGCCGAGGCGCCGCGGTTGTCGCCGTCGATGCCAGTCCGACGGCGACCCGGCGCATCCGAGAGCTCGCAGCCAGGGACCATCTGCATCTGGACACGATCTGCGCGGACGGCAAGACCCATGTCATCCACGGCGAGCACGACACGGTGATCGCGATCGGGCTGCTCATGTTCTTCGAGCGGCGGACGGCCGTCGAGATCCTGGGTCGACTCGCCAAGGCGGTCGCGCCCGCCGGCCGCTTGATCGTCAACGTGCTCGTCGAAGGCACGACCTTCATGGCCATGTTCGATCCCGAAGAGCACTACCTGTTCCGCCTCGGCGAGCTGGAGGAGCTGCTGCCTGGATGGAAGATCCTGCTGCGGCGCGACGAGCGCTTCGAAGCGCCAGGGAACACGCAGAAAGTCTTCACGACGATCGTCGCCGAACGGCAACACGCATGAACGCCCTGCGCCAGTTCCACCTCATCTCAGGCAGCGTCACCCTGGTCGCGTTCCTGGTCTCGGGGGCCTACATGAAATTCCGCGCGCACCCCGAGCGCCTGTCCGACGGCGCGCACATGATGTACCTCTCGCGCCACATCCACATCCTGGCCAGCGCGCTGGTGCAGCTTGCGCTCGCGAGCTACGCCACGCCGCTCGCGGCGATCGCCGGCCGCAGGCTGCAGTGGATCGCGAGCAGCCTGATCGCGGCCTCCAGCCTGCTCCTGATCGCGGCCTTCGCGCTCGAGCCGATGTCAGGCCACCCGCGCACGCCGGCCAGCACCTTCGGTCTCTAAACGCTGTTCGCCGGCACGCTCCTGCACTTGCTGGCCGCTTCGCGCGGCGCGTGGCGGCGCTGAGCCGTCCGCGCTCAGCGAATGCGATCGTTGACCAGCGCCCGCAGATTCTGGACCTCGAAGGGCTTCTCCATGCGCGCGTTGGGGACTTCGTCGAGGAAGGCCCGCGAATTGGCCGTGAAAGCACCGCCGGTAAGGAAGACGACGCGTTCGGCCTGCTCGGGATCGAGTGTCGAGAGCTGCTGATAGAACTCCACGCCGGTCATCAAGGGCATCATCAAGTCGCACAGGATCACGTCGAATCGTTCCCCAGCCGCGATCCGGCGCAGGGCTTCCTGGGCTTGAGTCAAGGCGAGCACCTCGTGTTCCGACGCGAGCGTTCGCCGCACCGCGCTCCCGATCATCAAGTCGTCGTCGATGAGGAGCACGCGACCTCGCCGGATCGGCGGCCGCACCAGGCGAGCGGGAAGCTCTTCGCTGGCCGCAGCGCTCGAAGCCGGCAGCAAGACGCGCACCAGCGTGCCCTCTCCGAGTTTGCTCTCGACGGTGATCTCGCCGCCGAGGCCGTGGATGATGCGCTGGCAGATGGTCAGTCCCAGGCCGGTTCCGACTCCCGCCGGCTTGGTCGTGAAGAAGGGTGTGAACAGTTGTTTCAAGACCTCGGGGGCAATGCCCGGTCCGCTGTCGCGGATCTCCGCGACCACGCGACCGCGAGCATCCGTGCGCGTGGTGACCGTGATCTGGTTCGTGTCGGCGTGGCCGTCGGGAATGGCCTGGGCGGCGTTCACCACGAGGTTCAGGAAGACCTGACCGAGACGCGATTCATTGGCGTCGACCATCGGCACCACGCCGTAGTGTTTCACCAGGCGCGCGCGGTGTCGGATCTCGTTCCAGGCCATGCGCAGGGAGGACTCCATGACGCGCTGGACGTCGACCGCGCCGCGCTTGTCCTCTTCCGCGCGCGAAAAGATCTTCAGGTCCTTGACGATCTGGCGCACGCGATCGGCGGCTTCGCGCGCGTCGCGCAGGGATTCCTGGAGCTCCGAGACGCGCAGCGAGGATCCGAACTCGCTGGCGATCTGATCGGCATCCTTGACCGCGAAATCGAGATTGGCGAGGACCGCCGCGAGCGGATTGTTGATTTCGTGCGCCACTCCGGCGGCCAGCGCGCCCACCGAGGCCATCCGATCCGAGACCATGAGCTGGGCCTGGGCACGGACCTGATCGGTTACGTCGCGACCGATCGAGAAGAAGTACTGCTCCCCGCCGATGTCGACCGCAGAGGTCGAGAATTCCATCAGAGCGATTCCGCCATCGCTCTTCTGCAACTCGAAGGGGCGCACCGGCTTCCCGACGTTCGCCACCGTGGAGCGGAACCGCTCGACCATCTCCTGCTCGCGTCCCAGGGGCGCAAAATCGCGGATCTGCCGACCGATGAATCTATCCGTGGGGTAGCCGAGCACTTCAGTCAAGCGTCGATTGACTTCACGGATTACACCCTCCGAGCTCAGGATGCAGATCGCATCGTTCGCATTCTCCGTGAGCGTCCGATAGCGCTTCTCGCTGGCCGTGAGGTTCGCGAAGGATTGCGCAAGCCCGATCGCCTGTCCCATCTGGGCGCCGAGCACGCGCGCGAATGCTAATGCATCCTCTCCAGTTAGGTCCTCCGTCCGGGCCCCAAGCAGCAACATTCCGAAGGTCGTGTCGGCCCAGAACACCGGAACGAGGAGCAGCGACGTCGCTCCCGCTTCGACGATCAGTACGTGGGAAACCTCGGCGGAAATCCCCGGCGATGGAACCAGGACGACTTTCCGCCGCTTCGCGATCTCCAAGAACAGAGCCTCGAAGCCGAACGAGCTTCGAAGTCGCGGGCCTTCGGTACTGGAAAACCCGATCTGGTGTTTGAGCACCAGCTGCTGGTCGCATTCGACGGTGTAGAGAGCGCCCTTGGAGATGCCGGCCATGTCGAGGCACGACGCCAGGACTTCTCCGAGAACGCCGTCGAGCACCTGGTGCCTTGCGAGCGACTCGGCGACGCCGGCGAGCACGGCGAGTTGCGCCTCTTGAATGGTCGTACGCTGCACCAGGTGAGCGTTCTGGCGGACCTGGCGCTCGAGCTGCCACAGCGCGCGACGCGTGTGCTCACCCTCGATCATCTCCGCGGGCTCGCTCGGTGCATCAGGCTGGCTCGAGCTCAAACTGGTGGCCACAGCCTGCACCACGGATTCCATGCCATCGCTCTTGGGCAGCAGTGCGTTCGCACCCACACGCTTGGCGAGACTGTGGTCCTCGGCCTCCACGTACGCGGATGAGTTCAGGATCACAGGAACGCACGCAAGCTGGCTGTCGCGGCGCACGGCGAGGCAGAAAGCGAAGCCATCCATCTTGGGCATGAGCACGTCGCTGATGATCGCGGCGGGATTCTCCCGGCGCGCGAGTTCCAGGGCAGCGATGCCGTCTACCGCCGTGCTGACCTGGAAGCCCGCGCTCGATAGCCAGACCTCGGCGAGCCTGAGCTGCAGCGGATCATCGTCGACGACGAGCAGCCGGCGCCCGCGACCGAAACTCATGGTGGTGATCGGCGAGGAGGCCAGGTGCATCCTGACGACGTCGAGCAGTTGCAAGGGATCGACGGGCTTGACCAGCACCTGGGCGAAGCCGCCCTCCATCGCTCGGGCTTCGTCGAGCCTCGACAGAAAACCCGAGACGCACAGGATGGGCACCCGGCGGTCGCCGAGCTGCTCGCGCAGGCTTCGCGCCAGCTCCATGCCGTCCATATCCGGAAGGATCAGGTCCTGGATGATCAGCTCGGGTTTGTTCTCCCGGACGAGACGCAAGGCCGTCGTCGCGTCCGGAGCCTCGAGCACACAGTGCCCCGCGCTCTCTAGCGCGACGCGAAACATCTTCCTCGTGGTCGGGTTGTCCTCGACCACCAGGATGGGGCCGTGCTCTTGCGCGCCTGTCGTCGGCTGAGCCGGCTGGGCGGTCTCTGGCCGTGGGCCGTCCTCGATCGCCGGGACGATCTCGGCCACGTGGCCCAGGTATTCCCGGACTTGAACCGGAAGCTGGATGGGGTCGATCGGCTTGATGATGTAGCCATCGCAACCTGCGTCGAGCGCCTTCTCCCGATCGCCTTTCATCGCGTAAGCGGTCACTGCGACGATCACGATGTCGCACGTCCGTGGATCCGCCTTCACGCGTCGCGTGACCTCGAGCCCGTTGAGCCCGGGCAGCTGGATGTCCATGAGGATCAGCCGCGGGTGGAAAGTGATCAGCATCTCGAGCGCGGCCTCTCCGTCGAGCGCCAACCGCACGTCGAAGCCCTCGCCCATCAGCGCATAGCGTGCGACTTTGAGATTCGCCTCGTTGTCGTCGACGATCAGGATCGGGATCTGGCTCGGCACGTTCAGTCCTCCCCGTGGCTCGCTCCCGGCAGCGGCGTGGCCTGACTCGAGCGCGGCAATACGGCGAAAAAAATGCTGCCCGTGCCGGGCACGCTGCTGACTCCCACCCTTCCGCCCTGGGCCTCGACGATGCGCCGGGTCAGCGCGAGCCCGAGCCCCGTGCCCTGGTATTTCTTCGAGGCACCGGAGTCCAGCTGGCGAAATTCAGTGAACAGCAGCCCAAGGTCTCCGGGCTTGATCCCGATACCGCTGTCCTCGACTTCGACTCGGAAGGATCGCTCGCCTTCCGGCCGGACGACGACGGAAACCTGGCCGCTTTCATTCGAGAACTTGAGCGCGTTGGACAGATAGTTGTAGAGGACTTGTTTCAGTTTCGCCGGATCGAGGGTCAGCTCTCGGCAGCTGGGATCGATGTCGACGTGGATCTGGATCTGCTTGCTCGCGGCGATGACGCGAAGAATGTCGCGGACCTCGTTCAGCAGCGACAGCAAGTCGAAGGTCTCCGGGCGGAACTCCATCTTGCCCGCCTCGACCTTCGAGAGATCGAGCACGTCGTTGATCAGCTGCAGCAGATGGTTCGAGCTGACCAGGATGTCGCCCAGGAATTCCTGGTGCTGCGGCGAGACGGGCCCGACCCTGCCGTGGACCATCAATTTGGCGAAGCCGATGATCGCGTTCAGGGGCGTGCGCAGCTCGTGCGACATGTTCGCCAGGAACTCGCTCTTCATCTGGTTCGCCGCCTGGGCGCGGCGTTTCTCGACGTCGAGATCCTCGAGGATGTTGAGCACCGCGCGCTGCATCTCCTCCAGCCGCTGCTTCTCGAGCGCGAAGTCGTCGAGGATGTTGAGCACGGCGCGCACGTAGTCCGACTCGGCGAACTCGGGCGCACGCTCCTGCGCGAGTGATTCGACCTGGTTCATCGCGGGCTCGACTTCTTGAGCTCCTCGATCTCCTTCTTCAGCTCGATCATCCTGAGCTCGCGTCCGACGGTCAGCTTCTGGAAGCGCTCCAGCTCCGCCAGCCGCACCAGCTCGCGCTTGCGCTGCTCGGCGACCTCGGCTTCCGCCATCTTCTGCGCGGTCACGTCGCGCGCCGCCGCGAAGACGCCGAGCACCTTGCCGGCGAGGTCCTTGTAGACGGACGCGTTGTAGAGCACGTCCGTGTGGCGGCCGTCCTTGTGGCGGATGGTCAAGGGATAGTCGGTCACCGATCCCTTCGAGAAGGCCTCGCGATACCCGGCGCCGGCCTTCTCGGGCTCGGTGAAATAGTCGGAGAAATCCGTCCCGATCAAGCGCTCGCGCTGCACTCCGGTGACCTTGATCGTGGCCTCGTTGACGTCGGTGATCTTGCCCTCGGGGCTGATCGTCACCAGCGGATCCAAAGACGCTTCGATCAGGCTGCGCGCGTACTGGGACATCGCGCGCGCCTTGTCCTCGGCGAGTCGTCGTTCGCTGATGTCGCGGATGGCGCTGGAGACGAGCATGCCCTCTTCCGTCTCGAGCGGGCTCAAGCTGATCTCGACCGGGAACTCGGAACCGTTCCTGCGCAGGCCGTAGAGATTCAGGTTCGAGCCCATCGCGCGGAACCTGGGATCCGCGAAGTAATTGCCGCGGTGACCGGGGTGATTGGCCCGGAAGCGCGCGGGAACGAGGATCTCGATCGACTTGCCGATGAGCTCGGCGCGCGCGTAGCCGAAGAGTTTCTCGGTCTGCGAATTCACGAGCACGATCGCGCCATCGCGATTGACGATCACGATCGCGTCGGGGGCCGCTTCGAGGAACCCGCGAAACTTTCCGTCGGCGTGCTTGCGCTCGGTGATGTCGCGCGCGATCGACGAGATGCCGACGATCCTGCCGGCCTGGTCGTAGATCGGCGACTCGGTCAGCGAGACCGTGATCAGGCTGCCGTCCTTCTTGACCCGGATGGTCTCGTAGTGGTCGATCCGCTCGCCCTTGCGGATGCGCTGGAGGATCGTCCCCATCTCCTCCTGGTGCGTCGCGCGCAGCAGCACGGAGAAGGGCTTTCCAAGGATCTCCACAGCCGGGTAGCCGTAGATCTTTTCCGCGCCGCGATTCCAGCTGGTGACGATGCCGTCGAGGTCCTTGCTGACGATGGCGTCGTCGGAGGAGTCGACGATCGACGCGAGCAAGGCCGGTCGCGCGGCGGTCTCAGCGTGCGTTCCTGCCGGAACGCCATCATTTCGATCTGTCGGACCCATCGTCTCGCTCCACGAACCAGGAGGGGGAAAGCTCGCTCCGGTTCCAGTCGCTCACCGGCGGGGCTCTCCCCCAATGGGGGTAAAGACTCGGCCGGTTTCGCGTTTCTTGTACTCCCGGCCTGCGGGCGCGCACAAGGCGAATCGCCCCTGGCCTGTCATACGGCCGAGGAACCAGGCCACGACCTGACTTGGAGGGGTCATGAGCCCGAGCTCAGCCGCTCGGCTCAACGTCTTCCTGCTTGCGATGCACGCCGAACAGGCGTTCGCTCGCGCCCTCGATCAGCCGGAAGAACAGCGGCACGAAGAACACGGCGAGGAGCGTCGCGGCGATCATGCCGCCCATGACGCCCGTGCCGATCGAGTGGCGGCCCTTGGCTCCCGCGCCCTGCGCGATCACCAGCGGCAGCACGCCGAGGATGAAAGCGAGCGAGGTCATGATGATCGGACGGAAGCGCATGCGCGCAGCTTCGACCGCCGAATCGAGCAGCGGGCGGCCGGAGCGACGCTGCACCACGGCGAACTCGACGATCAGGATCGCGTTCTTCGCCGAGAGGCCGATCAAGGTGAGCAGGCCGATCTGCGAATAGATGTCCAAGGGCAGATCGCGCCAGCGGATCGCGACCAGCGAGCCGAGGGCCGCCAAGGGAACGGCGAGCAGAACCGCCAAAGGCAGCGAGAAGGATTCGTACTGCGCCGCGAGCACCAGGAACACGACGATCAGGCCGAACAGCATCACCAGGCCGGCCTGGTTGCCGGTCTTGATCTCCTGGTAGGTCTGCCCGCTGAACGTGATCGCGTAGCCAGTGGGCAGGGTCTTGGCCACTTCGCGCAGCGCGACGATCGATTCGCCGGTCGATCGATCGGCCGGCGGCGCGCCGGTGATCTGCACGGCGTTGTAGCCGTTGAATCGTCCGACGACGTTCGGTCCCGATTGGAAGCGCGTCGTCACCAGCTCCGACAAGGGCACCATCTGGCCGTCGCGATTGCGCACGTGGAAGCGCGCGATGTCCTGCGCGGCGCGGCGGAAAGCAGGCTCGGCCTGGACGTCGACCTTGTAGACGCGGCCTTGCTGGAAGAAGTCGTCGACGTAGAGCTGGCTCAGGAAGGCCTGCATGGTGTCGTACACGCTGCCGATCGGCACGCCCATCTCGAGCGCCTTGTTGCGGTCGACTTCCGCGTAGACCTGGGGCAGGCCGACGTTGACGTTCGCGTTGATCCCGGAGACCTCGGGCCGCGCGCGCAGCTTGGTAAGGAATTCCTCGGTCACCTTGGCCAGCTCGCGCACGCTGGCGCCGTTGCGGGCCTCGATTTGCGCCTCGAAACCCGCGCGCACGCCGAGGCCTGAGATCGCCGGGAAATTGAAGGCGAAAATGAGCGCTTCCTTCTCCGCGGCGAAGTTGCGGCCGAAACGCGCGATCAAGGCCTCGACGTCCTGGTCCTTGCCCTTGCGCTCGTCCCACGGATCCAGGGTCGCGAACATCGTGAACGAGTTCGTGCTCGTCAGACGGCCAGAGATGATGCCCAAGCCCCCGAGCAGGTTGATGTGCTCGATCTCCGGCTGGGCGAGCAGCCAGGTCTCGACGCGCTTGGCGATCTCATCGGTGCGCTCGATCGACGCGCCTTCGGGCAGGGCGCCCGCGCACAGGAAGAAGCCCTGGTCCTCCTGGGGCAGGAATCCGGTCGGCCGCGTCTCGAACAGATGCCAGGCGATCGCGCACAAGCCGATGAACAGCAAGACGCCGATGACCGCGAAGCGCAGCGTGATGCGCACGCCCGCCGAGTAGGCGCGGGTGACCTGAGCGAATCCGGCGTCGAACCAGCGGAAAATGAAGTTCTTCTTCTTCTCGTGATCCCCTGGTCTCAAGAGCAGGCAGCACAGGGCCGGGCTCAAGGTCAAGGCGACGATGCCGGAGATCACCACCGACACGGCGATCGTGATCGCGAACTGCTTGTAGAGCTGGCCGGTCAGTCCGCCGAGGAAGGCGACGGGCACGAAGACCGCGGCCAGGACCAGCACGATGGCGATCACCGGGCCCGCGACCTCGTTCATCGCCTCGATGGTCGCGTCGCGAGCCGAGAGCTTCTGCTCGCGCATCAGGCGCTCGACGTTCTCGACCACGACGATCGCGTCGTCGACCACTATGCCGATCGCGAGCACCAGGCCGAACAGCGTCAGGGCGTTGATCGAGAAGCCGAACAGTTTCATGCCGATGAAGGCGCCGACGATCGACACAGGCACGGCGAGCAGCGGGATCAGCGTCGCGCGCCAGCTCTGAAGGAAAAAGAACACGACGGCGAGCACCAGCCCGACGGCTTCGAGCAGCGTTTTCAGCACTTCCTCGGCCGAAACGCGGATGAATTGCGTCGTGTCGTAGGTGATGTCACAGGTCACGCCCTCGGGAAGGGCGGGGCGCACTTCGTCGAGCACCGCGCGCAGCCCCTCCGCCGTCGAGAGGGCGTTGGCGCCGGATTGAAGATAGACCAGCATCAGGGCCGAGGGCTTGCCGTCGATGCGCCCGAACAGGTCGTAGCTCTGCGCCCCGAGCTCGACCCGGCCGACGTCGCCGAGCAGGATGCGCGAGCCGTCGACCTCCGCGCGCAGCACGATGTCCGCAAAATCCTGCGCGGTCTGCAGCCGCCCGCGCGTGACTACCGGAAGCGTGAGCTCGACTCCCCCATCGGTCGGCGCCTGGCCGATGCGCCCCGCGGCGTAGAGACCGTTCTGCTCGACGATGCGGTCGCGGATGTCGGAAACCGTCAAGCGCTTCTGCGCCAGCCGATCCGGATCGATCCACACGCGCATCGCGTAGTCCTTGCCGCCGAACACGGTGACGTCGCCGACACCGGCCACGCGCCGCAGGGCGTCGACGATGTTCTGCTGCGCGTAGTTCGCCAGGAATACGTCGTCGTGGCTGCCGTCGGGCGAGCGCATCGCCGCGACGAGCAGGATGTTCGTCGAGGTCTTCTGGACGGTGATGCCCAGGCGCAGTGCGGCTTGCGGCAGCCGCGGCTCGGCGAGCTTGACGCGGTTCTGCACCTCCACCGCGGCCAGGTCCTGGTCGGTGCCGATCTCGAAGGTGACGGTCGTCGACAGGGCGCCGTCGTTGGTGCACTGCGATGTGAAGTACAGGAGGTTCTTCGCGCCCGAGAGCTGCTGCTCGATCGGAGCGGCGAGGGCCTGGGCCACGGTCTCCGCGTTCGCGCCGGGATACACCGCGCTGATCTGCACGGTCGGCGGCGTGATCTCGGGATAGCGCGCGACGGGCAGGGTGAAGATCGAGACCGCGCCGCCGATCACGATCAGGATCGAAAGCACCATCGCGAAGACGGGCCGATCGATGAAGAAACGAGAGATCACGTTTGCGCCCTCACTTCTTCGACGGAGCTTCGACCGGCTTGACCACGTCGCCCGGACGGATTTTCTGGGTCCCGTCGACGACGACCCGCTCGCCCTGCTTCAGGCCCGATTCCACGACCCAGTCGGGGCCCTCCCAGCTCGTGAGCACGACGTCGCGAGACTCGACCTTGTCGCCGTCCCCGACGACGAAGACGAAACTCGAC
>Ga0193706_1000846_pt1 | contig 15180 bp, 6 predicted proteins | sample U3c1metaG_FD_160130 | JGI IMG/M metagenome (GOLD analysis project Ga0193706, IMG submission 160130) | Soil microbial communities from a riparian zone of the East river system, Colorado, United States - U3c1 | ecosystem: Environmental > Terrestrial > Soil > Riparian zone | place: USA: East River... | reverse complement strand
GCGCGTGCACCGCGTCCCCTGGCTTGCGCGCAGGGTCTCGTCGTCGATGACCACGAAAGCCCCCTGGCTGGCGCGCGAGTCCTCGCCTCGCTCCGCGACACCCGCGCAGGCGCCTTGTTGGATGCACCCGCGAACCAGGGATACGTGCGCGAAGTCGAGACCGATGCGGCCGGACGCTTCAGCCTGCCCGACCTCGACATCGGGCAGCTGCGCATCGCCGTGCGCGCCGGCGGATTCGCGCCGCTCGATCTGCGGCCGCTCCATCTCGTCCTCGGCGCGCCCCTGGAACTCGGCGACTTGCACCTCGCGCGCGGTGTCGTGCTCGCCGGCGTGGTCCTGGACTCGGTGGGACATCCGGTCGTCGAGGCGGCGATCTTCCAGGTCAGCGCGCCGCTCTTCGGCCCGGTGCGGGCTCTCGGGACCTTGCCGGCATCGCCTCTGGGCACGAGCCAGGCGGAAGGTCGCTTCGAGCTGGCTGCGATCGCGCCCGCCGCCTGGACACTCCTGGTGCGCCACCCCGACTTCCCCGACGCATTCTTCGACGGCGAGTGCAGCGCGAAGGACTCGCGCGTCGACGACTTGAAGCTGGTCCTCGCGCCGGGCGAGAGCATCTCCGGGAGCATCGCCGCCTTCGACGCCGACACCACGCCGGCGCTGAAGGTCGTGTCCGTTCCGGATGCAGGCCTGACCCAGTTCCGCCAGTCCAAGCCCGATGGCGCGAGTCGAGCCTGGCTCGCGGGCGTGCGCAGCACCGCGGTCGACAAGCAAGGCCATTTCGAATTGCGCGGGCTCGAGCGGGGTTCCGTGCAGTCCCTGCGCGCGGTGCGCGCCGATGCGGGCGCGGAAGCTTCCGCGGGCGACGAGCTCGACGACGCCTGGGCTCCCCTGGCCTTCGCGCGCGCCGGCGACAAGAAGGTCGAGCTGGTCTATCGCCCGGGCGGCAGCCTCGTTTTTCAGGTCGTCAATCGCGCGAGCGGCGCGCCGATCGAGCGCATGCGGATCTCGCTCAGCGGATTGCTGCCCCAGGTTCCCTTGACGAAATCAGGCACGCCGCGGATGCACTTCCCAGCCGGCGCGGTCACGATGCTCGATCTGCGCGCCTTGAGCTCCGGAGGGAGCTCCGCGCGCGCCGTGCGATCGCAGACGAGCTGCGCCGCGGGAGTCAGGATCGAGGCAGTCGGGTACATGCCGCTCGACGAACGCTTCGAGATCGAGCCCCGGGAACAAGTGGACCTCGGCATCCTGCAGCTGACGCCGCTGCCGATGCTCGCGGTCCGCGTGGAAGATGCGGCGGATTCGAAACCGCTCAGCGGCGCAAGCGTCGCCTTGTCCGCGCGCTGGCCGGATCCCGTGCGGCCCGGACGCTACTACTCGAGCGGGATCACCGGCAGCGGCGGAATCGCGCGCCTGACCAGCCTGACGACCAGCGATGCCCTGGTCAGCGTCTCGCGCGAGGGCTACGCGCCGCTGTCGCAATTCCCCGCCTGCGGCGTGCCGCTCGAAGAGACGCCGTCGATCGTGATCGGCCTGATCCGCGGCGCGCGCATCGCCGTCACGGTGCGCGACTCGCTCGGCGACTTCGTGTCCTCGGCTTCTGTCACGCTTCTGAAGTTGCCACTGCTCGTGGATGACAACTTCAGTCGGAGCGCGCTCACGAGCCCGGCCGGGATCGCGCACTTCGTCGATCTGCCCGGCGGCAGCTACGAGATCAGCGTGTCGCTCCGCGATGGATTCGGCAAACCCTTCAGGGACGCGAAGTTCGCCGAGCTGCCTCCGAGGGTCTCGGTCTCGGACGCCGACGAAGCGGCGACCGAGGTCCAGGTCGCAGCCCTGTGCTCGCTCCGCGGCAAGCTCGGGTGCGCGGGCGAGCCCCTTTCGGGCGCCGTGATTTCCTTCGGACCCGGGGGAGGCTTCGGCGACTTCGGCCGCGGCATGGAGAGTTTCTCGAGCGCTCCGAAGCTGCGCACGGGCGGGGGCGGCGAATTCGGCCCGGCTCTGCTCGCCGCCGGGGACTACACATTGTTGATCGAGCACGAGGGGCTCGGCTTCTGCACGCGACGCAGCGTGTCGGTGAAGGATCGCGAGACGGAGATCGAGATCGACGTCGGGGACACGGTCCTCACCGGCCGCGTGTTCGACACCAGGGGGGATGCCGTCGCAGGCGCGCTCGTCCGCTTGTACGCGTCGAGCGGGCGCCCCGTGGATCGGCCTTCTCGCCGCAGGGGAGTCTCGCTCCAGCTCCGAGTCGCGCCCGCACCGCTCAGCCAGGTCCTCACCGATGCTCGCGGCGCCTTCCGCCTGGGCGTCGTGCCGCCGGGGGCCGAGCTGCTCTTGACCTTCGACGAAGGTCAGCGGACGGACTCGACGATCGTGAGACCGCTGCGCGCCGGGGATCTACGCGAGCACGTCGAGGGCCATCTCGAGGAGCGCGGCAGCCTGGAGCTCACGCTGAAAAATTCCGCACCCGATCGCCGTCGCGCGATCTTCTGCTTCGACCTCGACCTGTCGGAGGGGATGGGGGCACAGGGCTTCGTGATCAGCGACGAGCGACGGGTCCGCTTCGACGGCCTGGCGCCGGGACGGGCCCTGGTCCTGAGCTACGAGATCGACCCGCTGGACAGGATCCAGGGCTACCTCGACGAGCTGAACGCGACCGTGGAGCCGGGCAAGCTCGCCAGCGTCGCTTCCAAGCGCTGATTCCATCCGCATCGCAGCTCGGGGGAATCCGCGGGCCGGTCATTCGTCCGCTTGCGCTGAGCTCACCGTCCCTGGCACGCTGCCCCCGGCGTCCACCGCCCCTCCATGTCCGGCCGTCGAACGATTTTCTCCCTGTGTGCCATCGCCCTGCTGATCGCGGGAGGCGTGTGGTTCCTGAAGTTCCGCACGCCTGGGCCGGCCGTGGCTCCGGGCACCGGCGGGGTGTCCGCGCCGCAAGATGCTTCCGAGCGCGTCGCCGTGACACGGCCGGAGGACGCAGGCAACCAGGTCGAGCCCGCGGACGATTCCGTCCGCGACATCGCGGCCCCCGCGGTCACCGCGCGCGACCTCGACGACCTGACCCTCGACAGCCTGCTTGCGATCGACGAGGGGCCGCGCACGAAGATCACCGGCCGCGTGGTCGACCCGGAGGGGAAGCCGCTCGCCGATCCCGCGACGGTGCTCGCTTCGACGCTGCGCACTCTTTCCGGCGCCCTGCTCGATGCGCCCGTCAACCGGGATCGCGTGCAGAGCGGCGCGACGGATGCGTCGGGACGCTTCGAGCTGGGGCAGCTGGATCCCGGCATGCTGCGGGTCGCAGTTCGCGCGCCTGGTTTCGCGCCGCTCGACGCGCCGGAGATCAGTCTGCCCGCGGGCCTGGTCTTCGATGTCGGCGAGCTGCGGCTCGAACGGGGCGTGATCCTCTCCGGGCGCGTGCTCGATCCCGATCTGCGCCCAGTGGCGAACGCGTCGATTTCTCTGGTCAGCGCGCCTCTGCTCGGACCCGTCCATCGCCTCGGAGCCTTCGCGGAACCGACGCTGGGCGAGAGCGACGAGGCTGGCGGCTTCGAGCTCTCCTGCGTCGCGCCGGGCAAGCTCACCCTGCGCGTCCAGCACCAGGATTTTCCCGATGCCCTGTTCGAGACCGAGTGCAGCGCCGACGAGTCGCGCGTCGACGGCCTCGAGTTCGTGCTTGCGCGTCCGGCTTGGATCAGCGGGGACATCGTCGACTTCGACTCGGCCGCGATGAGCGACCTGGTAGTGACCGCGACACCGCTCGACGGGCTGAAGCTCTTCGAGCTCTCCAAGCCCGAGGGCGCGAGCCTCGAATGGCTCGCCGGAACACGCTCGGAGCCGGTCGATGAGTACGGACGCTTCGCGGTCGGCGGGCTCGATCCCGGCCGCACCTATTCGCTGCGCGCGAGCCGCAAGGCCGTGCGCGCCGCGGCTGCCGAGGAAGAGATCCAGGATCGCTGGGCTCCGCCGACCGTAGCTCCGGCGGGAGCGTTGGGCGTGAAAGTCTGCTATCGCCCAGGCTCGCGCCTCGACTTCGAGGTGGTCGATCGCAGCGGCGAGCCGATCGAGCGCTTGTCCATCCGCCTGGTCGGCATGCTCCCCCCGATTCCCCTGGACGAACGCGGCAAGCCGCGCACGGTCTTCCCCGGCGGCGTGGTCTCGCTGGTCGACCTGCGCGCCAGCGGGGCCGCGGAAGCCTTCGAGCCCGGGCCTGAGCGCGACGAGCAGGCGAAGCTGGGCTTGACCATCGAGTCTCCGGGCCACGACAGCCGCACCCTCGACGGCCTCCGGCTCGAGCCCGGCCAGCGCATCGCGCTCGGGATGGTCCGGCTCGACACCCTCTCGGTGCTCCAGGTGCGGGTGCTCGAGGCGGCGACTCGCGCGCCTCTCGTTGGCGCGCGCGTGGTGCTCACCGCCGATCAGCCCGAGCGATACGCGGGCCGCAAGAGCTCGGTGGCGATGACCCAGGCCAAGGGGCTGGCGCTCCTGACCGCCCTGCCCACGCCGTCGAGCACGCTCACGATCACCTGCGATGGCTTCGCTCCGCTGACGGTCGCCGCGCCGCCGAGCGTGAACGACTCGAGCCAGCCGGTTGAAGTCTCGCTCTCGCGCTCCGCGCGCCTCAGCGCGAGGGTTCGCGACACGCGCGGTGCGAAGATCGCCGCGGCGGCGGTCGTGCTCCGGAACACGCCAGGTCCTGCTCGCGCGGCGTGGAGCCGGATGCAGCGCACCGACTCCCAGGGCACGACGGTCTTCAGCGACATGCCCGATGGCGATTTCACGATCGCGGTCCAGCCCGGCAGCGGCCTGGGCTACGACGCCGCGGCTTACGGGATCGGCGCGTCGGCGCGCAGCTTGAGGATCCAGGCCGGCGACGAGCTCGACGTCGAGCTCGAGCTCCCCGCGCTGTCGTCCCTGTCCGGAAGCCTCTGGCGCGGACGCGAGCCCCTGGCGGGGGCGACGATTTCCTTCTCTTCCAGCCGTTTCGCCTTCCGCGACATCGGCACGGATCTCGAGCAGTTCCTGAGCGCGCCGCGTCTGGAGAGCGACGCGAACGGCGAGTTCAAGGCCGCGGAGCTCTCACCCGGCGACTGGACGCTCCTGATCGAGCAGCCCCGTTCGAGCCTGCGCTCGCGGCGCGTGGTGCACGTCGAGAAACTCCCGACCAGCGTGATCATCGACGTCGACGACACGCAGATCACCGGTCGCGTGCTGGATCAGCGCGCACAGCCCGTGGCCGACGCAGCGGTCCAGCTCTTCGCGGATCGGCCAGGACGTCGCACCGACATCCGTCCCAGCGTCGGCGACTTCCTCGTGCCGCAGGACGACCTGCGCCGGCCCGTCGCGGCGACGAGCACCGATGCGGAAGGCTTCTACCGCCTGGGCAGCGTGCCGCCGGGCGTGCCGCTCGAGGTGTTCTTCTCGCGCGGGAAACGCGCCGCGTCCTACCCGCGCGTCAACGTGCCCCAGGGCAGCGTGCTCGAGAATCTCAATGCGCGCCTTCCCGACGGCGGCGCTCTGGAGATCGTCCTCGTTGCCCCGATTCCGCCGCACGGGCTGCACTACGGAGTGCGGATCTCGGCGATGACCCAGCCCGAGGGCCTGACACTCGACGGAGCGCTGTTCGACGGCAACAACCGCGCGCACTTCGACGATCTTCCGCCGGGAGAATGGGTCGTCATGGTCTTTGCGCTCGACCCGGCCGAGCAGGTCGTCGAGCGCAGGGAGCCGCAGCTGGTCGGCGTGAAATCGAACCAGCTGACCGAATTCAGCGTGGGCTGGTGATCACTGCGGCGCGTCCGCCGGCAATCGGTACCGGCGAGCCTCGTAGAGCTCGTAAGCCGTCTGGAAAACGGCCGTGGCGTCCAGCTCGAGCTCCTGCATCGACGCCGTCCTGTCCTGCTCCGCGATGCGCGTGAGCTGATCCGAATCGCGCCCGCTGCGCGAGTAGTAGTAGACCCGCTTGCGCAGGCCGAGCACGACCAGCGAATTGTCGGTGAGCATGCCGACGTCGCGGTTGTGCTGCACGAAGGCGCGGCCGCCGTCCGCGGGCTTGTCGAGCAGGTTCAGGCCGAGGAAAGGCCCGCGCAGGTTGATCCCGGCGAGGGCGAACAAGGTCGGCGCCAGGTCGATCTGCGAGCACAGGCGCTCGAGCCTCTGCCCCTGCCAGCGTCCCTGAGGCGTGATGAACAAGGCCGGGATCCTGTAGCTCGGCGTGGGGATCTCCTCCGAGCCGTAGACGCGCGCGCCGTGGTCCGCGACGACCAGCACCACCGTGTGCTCGAGCAGGCCGCGCTCGCGCGCCATGTCCAGGTAGCGCCCGATGCACCAGTCCGAGTAGCGCACGGCGTCGAGACGGCCGGGCTTCTTGCTCGTATCCCGCGGAACGCGGCCGTCCGGCACGCGGTAGGGCTTGTGGTTCGAGGCGGACATCACCGTGCCGAAGAAGGGCGCGCCGCTTTTCGCGGCCTGCACCTGCCGTTCGAGCAGAGCATCGAAGACGTATTCGTCGGCCACGCCCCAGATCGTGCGGAAGGCATCGTCGGGATAGTCGGGCTGCTCGACGAACTCGTTCCAGCCGTTGGCCTGCATGAACGGCTTCATGTTGTCGAAGACGCCGTAGCCGCCGTAGAGGAAGCTCGTGTGATACCCGCGAGCCGCGAACACGCGCGCGGCGGTGGCGACGTCTTCCGAGCGCGGGCGCTTGACGATCGAATCGCCCGGCAGGGGCACGAATCCCGCGAGCACGGCTTCCAAGCCGCGCACGGTGCGATTGCCGGTCGCTGTCAAGTTGGTGAGCAGCAGTCCTGCCTGGGACCAGCGATCGAACTCCGGCGTGCACTTGCTCGCAGTCTTGCCCGGGAGCACGCCGATGAACTCCGAGCCCAGGCTTTCCTCGATGAGGATCACCACGTCCAGCGGCTTGCCGGATCCGGCGGAGACGAATTCCTTCTGCAGCTCGAAGCTCGCGGCGTCGGCGGCGAGCGCAGGCTCGGAGGGCGTCGGGAAACCGAGCACCGAGGCCGCGCGGGCGCGAGCTTCCGCAGTCGGCAGGGTGCGGTAATACGCTTCGTAGTCCAGCTCCGCCGTCTGGTAGGCGCGCACGAGCTGTGCCAGACCGTTCTCGGCGATCTCGTTCTCGATCCGATCCTGGCGCATCTCGGAAGGCAGCGCTTCGAGGCACCACACGCTCGCTGCCGCGGTGGCGAGGACGATCGCGAAGGCCTGCAAGCGCCGCTTCCACGGCAGGGGACCGAAGCTCGCGCCGCGCAGCGGGATCGTGCCGATCAGCGCCAGCAGCGCGCCGATCAGCACCGCCAGCGACACGTACAACGGAACGTTGTAGCTCTCGCCGATGTTCCCGAACACCTCGCGCGGGAACAGGACGTAGTCGACGGCGATGTGGTTGAAACGCGCGCTGAACTCCTCGAAGAAGAAGTATTCGAGGAACAGGTTGAAGGCCAGGATCGAGCAGACGACGAACACCAGGCCATTGCGCATCCAGGGCCGCGCGAGCCAGCTCCAGCGGAACGAGGCGAGCAGGATCGCGAGGGGCGCGAGGGAAATCACACCGACGAGCAGGTCGCTCACGGTTCCCAGCGCGAGGGTGCGCGCGAGGGCCGCGGCGCTGAACTCGCCGCTGTGGAACTGCGCGTAGAGGATCGGACGCAGGATCCAGCCCAGCGCGAGCATCGCTCCCAGGAGCGGCAGCACGAGCCGGATTCGATCGCGATAGCACTCGTGCAAGCGTTGGGGAGGTCGAGACACAGCAGGCCGTTGTAGGATTTTTCGCGGCTCCTCGCGAGCTTCGAGGCCGTCATCGCGAGCGATAGAATCCGTCGGATGATGGACTGGTGACGATCGCTGGCCCAAACTCATCCACGGTTGCGGCGCGCGGACTCTGCGCGCGAGATGATCACGAACATGCCGAGCCCTACCACGAAATTGAGTGACGACGATCGGGTCGCGGCCGCCGTTCCGATCGGGCCGCAGCGCGCACCGCGCGGAAACCAGCGCAGCTGTCAGACCTGGGCCGCGGAAGCCGCGCTGCGCATGCTGATGAACAACCTCGATCCGGAGGTGGCCGAGGATCCCGCCAACTTGATCGTGTACGGCGGCAGCGGCAAGGCCGCGCGCGACTGGCCGAGTTTCCAGGCGATCGTGGCCACGCTGCGGCGACTGGCTCCCGACGAGACGCTGCTGGTCCAATCAGGTCGGCCGGTCGGCGTGTTCAAGACACAGCGCTCGGCGCCGCGCGTCTTGATCGCCAATTCCAACCTGGTGGGACGCTGGGCCACCTGGGAGCACTTCCGCCAGCTCGAGGCCGACGGAAAAATGATGTACGGGCAGATGACCGCGGGCTCGTGGATCTACATCGGCACCCAGGGAATACTGCAGGGAACCTACGAGACCTTCGCGGCGGCCGCTGCCGCGCATTTCGGCGGCGACCTGGCCGGCAAGCTCGTGGTCAGCGCGGGGCTCGGCGGCATGGGCGGCGCGCAGCCGCTCGCAGCCACGATGAACAACGCGACGTTCCTCGCGGCCGACGTCGACCGCGCGCGCATCGAAAAGCGTCTGCACACGCGCTACCTCGACGTGTGCATCGACGGCATCGACGGCATCGACGCGGCGATCGACCAGGCCCTCGAATGGAAGTCGAAGCGCGTCGCCAAGTCGATCGGCGTGGTCGCCACCGCGACGGACCTGCTGCGACGCATGATCGCGCGCAACGTCGTTCCAGAGATCCTCACCGACCAGACCAGCGCTCACGATCCCTTGAACGGCTACGTGCCCGATCGCATGGGCTACGCGGCGGCGCTCGAGCTGCGCGCGCGCGATCCCGCCGCCTACCAGGTCGAATCGATGCGCACGATGAAGGCTCACTGCGAGCTGATGATCGAGCTGCAACGCCGCGGAGCGGACACCTTCGACTACGGCAACAATCTGCGCGGCCATGCCAAGGAAGCGGGACTCGCCAACGCCTTCGACTTCGAAGGCTTCGTGCCCAAGTACATCCGGCCCCTGTTCTGCGAAGGCCAGGGCCCCTTCCGCTGGGCCGCGCTCTCCGGCGATCCCGAGGACATTGCGGTCACCGATCGCATCCTGCTCGAGCTCTTCCCGAAGAAAGCCGCCCTCGCGAGATGGATCCGCATGGCGCAGCAGCGCGTCCAGTTCCAAGGCCTGCCCGCGCGCATCTGCTGGCTCGGCTACGGCGAGCGCGCCCTCGCCGGCCTCGCGTTCAACTCCGCGGTCGCGCGCGGCGAGATCAAGGCGCCGCTGGTGATCGGGCGCGACCATCTCGACTGCGGCTCCGTGGCTTCGCCCAACCGCGAGACCGAGGGCATGCTCGACGGCACCGATGCCGTCGCCGACTGGCCGATCCTCAACGCGATGCTCAACGTCGCCAGCGGCGCCGCGTGGGTCAGCTTCCACCACGGCGGGGGAGTCGGCATCGGCTACTCGCTGCACTCGGGCCAGGTCACCGTCGCGGATGGAACCGCGGAAGCCGCCGCGTCGATCGAGCGCGTGCTGACCAACGATCCGGGCACGGGCGTGATGCGCCACGCCGATGCGGGATACCCGGCGGCCCTGGCCTGCGCGCGCGAGCGCGGCTTGGACCTGCCGATGCTGTGACTCCGGCTCGCGCGCTGCCCTGAGAGCTCTCCGCCCGGCCTGGAACTGCCCCGCATGCTCGTGCTGAGCACCGGATGACTCACCGCCGCGTCCGGAACAGGGCCCCAGGGGCCGAGCACAATCATGCGGGGCAGCTCTGCGCGACGATCGGCGAGCACGCGCCGATGAAATGAACGAGGCCGGCGGCGCTGTGCGCCACCGGCCTCGCGAAGGAAGATCAGCTGCGCTGCATCAGCAGCGCGCCGACCTGTCCGCAGGAATCACGGCTGGATGATGTACTCGAGACCGTCCGACAACGTGGCGTTGTTCGGCGGTGCGAAGCCATTGTCACGACCCCAGAACTGGGAGTCGACCGTGGTGCCGGCGACGGTGAGGTACGCAGCGGGAATTCCGCCCAGCGCGCCGACCGCGAACGCGTTCATGTCGATCTGGTAGACGCCCGAGCAGTCGTTCGGCGGAGGATTGCCGGCCGAGTTGATCGGGGTCGAGCGACGGACGGGACCGTTCATGCAACGCAGACCGCCCAGGAACGGCGCGGCAGCTTGCCCCGTGTTCGAGTAGATCAGCAGGCCGGGCTTGTTGTTGATGACGTTCGAGCCAAGGACATTGAAGCCCGAGCCAGCGGTCGCACTCGGCACACCGGTCGAGCTGATCGTCGGCGTGCAGTTCAGCGAGTTGGTCTTCGCCGTGCAGTAAACCGTCGACGGCGGCCCGGAGCCGTCCGCGCGGAGCAGGAAGACGCCCGTGGCGAGCGGCTGCAGGTAGCCGGCCGTCAGCGTGGCGGGATTGAAGGGCGCCGGGGCGCTCACGGAGCCGCCGACACCGGCGAGCCACGCGTTCGGGCTGACGCCCGGGGCGTTGTCGATCGCGGCCGGGAATTCGCCGTTCACGCCACCTTGCGGGTTGGTCGGGGCGTTCGCGGTCCAAGCGCCGATGAAGAAGCGTCCGCTGACCACGGTGCCCGGGATCGGGATGATCTGCATCACGTCACCGAGGACGGTGATCGTGGTGGCGACTTGCGTCAGCACCACGGCGTCGTTCGGGTTGCTGTCCTGGTTCGGGTCCGACCACACGACGACGTTGCAAGCAGCGCCGATCTGCGGGCGGTTGTTCGCGAACAGGCCCGAGCCCCAAGCCATCTGGATGTTCGTGATCGTGTCCACGCCGCCGACGGCCGGGAACGAGTGGATCGCGCAGGTCTGGCCGTGCGTACCAACGCCGCTCCAGATCTTGGTCGCGTTCTCGGAGGTGGTGTCGTCGTACGCGTAGTTCGAGATGGCGTAGGAGCCGCTCGAAGTCGGCGCTGTCACCTGGCTGACGGGGGCGCCCGTCGGGGCGACGAGGGTTGCGGATTGGGCGTTCTGTGCATTCGCGCAGGGCACGGAGGCCACAGCGGTGAACGCGAGCAATGCATAGCGATTCATGGTCAAGAGAGGTCCTTGTTGAATGACTCGAGGTCGGGGGTGGTGGATCTCGGAGAGAGCGCTGCGGCAAACCCGCAAACGCTCCCCCAACCTTACCTCAACTTGGCGGATCCGCGAGAGGGGCGGAGGTTTCGGCAGCCAAGAAAATCCGGAACCGGCGGCGAAATGGCGCAAGTCCGGACGCCGGCCAAAGCTAACGCAGGGTAAAGCGCTCGCCCCGATCCCACCTGGGCTCCCGGCGCGAAAAACGCGGAACCCGGGATGCGTTTTCCACGTCATACCTGGATTTTCGAAGTCACTTCCGCGGTCCGGCGCTCCGGCGCGGACGTGGTGCGCGCATCTTTGGAAGGCTGCACGTTCGCTTGACCGGCCGCGCGCGCTGGGCGCATCCAGGCGGCGCATCCAGGCCGATCAGGGTGCGATCGTGAACTCCAACCCGTCTGAAAGCGTGGCGTTGTTGGGAGGTAAGAAACCGTTGTCGCGCCCCCAGGTCTGCGAATCGACCAGCGTGCCCGGGGTGAGCAGATAGGCGGCGGGAATCCCTCCGAGCGCCCCGACGGCGAACGCGTTCATGTCGATCGAATAGACGCCCGAGCAATCGTTCGGGGGAGGATTGCCCCCCGAGCTCAAGGGCATCGAGCGCCGGATCGGCGCGTTCATGCAGCGCACTCCGCCGACGAAAGGAACCGCGGCACGACCGGTGTTCGAGTAGATCAAGAGGCCGGGCTTGTTGTTGATCACATTGCTCGCCGTGATCGTGAACCCGGATCCCGCGCTCGCGCTCGAGACGCCCGTCGATCCGATCGTCGGCACGCAGCCGAGCGAATTGGTCTTCGCGGTGCAATAGACCACCGGAGGAACCGAGGTCTGGGTGCCGCACAGGTCGAAGATCATGTGCGAGCCGGGAAATCCGATCGCGGCAAAGGTGTCCGGCTCCGGCAGCGCGCAGTTATTCGCGCTGATGTAAGTCGGTGACAACTCGGCTGTCGAGTTGCCGCCGAAGAAGAACTCGTTCTGCGCCGCCAGACCGTCGGGGAGCTCGAGCTCGAGAACGATGTCGTCGCCCCCGTTGCTGTTGCAGGCGATCGGCGTGGTGAGCACGAACTGCAGCACCTGGCTGGAGGTGTTCGGGATCGAGATCGCCTGGCTGCCGAGCAGGGTCAAGCCGGCGATCGGCGCAGGATTGCCCGGGGTGGTGTCGCGCCAGATCTTCAGCGTCGCCGGCTGGCTCGGGGCCGAGAAACCCGCCAGGGCCGTCTCCACGCCGATGCTGACGCTGGTGATGTTGAAATTCGCGTTCATCCCCCGTGCCTGGGGGCTGTAACGGCGCCAGTAGCCGGTCGGGCTCGTGTAGAACGTCGGCGGGCCGTAATGGCAGGCGATGCCGTTGCCCGGCGTGATCGTCGTGTTGTCCAGGCTCTCGCTCCAGCAGAAGCTCTGTGCGAACAGGCCGGGAGTCAGCACGAGCGCGAAGGCCGCGGCGCGAAGGATTCTGTGGATCATGGAGGGGGAGCGGAGAGCGAGGTAGAACGTCTGCAGGCGCGGGGCCCCTGCGGCACCCCAGTAATCCTTACCCCAAGTCTCCGAAACCGCACGCCAAGATTCCGGAACTGCGAGCGGGATGGGCTCGTGGCTCCCGCACAGGGGAGCCCAGTCAACCCCTTAGCGGTTTCCGTGGAGCGCCCAACGACGTGCAGGCCGCGCAACCCAGGCGGTCGACCTCCGGGGTCGAGGCTGACAGGAGCAGGGGCCGCGGCGAAATCCATCGCACACGGCCCTTGCTCCCTGGTTTTCCGCCTACGCCGGCGGCTCCTGGCGAACGCGAATTATTTCTGGACGCGGATGCAATCCTTCGCGCTGAACTCTTCGCCCGTGAGCAGCCTGCCGGTGAGCACGACGGGCAGGTACGACTTGTCGGCCTCCTGCGCGAGTTGCAGCATCGCGACCATCGACTGCTTGTTGAATTTCAAAGCCAGGTCCGGAAGCCCGTCGTGGGTCAGGGTGTGGCAGTTGCACCCGTCGTCGGGGAAGGGCACGGCGACGTCGCTGATCACGAAGTGGATCGGCGGCACCGGCAGGCCCTGACCATCGGCCCGCGCGAGCCGCAGCGTCGGCCGATCGACCAGCCCCACGTCGAAGCCCAGGGTCCCGACCAGCGCGGCAGGCACCACGCCGCCGCCGCCGATCTGCACCGGATTCGGGCAGGACCCGGGGTGCATGTCGAGCTCGGCCTGCATCGGGCCGCTGATGTGGATGAAGAAGCGCGCGAAGGTGTCGTTGACTCCGTCGCTGACCCGCAGGCGCACCGAGCAGTCGACGGTGCACGAGCTGGAGGTGTCGATGCTCAAGGTCGTGCTCTGGCTCGCGGACTCGGCGATGGACTGTCCCGGGCAACCGGAAGTCCACTGGAATGTCAGCGGATCACCTTCAGGGTCGTAGACGGCCGAGCCGTCGAGCGGAATCACGGTGACCGCTCCCTGGCAGGTGAAATTCGCGGTGTAGGTCTGGAAGACCACCGGCGGCTCATTGACCGGAGCCTGGGGCGTGACGGACGGGCGAGCGAGGACTCCCAGCAGCATGGCAGGCAGGAACATGGACGAGGTGTGCAGCATGGTCGAGAAGGTGTGCGGTGGCTGGTCGCGCGGCGGCGACGCGTTCGAGGTCAGAACGCCGAAGACTACCCCTGAATTCCGGCGCGGGACTTCCTGCGACGAGCGCGGGCCGCAGGCGCGGATCTGGAAGTCTTTTCCAGCTCGCGCAGGTCGTTCACTCGAATTTCAGGAGCACGCCAGTCGTCTCGCCGGCGACCACCTGCGCCTGCGCTTCCGTACGACGGCCCGCGGAATCGGTGGCGACCACGCGGCACGCGCCGGGAGCGAGCGGTCCGGCCTCTCCTTCGGTCTCGGGCAAGTACAGCAGGGCTCGTCCGTCGGTGTCGTAGACCTGCACGCGTGCGGCGATCGTCTCGCCGTGACTGTCCTGCACGTCGAAGCGCAGCCTGCCGCTCGCGCCGAGCACCAGCGTCACTTCTCTTGATTGCCCGGCAATCAGCTCGACGCGCGTGGCCGCCGCGCTGACCATCTCACCCGCGCGCGCGCGCAGCTGGTATCTGCCCGGCTCGAGCTCGTCCTCTTCCCTGAGTCCGTCGTGGATCGGTCGCCACCTAGGCTCGTCCGCCGGGCTGTCCGCGCGCCACAGATCGAGCACGCCCTCGTCATGCAGGACATGCACGACCAAGGTCGCGCCGGCGGAAAGCTCGATCTTCAGATCGACGAGCTGCTGGTCCTCCGCCAGCGTGAAGTCGCGCACCACCGTGCCGAGCGAGTCGATGTCGGACTTGCCCGCGTTGCCGGGCAGCACAAGCTCACCCGGGCTCGCGCGCACTTCGAGCGTGTAAGTCCCCGCAGGCAGGTTCTCGAAATCGAAGCTGGAGGAATAGTTCTCCGAGTTTTCGGGCTTCACGTCGAGCCTGCTCGCGCCGTCGCCGCAAAACCTGAGCGAAGCCCAGGCCGACTCGAGCTCAGCTCCCCCAGGACCGACGACGCTGCCCGCGATCCGGCCTCCTGGCAGCGTGAAATCCAGGTCGCGCCTGCCACCGGCCGGCACATCGACGGTGAGACCGATCGAGGTGCCGTCGCTGCCCGCGGGTTGTGCCTGGACGAGATACCTGCCCGCTCCGTTGAGCGCGAACTCGTAGCGGCCGCTTCCGTCGCTCTTCGCGTACTGCACCTCGCCGTCGCGATCATTCTCGACAGGCGCGCAGCGCAGGCGCACGGAGCCCGCCGGCTTGCCCGCGCGGCGAATCGTTCCCGACAGGGCGACGCTGGCGCGCATGGGCGCGCCGAACACCGCGTGGGTGGTCATCGTGTCGACGACGCTGACCGAAACATGCCGCTCTAGATCGTTGCGCAGATCCGAATTCCAGTCGTCTTCGTCGGGCATCGTGAGCGCGGAGATCTGATCCGAGCCGGGCTCGAGAGTCAGCGTGTAGTCGCCGGGATCGACGTGCTCGATCACGAAGTGCCCGGTCGCGTCGGTCACACCCGAGCAGCCCGCCTGGTGCTCCTTGTCGTGACCCCCGATGTCGCGTCCACCGAGAGCCTCGCCTGCCTTGAGCGCATGGACCTCG
>Ga0193706_1000845_pt1 | contig 15189 bp, 15 predicted proteins | sample U3c1metaG_FD_160130 | JGI IMG/M metagenome (GOLD analysis project Ga0193706, IMG submission 160130) | Soil microbial communities from a riparian zone of the East river system, Colorado, United States - U3c1 | ecosystem: Environmental > Terrestrial > Soil > Riparian zone | place: USA: East River... | reverse complement strand
AGAACATCGCCAATGCGAACACGACCCGCACGCCCGACGGCGGGCCGTACAAGCGCCAGCTGGTGCACTTCGCGCCGCTGCTCTCGCGGGCCGCGAACGGCACGAACGAGGTGGTCGGCGTGCGCGTCGCCAAGGTTGCCGACGACGAGGTCACGCCCTTGCCGCGCATCTTCGATCCTTCCCACGCGGACGCGGACGCCGAGGGCTACGTGACCCTGCCCAACGTGAACCCCGTCATGGAAATGGCCGACCTGATCGCCTCGACGCGCGCCTACGAGGCCAACGTCTCGGCCCAGGAGCAATTCGTCGCCATGGCCGAGCGCGCCCTGCGCCTGGTGCAGTCCTGAACCCCGTGCTTGACCAAGCCCAATGATCCAAGGAGTCGGAAACAGCGCGAGCATGGCCCAGGTGGCCATCGAAGCGGCGCTCAAGGCCCACGAGGCCGCGTCGAGGCGCATCGAAGCGCAGTTGGCGAATTCCGCGGGCAGCTCCGCGCCGACCGCCGCTGCTTCGAGCGACTTCACCAAGGCGCTCAGCGAAGGCCTGCGCAGCGCCAACGCGCAGGTGCGCCAGATCGACGCGCTGCCCACCGACATCGTCACCGGCAAGATCGCCGATTTCCACGAGATCGCCGCGCAGATCAAGACTTCCGAGCTGACTTTCAAATTCGCGCTCGAAGTGCGCAACAAGCTGATCGACGCCTACCGCGAAACGATGCGGATGAGCGTCTGATCCACCGCTAGCAACCCTTCATGGCCACGGACTTCAAACAACTCTCGCAAGCAGTCAAGGAATCTTCCCCGCGCACGCGCATGGTCGCGATCGGGGGCGTGCTGCTGGTCGTCGTCGCCATCGCGATCTCTTCCATGCTCGCTTCGCGGCCCCACTTCGTGCTGCTGCACGCCCAGGTCGACGACCAGGCGCGCGTCGCGGTCGAAAAGGCCCTGGCGGGAGCCTCGATCCGCTACCGCATCAGCCAACCCCCGGGCCCCTTCGTCATCGACGTCGACGAAGCCCAGTTCTACGAAGCGCAGAACGCCGTGGCCGTCGCCGGCGCGATGAAGGGCGCGAGCTCCGGCATCGAGACCGGTTCCAGCGGCGCCACCTCGATCTTCATGACCTCCGCCGAGCGCGCGCAGACCATGCAGAAGCGCGAATGGCAGGAGCTCGAGAACCAGCTCGGCTGCCTGGACTTCGTCGCCTCGGCCAAGGTCACGACCTCGGTCGCCGACAATTCTCCTCTGCGCGCTCGCAAGCCGGTGACGGTTTCCGTGACCCTGGCCCTGCGCGGACAGACCGAGCTTTCGGCCGAGCAGGCCGAGAACGTCGCGCGCATCGTGCGCTACCGCTTCGACGTGCCCGCCGAGAACGTCGTGGTCACCGATCAGAAGGGCCGCACCTTGTTCGCGGGCGAGCTCGAGGGCAGCACGAACCTGGCTCAGACCAAGGATCAAGGCGAGTACGCGCGCTCCTTCGAGCGCACCCTCGAGGAAAAGGCCAACGCCGCCTTGAGCCGCGCCTACGGTGCGAACAAGGGCTACGTGACCCTCGCGACCGAGTGGGACTTCGACCTGCGCACGATCGACGACGACGTGGTGCAGCCCAAGGGCGTGCTGATCGACGACCAGAAGACCGAGACGATCACTCCGCCGGGCGCGCCGTCGCCGGAAGTCGGCGGACCCGCGGGCACGGCATCGAACATCGCGCCCGTCGACCCTGGCGCGCCGGCCGCGCCTGCCCTCGCTGCCCAGGCGCCCGCGACGACCAGCGACCAGAAACGCAAGTACGAGACCGGGCGGACGAAGACGCGCACGGTGCACAGCTCGCCGAAGCTCGAGCGCATGTCGGTCTCGCTGGTGCTCGACGAGAGCCTGGCGGCGAAGAAGGACGAGATCACCCAGGTGGTCGAGGCCATCGTCGGCTTCGAGAAATCGCGCCAGGACGTGCTGCACGTCAGCACCACCGCGATCGCCGTCGAATCGACGGAGCCGGGCACCGACGCGCCCGCGGCCGTGGTCAGCGAAGGCATGTCGCCGACCTTGAAGCTCATCCTGCAACACGGAATCGAGCTGATGGCCGCCGCCGTGTTCCTGTTCATCGCCCTGCGCGCCCTGCGCGGAGCCAAGCGCGGCGTGCAGAACCCGTCGGGCTCTGGGCTTGCCGTGGCCGCGATCGGCGGGGGCAACACAGCTCGACGCGGGCTCACACCGGCTGGCGAGGCCGAGGACGTCGAGCCCGATCCTGAATTGATCGCGCGCATGCGCGTCGAAGAGCTGGTGCGCAGCGATCCTCGCCGCGTCGGAGAGATCCTCTCACGCTGGGCCACGGAGAGCACCAAGGCAGCGGGGTCCTCGCGATGAGCGACTCCGACCAGAAAGGCGGCGCGGCCCAGGCCGCTGCATTCCTCCTGACCCTCGACAAGGACGCGGCCGCGGCGGTGCTGCGCCACCTCGATCCGACGGTGATCGTCGAAGTCGTCGAAGCGATGGGCGACGTCGACGCGTCCTCCCTGGCGCCGGACAGCGTGCGCGAGCTCTACAAGCGCGTCGTGCTCGACCTGAAACGCCCCGGCGGCGTGCGGCGCCGCTCGGCCGCCGAGCTCAAGCAGATGATCGAGCAGACCCTCGGTCGCGAGCAGGCCGGCGCGGTCTTCGAGACCATCCAGAAGCGCCTGCAGCAGGAACGGCCCTTCCTGGCCCTCGAAAAAGAACCCTCCCACGCGATCTCGACCGTGCTCACCGAGCAATCCGACGCCGTGGTCGCGCTGGTCCTCGCGCACCTCGATCCGTCGCTGTCCGCCGACGTGCTCAGCGCCTTCCCGCCGGAGCGCTCGACCGAGCTGGTGCGCCGCATGGCGACCCTGATCCCGCCCGGCATCGACACCCTGCTCGCGATCGCCGACGACCTGCTGCCGCTGGTGAAGCAGGCCGCGAGCGCCACGATCCCCGTCGACCGCTCGGTGCGCCTGCGCAGCGTCGCCGAAATGCTCGGCCGCACCAAGGGCGACACGGAGAAGACCGTGCTCGAAAGCCTGGACGAGCAGAACAGCAACATGGTCAAGGAGATCCGCGAGTTCATGTTCACCTGGGACGACCTCGCGAGCCTCGAGCGCCGCTCGATGCAGAAGATCCTGGCCGCGGTCGACACGCGCACCCTGGCGGTCGGCCTCAAAGGCTCCTCGAAGCGCGTCGAGGAAAACATCGTCAACAACCTGTCCGAGCGCGTGCGCGCGATGATCGCCGACGAGCGCGAGCTGGCGGGCGCCCTGCCGATGGCCGAAGTCCAGAAATCGCGCGACGAGATCATGAACGCCGTGCGGACCTTGATGGAAGCCGGCGAAGTCAAACCCTCGCGCGCGGGAGAAGAGCTTGTCAGCTGAGCAGGTACGACTCCACGCACAGCCGGTGAGCGTGGCACTCGCGCAAGGCGATCAGGGCGACCTGTTCGCGAGCCTGCTCGAGCGCCGCGAGCGCGCCGCTTTCGAATCGGGCCAGCGCGCGGGACGCGCGGAGGTCCTGGCGCAAGCCGTGGTCCGCCTGGACTCGGCGGCGGCGCAATTCACCAAGGCCATGGAGAGCTCCACCGCCACCCTGGTTTCCGACAGCGTCGAGCTCGCCCTGGCCATCGCCGCCGAGCTGGTGCGCTCCGAAGTCGAAGCCCGCCGTCACGGCATCGAAGCCCTGGTGCGCGACACGCTGACCGCCTCGGGAGTTGGCCGCGGCGCCTGCACCGTGCACGTCTCGCCCGAGGATGCAGCGGCCCTCTCGCAGCTCAGTTTCCGCTCCACCACACGCATCGAAGCCGATCCCGACGTGCGCCGCGCCTGCGTTCAGGTCGAGACGCCCCAGGGTCTGTTGGTGCGCGACATCGACGCCGCCCTGGTCTCCGTCGCCGCGCGATTGCGCGAGGAGGCACGCTCGTGATCGATCAGCAGCGAGTCCGGCAGGCGATCCACGACGGCGCGAAGCCTTTCTGGCGCGGCCGCGTCGACCGCGTGTCCGGCGTCATGGTCGAGGCGCTCGGCGCTCCGGCGGCGATCGGCGAGATGTGCCGTATCGAGCAGGGCGCGAACTCTGGCGTGCTCGCCGAAGTCGTGGGCTTCCGCGGACCGATCACGCTCTTGATGCCCCATGGCGAGCTGGCGGGCATCGCCCCCAAGCAGGCCGTGGTCGCGCTCGGACGGCAATTCTCCGTTCCGGTGGGCGAGGACCTCTTCGGGAGGATCGTCGACGGTTTCGGCGAGCCCCTCGACGGCATGGCCCCGATCAAGAGCCGCGAGTTGCGCGGCGTGCGCTCCGCCGCGCCCGACCCGATGTCGCGCCCGACCATCGACGAGCCCCTGTCGACCGGCGTGCGAGCCATCGACGGCCTGTGCCTGCTCGGCCGCGGCCAGCGCCTGGGAATCTTCGCGGGCTCGGGCGTCGGAAAATCCTCGCTGCTGGCGCAGATCGCGCGCGGCACCGATGCGGACGCGATCGTGGTCGCCCTGGTCGGCGAGCGCGGCCGCGAGGTCAAGGGCTTCGTCGACGAAGTGCTCGACGTGAAGACGCGCAAGAAATCCGTCGTGGTCGTCGCAACCTCCGACCGTCCGCCGATCGAGCGCTTCATGGCGCCCTTCGTGGCCGTGACGATCGCCGAGGCCCTGCGCGACCGCGGCCGCAACGTGCTGCTCGTGATGGACTCGGTGACGCGCTTCGCCGCCGCCTCGCGCGAGATCGGTCTCGCCGCCGGCGAGCCGCCGACCGTGCGCGGATACCCGCCGAGCTTCTTCGCCACGGTTCCTAAGCTCGTCGAGCGCATGGGCCGCACGAAGAAGGGCTCGATCACGGGCATTCTCACCGTGCTGCTCGACCAGGACGATCCGAACGATCCGGTGTCGGACACGCTGCGCGGTCTGCTCGACGGCCACGTCTACTTGACGCGCGAGCTCGCGGGCCGCGGCCACTATCCGGCGATCGACGTGCTGCAGAGCCTGTCGCGTCTGATGCACGGACTCTCGTCGCCGCTGCAGCGCGACAGCGCGCGCAAGCTGCGCGAACTCCTGTCGATCCACCGCGAGGGCCGCGATCTGATCGACATCGGCGCGTACAAGGCCGGCGCGAACCCCAAGCTCGACGAAGCCGTGGCCTTGATGCCCGCGATCGACGCTTTCCTGCGCCAGGCGGTCGACGAGCTCACGCCGCTAGAGCACACGCAGTCGCTGCTCGCGATGATCGCGGCGCGCGCGGGAGTGAAAGCATGAGCGCCTTTCGTTTCCGCCTGAAGCGCGTGCTCGGCGTGCGCCGCATCGAGGAAGACCTTGCCCGCGCCGAATGGCTCGATGCCGAGCGCATCGCCATCGCGGCCGAGGACCAGGCACGCGCCCTGCAGGCCAGCGTGGAGCGCGCTCGCGCCGACCTCGCGGGGATGCAGTCCAGCTCGCGCCTCGACCCTGCCGATCTCCTGCTCAAGCAGGCCCTGGTCGACCGCCTGCGCGAGCAATGGGTCCAACGCACCATCCAAGCCAGCCGCGCGCGGCGCGAAGCGGAGCGACTTCGCGTCGTGATGGCGGAGCGCCGCGTCAGCGTGCGCGGACTCGAGACCCTCGAGACCCGGGCGCGCCACGCCTGGCACCAGGACAGCGAGCACAGCGCCAACGCTGAGCTCGACGAGCGCGCAAGTCTCTTGCGCAGCAACGCAAATCACTCGCATGAGGACCGTGCCTGAATGGGCACATGGAATCAGTCATGAGCAAGATCGCACTCATCGCCTTGAAGGCCGTCGGCGGCAGCGCACTGTTCGCCGTCTCGTTCGTGGGCTTCGCCAAGGTCAACGGCGTGCCGCTGAACACCCTGCCTGTCGTCGGCAAGTTGTTCCCCGCCGACGCGAAGTCCGCGGACCACTCTGGCGAGCACGCTCCCGAGCTGAGTCCGGCCGCCGGGCCTGAGGACGCGGCCCACGGGCCGGTGAAGATCGAAGGAAGCGACGAGACGGCCAAGCCGGAGCCTGCAGCTGCTCACGAGGCGCCGAATCCCGAGCCGAACAAACCCGAGGAACATTCCAAGGTCGCTCGGGCCGGGATCTTCGACCTGCTCGAAGCGGACGGGCTGTACACCCAGGACGAATTGCGCGCCCTGGCCGAGAGCCTGCGCGCGAAGAACCACGAGGCCGATCAGCGCGGCGCGGAGCTCGACCGGCGCGAGGACCTGCTCGCCGATCGATTGAACGCCCTCGACGATCGCCGTCGCACCCTGGACGAGTTCGCCAAGCGCCTCGACGCACGCGATCGCGAATTGAAAGCGCGCGAAGCAGAAATGAATCTCGGCGGCGACGGCGGAACCGGCAAGACCAAGGAAGCCGTCCCGGCCGATCTCGCAGCCTTCTTCGCCGAGGGCGAGACCGAGGTCCTGGTGAAGCGCCTCGCCGGCTTCACGCCCGAGGAAAGCGCGCAGATCCTGATCAAGCTCCCGCCGACGCGCGCCAAGGAGCTGCTCGACGGCCTCCCGAACGCCAGCTGGCGCGTCTTCGCCGAAGCCTACGCCCGCGCCGCGAAGCAGTAGCGCGGGAGTCAGGTGAATTCGTCCGGAGTCGTTCGGCCCCGGTTCCGCGCGCCTGGCGCGCGGAACCGGGGCCGAACGACTCCGGACGAATTCACCTGACTCCGTACTCGACTGCGGACGCTCACGCGACTCCGGACTGGGAACGCCCCCTTAAGCCCGAGCCAATTCCCGTCGATACCCCCGACGAGCACGTGCTTCCCCGCCCGCGCCTCCGGCCCCTCGTCGACTTCCCCACTCCATGGACCTTTCGACCATCCTCGGTTTCGCGCTCGGATTCGGACTGATCGTCTGGTCCATGATGCACGGAGGCGGTCTGTCGGGGTTGGCTCTCTTCGTCCACCCTCCGGCCTTCGCGGTCGTGTTCGGCGGCAGCCTCGCGGCGGTGATGATCCACTTCCGCGCGGAAGACGTGAAGATGCTCTTCAAGGTCATCCTGCGCGCCTTCCTCTATCCGATCCCGTCGCCGACCAAGGAGATCGATCGGATCATCGAGTACACGAACCTCGCGCGCAAAGAGGGCCTGCTCGCCCTGGAGTCCAAGCTGCGCGAGGTCGACGACAAGTTTTTTGCCAAGGGCATCCAGCTCGTCATCGACGGCTTCTCGGCGGACACCGTGCGCGAAATCCTCGAGGTCGACGCCGAGGTCGAAAAACAACGCCACGCCAGCGGCAAGAAAATGCTGGAGCAGTTCGGCACCTTCGCGCCGGCCTTCGGAATGGTCGAGACGCTGATCGGTCTGGTGCAGATGCTCTCCAACCTGTCCGACCCGTCGAAGATCGGCGCGGGCATGGCCGGCGCGCTGGTCGGAACTTTCTACGGCGCCCTCGCCGCGAACCTGATCTTCCTGCCGATGGCGGGCAAGCTCGACGTCCGCGCCAAGCAGGAGTATCTGCTGCGCGAGCTGATGATCGCCGGGATCATCGCCATCCAGTCCGGCGAGAAGCCGCAGCTGATCAAGGAGAAGCTCAAGGGCTTCATGCCGCCCGCGATGCGCGAGGCCGTGAAGAGCTGACACTCCCGTGGCCAAGAAACCCCCGGAACCGGAGGCTGGAAGCGAAGGCTGGCTGGTCAGTTACTGCGACATGATCTCCCTGCTGGTCACGTTCTTCCTGATGATGATGACCTTCTCGACCTCGTCGAAAGGCGACGTCAAGAGCGCCGGCGTCGGCATGTTGAAGGGACGCGGCGGCGTGTTTCCGAACCTGACCGGCTATCCGGCCGGCGACGCTCCGGCGGAGAAGATCCTCAACGAAATCGCCGACGCGATCGAAGGCCAGCGCGGAGTCGGCGGCCTGGAGAATGCGATCGCGCTCAGCCCGGAAATCGACGGGATCACGATCCAGTTCAGCGAGGAATGCTCCTTCGCGCCTGGCTCGGCCGAGCTCACGCCGGCCCTGCGCCAACGGCTCGAGAACGTGGGCAAGGCAGTCCAGACCTACACGCACCTGATCGTCGTCGAGGGCCACACCGATGATCGCTTTCGACCGACGCGCGATTACCCCGACGCGGAAGCGATGAGCGCTGCCCGCGCTGTCGCCGCCGCGCGCGTGCTGCTCGACGCGGGCCGCGTCCCCCCGGATCTCCTGCAGATCGCCGGACGCGGCAGCGAAAAGCCGCGCCGTCCGAACGACAGCGCCCTGGACCGGATCTGGAATCGCCGCGTCGAAGTGCGGCTGATCTCGCTCGCTTCCCGCGCCAGCAACGCGAACTTCGGCCGTTAGAGCACGACGCGATGTCCACCTCCACCGAACACGCACCGACTGCGCCGACCGCAACAGGCGCGCCGACTGCAGCGGGCGCGACCGCGAAACCCGCGGGCGAAGCCCATGGTCCGGCGGCTGCCGACAAGCACGCGCCGGCAGCGGCTCACGGCGGCGGCGCCGGCCATGGCGCGCACGGCGCCCACAAGAAGCACAAGGAGCACGATCACCCCCACCACGGCCCGCCGCCTTGGCTGATCTCCTTCGGCGACATGATGACCCTGTTCCTGTGCTTCTTCATCATCCTGGTGACCATGGCGCCGACCCAGGACGCGGGTCTGACCGCCGCGGGACTCGGGCCCTTCGTCGTCGCGCTGGAGAGCGGAGGCATGGACAGCGCCCTGCCCGGCGAGCGCCAGCTGCAGCGCGTCAACATGTACCGCGAGCGCTTCGGGCTCGAGCCCCTGTCCGACGACCAGTACAAGGATGGGCGGCTCGAGGTGCGCGACTCGCAGGAGATCTCGCAGCTCCTGAAGACCTCGCTGCGTCCCTTCGCCGAGATGCGCCAGCCCTTGATCGCGCGCTTCGAGACGGATTCCGCCGAGCTCTCCACGGCCGCGAAGACCTACCTCGACGCGCTGGCGGAGACACTGCGCCCCGGCTACGGGCAGCTGCTCCTGCTCGAGGGCCACGCGCTCGACGCGGGACCGCACTTCCAGAACTCGAATGCGTGGCTCGCCGTCGCGCGCTCGCAAAACGTCAAGCATTACCTCGTCGAAAAACACGGCTTCGTGCCGCAACGCCTCGAAGCCCGCGCCTGGGCGACCGAGGTCGCAGCGGCGCAAGGCGAGCACCGGAGCGTCGACGCGCGCCTGGTCGAGCCCCGCCGCGATTCCTAGCAACTAGAGAGCACTTCCCATGGCCGACAAGAAAGACACCAAAGAAACCAAGGGCGCCAAGGACGGCAAGGAAGCCGCCGCCGAAGCGCCGGCTGCGCCGTCGACGAAGAAATCCATGCTGGTCGGCGCGGGCAGCGCGATCGCCGTGCTGGCCCTCGCCTTCGTCGCCTCCCTGATGGCCGTGCCCAAGAAGGTCCACATCCCGCACCTCGAAGGTCCCTTCGTGGCCAAGCTCTCCAAGGAGCCGCTGCAAAAGAATCTCGCGCCCGCGGGCGGCAAGCGCTACGTCGCGATGCTGGTTCAGGCCGAGTACTACGCCTATTCCGAAGCCTATGTCCAAGGACGGCTCGGCGGCGGAGGCGCGGGCGGCGAGCACGCGGCTCCCGGCAAGGGCGAGGACCAGCTGTACCTCGCGATGCTCAAGGACGCGCTGCTCACCGCCATGGGCACGAAGACGCCCGAGCAGATCACCGACGCGGCGATGGTCGACGTGTTCCTCGAAGAGGTTCGCGAAGCGGTCGATCCCGTGCTCTTCCCCGTCTACGTCGGCGAGTCGATGACTCCCTACCAGCCCGATCCCAAGTCGGGCCTGAAAGTCGGCGAGGACAACATGCGCGCGACTCTGCGCGGACTCCTGCACGAGCACGCGCTCAAGATCGACGGCGCGGGGATGACCATCGCCCTCGACGCCGGATCCGCCATTCCGTTCACGGAGCACGATTCGAACCTCAAGGTGATCAGCCAGACGGGCGAGTACGTGTTCTTGGACTGCACCGGTTTCGAGCATGGCTTCACAGGCTCCGTGCCCGTGGGCGTCCCCGGCCGCGTGCGCCGCATTTTCAAGGATTCCCTGATCGTCCAGTAGGACGGAACGCGTGAAGAGCCCGCTGCTACCCGAAGAGCTCGAGGCGGTCCTCGCCGCGGTTGCGCACAAGAGCGCGCCGCAGCCAGGATCCGTCGCGCCGCGTGACTTCGCGCGACCCCAGCGCCTGTCCGGCGACGAGCGCACGGAATTGCGCGAGCGTCTGATGCGCGTCCTGCCTTCGCTCGAGCGCGAGCTGTCCAATGTATTGCGTTCGCGCGCGCGCGTCAGTCTCTCCGACGTCGACGAGATCGACGCCGGCGCCGCGATCGCGCAGCTGCGTCCGCCGATGGCCGTGGCACCCTTCCAGGTCGCTGGCCAGCCCTGCTGGCTGGTCTGGGAAAGCGTGGCCGCCGTGGCTGCCCTCGAGCTGGCCCTCGGCGCGCCGGAAGCGAAGAGCGGCGAGCCGCGCAAGCTGACCTCCGTCGAAGGCATGCTGTTCAAGCGTGTCGCCAGCAGCGTGCTGCGCGAGCTCGGCCCCGTGCTCGACTTCACGCCGGAAGGATTGCGCGTCGCGAGCCTGCTCGAGGAGCTGGGCAGCCCGCGCGACGGCGGCGCGCAGTTCGATCCGCGGCGTCTGCTCCTGCTGCTCGAGCTCGAAGTGCCGACCGGCACCAGCGCCCTGCGCCTGTACCTCCCGCCGCCGCGCGGCGACGCGAAATCAAACAACGGTGCTCGCACGCCGGCGATGAAGCTCCCCGAGCACCTGCACCTCGTCCCCGTGTCGATCTCCGCGCGCCTGGGCGCCGCGGACCTGCCACTCGCGGATCTGCTCGCCCTCGAGGTCGGCGACGTGATCCCCCTGGGCGTGAGCTCCAGCGCGCCGCTGGAAATCTGGGCCGAAGACCTGCCCTGGGCCCAGGCCATCCTCGGCGCGTCGGCGGGACGGCTCGCCCTGCGACTCCACTCCGGGCGGCGAACAGACGATCAAACCTGAGCAGAGGTCTTCCAGCATGAGCGATGCACAAGAATCGGGGGCGGGCCAAGGAGTTGCCGTGTCCAAGGCCGAGCTCGAGGAGCTCGACCAGACCAAGATCCAGGGCGATCCCCTCGGTCTCGCGCAGCTGCTCGACGTCGCCGTGCGAGTCACCGTCGAGGTCGGCCGCGCGCGGATGACCCTCGCGGAACTGGTGCAGCTCGCTCCGGGTTCCCTGATCACCCTCGATCGCGAGACCCACGAGCCCGTCGACATCCTGGTCAACGGCAAGCTCGTCGCACGCGGCGAGATCGTCACCATCGATCAAAGCTACGGCGTGCGCATCACCGCCGTTTCGAAATCGTCGTAGTCCGCGCACGCGACTCGCAACGCGGCCGCGTCTGCCGAGTCGGTGCTCAAGGTCCAGGAGCAGCCCTGGGACGTGCCCGGGCTGCTGGAGTGGAGGGTATTCTCCGCCTGCTAAAGCACAGCGATGCGGGGCAGTATCCTGCGCGCTCAGAATCCGAATGGCGCGGAGACGGCTTCGCTGCCCTTCTGGAAACGCTCTGGCGAGAAGAACTCCGCGTCGAAGGCGGTCAAGGGCTCATCGAAAATCAGCTGCGCGAGTCCTTCGCCCACCGAAGGCGCCAGCTTGAAACCGTGGCCGCTGAATCCGGCGGCGATGTACAGGCCCTCGATCCCTGGCACGGCGCCGAGGATCGGTTGCGAGTCCGGCGTCAGCGTGTACCACGCGGCCTGGGCTTCCTGATCGGCGCGCGTGCGGTAGACCGGCATGCGCTGCTCCAGCTGGCCGCGCGCCCAGTGCGTGAATTCCGGATCGACGCGTTCATCGAGCGTGTCTGGGTCGACGAGCTTCGCGTCGCCGTCGTAGTCGATCGCGCCGATGCGCGTGCGCTCCCGGGACGGCTCGCAGCGCGTGTAGTAGCCGAGCTCCATGTCGAGCAGCACCGGATGCGCGGCCGTCTGGCTCGCGTCCTTCATCGGAGCGTCGAGGAAGTGCTGCCTCGGTCGGACGACTTCCAAGGGCATGTCGCAGCCCAGGGCCTCGAGCAGGGGCCGCGTCCACGGACCAGCGGCGAGCACGATGGCCATGGCATCCACGCGACCTTGATCGGTCTCGACCGCGACGGCGCGTCCGGCTTCGACGACCACCCCGCGCACCGGAGCGCCGAGCTGCGTCTTCGCGCCGCGCTCGCGCGCCAGGTCAGCGAAGGCATCGACCGTGAGCAAGGGATCGCAGAATCCGCCTCCGGGCTCGTAGGCCGCGATCGCTTGATCGTCGACTTCGATCCCGGGCACGAGCTCGCGAATCTCGCGCGCCTCGACGATGCGCGTGTCGATGCCCAGGCGTTGTTGCATCGCGACGTTGACGCGCACGCGCAGGATCAGCTCGGGCGCGCGCGGTCCGGCGATCGTCAGCACGCCGCAGCGCTGGAAGCCGATCGCACGGCCGGTGCGCTGCTCGAGGTTGGAATATTCGGCCAGCGAGTCGCGCGCCATCGCCGCGACGACTGGGCTGGAATAATGTTGCCGTAGGACGGCGCCCGAGCGGCCCGAGGAACCGGCGGCGAGCTCGCGGCGCTCGAAGAGCACCACGGGGAGATCCGAGGGTGCTCCCCGTCGAGCGCAAGCCCAGGCAGTGCGCACGCCCATCACTCCCCCGCCGATGATCGCTACCCGAGCTTTCACGCGGCCATCATGCGGAGCAGCGGAGGAAAGAAAGAGCCCCACCCGGCCTCAGGTTCGGATGGGGCTCCCTGGGATTGAACCCAAGAGCAAGTCCGCGGTCCCAGGGCTCGCGAGGGGGATGGAGCCAGAGGAACCGCTCAGGATGGACGTTGCTCTGACGCCAACTCCGCGCAGCCGCCCCTGGCCGGGGCAGGAAAGTGGGCGTCGGGACCTGGTTCGGGAGAGCCGAGGACCTCGAGGCTCCGCGGGCTACGATTCCCGGCCATGATTCCCCCGCGCAAGACACGCACGATCTCGGTCCGAGGGCTCCTCATCGGCGGCGACGCGCCGATCGCCGTCCAGAGCATGGCGGCCACCCGCACCCAGGACATCCCCGCCACCCTGCGCCAGGTCAGGATCCTCGAGGCCGCGGGAGCGGACCTGATCCGGATCGCGGTCGACAGCCAGGCGGACGTCGATGCCCTGACCCTGATCCGCGCCCAGACCAGCGCACGGCTGTCAGTGGATCTGCAGGAGAACTACCGCCTGGCCGAGAAGGTCGCGCCCTTCGTCGACAAGCTGCGCTACAACCCCGGCCACCTGCACCACCACGAGAAGCAGAAGTCCACGCGCGAAAAAGTGGCCTACCTCGTCGACGTCGCCAAGCGCCACGGGCTCGCGCTGCGCATCGGAGTCAACGCCGGCTCGATCGCGCCTGAGTACAAGGATCGATTCCCGGACGACCATGTCGCCGCGATCGCCCAGTGCGCGATCGATCACTGCGAGCTGATCGACGAGTCCGGATTCAAGGACTACCTGATCTCGATCAAGGACTCCGATCCGCGCCTGGTGGTCGACGCCAATGTGCGTTTCGCCACCGCGCGGCCCGACGTGCCCGTGCACCTGGGCGTCACCGAAGCGGGCATGCCTCCCGAAGGCATCATCAAGACCCGCATCGCCTTCGAGCAGCTGCTCTCGCGCGGAATCGGTGACACCCTGCGCGTCTCGCTGACCCTGCCCTTCGACGACAAGGGCAAGGAGATCAGCGTCGGCCGCGAGCTGATCAGCGACATCGAGCACGGCCGCTTCCGCTCGGTGCCGCCGAACTTCTTCCACGGCCTCAACATCATCGCCTGCCCCTCCTGCTCGCGGGTCGAGAACGAGAAGTTCATCGAGCTGGCGGAGGAAGTGCGCCGCTTGACCGCCTACGCCAAGGACCACGACCTGACCATCGCGATCATGGGTTGCCGGGTGAACGGACCTGGTGAGACCGACGACGCGGATCTCGGCCTGTGGTGCGGCCCCAACTTCGTGAACCTCAAGCGCGGCGAGCTCGACCTCGGCGCCTATCGCTACGACCAGATCCTGCCGAGGCTGCGCCAGGAGCTGGACCAGTTGATCGCCGGGTGAAAAAGCCGAGGAGCCCCACCGTTCACGCGATGAGGCCCCTCGGGAAGTCTTAGAGCGTTCCCGCTTTCAGCGGGCTGCCCTCTTGGATCAGGCGGCTATCAGTTGCGGGCGATCGTCACGCAGTCGAGCGTGGTGTGCCACTTGCCGTCGTTCGTCTTGAAGTACAGAGCGAACTTGACCGTGCTGCCCGTGCCTTCGGTGTTCAGCGACAAATTCGAGATCACCGAGGGCAGGGAGGCCGTGACCACGATGTCGAGCTGGCTGTCCTTCAGGCCGTCGCAATCGCAGGGATTGCCGATCGACGGGCGACCGACGTCCTTGACGACCTTCGACATGCGCTGGACGACGGTGCCAGTGTTGTCCTGGCGAACGAGGACCATCGAGGACTGGTTGATGTTCGAGACGGAGTAGCCCGTCCGACCGAAGATCACCGCCGTGAACAGACCGCTGTCCGCGTTGACATCGATCGCGTTCGGGCAGGAGCCCTGGATCGCGTCCAGGTAGAACGTCTGCAAGGTGTTGCCCGGGCTGAGCAGGGTGATGATCTGCTGGCAGGACGACTGGAATCCGCACTGGTCGACGGCCACCCAGGTGCGGGTGGTCACCGACTCCGGATCACCAGGCTGCGTGCCGGGAACGATCACGTCGCTGAAGCTGATGATCACATTCGGATCACAGTCCGACGCCGTCGCAAACCCGGTCAGGGCCGGATTGGTCTGTCCGCCGGCGGGGCCGTTCGTCCAGATTTCAATCACGTCCGGCGGGCAGGAGATCACCGGAGCCTGGGTGTCCTGGATGGTGACCGTCGAGTTGCAGTGCACGGTCTGACCGCCCGAGGTGACGCGGCAGGCGAAGATGCAGGACGACACGCACAGACCGGTCATGTCCACCACGAAGGTGGGCGTCGGGCTGGTCGGGTCGAGGAAGAAGGCGTTGGGGCACTCCTCGAACCAGAAGAAGGTCACCGGCGTGCCGTCAGGGTCGAAGGAGGCGGTTCCGTCGAGTTGGACCTGAGTGATCGGGCCCGTGCACTCGAAGGTGTAGGGTCCACCGTTGTTGCAGACAGGCAGCGCATCCGTTTGTGCGAGCGCGGTTGACGACGTGACGAAAAGAGCGGCAGCGAGCAGGCCGCCGGAAACGAGGGGGTTGAGACGCATGGTCAGGGGTACTCCGA
>Ga0193706_1000844_pt1 | contig 15191 bp, 15 predicted proteins | sample U3c1metaG_FD_160130 | JGI IMG/M metagenome (GOLD analysis project Ga0193706, IMG submission 160130) | Soil microbial communities from a riparian zone of the East river system, Colorado, United States - U3c1 | ecosystem: Environmental > Terrestrial > Soil > Riparian zone | place: USA: East River... | reverse complement strand
CGTGGTCGCTCTTGCATCGGTATCGGCGGGTCGTTCCTGCGGCCGCGCGCGCTGGTCTTCCCTTCTGCCGTACCGGAGCGGACCGGGACCGCTCCATAGGCAGTTTTTTCAAGCCATCGCGGTGTCGACGCCGAAATATCAGGCCGTGTATGCAGGGTCGATGACGGGAAAGATCCGAGGTGGCGGGCGCCCCCCCACGGTGTACGCTTCAGGCTAGATTGTGGATCAGGCGAACCGGAAGCAGGGTCGGTTGAGCCGGCCGACGAGCGATGTTGGCGATGGAACCGACGGACCCGTCACCGCGTCGCCAATCGAGGTGCCCGTTCCGGCGGGCCTTCGTGCGAGCCGCATCGATCTGGCCGGAGATTCGTACGTGGTGCTCTCGTTTCCAGCGCCATCGTGGGACCTCCCCGCGTGTCTGACGCGCGCCGAGCGCGAGGTGGCGCACGAGCTTCTCGGGGGCGCGACCAACGAGCAGATCGCCGAGCGGCGTTCGAGCTCGGTGCGCACCGTCGCCCACCAAGTCGCATCGATCTTCGAGAAACTAGCGGTATCGTCGCGGGTCGAGCTGGCGTCGCTGCTAGCGCGCACGATGCCGCGTCGATCTTGACATCGCGGCCGTCAACGGAGACCTGAAGGCGTCCAGGCCATGCCCACCGCGCGCCACGACGAACTCTCGGTGATCGAGGCCGCGTACATACTCGCCGGCACCGAGTCGGAGTGGGTCGAAAGCTTGGCGCGGGCGGCAGCGCCGATGCTCGACGAAGGATGGGGTCTCTCGGCGACGACGTGGACGGCTCATCCGGACGGCATCGTGCTGCGAGCGATGTCGACCCTGGGCGGGCCTGCGGCGCTGGCCGACGCCGCCGTGGACGCCATGCGAGCCACGCGCCGAGAAATCCAGCTGGCCTTGGTACGTTCCGGGCCGTGCACGTCACTGGGCTCGCTGGGTGGTTCGCGGCTGATCGAGGACGATCGCGGATCGCAGGGTCTCCTCCGTCTCGGAATTCGTGATTCCTTGACCATCCTCGCTGGCGACAGCGGCGGCTTCATGACGGGGTTGTCCGCATACCGTGCGACCCCTTTTCGCCCCTCCCGCCGCACGGTTTCGTGCTGGAGCCGCATTGCGAGCCACCTCGCGGCGGGATTTCGCGTTCGCCGTGGTCTCGCCGCGGCGGGGGCCGAAGTGGCCGCAGCCGGTGATCCGCTGGTGGGGTGCGAAGCGATCCTCACGCCGAGCGGCAAGGTCGCGCACGCCGAAGAACCCGCCCAGCGCGCGCGGGCGGCGCTGGCCCGCGCGGTCATCGCGGTCGATCGGGCGCGATCGAGCCAGCGTCGCGACGACCCCGATGGCGCGCTCGAGGCTTGGCGCGGCCTCGTGGAGGGGCGCTGGTCGCTGCTCGAGCACTTCGACACCGATGGCCAGCGCTTCCTCGTCGCGCGCAAAAATGATCCCGACGCCGCCGGACCTCTGGCGCTGAGCCTGCGCGAACGGCAGGTGCTCGCTTGCCGCGCACGCGGACTCTCGCTCAAGCTCATTGCCTACGACTTGGGTCTCTCGGTGCCGAGCATTTCGCGCACGCTGAAGTCGGCAATGACGAAGCTCGGGATTTCGTCGCCCGAAGAGCTCGCCGCTTTCATCTTCGCGGGAGCCTGATACTGGCGTTAACGCACTTGCGATTCAACTGGTGCTTGACGGCCTGGGCGATGGGCCCGGCGACGCGCCCCCATCGGGAACGGTCGGTAGGTCGAGTTCGGGGCAGAGCAGCGCCGGGCGAGTGGAAGCGAGGTCCGTTGTCTGCTGCAAATCGGAGTTAGCCCGTCATGTCGCCTGCTTGACTAAGTGTACACGTAGATGTACACGAAAGGAATGTCGAAAAGCTACAGCGTGGCAAAAGCTCGGGCGAAGCTCGCCGATATCGTCGACCAGGCGGAGGCTGGTTCGGACGTCGAGCTGACGCGGCGTGGGAAGAAAGTGGCGGTGGTGATGTCTGCGACGCGGTACGCTCGCCTTTGCGGTCGGCAAGTAGGGTTCATGACGGCGTACGAGGCCTTTCGCGAGAAGCACAATCTCTCTGAGGCTGGCGTCGACCACGAGTGGGCGCGGGAACTACGGCAGAAAGACATGGCCCGACCGGTGAAACTGTGAATCAATTCCTGCTCGACACGAGCACGGTATCGGCTGCAATGTGGAAGGTCCCAGATGCTGGTGTTCTCGCGAAGCTTCGCGAGCACGGTGGCGAGTGCGCGATCAGCGCGCATGTTTGGCACGAGCTCCAGTACGGAGTCGGAAGACTCCCGCCGGGCAAACGACGACACGTACTGGAGGGGTTCCTGCGAGACGTCGTGCACGCAACGTTACCCATCCTGCCTTACGATGAACGCGCCGCCGAATGGTTGGCAAAAGAGCGCGTGAGGCTCGAGAAAACAGGCAGGCACCCCCCCGTCGTAGACGGGCAGATCGCTGCCGTCGCGGCGACACATGAGCTTCCGGTCGTTACAGCCAACGTTGCGGACTTTGCCGTCTTCAAGGGTATTTCGGTACACAAATGGACAACCAGAAAACGCTAGCCCGTCGGGCTAACCTGGCCGCACACCGCGCGCGAATCGAAGGCGCCGCGCTCACAGCTCCAACGGCGGCCAAACGTCTATCCTCAAATACCCTGGACGAGCAGGCAAGTCGGCGCGACACGGCACCGCGAGCATGGTACTCGCGCCCTTGAGCGCCAGCTCGATGGCCTCGCCGCGAGCGCAGCGAGCGCGTACGTGGTCGTAAACGGCGGGCCCTTCCTGGCGGAGATCGAACCTCGCCACGCTCTCGATCATGTGGTCCGGGCGAAGCACGCTGCAGGCGTTGCCAGAAGCGATCTGGACGAAACCCCGGCCAAGGCTGATCTCACCACCGGGGCCACAATCGGCCTCGACCACCGCGGCCAGCGCTCGGCGGGCGGAGAATCGACTGTACTCGTCGCTCGGCGCGGGCGCTCCTGCCCCGAGCTCCGCGCCGCCCGCGCGAAGAGCTGTGGCAATGATCTCTCCGGCCTGTTCCAGCGGCTCGTTGACGATTCGCCCGACAACGGTGGCCAACTCGGCACCACCGACAGATTCGAGTGTTCGCAAATAGAGGACGTCGTCGTACCTGCGGCCGCTGGCGCCGGAGAAGATCATCCCCCAGAACGAGAAGATGTCTCCGCGAGGGTCTCGGCGACGAGCCGCGGCCTCGCTGAGCGCCGCGATGAGAAACCCGCACGTATAGTCGCTGCGACCGGGGCGGGTGTTCTTGAGCGGCGCGCCGGCGAGCCCGAAAGCGCACAGCGACGCCGCATCCGAGAGGCGCTCGCGGTACGTCTTCTTGTCGATCAAGCCGAGCTCGATCAGCGCGCGATAAGCGAAGGCGTCGGCGCTGCCTTCGTGCAACCAGCCTCCGCCCGTGACCTCGTGAGAAAACTGCTCGCCGTTCCACATGTGAGCCGCTTCATGGGCGACGGAGAACAGCGTTCGCGACAGTACCTCGGCGTCACCCTTCCCGCGGCGGTCCAGGCCCAGCGTGACATCCTGCTGGAGAATACCGGGTGGGAGCGTGCCGCCACCGATGCTGATGGCGCCCCTCGATTCGGGACGCGGACCGTAACTCAGATAGACGTCCGGGCGGAAGCTGAGTGGGTGCCCGGTCCGGTCGGTGTAGAGCGCGAACAGACGGGGAAGCGTCTCCTGGATTCGCTCCAACAGCCAAGGGGGGAATCCGCGATCCACGACGCCGGTCATGTGAGGCGAGCTGATCGGCGCAGTCGCGCCGAAGTAGACGTACGTCCCTCTGTGCGCCGACCGCCACCGCGCCGGCGCCCGGTGCATCTCGCCCGCCACGATGACGTGCTCGGACGGCCTCGGCAACAGCGTAAAGCGCGTCTCCACGGGACCGAGCTCCACCATGTCTCTCGGCTGGCAGCCGCCACCGTCCCGGCAGCCGAGCGGCTCGACATCGAAGTAGCCCGTGTAGAGCAACACGCCTCCGTCAGTGAAGGGGACGAACAGCTGATAGGCCTTCTCTGGCTTTTGGGCGTACGTCTCGATCTCGATCTCGAAGGCGCTGATGGGCTTGCCGTCGGTGCGCCGAACAATCTCCGCGTCACCGTCGTCGGCTGAGCGGAGCTCGGCTAGGGAACGACTGCCGATGTGCCATCGACGCTTCCGATTTGGATAGGCTCGACTGAACCTCACCGCTTCGACCGGCGCCTTCAGGGCGTAGCTAACCACCCATCGGCCCGCCTGCGGCTGAGCGACGGTGACATCGACCTCGAACGACGACGGCGGCGGCCCCTTCGCGGGCGCGGGCCTGTTCGACGGCGGCGGAACGACGCGACCGGCACACGCCGAGATGAATGCGATCGACAGGAGAAGCACCTTGGCTGGCGGGCTCCATCCGAACAACCGAGCTTCGATGCAAGCACGCGAGAGCACCGCCAGGCAAGCCGCGCGAGCAGAATGCTCCAACAAGTCTCCGTCCGTCACGATCGGCGCCATCCTCTGCTACAACGCCACAGGAGCATGACGCATTCCGTATCGCGGTAGGGCCGGTGCACGCAGGGCTCGTCGTACGTGTCTTCGCAGGTCGTTGCCCGGGAAGGCGGCGGAAGACATGCGTGGTGGTGAATTGTACTGCCGCGTCGAGCGTGCACACCCCCGAGGGTGGCTTTGGTCAACCCCAGGGACCGCTTCAGAGTGTCAAGAGATACGCGACCAGATCGGCGATCTCGTCGGGCGCGCTCGCGCACCACGGGTGCGGCGCGGCGGGCATGCCGATGGGCTTGGCGGTGCCGAGCTCGGCGGGGCCGTACTCGTTGCGCAGCTTCTGGTAGTCCCAGTAATAGTGATCCTTGTCCCAGGGGACGGTGACGAAGTAACGGTGGCGCTCGATGAATCGATTGGCACGCGCGGCGTCGTCGTCGGGGAAGTTGGAAGTCGCGCGCGTGACGCGGAACACGTCACCGCGACGCCCGGTGGTGGGATAAGCCGCGGGAAAGTCGGGGCCGGCGGGACCCGGATCCTGCGGGGGATGCAAGGTGTAGTACTGCGCGTGAAGCGGCGTCCCCGTCGTGCAGCGGGCAGGGTCCACCAAGTCACGGAGGTTACGCACGTGACCGTCGGTGAGTAGACCGCGGTGCTGCACCCAGTAGAGGTCGCGCAGGAAGGTGGCACGGATCGACTGCATCTCCTTCTGGTAGATGGTCGGCGCGAAGAAGCGTCCCACTTGGTCGAGCCTCACCATCACTTCCGTGGTGTTCGCACCCGCACCGTCGCTGTGACAAGATCCGCATTGCGCGGCGAAGATTTGCTGGCCGCGCGCGAGATGACGCTGCAAGACGGGGTAGGGGGTGGGGCCGCTCGCCACGAACTCCCCTTCGCCTACGTTGCCGACCTGCGCGGCGAGCTCCCCTTCGTACTTGAGCCAGCGGTAGAGCCCCACGCGCCGGAGCTCGGTGTCGTGCTCGTCGAGCGTCGTCATGTAAGCCGTCAACGCCTGGAGCGGCTCGGGATACATCGACCCCATGGCGCCGTCGGGTTCTTCGGAATGGATGTACGACCCTTCGAAGCCGACGTACGACTCGGTGTGCCCGAGCGAGCGCCGAATGGCGGTGTAGTGGGTGACGTTGGGGATAGCCACCGGGGAAAATTGATAGTCGTTGTCGGTATGGCTCCCTTCGCCGACGAGGCGCACGATGTTGTGCTCTCCCGCCCCTTGTGGCATGGCGTAGATGAGCGCCGTCTTGTCGACGGCTTGTGTCCCCGGAGCCCAGCGCGGTCCGGGTTCGTTGGCCTTGATGCCGGTGAAGGTGCCGCCGATGACGGCCCACTTCATGGTCCAGTTGGGATTGGGTAGACCGGGGATGACGCGCGTGACGCTCTGTCCTGGCGTCGCTTCGTAGCTGACGCGATAGCCGTGGCACGAGGCGCAGTTGAAGCCGATCCACTCGCCGTTGCCGCGGTAAGGGTTGACCGATTGCGCATAGCGGTAACCAACGCGACCCGAGCTTCGCGTATTGCCGGAGAAGAGCTGCGCACCGACCCCGAGAAAGCCGGGGATGGGGCTAGGCTGCGGATAGGGCGCGAAGGCGACGTCGTCGATGGCTTCGTTCGGGACTTCCCCGCGCACGCCCGGGTAGGCGCCGAAGAGAAGGAGCGGGTCGGCGGTGCGCCCCGTCACCGGGTCGACGCTGCGACCCTCGAGCAAGCTCGTCCAATCGAGGTTGCGCGCGGAGTGCGCGACCCCGATGCCGTAGTCGTACGACCAGAAGACCTGGCGACCTCGCGCCACCAGATCGGCAAATGCGGGATTGACGACATCGACGTCGAGGGTGTCGGTCGCGGTGGGCCCCAAACCGGAGACCACGTCGCATTGAGGCGTGAACGAGGCATCGCGAATGCGCGCCGTCAGCGCGTCGACTGCAAAGTGCGCCTCGCCGGGTCGGAGCAGCGACTCGTTGGCTGGAAGTCGTTTCTGCACCTGCACCAGGAGTGGACCGCGGCTGGCGTGGACGGGGACGCGGAAGGCGATTTCAGCGTCGCTCCAGCGGACGACGTCGCGCGGCCAGCGGCCGTGATGGGAGGTGAGCTCGTAGTTGACCTGGCGCGCGACATCGAGCTTCTGATCGTACATGGTGAGGTCGGTTTCGAGCACGCGGCTATTGCCAATCAGAATCTTGGAAAAGTCGACGTCGACGCCGCGGCCGAAGCCTCGTCCGCGCAGGACGATCTCTTGGCCCGCCGTCAGCACCGGACGGCGCGTCGAGCCCCGCTGCCACACCAGGTTGCCCCCGATGAACATCTCCTCGATCTGCGGTTGATCGGGGCTCGTCGCGGAGCTCGCACGCTCGCGCTCGCGGGCGGAGTCGGCGCGGCAAATGCGATCCTGGCACGCGATGTCTTCCAAGCTGCACGGCGCTCCCGCGGGGGCGCAGGGAACCGCGCATTGCGTCTGGCTGCACGCGAGCAAGGACTCGGCGCGGACGAAGGGGTTGGCCGGATCGTTGGCGTTGCGCGCCGCGAGGACGGCCAAGGGCCCGTGTCCGCCGATGGCAAGGTCGATGGGGACCACGCACGGTCCCGCCGGTGCGAGGAGGCATCCCACCGGATCGCCGTTGCAATAACACGCATCACCGGTGCACCCGCTCGCGTGAGCACAACGAACGATGGCCGTGCAAACCGCATCCTTGATGATGTCGCCGCTCGCGTAGCACGTGAGAGCCGCGCCGGCGCAGGAACCACAGGCGCAGCTCGCGCAGATCTTCGATTCGCCGGACGCCGTTGCGGCCGGCGAGCAGCGGTCGGGCGCCGTGACCCCGCCAGGGCGGCCCTCGTAGTCGCCCGGGACGACACCGCCGGTCGGCACCGAGTCGATCGGTGTGCCCGCGTCGACGCCACCGGTGACGGGTCCGTTGTCCGGTTTTGCTCCGCCCGCCGGCCGGCGTGAGCTTGCGTCCTCGCCGCAGGAGAAAAGCACGCATACGCCGATCCAGCCCCAAAGATGCCACCCGCGCATGTGAACCTCCGCTCAGGGCGAGCATACGTGGCGGTGCCGACCGCTCCATGACCGCCACTGGCCAACGAATTGACCGTTTCCGACGTGGTTACGCCGGCGTTCGCGCGGATCGCGGCCCGCGAACGAGCGACGCCGTCAGCGCTGGGTCGATTGACGCCACTCGGTGGGCGTCATCCCCGTCCACCGTCGGAAGGCACGGTGAAATGCGCTCGGCTCGGAGAAACCCAGCCGGTAAGCGGTCTCTTGGATCGTCATGCTCGGCAGGCGCAACATGGCGCAAGCGATTTCCCCCATCGCCTGGCCGACCACTTTCTGGAAGGTGTACCCCTCGTGCGCCAGCTGCCGTCGCAGCGTACGGCCGCTCAGGCCGAGGTGCTTGGCCAGACCCTCCGTTTCGAGAGGGATGCTCGGAAAGCCGTTGACGATCGCGCGCCGCACTTTGCCCGCCACGCCGCCCCGGCTTTCGAGCTGCTCCAGCCACTGGTCGGCTTGCGCCTTGAGAACGCGCAGCACGTTCTCGTCGTGGTGAATGATGCGCGCGTCGAGCACCTTTCGCTCGATGATGAAACCGGTGCACGGACTTTCGAAGCGCAGGACAGCTTTTCCGAAGAGGCGCACGTACTCGTCGACGTAGGCGGGCGCGGCGTGCTCGAACCATGCCTCCCCGATGACGGCCGTGCTCCCCACCAGCGCCGTGGCAATGAGATGGAGCCGCACCAGGCCGAACTCGGCGCGCAAGCGGTTGCACTCGAGGTCGGGCGAGCGCAAAAACTCGTACACGATTTGCGCGCGCTCCCCCTCCTCGATGAGGTGGGGCGGGGAGACATCGGCGACGATCCTGTAGTAACGACGGTAGAGGTCGAAGACCTCGCGGATCGTCCGGCAATGGGCGGCCATGTGCCCGACCAGGCTGAACGAACCGACCGACGCAAATTCGGCCATGTGCAATCCCAGCGCAACGTCACCGCTCAAGTCGAGCGCGGCGCGGTGGAGGCGGTAGTAGCGATCAGCGTCGAGCCGCGCGTAGGGATCATCGAGGATCGACCGATCGATGCCGGCGCGGGTGAAGAGCGCGTCGACGTCGCGCGAGGTTCTTTCGAACTCCTGCACGACGGCGCGGACCAAGGAAATCCCAACGGTAGCCATCTTCGATGCCAGCGACCGCGGCGAGCGCGACTCGAAATGTCATACCTCAGAAAGCCGCGACTTCGCATGCCCAGCGTGGTGGGCGGTGCGTTTTTCTGGCCCACCCGCGATCAGTCGTCATGATCGGCTGGACGGGCTGGATCGATGACGTCCGAACCCGACGTGCTGATCGCCGGGGCGGGACCGGAAGGTAACGCTGCCTACTTACAACCCTGGCCTGCCGGGTAGCAGGCTTCACCGCACCGCGGTACTTGCCCGGGTGGACATGGCGAGGCGACGCCGGTGACCGTCGACTCGGCGAGAAGGATCCCCCTGCCTGCATCGGTGAAGAGACTAAAGACGAGCGAAGCACCCGCCGGGATGTTCGATTCCGACTGACAACCGCTGCGTCCCGATCCGAACAGTCTCTCCGTACCGTTTCGCGTCAACCACACCTGCGCATTGTCGAACGACGAGTTCCAGCAAACGTAGGCACTCCCCGCACCGAGCGGGCCCGGGTTCACCGGCACCGTGGAGGGCGCGGTGAGCGTACCTGTGAGCTCCGAGAGTCGCGGACGAGGACAAAAATCCCCCTCCTGCTGTACATTCCCGCTGGCGCAAGCCTCGATGGTGCCGGAGTGGCAACGTCGGTATTTCCGCAATTGATAAGCATCGGGAAAACATCCGGCGCGGTCGCGATACAAATCGGCGGTAGATACCTCGATCGTTCTACCGACGAAATGGATGTCAATGTCGACCTTGCAAGCCGTATCTGCCGTGGGCACGAGTGCATAGTCCGGCCGGCACGCCTGCACTTCAATTGATTGCTCGACGTCGCGCGATTCGTCGCCTGAAGCTTCTCCCATTCCCCCGGAGCACCCGGTCACAAGAAAACAAGCTGCGCTCAGAGCTACGGCAATATCATTCCGTAAACGCATGACATTCTCCTCTCCATGGTCGAAGCGAACGAAAAGATTCGCTTCACGCGAATTACGCACGAGAGGTGTGAATTGGTTCCTCGAAATCGGCGGCCGCGTGTTTTCCGTCGTGGGAGGCAAGGAAGATCGATGGGTGCATGAACGACGAAGCGGCCGTCCTACCGGCCCCCGACGAGCGTCGCGGCGCGCGCGGCTTAACATCGGAAGACGCGTGTTACGTCGGAAGTGTCGCAATGAGATCCGCGGCGGTTTATAAATGAATACCTGGTCCCATGATCAATGTCGCCACGTGTGTCTCGGTCGTCGTTGCTTCGGTGGCGATCGCCTGTGGCGGAGACGACGATAACCGTATCGAAGCGAGCCACTACGCGATCGATCCCATCCCCTGCCTTCAGGATGCGGACTGCTGCGTGGTCAACGACGGCTGCCACTCGACAGCGTACGTGGTCGCCTCGAAGTACTCGCCCAAGGTTTCGTCGCTCCTTGCGTCGGCCGACAATTCAAAATGCGACAGGTGCGTGACTCCGATGCTCCAGCTGAGCTGCGTCTCGGGCGTGTGCGGGGGCGAACGAATCCCTTTCGGGTGCTCGCTTCCAATGCCCTACCCCGGCAACCACTGCGGGAAGCTCGAGGTGCCCTCGTCGTGTCTTTCTTCAACAGCGGGCGACGATGCGGGGGCCAAGCTTCTGCATGGCGGGACGTCGAAGCCACTCGCCATCTTTAGGTGCGGCGGGTAAGCGGGCGCGTTGCGAAGCGAAACCTTCACTGTTATCAATGAAGGAAAGCCTGCTCGTGAGGATCGAGCCCATGCGCGCGTTGGCCTTCCACGTCCCCTGGTTCCTGCTCGTGGCCTGCACGAGCAGTGGAAGCAACGACAACGGAACGGGCGGCAGCGGCGCGGGCGGCGCCATCACCGATGCGGGCGGCGGCACGAGCGGTACAGGCGCTAGCGGGCCGAGCGGCAGCGGTGGCGTCGGTCCGAGTGGCAGCGGTGGCGTCGGTCCGAGTGGCAGCGGCGGGGTTGGCCCGGGCGGCAGTGGTGGCGTCGGCGGCAGCAGCGCGGGTAACGGCGGTAGCGGCGGGGTCGGCGGCAGCGCGGGGAGTAGCGGCACCGGCGGCGGCAACGCCGGATCGGGCGGCGCCACGGACGCCGCGTCGGATGGCAGCCGGGACGCTCGCTCCGCGGATGTCGCAGACGGCGCTTGGCCCATCCCCATCAGCACCGGGTATCCGAAAGACAACGGGATTGGTGGCGATCCGCGCGTCCTTCTCTACGCCAATTTCGAGAACGGTCTCACGGGATTCACGCGATATACTCAGGATTCCTCGCAGATCGCCGTGCTCACCGACGCGGTGGTCGCCAACGGCGGTGAGAAGTACTTGCGGGCGCAAGTGACGCGCACGCAGCTGGCCGCCAACCCCTACATTTCCGCCAACGCGCAATACGACTTCTCCCGGCGTGTCCCCCAGGTGTATTGGCGCTTCTATGCGCGCTTCGTCGGCACGACGGCCGTGCCCCACCATTGGGTGCGCGTCGGCGCAGGCGACCCCACGTTCCAATCGGATGGGCTGGCCAACACGCTTCCCGCCGGCGACAAGGGCTTCTGGTTCGATCTCGATGCGCGGCGCGATCAGTTCTTCAACTTCTACGTGTACTGGTACCAAATGCGATCCGGCCGCTGCAACGACGGTACGACCGTGCCCGGTTGCGCCGGCGATCAGGGGACGACGTACTTCTACGGCAACAACTTCACGCCCGCCGGCCAGAGCGCATTTCCGCGCGACGCATGGTTTTGTCTCGAGATCATGGCCAAGGCCAACGGCGTGGGGCAAAAAGACGGCGAGCTCGCCCTGTGGATGAACGACGCCCTCGTCGGCGAGTACCGAACGGGGATCCCGCGCGGCCGGTGGCTGCGCGACAACTTCTACTCCTGGGGACCCTACTTCCAAGACGTCCAGGCGTTCGACGGTTTTGATTTTCGGTCGTCGTCCGACGTGCTTTTGAAGAGGATCACCCTCGACGCCTATTACGAGAAGGGTTCGCTCGACGATCTCGCCATGACCACGCCCGTGCCGGAGGCGCAGATCATCCTTTACGACGACGTCGTCGTCGCCACCGATCGCATCGGTTGCAAGATTCCGTGAGGTGACCTGGGTGCGATCGGATCTTGCTCGCGCGAGGGACTCAAGACACCGCCGCGATGATGTACTCGCGCTTCACGCCGCGTGCGACGAGCTCGACCTCGTCGCCCACGCTCCGACCGAGTACGCCGGCGCCAAGCGGAGACTGCGGTGTGATGACGAATACAACGACGCCGTCGATTGAAAGCTCTTTCCCGCCGCCGCAGGGGGCGAGGAACAAGCACCGCACGTCTTTTTCGGCCTGCAGCATAACGAGCGCTCCCATCGCGACGGCATCGCTTGGTCCAAAGGAGCGAAGCAGCATGAATCGCAGCGATTGAATCTGTTCGTTCAGCTCCGCAACGCGCAACGCTTGCCCACGAGCCAGGTAGCTTTGCTCGAGCGCTCGCGTGTCTTTCTCATTCTCTGGCTTCGCCTCGGGATGCGTCGCTCCCTCCCGCGTGGCTTTGGCAGCATTCGTCGCCTGGACCGACAGCTCGGAAAGGTGCTGCAAGAGCGCCTCGATGACCTTTCGTTTGTCCGGTGGCGCCATGTCTCTCCCACCGCGAGCGTTCAAATCGCGCCTTCGACGGTGGTCGTGCTCGGGTATTCGAATTCTACGTCGATGCATTTCGGCTTTTCATCGACGACGCAGAACGAGCCAGCATCCGACGGGTTGGGCGCCGCGCACATCCGCGCGATGTACTTGCCGGGGGACGCGCATCTCTTGCTTCGACAAGTCTGCTTGGCGCCGCACGTTGCCTCCGGCCAATACGTGCCATCCCACGTCAAACGTTCGCCGTCCTCTTTCACGGGCTTCGGAGCGGGACAAATGAGGGGGCACCCGATGGGACGACAGTCCTCGCAGGTCGTGCTGCAGCCGAACGAGAGAGGCATCCGGGCATCCTGCTGCGTACGCACCGTGACCCATTCGTCCGTGCAATCCAGGCCCACGCAGTAGCGCGAGTTTCTGCCGTCAGCGGCGCCGAGGTGGAAGGTCACCGTGCCGGCTGTGCATGCGCTGGACGCGTCCTCGAGTCCGCCTCCACCTCCCGCGCCTCCCACCCCGCCCGTGTCTTGCGAGCCCGCGGGCGTCCGGCCGCCGCAACCCACCGCCAAAACGAAGAGAAGCGGCGCAAGCGCTACCAAGAAACGAATGATCATCGTCGAACCTCCGAGCTCACGATCGAACCACCCGCAGCTCTACCAGGCGCCCGACCGGCAGACGGCGATAACGAAGTGCTACGCCGGAATCCCCGAGATGAAAAGGGCGTCGGTGGCGCCGACCCCGACGGACCAGACCGTCTTCGGAAGGATCACGGGCTCGCGCTTCGGATGAACTGCTCGAAAACGACGAACGTGACGCTCGTCTCCCGACCCACCTCGGACAAAACTTTCTTGACCCGCGGCCAATCGAGCCCGCCCTGTCCCGTGCCGATGCGCGGCAGCCCCACGCGTTCGATTCCTTCCTTCTGCGCGAGCTCCGCCATCGTCCTGAGCGATTTGGCAAGCGCGGCAAGGTTCGCCTTTTTCGTCGATTGCTCCTGAATACCCAGGCTGTAAACCACCTCGCCGCCTTCGGTCCACGCGAAGACGTCGCCGAGGCGGAAACGACCGTCCTGGCAGCGCGCTCGATACTCATCGTACATGAGCGGCCATTTCTTCTTGAAGGCGACCGCGACGCCAGCATCCATGCCTCCCGCGCAGTCGCACCCCTGGGCGTAGGCACGAAGTCCGTCAGTGTGGAAAAGGTCCCCCTTTTCGAAGATCGCTGGCATGAGGGCGTGAGCCTATCATCGAAGTAAGGTCAGGCCGGTGGTAAGGTGCGGCGATGTCGCAACACGGGACCACGGCTTTCCGCCATCGGATGCTCGACGAGCTCACGATCGGGGACGAGCCCTCGTTTCGTCATGTCGGGGTCTACGCCGATCTCAAAGAGGTGCTGCGGCGTGCCCAATATCCTTTCCGCGTGCTGCCGAAGTCAGCCGCCGGGCGTGCCGATCGGGCGCTCCTTCTCAACCTCACATTTTGGGGCGCTGATGCTGGCGGTGACGTCCTCACCGACGACTACATCGAAGCCGACGTGGTGGCCCACGCGGCGTGGCATCATCTCGCTGCCCGCGCCATGGCAGGCGCGGCGGGAGCAAAACCATCTGTCGAGGCGCTGTTTCTTGGCGAAGCGGTGGCGAGCGCGTTCGACGTGTACTTGGTGGGGCGTCTCCTCGGACACGCGCCGCATTCGACGTTTCTCGAGACGCAGGTGCCGGCGATGGCCGAGGCAGCCTACGCGGCCGGTCTCGGCGAAGACGAGTTCGAGCATCTTCTGCAGGGCATCGCGGCCGATGCCGATGGCGCGTTCACCGATCTGCGCGAGCTGCTCTTCGACGCCACGGTTGCGCTCTTCGCGTGCCGTGGGCCCGAGGAAGCCTACGCCGCGCTCGCCGCGTTCGACACGCATCGCTTCGCGTCGCTGCTGCACCGCTACGAGCTCTCCAACTGGGTGCTCTATGCGCGCGCGCATGGGGACGATGGAGTCGACGCCGCACGTGCGCGGGCCGTGGACCATGCCCTTCGTGAGGAGAAGGTTGCTCTCGATTGGCTGGCCGCAAAGTGGATCGCGCCTGCCCTCGGCTAACCTTCCTCAGAAGCCCATCCCCACCGTCCCGAAGGCGCTGAAGGCATTGCCGTCTTCGACGTCGACGAGGAGCACGTAGCGCACGTCGGCACCCACGAAGAGGCCTCCGAGACCGATGAGCCCGGTGACACCGGGCCAGAAGGCGAGCTTGCCATCGCTGTGCGAGCCGCCGCCCGCGCAGGTACCGAGGACGCAGACATCGGGCGCTGAGACGCGGAGATTGGCATAGCCAACGCCGAGATAGGGACGGATGGTGAGCGGACCTGCCCCCAGGTCGTATCCCCCCTCGGCCCCGAGGTACCAGATGTTGGCGGTGACGTCGCCACCGGCGATGGTCTCGGTTTTTCCGAGGTGGTAGAGGATGGTTCCTCCGACGTAGAGGCTCATGGGCAGCGTGACGCCGCCGCGTGCCCCGATGCCGAGATTGTACCCGTCCTTGAAGCCGTTACCCACGAGCACCCCCGCGCTGGCTCCCATCGCCGAAGCCGTCTCTGCATAGAAGGTGAATGCGGATGCGGCCAACAAGATGCTGATCGTGAGCTTTCGCATGACGGCATCTTGCGGGAGGGGCCGGTCGGCGAGCAACTTTCTGGGTGTGGTGAAGCGTATCCCTCGCGCCCGAATCGGATCTGGGCGACGCGGGCAGTGCCCTTGACAAGCTCAGGGGCGCCGGCAAAGACTTACCGCGTCTATCGTCCGTGAAACGATGAAGTCTGCGGACGCTCGCCGCATTCGCGATGTCGTTCCGGGAGAACAAGGCATGCACCTGAACCATCGATCGTCGAGACTGTTCTCTGTTTCCCTTGCCATCGGTTTTTCGATCGCACTCGCCGCG
>Ga0193706_1000843_pt1 | contig 15201 bp, 10 predicted proteins | sample U3c1metaG_FD_160130 | JGI IMG/M metagenome (GOLD analysis project Ga0193706, IMG submission 160130) | Soil microbial communities from a riparian zone of the East river system, Colorado, United States - U3c1 | ecosystem: Environmental > Terrestrial > Soil > Riparian zone | place: USA: East River... | reverse complement strand
TTCCGCCGCCGGAAATCAATCGCCCATCAACTTCGAGCTGGCGCATTCCGCTCTGCTCGCGGCATAGTCACATCAACAATCTGTCCGGAAAATCCGGGAAACTCCACTCTTCGTGCGGCGCGCACACTGGTGGCTGATCCCGACGATCTTCCGCAAGTCTTCACCATCATCGAATCCCTCTCCGGCAAAACCATTTATCGCATCTGGAAGCGCATGACGAAGACGGAGGGTGGAAGGCGCATTCTCGCTGAGCGACCGGACATCGTTGCTCTGCTCGAGGATCGTCCGGCGCTCGCCCGGCTCCCCGAAGGGAGCCTCGGGCGGGCCTATCTCGCGTTCGTCGAACGAGAGAAGATCTCAGCCGAAGGCATCCGAGAGGCGCAAAAGAAGGGGATGACGAGCGGAATTCCTCTTTCGGATCCTTATGACTACGTGCACGCACGCATGCGGGACACGCACGATCTCTGGCACGCGGCAGTTGGGTATCACGGCGATTTGATCGGTGAAACGTCGCTCCTCGGTTTTACGTTCGCCCAGACGCACAATCCCGCCATTGCGCTCATCATCGGCATCGGGCTTTTCAAGACGATCGGAGCGCCGCAAGCGCGCGCCGTCATTCTCGACGGCCATCGACGAGGGCGCGCTGCGGCGTGGTTCCCGGCGCAGCCGTGGGAAACGCTACTGCCGCTCCCGCTTGCGGAAGTGAGGCGCCGTTTACATCTCGAGCCAGCGCCCGTCTACACGCAGATTCGAAGCTCCGAGTTCAAAGCGCATCGCGCCATGGCCTAGCGGTCCCAAACAGAAGCGCGAACCGCCACATCGACACGTCATACGGAGATCGTCCGGGCGCGCGCACCCCGCTCACAGCAGAACGATGGACTGAGCTCAGGCTGGAGTGCAAGCCGCGAGCACCTTGTGAATCGATCCTTCGACCTAAGCGCGCGTCCTACCCAGGCACGACCTTAGGAGGATTGACCGGTCTCATCATTCTGGCGAGCCTAGGCAGACTTCTGAACTTGTAGATTGCCGTTGCGGCACGGGAGCTTCATGAAAGCATCTGGGCGACGGAGAGGTACCAATGTCCTTTGGATGGTGGTGCCCTTGGTTGGGTGTTCCGAATCCATGGGCCTCGCGCCGGCCGTTTCGGACGGGGCCGGCGCGGCGGATGCTGGGGTAGCCGGTGACGCCGCGATGAATGCCGATGTCACCGTTCGTGTTGACGCCGGCGGCGGCGGAAACCTTGCGGACAGGCCCATCGACACTGCTTCGGGTGCGGCCGACTCGCAAGAGGCCGGCACGTGCGAGTCACGGTGCGCCAGCGGTGTGTGCGAAACGAACGGTGATTGCAGACGCTGCGTCGAGGACCAAGAGTGCAAGGCGGGACGGGTATGCGGGAGCGGCGTTTGCGCGCCGCCGTGCGGTGACGCGGGAGTGGCGTGCACAGGATCGTTCGTTTGCTGCAACGAGCATTGCATCGATACGACGTTCGATCCCAAACATTGCGGCGCTTGCAACGCGACGTGCCCTGCGACGCAGTTCTGCGCGAATAGCTCGTCCCCTCCCATTTGCAGTAGCAACGTCCTGGCGAATATCTGCAAATCGAAGAACGCGACCTTTTTACTCGACGGGCTGCAAGCCGATCAAGAGGCGTCCGGCGTCGTTCGGCAGGCTATCGCCGCCCGGTGTACCCCATCCCCTATGTCGATGTCCGTCAGCCAGAGTGTCTCCGCCGCCATCAACACCACGACGGGCCAGCCGGTTGGCGGTGGCGGCGAGCTTCTCGTCGCGGTAGGCGGCGACTCTGGACAGCGGCTCGTCGGCTACCTGGAAAAATCCGGCACGAGCCCGGTCTACAACGAATACGACGGTCTCAACACGCTGTGGTTCAAGCGCCGCGACGCGAACAATACGATTGTCGCGACAGTCACGAGGTCGACGTTGACATCGGCGCATGACTACTTCCTCGTCGAACTCGTTTTCGATCCGATCAGCGGCACGCGGTCCCTCGTGCTTTACGGCATGGACAGTCCGGGCACCCAAGCGGGCGCATACTACTTTGCCAACACGATCCTGCCCTCGATCGCGACGTACACCCATAGCTGGTATTTATACGAGTGGATGGGAGTCGGCGCTGATGGCGGCGCCGGTCCAGCGGACATGTTTACGCTGCTCGGTTCGGGAATGTGACCCGAGCTTATGCCTTCAGCGCGATGACCTCGCCCGGATTGGTGATCCCCTTCGTCACATCGCTCGTATCCATCGTGCCAAATTCCGTGATCGGTGCACCGTTGTTCGTAGCGCCGAGACCGTTGAGTAGGGTCACGTAGAGCTTATTGAGAGGCACGTTTCCAGTGCTCGAGCCCGTGTTGAAGCCGACCGAGGTGTTGCCGGCCGAGCAGCTTGCCTCGCTGTTCCCTGTTCCGAGCGCCTTGGTGTCGAGATTCACGGAAACGCCTTGCTTGAGATACCCGCCCGAGCTCCCGGCGATGACGATGGGCAGATTGTTGTTGTTATGAACATTCCCGTCGGCAAGCTCGGGAAGCCACATGACCGCGGAATTGTCGAGCATCGTGCGGTCACCCTCCTTGATGCTGTTGACGAGGTTGACGAGCTTCGCGTAGCGACCGGCGTACCAGCCATCAATCTGCGCGATATTGTCGATGACATTGGCAGCGCAGGTGCCACCGACCGCTACGCTCCCGTTTCGGTGCGAGATGCCGTGATGGTCGGCGGTGTGGTTCATGCCGTCCCACGTGAATGTCGCGAACCCGGGCCACTGCAAGATGATCACACGGTTGGCGTCGCAGATCATCGTGAGGGCGATCAAATTGATCATCATGTCGCCGCCCTTGGTAAAGGCGGTTGCCATGTCCCTGCCGCCCGCCGCAGCGACGGTCGCGTCGGTGATGCCGAGCCCTGCCGCGTTCGACGCGTTGCACGCCGCCGTGATCTTGATCTCGGTCTGCCGAAGCAGCGCCTGCCAGTCGTTGAGCTTCGCCTTGTCGGCGCTGCTCATGTTCATGCCCTTCAGCGTGTCGAGATCACCCTTGACGAGGTCCATGACGCTGTTGCCTTGCAGCACTTTGTAGTCCGCGGGCGTCGTCGTGCCGGTACCGAAGAGTCCCGTCAACGACGTGTAGACGTTCTTGGGATTGGCCTCGGGTGAATACGGCGTATTTGGCGCCTGGTAGGAGAGAATGCCTTTTACGTTTGCGAAGGACGAGCCGACCGACAAGACAAGGGGGCCCTTGGCGTTCGGATTGACGAGCTTGGAAGCCACCCAATCGAGCGAGGTCGATGTGGACCAGTGACTCCCCGCAGCATCGATGGGCGCGCACGTCAGCTTGGACCCCATGCCCTGATCGTGGGGATCGAAGTACCCGTTGATGGTCCCTTTCGGGTACATCGCGAGACCGCGGGGAAAGAGCAGCTTCGAGGCGACAGGGCCGAGCGGCTCGAGCGTCGTTCCCGTGAGAGCGGCGGCATCGATCGGGCCGTTTTCGACCTTCGGAAACCAGCGGTTGGTGAGACATCCGTTGTTGGTGAAGAAGATCACCAGTCGGCGGGGAATCGCCGCGGCTTGTGCCCGGACGGGCCGCGGCATCAAGGAGCTCAGGAATGGCGCCGCAAGCGATGCGCCGGCAATGCCCTTGAGAAAGAGTCTTCGATTCATGGCTGCACCTTCGCGCGAACGCGGAACGCCTGAGTTTGGGTGAGATCCGTGATCAGATTGACGAGGGTGTAACCGTTCTGGCCCATCTTGCCGGCCAGCGTCTGAACGGTGCAGGTGTCCTGGCTCGTGAGATCGCGTTCGTACGCATAGGACATCAGCCTCTGCGCGTAACAGCCCTGTCCCTCCGCGGAGGCGGCGATCTGCGCCATCAGATCGACCGGACCCGTGACGCGCACCGTTTTCGGTCCGATCGCGACGTCGGCGACGCTGTCGATGCGCGCGCCGGTCGTCCTTTCGGTCGTCTGGAAGTTGCCGATGCTGTCATATGCCTCCAGCGCGAAACCGGGCGGGTTGACGATCGTGCTGTGGCACGAAGCGCAAGCCGCGCCCGATGTTTGCGCGGCGACTTGCTCGCGATTGGTCATGCCCGTCGCCGGCAGCGGTGAGTTGAACGCGTCTGGCGGTGGGGGCGCGATCTCCCGGCAGAGCACCTGTTTCTCGATGAACGCTCCACGTAAGATGGGCGACGATCGTTCGTACGACGAATACGACGCGAGAAAGCCGGCGTGGGTGAAGACCCCCGAGCGCTGCGCTGGGTCGAGGTTCGTAAGCTGCAGATCCGGTCCGAAGTTTGCCGCGTTGAGACCGTAGATCGGTGCAAGATCCTTGTTCACGAACGCGACCGGCTTGGTGAGAAGATCCTGGAACGTCCCTGCCTGGTCGAACGTGATGTAATCGAAGAACCGTTTGGCCTCTTCGGCCAGGAGAGGGGCCATGCCTGCTTTGAACGCTGGAAAGGCAACCGGATCGTGCGACGCTTCCGACCAGCGTGTGGCCTCGCCCATCAATACATACCGCTCATGGAACGCGGCCACGCGCGCGCGGGCTTTGGGATCCTTTACCATCCGTTGCGCCTGCGCGAGAATATCCGCGGGCGCCCCTAGCTTGTTCGCAGCGGCTGCCGTGAACAGGGCATCGTCCGGCATCGTTCCCCAGAGCATGTAGGAAAGGCGAGAGGCCATTTCGTAGCCGTTCAACGTGAAGTTGGATCCATCGGGCGCTGCCTCCGAAAGCTCCGCTCGCGTCAGGAAGGACGGTGACTGCAAAAACGCCTTGAGGATCACCTGAGCGACCTCGTCGAACGTTCCCGTCGCCGTGACCTGCACTCGGTTCGTGTAAAGGAGTTGGAACCGCGCGGCTTCGGCCGGGGTGAGCGGGCGCCGGAAGGCACGCTGCCCGAACTGCTGGATGAACTGCTGGGCGCACGCGACGCCGTCCCCGCTCGGTGCGCAGGGGATCACCGTGGCGCGTGCGGTAGGCGTCGCCATTACCTGCGTTGCAAGCGAATCCGCGGCCGCTTGGAAACCCTGCCACGCTCGCTGGTCCACGCTCCCGATCGTGTCCGGCGCGAGCATGGCCGAAGGTTTGACGTCAATGCCAAGCAGGTCGCGCGTGGTGTTGTCGAACTCTGCGCGGGTGAGACGCGGCAGCTGCGACGTTGGCGGGACGGTCTGCGTGCATGCGGTGGGACCGCCGGGTGGAATGCCCGTCGTACCACCGGTCCCGGTGGTGCCGCCCGTCCCGGTACTACCACCCGTCCCGGTACTACCACCGGGGCCGGTCGTATTACCGGTCCCGTTGCCCGAACCCGTCCCGGTGCTGCCACCGGTCGGACTATCCGAACCCGTCCCGGTACCTGAACCCGTCCTGGTCGTTCTACCGGACGGGGCTCCCGGAGCCTCACCGATTGCGCCGCCGCTGCAGGCCGCCATGGCACTCCCCAGGAGTCCCGCGACGGCGACACAGATGACACCCCGATGGGACGCTTTGCCCAAGAGCAGTGCCGAGACACTCGATTTTCGCATGATAACCCCGCTCATTCATTCGGACCGCGGCGCGCCACCGCCCACCGAATCGGATGAATGTTCGACAAGTGGGTATTGCTTCGCGTCTATACGCGCAGTGTGAAATGTCGCACGAGGCTCGAACGATCAAAAAATCAGCGGCGCCCGCCGGGACCCTGCGCCCATCGCGTCGCATCGAACGACGCAATTAGCTAAAAACAAGCCTTTTGTCGGCATTTCTGCGGTTGTGCAGAACGGCGCTATTCGCAAAACGGCGGACCGACCCGAATCGCATGAAGTTTCCGGTCGCAATCCCCATTTCGGCAAAATGATCGAGCCCCATGAAGTTTTCGGTCGCAATCCCCATTTCGGTCAACTCGGACGAGCGTATCGAAGTCCGTCTGCTGCGACGGCGCGAACACGGCGGCTTACTTCGTCGGCCGACGGTGGGGCGTCGCCGTTCGTCAGGGGCTCACCCGAAGCATGACGGTAGCGCGGCTGACGTTGTCGACTGTGTCTTTCACCGTCAGCTCGACGGTGTGGACGCCTGCAGGAAGTCGAATCGTCACGCGTTTTCCAGTCCATAATTGACAGCTCGTGCCGCTGGGCACTCGCCAGTTGTACGCCGCAATCGACCCCGCGAGATTTCGCGAGGCTGATGCGTCGAGCGTGACGGCGGCGCCTTCGCCTGGCGTCGCTTCGGGGACGCATTGATCCTCGCCGGCTTCAGCCACCAAGTCTCCGAGAAAATCGGACGTGGGGAACTTCACGTGAATGGGATTTTCCCAAACGTACATCAAGACGCTGCCCCGCACGAAGTCGGGCAGCGCGAGGTTCGGCTGCACGCTATACGCATGACGCCCGTCCGAATGGGCGTATTCGTAGAGCGGAACTGTCTTCGCTGGCTTCGGCGCGGCGTCGGGAGGAACTGCATAGAAGAGCGGTGGCGTATTCGGTGAACCGCCGACGCGTAACTGCCGCGCTTCGCAAGCAGGCCCGGACCAAGCAACAGGGACGAGCCCGCGCGCTGGGCGGTCGGGCGCGAAAAAGGCTACGTCGAGCGGCGGCATTCCCACGCTGAGCGCTTGCTTCGTCGCGAAATTGCCCGGCAAAGCCCCGCCGCGATCGTAGATGGCAACCGGTAAAACGAGACGCTCGTCCGCGAGGTCGAGGCGGTACATGATCTGGTTGTACTCGTAACGAGGTGTGACGGGTCCTGGTCCGGAAAACGTTTTGGTGTAGGTACCTTCGACGAAGACAATGCGTCCGCTCTCACGATCAAAGAAAGGGTGCTGGCGCGGATTGTAAAAGGTGTACGCGACGTGAGAGATGATCTTGCGGGCGTACACCCAGGGACCGAGTGGCGTGTCTCCCTCGGCGTACCAGAGTTCGCCCAGAAACGATGCCCCTCCCGTCTCGAGCACCATCTGCGCAAAACGCTTGCGGTACATGTTCCAGGCGCGCGAGCTGTTCCCATGCTCCTCTATCCCGGCGCCCGTCGAGATGTCGCAAACGTGGCCGTCCAGTGCTTGATCGAGTCCCACCTGGGCGGCTCGCAGTTTGTCGCGCGTGACCAGCGCTGCGCCGGGCTTCCAGTCATAACGCAGCGTGCCGTCGGGTGCGCGGTCGAGGCTACTTGAACCATTCGGCCCGTAGGCGCTGAACACCTCGTAGGTCGATCTATCGAGCAGGGATTCGGCGGTCGCGGGAATGCGAAAAGGCGGCTGGTAATAGATGTATTCACGACCCGGGTGGCGCACTTTCGTGGGATGACCGTCGGGTCCGACAAAATCCGTCAGCGAATAGTCCGTGATCACCCTTTCAAACGTCTGGCTGACGTCATTGAAACGGACGAGGCCGCGCTGGAGCGGCGACAGATCGGGGGCAGCTTTGGCGTAGCTTGCGAAAAGCTGCTCTTGCCCACCCGCATCCGAAACGGCAATCATCGCCCCTAGCCACGTGGGTGCATTCGTGGGAGCGAACGCTTCGACCATGCCGCGGGAAAAGCCATTGCCATCCACGAAGTACTGCAGATTGACACCGCGATCGGGGGCTAATCCTCCCGCACTGGGGAGATCCGACTGCGCGCCCGATGCTCGGAAATTGCCGAGCGGATAGGCAGCGCGGCCCGTGTCTCCCCAGATCCAAAAAATCTTGCCTCGATAGAGCGCCGTCTGCACCGAGTCTTGGCCCATGACCAAACCGTTGATCGCCGGCCGCTCCAGCGGTGTTGTGAGACCGAGAAGCACGCTATCGCGATAAATGCCCTGGCCAGTGATTCGATAGAGCCTCTCGGCGATGTTCGCTCGACGTATCCCGAGCACCGCGCTCGTATCCGCGACAGCGTCGAGATCGATGACGGCGCCCGGCAGTTCGTATCCGTGACTTGATACGGTGAACCTGACCCTCTGGCCGAGATGATCGGGATCACAATACGCGATCATTCCTTGGCTGTCGGTGAGGTAAGTGTCGGCCCATGGCGTCGCGAGCGCGACGAGCGGCACGCCGCGCTGGGTGCTGTCGTCGACGACGCGAATGGCAAAACACTGGCGATACCCAGGAACGGGCGCTCGCAAGAGCCGTGTGTGGAGGTCGGACACCACAGGGCCGGGCGCGTCCGAGACTTTGCTCATCGTGATCTCCCCCGAAGCACCTTCAACGGGGCGCAGCGCCTTGCCGCGGTTACCGAATGCGTCGGCAGCAATCTCGTACCCCGGGTGCGTAGCTGAGAAATAAACGTCGCTGTCCATGAGCCCCGGTTCGTAGAACGCGACGGCTCCGTTGGTGTCGCTCGTAAGGGCGATGTGGTTCGTCGTCTCGAGGCGCGCCGCGGCGATCGGTAAGCGTGTTGCCTGATCGAGGACGCTGATTTTGAAAAACTGGTGCTGCTCGCTGGCGCGAGCCGGGTCGCGTGTCGGCATGCCTCCGCCTGGATCGGGCGGAGGAGGTTGCGGCGGGGGAGGATTGGTGCAGCCGTCCGGAGTGCCCGTACCCTGGTCACGCTGCCCTCCTTCGCCCAGCGAGATCCTGGTGTCCGCTCCCCCCTCCCGAGATTCTCCCGGCAAAGCGGTGGAGTCGCAGCCAAGGACAGAAAAGATTGCCCAGATGCGCAAGAACGGCAGACGACGGAGCTGGCTACCGCGATTCATTCGATGCAGCGAGGTTACACCTTCTCCCCGAGCCATTGCCTCATCGCGAGAATTCCGCGCTACGTTGGGCTACAAACATGGCGAGCACGTGCGCGGCCGAGGCCGACTGTCAGAGGGCGAAATGCCGATCGCGATCGGACAGATAGAAGCGATTTTCCGCTATCCGGTGAAATCCATGCGCGGCGAGGCTCTCGACGCCGCTTCGTTGGGCTGGCACGGCCTCGACGGCGATAGGCGCCTCGCGTTTCGTCGGGTTGACGAGAGCGGCACGCCGCTGCGGCGCGAACACGGGGAGGGCGAAGCGCTACCGACACATGTTCGTACGCCGGAGGGGGAAGAGATGCCCGTGTTCAGCGAAGCTCTGGCCGCGGAGGTCGGGCGCCGTTACGGGGCGCCGGTGCAGATGATGCACTTGAAGCACGGCATTTTCGACGAAGCGAGCATTTCCGTGATCGCCTCCCATACCGTTCGCGAGATCGGTCGGCTCGCGGGAAAGATCGCAGACATCCGAAGATTTCGTCCGAATATCGTCGTACGATCCGACGGCACGGTGCCCTTCGAGGAGGATCAATGGGTGGGCGGCGTGCTCACGTTCGGCGAAGGGGAGGGTGCACCCGCCGTCACCGTCACCATGCGCGATGTTCGCTGCGTGATGGTGAACATCGATCCCGACGGAGGGAGGCCCGCCCCCGAAATGATGAAGGCCTGCGTTCGTGCCAACCAAAACAACGCGGGGATCTACGGCACAGTAACGCGCATCGGCCGATTGGCCGTCGGTCAGACCATCGCCCTTCATCGGTAAGCCGCCGGCAAGGCGAGCTCGAAGCCCCAAGCAAGCGCGCGCTCGCCGTCCAAACCACGACCGGCGGAAGGCGATCGCAGGATGGGCTGGCGTTCGCCGGTCGGAACTATTATATCGTGAGGCGATATATCTATGACCGGCAAGGGTACGCAGATTTCCACGCGCGAATATCGCGCGTTAGCAGAGCTGCGCTATGTCATTCGCCGATTTTTGAATTTCAGCGAGGCAGCCGCCAGAGCTGCGCGCATCGAGCCGCAACAACACCAACTCTTGCTCGCTCTCAAGGGGATGCCGACCAAGTCGCGACCAACGGTGGGAGCGGTCGCGGAGCGTTTGCAGCTCCACCACAATAGCGCGGTCGAGCTGGCGCAACGCGCGATCGAAAGGGGTTTCGTCGAACGGCGCAGCAGCCAGGCAGATCGCCGAGAAGTGCTGCTGCACATCACAGCGCGAGGCGAGGGTCTGCTGCGACAGTTGAGTCTCGCCCACAGGACGGAAATGCGGTCCGCCGGTCCCATCCTGGCGCGCGCGCTGAAAGAGCTGGTCGATCGGCGCCCTACACGAGCGACGATTCCATCGAAGAAGAAAGCCACGAGGAAAAAGGTTTGACTTCAAGCAAACACAAGCTCGCTACGCCGCGTGCTCCCAAGGAACTTGGCGATTTCACCACTACCCGACGCGTCCTTCCCATCATGGCGCTCGCAGTCGCTATCGGACTCCTGTCCTCCTGGGTCGCGCTCGCGCTCTTGCGCATGATCGGGCTCTTCACGAACCTATTTTTTTACCAGAGGTGGAGTACCGCCCTCGTCTCGCCGGCTGGCAACCACCTGGGCGGTTATCAAATTCTCGTGCCGGTGGCGGGAGCGCTCATCATCGGCTTCATGGCGCGCTACGGATCGGAGCGCATCCGCGGTCACGGTATTCCGGAGGCGATCGAATCGATTCTGCTGAAGGGAAGTCGAATCGAGGCGCGAGTCGCGATTCTCAAGCCCATTTCGTCGGCCATTTCGATCGGATCCGGTGGTCCCTTCGGTGCCGAGGGACCCATCATCATGACGGGGGGCGCGTTTGGATCGCTCGTAGCTCAGCTCTTTCGGCTGACGAGCGCCGAACGTAAGACGCTTCTCGTGGCGGGCGCAGCTGCCGGCATGTCGGCGACCTTCGGATCACCGGTGGCGGCGGCGCTCCTCGCCGTGGAGTTGCTTTTGTTCGAGTGGAAGCCGAGGAGCTTCATCCCGGTCGCTCTGGCCAGTGCGACCGCCGCCATCGTACGGCCCTATCTGCTGGGCGCGGGTCCCCTTTTTGCGGTGCCGCCCCATTCGGCGTCGTTCGGTCCGACGGCGGTCTTCGCATGCATCGCATGTGGCCTGCTTGCTGGCGGTCTATCCGCTCTTTTGACGCTCAGTGTTTATACATTCGAGGATTTGTTCCAGAAGCTCCCTATCCACTGGATGTGGTGGCCGGCGATTGGCGGCGTCGTGGTCGGTGTGGGCGGGCTGATCTATCCACATGCACTCGGGGTGGGTTACGACACGATAGAGAGCCTTTTGCGCGGCGATCTCGTGGGCCCGGGGCTGCTCTTGCTCATCGTCGTAAAATGGACGATTTGGTCGGTGTCGCTCGGATCGGGCACATCCGGCGGTGTGCTGGCGCCGCTGCTCATCATGGGCGCCGCGCTTGGGGGAATCGAGGCGATCTGGTTCCCGAATCAGGGCGTTGGGTTCTGGCAAGTCGTCAGCATGGGCGCAATCCTGGGCGGTACGATGCGTTCGCCCTTCACGGGCATCATCTTCGTGCTCGAGCTGACGCACGACGTGAACCTCCTCTTGCCCTTGCTGACGGCCGTCACGTGCGCACACGCCGTGACCGTGCTCGTGCTGAAGAGGTCCATTCTGACCGAAAAGGTAAGCCGTCGAGGTTTCCATTTGACGCGCGAATACGCGACCGATCCGCTCGAGATTCTCTTTGTCCGCGAGATCATGGGGTCGGAGGTCGCCGCTATCCCGGCAGCTATGCTGCGAGAAGAGCTATCGGCAGCGCTCGCCGGCAGGCATCGCGGCCAGAGCCTCTTTGCGGTCGTCGGCGGCGGGGGGGAGCTCGTGGGGGTCGTGACGCGCTGGGTTCTGGAGCGATGGGCCGAAGGGCCAGCCGATGCAGCGGCGCCCTCATTGGCTTCGATTGCCCACAAGCCGGTCACCGCATATCCCGACGAACCGCTGCATACCATTATGAACCGCATGGCTGCCACCGGACTTACGAGTTTGCCGGTGGTGGATCGCGCGAACCCCCGTCGGCTGGTGGGGAACATCACCCTCCGCGACATGCTCAAGGCACGCGTTCGCCATCTCGAAGAGGAGCAGCGGCGAGAGGGAGCTATTCCCCTGAACCTCACGCCGCCCGCGTGGTTGCGACTGAGTCCGAAGATGCCATCCTCGCCCAAGCCCTCGGCCGAGCCTGTCGATGGTCGCGGCAGTGGAGATAGATGAATGGCTTGTCTCTGCTGAGAGGTCCCGACGAGGAGGGCCGGCGATCGAGCGGGTCAATATGACACAGTCGTGTCGAAACGAACCGCCCTCAGCTGCCATCGATCATGTGACGCGCTCGTAGAAAACAACGAGCCACATGCGGCTCTGCCTTTTGGCACGGTAGCTGCTGCGTAAGCAACGGGAGGCTGTGGTCTGATGCGAGCATCGATGAGCGGTAGCGCGATCGGTCTCCACGAGCGCAACCCTACCCGCCGACCGACGCACCTGACCCCGCGAATCATCGTTGCCGAAGACGACGAGGAGATGCGTCGTCTGATCGTGGCGACACTCGAAAAGGATGGATACTACGTGGAGCAAGTCACGGACGGCATGAGGCTTCTCGTCCATGTCGTCGCGCTCGCTGACGATCCCCAGCGCGCCTTCGATCTCATCATCTCCGACCTTCGAATGCCCGCCAGCACCGGCCTCCAAATTCTTCGCGGTTTGAGAAACTCAGGTTGGAAGGTGCCGTTCATCCTTTGCACCGCGTTCGGTGACGAGCCGACGCGCACCGACGTAGAAAACCTCGACGCGATCTACTTCGACAAGCCATTCGAGCTCGACGATCTTCGAAAGACGGTTCGCAGCATCCTCCTGTCGAACGAGAAAACCTAAGAGCGAAAGGGGAGAAAGGCGCTGGCGAACAAGGGTTTGGTCGCAAAGACAATGATTTCGGTTGCGCGGCGCCGCCGTGTGAGCGTGCTCTATGTGCTCGCGCCAGTGGTGGCGCTTCTCGTTTACTGGCGTTCCAAGCCGGTGGAAAGCGCTATGGTCAAGAAGCCCAAGCGCGATGTCCCTTATCTTGACGGCAAATGGATCCGCTATTCGGCAGATTACGCGCGGCGATCCCAAGTCGAGTTCCGCCGAGTTGGCGCGGGTGATCTCGCTCCCGACGTCGACGTGACCGGTACGGTGGCGTTCGATCCGGCGCGCATGGCCGCGATTGGTGCGCGTGTGGCCGGTCGCGTGAGGAGGATTTACAAACTGGAGGGGGACGCCGTTCAGGCGGGCGACGTCCTTGCCGAGATCGAGAGCGTAGAACTTGGAAAGGCCGAAGCGGCATTGACCGTGGCCAGAGCGCAAGCAACCGCGGCCACGGCCAACGAGCGACGTGAGGTCGCGCTCGCCGAGGCGCACATTTCATCGCGACGTGAGGCCGAGCTCGCCATCGATCGGGCCACCGCGGCTCGTGCCGAGCTCGTTGCGGCGCAGCAAAGAGTGCAGTCGCTGTGTGTTACTGCATGTGGAGGCGCCGGCATTCTTAAGCTTGCTAGCCCTATTTCCGGAAAGGTGGTCGAGCGCAATGTCTCGCGTGGGCAGTCGGTCGACGCGACGAAAACGGCATTCGTCGTCGCCGATCTGAGCCGATTATGGGTCAACCTTGCCGTTTTCGAGCGACAGCTTACGGCAATTCGCGAGGGGGATCTCGTCGACCTGTACCCTCAGAGCGACCCGAAGCAGATAGTGAAGGGCAGTGTCGGTTACGTGGGCGATGTCATCGACCTGCAAACGCGTACGGCCTCTGTGCGCGTGGTCGTGGATAACCCCGAGGTGCGATTGCGACCAGGGGAGTCAGCGTTGGCGAAGGTGCATCCTTCGGCGCGTGTTGCGGCATCCGTCGTCGTACCGCGCGGTGCTGTCACGAGCGTAGACGGCAAGCCGACCGTATTTGTCGCAAAGGACGCTCTCTCCGTCGAGCCTCGCGAGATCCGGTTGGGCGCTCGGGACGGCAGCCAGATTGAGGTCGTCGCCGGGCTCCGGGAGGGGGACAGCGTCGCGACGTCGGGCGTCTTTGCGCTCAAATCCGAGATCTTCCGCTGATTCGTATCGCTCGCCGAGGTCCGCACTTGGATTCGCATTCACAACGCTCCGCAGCGCTGTTGGCGCTGAGACGCTGGCCCCTTTCGTGCATCGACTACAGTCGTGTCAAAAGCGAGTTGCTTTGAAGCGCCCTGGGCTCTGGTGAGACTCGACTGTCGAAGGCTCATAACCTCCTCCGTTTGTGTGCAGTGGCAGATCGGCGCGGTGCAGCTCGAGCCCAGGGCGCTGCTTGTTCGTCGTCGATCTGCGTTCATGAAATAGGATCGGTTCAAAATGGGGCGGGCGTGTCGAAATGACGCAAGTCCATCGGGACAGATCTGGCTAAGGCATGAAGATCGCGATTGGCAATTGCACGGACGGTGCGCACTGAAGGACGGTCGCTTCCACTAAAAGGCCAAGGAGATATTATGACAAGGCATCGATTGGGGGCGCTATCGGCTACACTGGCGTCGGGACTGGTTCTCGCTATTTCTTGCAGTGATCGTGACGAGGGGACGAGCGGCGCGGCGGGAGCGGCCGGAACGGGCGGGGGCGCGGGGTCGACCATGACCGGGGGGTCGGCAGGGGTTGGCGGGGCCTCCGGATCGCCCGGAAGCAACGATGCCGGGATCGACGCCCGAATCTCCTGCGGGGATGCGAGCTGCAATCCGAACGGCACGAACCGCTACTGCAATCCGGCCGGACCTAATGGGCCTCGCTGTCAGGCTTGCCTCACCGATGAGCATTGCGCGAACAACATGCAGAACCCGCCTCGGTTGTTCTGCGATACGGCAGCCGGGTCCTGTCGTTCCTGCTTGACGGATGCCCACTGCACGCCGCCCAACAAATGCATTGTGGGCGCGTCGAACAACAGCTGCCAACTCCGATGTTCGTCGGACGCCGATTGCGCGAGTACGTCGAACAACAGGCACGCCTGCAACCTGACGATGATGATGTGCGTCGAGTGTCAGAACAATGCCCATTGCGCTGGCAACACCGGCGGAGCCATTTGCGTGGGCGATAATTGCGAACAATGCGGCGCCGATACGGACTGTACGATGCCCGGTCTACCCGCCTGTATCAACAATAACTGCGAGGGATGCCGCGATAATACGCAATGCGCGGAGCCCACCCCCATCTGCGTGACGCGTGGCGTGAACACCTGTCGAGAATGTGGCGTCGACGCCGATTGCGCAGCCAGAGGCGGCGGACCGGCATGCGTGACGAACACCTGCCGACAGTGTTCGGGCAGCGTGCCCTGTCCGGCAGGGAATACATGCGTCATGAACACTTGCGTACCCATCCCCGAAGCAGGGCCACCCGAAGCAGGGCCACCCGAAGCAGGGCCACCCGAAGCAGGGCCACCCGAAGCAGGACCACCCGAAGCAGAGCCACCCGACGCAGGTCG
>Ga0193706_1000842_pt1 | contig 15247 bp, 11 predicted proteins | sample U3c1metaG_FD_160130 | JGI IMG/M metagenome (GOLD analysis project Ga0193706, IMG submission 160130) | Soil microbial communities from a riparian zone of the East river system, Colorado, United States - U3c1 | ecosystem: Environmental > Terrestrial > Soil > Riparian zone | place: USA: East River... | reverse complement strand
CTTGCACGACCTGTGGCACTTGGGGGCGCTCTATCGCGTCGGTTCGATGGTGGGGTTGGCGATGGCGCTGCTCGCGGTGTCGTTCCTCACGCAGCGTTTCGTCTTACGCGGAGACCGATCGTGAAGCATTCGCGTCAACTTGCCTGCGTGATTTTGTGCGCCACTGCGCTCGGCGCCGCGGAACCCGCTACGTACCGCTTTCATCGTACGATCGACGTTCTACCGGGCTGGTGCGAGCTCGAAGTGCCCGACGATGTCTTCGAAGCTGCGCGCCCGGGCCTCGCCGACGTCAGAATCTCCGTCGCGCCGGGCGGTGAAATTCCTTACGCGAAGAGCGGCGTTCTTCCCCCTTCGACCCTGAAAATTCCTCTCGTCGATGTCGAACGCACGCCCAAGGTCGAGACGACCGCGCTCGCCGATCGCGGCGCCGCTCCCGGATGGGCGGACGCCATCGAGATCGATGTGCCGGACCCCGAGTTCATCAAGCCGACGACGATCGAGGCTTCGCTCGACCGTGTGACCTGGGCGCAAATCGCGCGCGGTTCCATCTTCGCCACCGCCTCCGGCACGCGAATGACGAGGCTCTCTTTCGCGCCCAACGATCGCCGTTACTGGCGGCTCCGATTCGACGACAGGAATGGCGCTCCGATTCGTGCCACGCATGTCGCCGTCGGCCAATCCGGAGAAAAGCACGATCGCCGTCCTCTGCCGCTGACGCTGAAAGAGGAAGCAGACGCCGATCTTTCCGTATCGACTTACGCCATCGCGCTGCCGCATGCGAACCTGCCCGTGGTCGAAGTTCGAGTTCGTGCCGAGGACGCCGCGTTCGTTCGCAGGGCGCGCGTTTTCGAGCGGGTGTGGTTTCGCGATGAAGTCTCGCGGCGTCTACTCGGCGAAGGCGAGATCGCGCGCACCGCCGACGGGCGAGAACGGACGAGCATCGCGCTCAGCGAGCCGACCAGCAAGAGCCTCGAGCTCGACATCGAGCGGAGCACGGGATTGTCGCTGCACGGCGTCACCGCCGAAGTCGTCGTCGAATCGCGCCTGCTTCGATTCTATGTGCCGAAGGGCGCCGTCCCCGAGCTCATCTATGGGTCCCCAGCGGTCCGTCCGCCTCTTTACGACATCACCGCCGCCCTCCAGCAAGGGCGCCCCTCCACTTTCAACCGCGCCAAGCTCGGCCCCGTCATCGACGAAGGAACGTCGGACCCGCCCGTCCCCGAGGTCGCGCGCGGAGGCCTCATCGAGCGTGCGGCGTGGAAGACCGAGCAGCCGATTGTGCTCCCCCCGCGCGGCCCGATTGCCTACCTCGATGTCGAAACGGGGAGCGACGCGCTACGCGACGTGAGGATTGTCGACCGAGCTACGCGGCAAGTCCCCTACATCGTCGAAGCGGAGCCACGCCACCAACGTGTCGCGCTCACGTTTCGCAGCGAGCGCGCGGGCGACGAAACCGTCCTTTATCTCGCGAGCGTCGAGCGCGCACAGACGATTGACGCGCTCGAGCTCGACGCGTCCTCACCGGAGTACTTCTCGCGCGAAGTGAGCGTCGTCGAGCAGATCGCCGACCATCGCGGCAAGACTGCGCCTCGTCCCCTCGGCGCCGCGCGCTGGGTGAGGGCGGCCGGCGAGCGCCCTGTCCCTCTCCGTGTCGCGATCTCCCGACCGAGTGGCGGCGAGCTCGCCGTCCACATCGTCGACGCCAACAATGCTCCCCTCGTCGTCTCGAACATCGCTGCGGCCGTTACCTTGCGCCGCTTGAATTTCGTATTCGCACGCGAAGACGAGCTTCGTCTCTTGTCAGGCAGCGACTCGGCGCTGCAACCGACCTACGATCTCGCCTTGATCGCCGAGCGCGTGCTGTCCTCCCCCGCCGAGCCTGCGACCCTCGGGCCCGCGCACCCGGTCACGGCCCCGCCGAAGAGCACCCCGCCTTGGTTCTGGGTGTTCGTGTTCGCGGCAGCGCTGATTTTGCTGCTGACACTGGCGAGAACGCTCAAACCCGCGCGCTGACAACACCGCGCCGGCGCGTCGAAGGTGCGGCCGTCCAGCGCCACCCCGCTCGTCGCCGGGCCATGGCCGCGGGTTAAACGGAAAGCCTTGCACTATGCGTCCTACCGCCTAGCCCCGGCGGCGGATGAGGATATCGTCGGGCGCAATGAGACACGCCCCGCAACAAAACGGACGAAAGCATGCGGTTGGAAGACTTGTTTCATGGGACTCGGCGGCGATTGGGGATCGGTTCTTGGTGGCGCGACTATTTCGAGCGCCGCTTCGCGGTGCGCGATCCGTGGTCGTGCGAGACGAGTGAATACGAGCTCAAGAAATACCAGCGCACCATCGACGTGATTCCGGCCATCGACGGCGCCGAGATCCTCGAGGTCGGGTGCGCCGAAGGCGTGTTCACGGCACGGCTCGCCGAGCGATGCAGCAGCGTTTTGGCCGTGGACATCTGCGCGCTCGCGTTGGCGCGCGCGCGGGATCGTTGCGCGGCGCTACCAGCTGCTCGTTTCGCTCGTTTCGATGTCGCGTGCGCGCCCGTGATCGGGAAATACGACGCCATCGTGTGCGCGGAGGTCCTCTACTATTTGCATCAGCGCGGCTTGTGCATCGCACGAGATCACCTCGTCTCGGCTCTCAAACCGGCAGGACACGTCGTGCTCGTCCATCCGCAGAAGGACGCCACCAGAGTCACCCCGGTTTCGCGCGTCATCCGTTGCTGCGCATGCGCGAGGAGCGAACTTGGACCGACCGCACTCGCCCCTATTCCATCGCGTTGCTCCAGAAAATCCGAGAACCCTAAGGCTCGAGGGCGCAGGGCATCGATCGCGTCACGATTTCTTCCGCGGTGACTTCGCGTCCGAGCTCCCCGGAAAGGTAAACGCCTTCCGTGATCAGCATCGTGGCGAGCGCGAGCTCCGCCGTCGGAAGAAGCTCGACCTTGCCCTGCAAGGCGGCCACGAAATGGGCAGCGGAGCTCGCAAAAACGCCGGCGTCTCCGCGCACCTGATCGAAGCGACGGCGCGCGCGCTCGAGATCGACGGTGCCATCGATATCGAGATGACCGGCGCTCTTGAAAAACCCGAACGGCTTTAGTCGAATCCCGCCCTTCGCACCGAGCAGGACCGACCCGCCGAACGCGTCGAGGTGCGCGGCCCAGGCCTCGACGATGTCGAGTGTGACGCCGGCCGCGAAACGCACCAGGCCGACGCCCAGCTCTTCCACGTCGTAGCCCGATGCGTGACGGCGCCGCTCGTCCATATCAGTGGCTTGGTAGATCGCGCCCGAGACACGAACGACCCGTGGGGTGTCGAGCAAGTAGAGAAGCTGGGCGATGTGGTGCGTGCCCATGTCGTAGAGCGCGCCGCCTGCGGATTGCCGCTTCTGCACGAAAGGGGCGGTGCCGTGACCGTCCACGTAGGGGCGCCCGCGGCGCCGAAATCCCGTCGAGCGCGCGTGGTAGATGGCGCCCACCTCGCCTTGTGCGATGAGCTCGCGCGCCGCCAGCGTTTCGTCCGAGTACATGCTCGAGAGCTCGACGTGCAAGAGGCGGCCGCGCTCACGTGCCGCCACCAACATGGCTTCGGCGTCGCGGTACGAGCCCGCCATCGGTTTCTCGCAATGCACATGCTTTCCCGCGGCGAGGGCAGCCAGCGTCACCGGCATGTGGAAGTTGTTGTGCAGGCAGATGTCGACGGCGTCGATGTCGTCGCGCGCCAAGAGATCGCGAAAGCTGGCGTACACGTGCGCGACCCCGTGGGCCTCGGCGATGCGACGCGATCCGACCTCGTTGACGTCGGCGCAGGCGACGATGCGCGCCCCTTCGATGCCCGCGTAGGTCTTCATGCGGCTCTGACCGACGCGCCCGGTCCCGATGATGCCGAGACGAACCTCCTCGCGATTACCCTCCAGGGTTTGCATGCTCGCCGTTCTGGAGAAAGGCATTGATGCCGTCGAGCAGCGCCGGCGCGATCGGCCGCGCGGGATCGCTCAAGATGGCCACTTGATCGGCGCGGTCGATCGACGCCATTTTCAGGACGTGGCACATGCCGTCGATGACGAGAACGTGCGCGTCGGGTCTGGCGCCGGCGAGCGCTCGCGCATCGGACACGGTGACCTGCAAGTCCGTCGTTCCTTGGGCGATGAGGATCGGAACCGCGAGCTTGGCGAGCTCGAGGGCCCCTTCGTATTGCAAAAGCGCGATCAAGTACGGCTGCACGCTCGGACGAAACGCGTACGAAAGCTCGGCGGGAACGTCGGCCACCATCTGACCGGCGTCGAGCTGATCGAGAATGCGGTTGGCCTGTTCGAGGAGGAGCCCATCGAGCTGCCTCGTGAGCTGCTCGCGAAACACCTGCACCATGCGCCGACCCGGCCCCGCCAGCGAAACGAAGGCCGACACAGGCACTTTCTGCATGGCGAGCATGCCGAGCAGCGACCCTTCGCTGTGACCGATGACAACGACCGCGGTGAACCGCGGATCGGCCTTCAACTGATAGAGCCAGGCGGCAACGTCGTCCGCCTCGTGCTCGGGGCGAAGGTCAGCTTCGACGACGCGCGCGCTCGCGCCAACGCCGCGCTTGTCGTACCGCACCGACGCCACACCACCGGCGGCGAGCTCCTCGGCCAGCTCGCGATAGACATCCGTTCGGATCCCAAAAGCGTTGTTGCCATTGCGATCGGTGGGACCGGATCCAGCCACGATGAGCGCGACGGGATGGGGTCCCGAGCCAGCCGGCATCTGCAGGGTTCCGCAGAGCAGACCGCCGGCAGCGTGCAGCGTTGCAACCGAACCGGACGCATCCGACGGACATGCGCCGGGATCGCTCGAGCGATTGTCGTTTCCGCACGCGGCGAGGCCAAAAGAGGCGACGACGACCAGAACGCGAAACGCTCCTAAGAATCTGCAGGTATTCGAGGCAATGATCGTCAATGCGCCGCCAAACTAGCATCGAGATGCGCGCTCCGCGAGGGCGACGAATGGGCGGGCAACGACGCCCCCTCACGGCACGCGCCGGGCCACGGCAACGGCGCCCCCCAGACGCAAGAGCTGACCGACGCGGCGGGCCGAGGCGACCAGCTGTTCGCGGGCGGTGCGCATCGCCTCTGCCAGCGCCATGGGGCGCGGACACGCCGGCACCATGATGTCGAAAAGGTGAAACGCCTCCCGATCGACCTCCACCTCTTCGGCAATTCCGCCCGCCAACACGATGACCGGAATACCCATCGCGCGCGCCGCGCGTGCCAGCGCCCACGGCGCCTTGTTCTGCAAGGTTTGTCGATCGAGCTGTCCCTCGGCCGTCACGACCACGTCCTTGCCGGCCAACCGCTCGCGTACATTCAACCGCTCGAGAACGAAATCAGCGCCCGGTGCCAGGTGCCCCCCGAGGATCCCCGCGACGGCGGCACCGATACCGCCCGCGGCGCCGCCGTGCCGTAAATGACGGACGTCACGGCGGAGATCGCGCTCGATGATGTCCGCGAAGTGCGCCAGGTTCGCCTCCAGCCGCTCCACCCCTTCGGGCGTTGCCCCTTTCTGGGGCCCGAAGGCGCGCGCCGCGCCGGCGTCGCCGAGCAGCGCGTTGTCGACATCGCAAAGCGCAACGATATCCGCTTTTGCCACGCGGCTATCGAGACCCGCTACATCGATGTGCTCGAGCTGCAGAAGCCCTCCCCCACCCCGCGCAACGACGTCGCCGTTGCCATCCAAAAGTCGCACGCCGAGCGCCTCGACGAGGCCTGCTCCGCCGTCCACCGTTGCACTGCCGCCAAGGGCGATGTCGATACGCCGGCATCCGCGTTCGAGGGCGGCCAGCACGAGCTGCCCGGCGCCATAGCTGCTCGCGGCCAAGGGGTTTTGCTCCATCGGCGCTAGCAATGCGAGCCCCGACGATTGCGCGACTTCGATGACGGCTTCGTTTCCGTCGCCAAAAATTCCGAAGCTTGCCTTGCGTGATCGTCCGAGCGGATCTTGCGCGGTCGCCTCGGCGAAGGTGCCGCCCAGCGCGCGCACCAGCACCGCCGCCGTCGCGTCACCACCGTCGGCGATGGGAAGCTCGTCGAGTCGCGCATCGGGATAGCCCTGCGCAAGACCCTCGGCGATCGCGCCGGCGGCCTCGATGGGGCCGAGACTACCCTTCAGCGCGTTCGGAGCGACGAGGATGTTCATCAACTCGTTGTTAGCCCGCCGCCCGACCGTTGGCGACGAATCTTGGAACGACAGGGCATCGTTTCTCGATAGAAGTGTGGAATGCGCGACGCGACGTCCGGGCCATGGCTCCTCCGATGTGGCGCAGCTTGCGCGTGGAGTCTCGCCGTCACCACCTCCGGTTGTCGCCCGTCGCGCTGCGTGCCCGTGCCCGCGCGCGCCGCGCCCAGGGGCGCTCTTTCTGCATACGACCCGCGAGCAACTCGGCGACGACGCTTTTTGGAACGGAGTGAAGCGCTACACGCAAGAACACGCCGGCAAAGTGGTCGAAAGCCGCGATTTTCAGCGCGCCATCGAAAGCGCCAGCGGCAAAGATCTGGGGCCGCTTTTCCGCGCGTGGGTCGGAGACGACGCTTAAGCCGCGGCGTCCGCTTCCAGCTCTTGAAATAGCGAGCCCAATTCCGGACGCCGCCGGAGAGGCGCGCAAAATCGCGCCGCGATGGCCAAGAGCTCGACTTGCAGCGCTTCGGTCCTTCGATCGAGCTCGGCCACGCGTGTTTCGCTCTTGGTCTTGGCGTCCTCCACGGTGTGCTCGAGATGGGCGAGCGCGGCATGCAGCTCGTGGATTTGAAACTCGAGATCGGCGACTTCGCGGTCGCACGCGTCGGCGTGGGTGGCAGCTTTCTGCTCGGCGCGGCGCGCGTCGATCCACGCTTTTACCGCGCGCCCCGCGCTTTCGTACGCTTCCTGCAGCGCGACGTAGGGCTCGTCGAAGGCGCTGCGCCCTTCCCACACCAAGATCTCGCGGTGGGCGTCGAGAACGCCACTCTTCGCTCGGGCGGCGGCATCGCGGAAAGGAGTTACTTCGCCATGCACGGCACGTGCTTCGTCGCGCGCTTTGGAGGCATCGATACCGAGCGCGTCGACGGCGAAGCCAATCCGCTGTCGGCCCTCGCGACCGCGCGACTCGAAGGCCTCGAGCTCCCGCTGTGCAGCCACGCTCTCCGAGCGAAGCTCGGCGACTTGCGCTACCAGCCCTTTGACTTGGTCGAGCATCTTGGCAAGCTCGGCGGGCGGTTTTTCCGCGAACGCTCGGCTGAGCATTTGTTCGAACACCGTCATGCGCTTGGCCCAGCGATCCATGGCCGAGGGGGGCAGAGGGGAGAGCGTCCGGCGTGAGCTCGGCTCTTCCGCTTCCGCGTCGGGCGGGACGGGCACCTCGAGCTCATGGGCTATCGCCAATAAGTCGTTGTGCATGCGGTGAGCGTCGACGGGCCGCCCGACCGGGTCTTTGGCCATCAAGCTGGCGATGAGGCTATCGAGCGAATCTGGCAGGCTCTGCACCAGCTTCTTTACGCTGGGCACCGGCGCTTTCAGGTGCTTCATGAAATAGCCGGGCACATCGGGGGCATCGAAAGGGAGCTGCCCGCTCAGCATCTCGAAGAAGAGGATCCCCATGGCGTAAAGATCCGACGAAGCGCCGGCGTCGATGCTGGTGATGCGCTCGGGCGCCATGTAATGGGGCGTGCCGAAGAGCTCACCTTGCCCGGTGAGTCGCGCGTCTTGCAGCGATCGCGCGATGCCGAAGTCGAGGAGCTTGACCAGATCGGTGCCGTCGCTGCGGCTGCAGATAAAGATGTTGTCCGGCTTGAGATCCCGGTGAATGACTTCGAAATCGTGCGCGCGGGCGAGAGCGCGCGCCATCTGGATCATGATGGGCAGCGCGCGTTCGCACGTCAATCGCCCGCGCGCGAGCGTGGTCCCGAGCGACTCGCCTTCCAAAAGCTCCATCACGAGATAAGCGCTGCCGTCTTCGGTGTCGCCCTGGTCGAAGATTTCGATGATGTTGGGATGGGCAAGCCGCTGCGCCGCTTTGGCTTCGCGTCGGAAGCGCTCGCGCACGACCGGATCGCGTGAGAGCCCGGGGTTCATCATTTTGACGGCCACCGGACGGTCGATGAGCTTGTGCTGGGCGCGGTACACGGTAGCCATACCGCCTTCGCCGAGCACCTCTTCGATGACGTAACGCCCTGCCAACGTCATCCCCACCCGGGGATCCTGCAGGTGGACAAGCGCTTTACCGTCGACAAAGCAGAACGTGCTCTCGTTCGGATAGCGCAGATGGCATTGCTCGCATGTTTTCATGCTTGCCTGAGAATCACTACTTTAACACCAGTCCTTCAGCGTTTGGCTGCGGCCCCGAGGCGTGTCCCTGGCATGCGCTGAGGTGGGACCTCGGCCCCGGTGCAGCGCAGCAGGCGATTGGGCCGTGTTTCGCGCTAGGGGAGCGCCGGATCCGACCCAATGATCACTTTGACGGGAGCGCGCATCTGTTCGGCCCTTGGCGCGTGAGCGCCCGGAGCTTCGAGCACCTTGGGCCGCAAAGGCGGGCAATCTCCGACGCATGCGGCAGCGATGGAAGCACCCGGTGGGCCCGCGGGCGGAGGGACGGCGGGCGTCGCGTCGGCGACGGGGGGCGGCGGGGGATCGTCGGGATCCGCAGGAGGCGCCCACTTGGCAACACCGGATTCATCTTGCCCTTCGGAAGGGGGTGGCAGGAGCGGCTCCGGGTCGACGCCCGGCGCGACCAGATAGAGCTCGAAAGTCGGCCAGTAGGTATCGACATTCTCTTCTTTGCGACCGGTGCCGTCGCCGAAGGCGATCATGCGCGTGCGCTTGATCTTGTAACCGGGGATACCGTGTTGCTTGCGGACGACGCGATCGCGCGGCAGCCCTTTTTTCTCCTCGACCTTGCGGGGGAAGGGCCGCGTCGCGACAATCTCGCGTTTGAAGACGACGCGGGCGGGGCGCTCCTTGCCCATCAGCTCGAAGGCGATCGTATTTCCTTCGATGTGGCTGTGGACGACGACCGCAAAATCGTAAGGGTTACGGATCTTCAAATCCACGACCGGGTAAACGACAGTCGCGTCGAGCCCCATCGTGATGTAGGCGCTCGGCCTCGAGTGTGGAAGACGCTCGATGATGTCGAGCCCGCCGAGAAACGCGGCGGCGTGGAAGGTGCTCGCCACTTGGCAAGTTCCGCCGCCGATGCCTTCCACCATTTCCCCTTTGAAGATTTCCCAACCGCGTGAGAAGCCGTTGGCGACGGTGCGCGGTCCGACGGCGGCGTTGAAGGAGAAGAGCTCGTGCGGGAGGAGCACGACGCCATCGAGGCGAGCGGCCGCGGTATCGATGTTCTGCGCGCGCGTCGATTGACTGCCGTTGCGAGAAAAATAGGTTTGAAACCGCGCGAGCAGCTTCTTGCTATCGACGCGGCTGATAAATTCGCTCGACACGCGCGGCTCGACGGCGACGCGCGGGAGCTCGATTTCGCGCTCGTGCGCGCGCGCGGCCTCGCGAATGCGCTCGATCGCGCCTGCCAAATCCAGAAACCGGCCGGCGACATGGGGCACGACGCCGCCACGAGCGAGATCGAGTCGCGCCGCGATCGGCGGCTCGTCAGTCGCGTCTTTGAGCGGCTCGAGCGCGGCGCGGGCCACTTCTTCGTCGATCTCGACCACCCATGGAACATCGATGGCGCCCGACGCCGCACGGCGCGCAGCGTCGAGACGATCGGCCAACGATCGGCCGTGTGCAACGCCGTACACGAGCGCCATCGTTCGTGCAACGTCGAGGCGCGCGCCGAGCTCGCCCAAGGTGAAGGTCTTGCGCTGCCCCGAGACGCCGAGCGTGACGTCGATTGGCCGCGCGCCGAGGGTGCGTCGTCCGTTTTCGAGCGCGGCGGCGATGTCCGTCACGGGGTCAACCGCTTCACCCGCCACGCGGATCCCAGCGCAAGCTCCGTCTCCCCAAACGCACGACGAACGCGTCCAAGGCGCTGCTATCGCGACGCCCGCAACGCCGAGAGCCGTCGATACCCCTAGCCAAGCCACCACCCATGTCCCCATCTTCGTTCTATCGGTCAGGAACGGCGCCCAGGACATGCTCTCGCCTAGGGTAGCTCGAACGAACCTCCCGTTCCCGACTTCTGGCCCAAGATCGAGGCGCTGTGCTACGGACAGGGCTAGCGATGCGGAGGCCCGATGCGCCCCTCACGGTGGAAATTCCCGCACCTTTGGGCGATCGCCCCGCCTGGGGGAAGGTAGGCATCGTTGCGGCTTGCGGTTTCGTTTTGGGCATCGCCTGGCCCCGTTTGACCAGCACCCGGATCGCTCCGCACCCGCCCGGGGAAGGTCCTTCCAGCTCCGTCGCGGCCGCCGTCATTCCCAGTTCGACCCCACCCGCCGCGACTTCCGCCGAGACCGTTGGGGTCGCCCCCAAAGCACCCGTCGCGGCGCCGGGAGAATCGAGGGTCGCGGTGGGGCACGGCACCATCCTCCGTTGCCACGACCAAGGGGAGGAGCCCGCCGAAGATTGCGGCTCGCTCGAGTTCGACCCCGTAGCCGTCCCGCGCATCAAGGCGCTCGCCCAATGTCCGGGGGCTTCGGCTGCCACCGGGAAGCTCTCCATCGGTTTCGACGTCGATTTCCGGCGCAAAGAAGTGCGCGTCCTGAGCGGCAAATCCACGACGCTGCCCAAAGAAAAAGCGGACGCGCTCGTCAAATGCGCCGACACGGCATTCGACAAGGTGAGCCTGGCCGAAGTCCCCCACAAACATCGGCGCTACCTCGTCTTTTATACGGCGAGCTTCGCCGGCGCGGACAAAGCGGCCGAGCCGGTCGCGGAAAAGGCCCCCGCCGAGGGGCCGGCCGCCGGAACGACGACCAGCGAGAGCCCTGCCTCGGGACTGGCCACCGTCGTTTGGGACGTCGTGCTCGTGCGAGATGCGCCCAAAACGGGGACGGTGGTGGGACGCATCATGCGCGGATCACGCGTGAAGGTGATGGCACATCAGGGCGAATGGTACCGCGTCGTCTTCGGCGCGACGGACGGATGGGTCTATCGGGGCACGATCGGCCTTTGACCCGCGGGCAAACCGCGCAGAGAAGACTGTTTCGGGCTAGTCTCCTGCACTTCGGATGCTGACGCCTTGGGTCGGTCGGATCATTTTTGCCAATGTCGTCATTTTCGTCGCGGGATTGTTCATTCCCGGATTCGATGACCACGCCAAAATTTGGGGCGCTCTCATCCCCAGCCTTTTGCTCTCGCGGCCCTGGACGCTCATCACCTACGCGTTCTTGCACCAGGGCTCGATCCACATCTTTTTCAACATGCTGGTCCTCTTCATGTTCGGACCGCGTGTGGAAGCGCAACTCGGGTCGAGAAGGTTTTTCGTTCTTTATTTCGTGAGCGCCATCGCCGGCGGGCTCCTTTCGTACACGACGCCCTACGCGCGCATCGTCGGAGCTTCGGGGGCGACGTTCGGCGTCATGTATGCGTTTGCCAAATATTGGCCCAAGGCGCAGATTTTCCTTTTCGGGTTCGTTCCTCTCGAGGCGCGCTTTGCCGTCATTGCGATGGTCGCTCTCGAGCTCTACGGCGGCATGCGGGGCGGCGGCGTCCTCGCCCACTTCGCCCACCTCGGCGGCTTCGTGGGCGCTTATGCCTATTTGCGGCTGCTCGATATTCGCGACCGCAAGAGCCGCATTCCAGCCAAGTTGAAGGCCCAGCGCGCGTCGCGCGACGACCTGCACCGATGGGCTCGGATCCGGCGCGAGCAGATGCACGAGGTCAACCGAGAAGAATTCGACCGGATCATGGAAAAAATCGGCACGGAGGGCGTCGGAAGCGTGACCGCGCAAGAACGCCTCTTTCTCGATAACTTCAGCGAGCGTGCCGGCGCGGAGAGCTAAGGGGCGGGCGCCCGAGTTGGTGCATTGGGTCGACGGCTGTAGACTCCGGCCGTGCGAAACCCCTCCCTCGTCCCTCTCATCGTCGCCGGTTTCCTCCTGTCCGGCTGCGGCAAGTCCGGATCCGAGACCTCGAGCGCGTCGCCTGCCGCTTCGGCTCGACCCGCCCCCCCGCCATCGGCGCAGCCCACAGCCACCGCACTGCCCGCCGCCGCGCCGCCCGACGTCGACGTTGCCGCGCTGAAGAAAAAGCTCGGTTGCGCCGACGCGCGACGCTCGGTTTGCCGCGTGCTCGGCGAATTCGGGGACGCGAATCGTTTTGATCCCCGCATACCGTCGGGCGAAGGGCGGTGGATCGGCACACGGTATTGGAACGAGAAAGGAGCAGAAAAATCGGAGCTCATGCTGCTCCTCGTGACGCAGGCGCCGACCAGCACGGTACCCCCCGGCGAGCTCGCACTTCGCGTCGGCTCGGGGCCTGTGCCCGAGGACAAGCGCGACCACGGGGTCAAGCTCGCTAGCGCGCTCGCGCGCGGCGATACCGTGCCGCGCACCAACCAGACGGCGCCCTACGTCAAAACCTGGAAGCCCGGCGACGCGCGGGGAACGATGCAAACGACGGGCAACTCGGTGAGGCTCGTCTCGGAAGAGCTCTTCTTGCGCCAGACATCGACGAAGACCCTGGTCGTGCGCGTGAAAAACTCGACGAGCGGCGCCGAAGACGTCACCGCCGCGGAGCTATGGCCCGTGTCGTGGTGAGGCAGCGCGGCGATCACTGCAGATCGAGAAGCGCCCGCAGTTTATTCTGGGGCACGGCAAACGTCGCGTCGATGCCCGCGCGCCGCACGTAAAAGACGTTGTTGTCCCGCCACACGTCGCCCGCGCCGACGACGATTCGGATCTCGCGCGGCTCGGCCGGCGCAGCGGGAACCGATCGCACCGTCAGCACCAAGCGCGGTCGCGCGAGTCCCTCTTCTTGGCGCGGCGCACCGAGATGCACGACGCCTTCGGCGCGGGCCTCCGCCAGTACTCTGCGCGCAATTTCGAAGCGCTCCACCGCCGCGCCCCCGTCAGGCCCGCCGCGGCGCGCTCCGTCGAGCTCCCACTTCGTTGGGCCGCGCTCGAAACGGATGTGGCGCACCTCGGCGGGGTCGACCATGAAGTACGACCGGTCGACGGCCCACGTCTCGATTGCGCGCCGCGCGGATTCGCCAAGAACGAAGACCTCGGGACGATCGACGACGCGCGCGAACACGCCACCCGCCGTCGCTCGGCCCGTTTCGATACGAACCTGGCCGCTCTCGAGGCCGAGCTCGTAACGCGCGCTCGGCTCTGCCAGGCCGAACGAGCCGTCGTCGTGGTCCGCGACCCAGCGTTCAGCGCGTAGCTTCACGAGTGCTTCGGTGACATCGCTGGCCAATCCCGCGTCGATGGCGAGGGTCTTCGGCTCTTCGAGGGTGAATCCTCCCGAGCTCGAACGAACGAGCACCTGGTGCACGGCCGCGCTCTCGACGACGACCCGGCGGACGTGGCTCGCCGACTCGTCGAACACTTTGCGGCTGCGCAGCGCGAGCCCACTCGGACGGAGGACTTCGGCGATGTCGGCCGATATGCGCAGCCGGGCACCGTCGACGACCCGGCGCGCTTCGACGAAGCCGCCCGCATCGCGAGCCCCGAGCTCGATCGTCTCTGCTCCGAGCCTTTCTTCGCCGCCCTCCGCTTTGGTGATGGTGGCCGTCCATGCGCCCGCCGCGCCCGCCGAAACCGAGAGAACCGATTCGGCTGTGAGACCGTGCAGCGTTCGCGCAAAACTTTGTCCGACCTCGAGCTCGACCACGCCCTCGGTCGGCGCGCGCTGATGCCAGCCCGTGCCCGACCGCACGATCTCGAGCCTGGCGTCCCCTGCGACGAGGGCAATCTGCTCCATCTCGTCCGGGCGAAGCGAGAAGAGATGCGCATCGACGAAACGTTCGAAGGGTGTAGCGAGCGCGTCGAGCACGCCTTTGGGGACGCAGGCCGATTTGCGCGGCAACGGCTCGCGATGTACCGCCGTGATGTTCTCGGGATGCCCCGGACAATCGCCCCCCACGTCGATCACCGCGCGCGGCAATTCCTTGCCGCGCGGGATCATGACGATGCGAACCTTGACCGCGGCTTCGCCGAGTGCGCGATCGGCTTCGGCGTCGCTGGTGAATGCCTCGGCGCGGACCTCGGCCATCGAGGTCAGCATGCGGTCGAACGCATCGCGGTCGACGCGAATTTTCTGCTCGCCGCGAAGGACGCCCCACCCCCCCCCCGCGCCGGTCACGAAGTGACGCTCGCCGCCTGCCCCCTCCAGCGTCAAGTCGGAGAGACTCGACGACAGATAGGTGACCAGCGAGCGCGCGCGATAAACATCGCGCGGGCGCAAAAGCTCGGTCACCAGATCGCGCGACACGACGAAGAGACCCTCGCCTTCGAGCTCCGCATAAGCGCTCCCCACCGGCGCCGGCGCTGGTCCCCCGATGGCGAGCTTGTAAACGACGCGACCCATGGTGACGGTGATGCGCGCGCGCGGCCCCCCGAGCCCCATGGCCGTCTCGTCGGCCCCCGCTTCCACGCGGCGCTCGGGCGTTGCGAATTCGAGCACGCTGAACAGCTTGTCGACCGAAATCGGATCGGCGGGCTCGCCGCCCGCCAAGTCGTACATGATGTCGCCCGCGTCATCGGTGCGTTTGACGATGCGCACGGTTTCGCCTTGCTGCTCGATGGCGAGCTCGGAGATATCGGCGCGACGCCAGGCGTGAAAGAGGTTGCGCTTGCGCGCCTCGAGCTCCTTGGTCGTGATTCGCCCGCTGTCGACGACGTAGAGATACGCGCCGAGCCCCGCGGCGAGGATGGCGATGGCGACGGACACCCAATGACGCCGGAGGAAGGGCGACAAGATGCCTCTAGTCCCCGGCCGCGGACGCGTCCATCACGCGGCGCCTCAAGTAGACGGCGATGGCAAGGAGAAGCACCGCGCCCGGCATGTAGAAAACCACGTAGCGCAGAACCTCACCGAGCGACGCCTCGTTGAGTCGCGCACCCGCCACCGCCGGCTTGTCGGGAATATCGACGAGCGGCGGCTCGGCCGCGAGCCACGACAGCGCGCTTTCGGTGAAGATGGCCCCACCGCGCAAAACCCGTTCCTGCCAGTTTTGCCCGAGCGCCAGGCTCGCCGTTCCCACCACCACCATGCGTGGCCCGTGAGCGGCTCCCGCCGCCTTGTTGGGAAGCTCGGCGGCCATGGCGAGCGCCAGCGGACCTTCGCGATCGGAGGAATGCTTTTCGGGCGCGCCTCCCCGTTCGGCCCAACCGAAGAAATCGG
>Ga0193706_1000841_pt1 | contig 15254 bp, 12 predicted proteins | sample U3c1metaG_FD_160130 | JGI IMG/M metagenome (GOLD analysis project Ga0193706, IMG submission 160130) | Soil microbial communities from a riparian zone of the East river system, Colorado, United States - U3c1 | ecosystem: Environmental > Terrestrial > Soil > Riparian zone | place: USA: East River... | reverse complement strand
CCAACCTCGACACCGGGCGGGCCGCAGTGGTCTACCGGCGAGAAGACGGTGACATCGGTCTGATCGACGAGGATGGCTGAGGCCAGCAACAGAGCCGAGGGCCAGACGTTTCCCCAGGGGACGGCTGTGAATGGGAGCGAACGGGTGAACCAGCCAGCAGGGGGCCAGCAGATCAGGGTGCTCGTCTGCGACGACCACGCCGTGTTCCGGCGCGGCCTGTCGCTCGTCCTCGAGCCCGAGGACGACATCGAGGTCGTGGCCGAGGCCAGCAACGGCGACGAGGCTGTCGACCTGGCGCGGGAGACGGCGCCCGACGTGGTGCTGCTCGACGTCCGCATGCCCGGCGTCGGGGGCATCGAGGCCGCCCGCCGGCTGGCCCTCGAGGTCCCGTCGGCCCGGGTCGTGATGCTCACCGTCAGCGACACCGAGAGCGACCTGTACGACGCCATCAAGGCCGGTGCCGTCGGCTACCTGCTCAAGGAGGCCTCCATCGAGGAGGTCGCCGACGCCGTCCGGGCCGTGGCCGCGGGCCAGAGCCTGGTCACCCCGTCGATGGCCACCAAGCTGCTCAACGAGTTCACCGCCCTGGCCAACCGGGTCGACGGTGGCCGGGTGGCCCCCGCCGGGCCCCGGCTCACCGGCCGCGAGATCGAGGTCCTGGGCTTCATCGCCCGGGGGCGCAGCAACCGGGAGATCGCCGAGGAGCTGTTCATCTCGGAGAACACGGTCAAGAACCACGTGCGCAACATCCTCGAGAAGCTCCAGCTGCACTCGCGCACCGAGGCCGCCCTGTACGCCGTTCGCGAGCAGATCATCGACCTCGGGACTTGAGAGGCCGGGCGGGCGGCACGAAGAGGCCCGACGCGGTGACGACGATCCCGAGGCCTCTCAGATCGTGTTTTCAGGACCGCCGCCGACCCCTCCCTGACCGGGTCCCCCGCGATTGCGTGTCCGCCGAGGTCCTGAAAGCCGCTGACCAGGGGCGGATCTGGAGACAGATCCCGCCACCGCCAACGGGTGGCAAGGGACGGCTCGGTAGAGTGGTCGCCTCATGGGTGTCCTCGACAAACTTCTCCGCGCCGGCGAAGGGCGCAAAGTCCGCGCCCTGGCTGGCCTCGCTCCCGACATCGCCGCCTTCGAGCCCGAGCTCCAGAAGCTGAGCGACGAAGACCTCCAGCACAAGACGGTCGACTTCCGCGAGCAGCTCGACCGGGGCGCCGACCTCGACGACCTCCTGCTCGAGGGCTTCGCCGTCGTGCGCGAGGCGGCCACCCGGGCGCTGGGCCAGCGTCACTACGACGTCCAGATGATGGGCGGCGCCGCCCTCCACTTCGGGTGGGTCGCCGAGATGAAGACGGGCGAGGGCAAGACCCTCGTCTCGACGCTCCCCCTCTACCTCAACGCCCTGAAGGGCGAGGGCGTCCACCTGATCACGGTGAACGACTACCTGGCCAGCTTCCACTCCGAGTGGATGGGCCGGCTGCACCGGTTCATGGGGCTGAGCGTGGGCCTCATCGTCCCGGGCCGGGTCGACTCGGCCCACAAGCGGGCCCAGTACGCCTGTGACATCACCTACGGCACCAACAACGAGTTCGGCTTCGACTACCTGCGCGACAACATGGCCATGTCGCAGGCGGCCAAGACCCAGCGGGGCCACTCCTACGCCATCGTCGACGAGGTCGACTCGATCCTCATCGACGAGGCCCGCACCCCGCTGATCATCTCGGGCCGGCTGGCCGATGCGGCCAAGCTCTACCACCGCTTCGCCTCCATCGTCCGGGGTCTCCAGCGCGAGGAGGACTACGAGGTCGACGAGGAGAAGCGCATCGTCGCCCCCACCGAGTCGGGGGTCGAGAAGGTCGAGGCCGCCCTCGGGGTGGAGAACCTCTACGACGCCGTCTCCCAGAACCTCGTCCACCAGTTCCAGGCCGCCCTGAAGGCCAAGGAGCTGTTCAAGCGGGACAAGGACTACCTCATCCAGGGCGGCGAGGTGAAGATCGTCGACGAGTTCACCGGGCGCGTCCTCGACGGCCGGCGCTGGTCCGAGGGGCTGCACCAGGCGGTCGAGGCCAAGGAGGGGGTGCGGATCAAGGAGGAGAACCAGACCCTCGCCACCATCACCCTCCAGAACTACTTCCGCCTCTACGAGAAGCTCGCCGGCATGACCGGCACCGCCCTCACCGAGGCGGCCGAGCTGGGCGCCACCTACGACCTCCAGGTCGTGCCCATCCCGACCAACAAGGACCTGAGGCGCCAGGACGAGGCCGACCTCATCTACAAGTCCGAGGACGGCAAGTTCGACGCCGTCGTCGAGGACCTCGTCGACCGCTACGAGACGGGCCAGCCCGTGCTCGTCGGCACCATCTCGGTCGAGAAGTCCGAGAAGCTCTCCCGCCTCCTCGAGAAGCGAGGCGTGCCCCACGAGGTGCTCAACGCCAAGCAGCACTTCCGGGAGGCCGAGATCGTCACCCAGGCCGGCCGCCTCCACTCGATCACCGTCGCCACCAACATGGCCGGCCGGGGCGTCGACATCCTCCTCGGCGGCAACCCCGAGGGCCTGGCCGAGGTCGACGTCAAGTCCGAGGGCCTCGACCACGAGGACGGGGCCGAGGGCACCGCCCGCTACCAGGAGCTCATCGAGCGCTACAAGGTCGAGACCAAGGCCGAGGGCCAGAAGGTCCGCGAGCTGGGCGGCCTCTACGTGCTGGGCACCGAGCGCCACGACTCCCGTCGCATCGACAACCAGCTGCGGGGCCGGTCGGGCCGTCAGGGCGACCCCGGCGAGAGCCGGTTCTACCTGTCGCTCGAGGACGACCTCATGCGGCTGTTCGCCACCGGCGCCATGAACTGGGTGATGTCGAAGGCCCTGCCCGACGACGTGCCCATCGAGGCCAAGATGGTCACCAAGGCCATCGAGCGGGCCCAGAACACCGTCGAGCAGCGGAACGCCGAGATCCGCAAGAACGTCCTCAAGTACGACGAGGTCATGAACGAGCAGCGCAAGGTGATCTACGCGCGCCGCGACGAGATCCTGGGCGACGCCGACCTGCGCGACGAGACCCTGGGCAACCTGGCCGAGGTCGTCGACGAGCTCATCGGCACCCACTGCACCGGCGACTTCGGTGAGGAGTGGGACCTCGAGACCCTCCTGGTCGAGGTGGCGACCTACTGGCCCACCGAGCTCACCCAGGACCGGGTCGGCGAGGCCGTCGGCACCGACGGCGTCTACGACCTGCTGATCGGCGAGGCCACCGCCTTCTACGAGGCCCGTGAGGACGAGCTGGGCGACGAGGCCATGCGCGAGATGGAGCGCCAGGTCGCCCTGCGGCTCATCGACCAGCACTGGCGCGAGCACCTCCACGACATGGACTACCTCCAGGAGGGCATCAACCTCCGAGCCCTGGGCCAGAAGGACCCGCTCGTCGAGTGGCAGCGCGAGGGCTACGACATGTTCGGCGTCATGATGAAGTCGATCCAGCGCGACCAGGTCAAGTACGTGATGCACGTCCAGGTCGTGCAGGAGGAGGACAGGTCGGCGGCGCCGCCCGAGAAGCTCCAGACCTCCGGCCCCGACGACTCGGCCAACTCCAGCGACGACCGCATGAAGGCGGCGGCCCGAGCCCAGGCCGCGAGGGCGGGCGTCGAGGACACCCCCGAGGTCGTCGAGGCGCCCAGCGCCGCCCCGATCGTGAAGTCGGACTTCGACAAGACGCCCCGCAACGCCCCGTGCCCCTGCGGGTCGGGCAAGAAGTTCAAGCTCTGCCACGGCCGCACCCAGATCTGAGGCCATGAGCGTCGACGTGCAGGACTGGGTCCTGCACGTCGACCTCGACCAGTTCCTGGCCGCTGTCGAGGTCCTGCGCCGACCCGAGCTGGCCGGGCGGCCGGTGGTGGTCGGCGGTGACGGCGACCCCACCCGACCCCGGCAGGTGGTGGCCACGGCGTCGTACGAGGCCCGCGCCCACGGCGTGCGCTCGGGCATGCCGCTGCGGACGGCTCTCCGGCGCTGCCCCGACGCCGTGTTCCTCCCGTCCGACCGGGCCGCCTACGACGCCGCCTCCGAGGAGGTGATGGCCACCCTCCGGTCGTTCCCGGTGGTGGTCGAGGTGTGGGGCTGGGACGAGGCCTTCGTGGGCCTGCGCACCGACGACCCCGAGGCGCAGGCCGCCGCCATGCGGGCCGCGGTGCTCGCCCGCACCGGGCTGTCGTGCGCCATCGGCATCGGCGAGAGCCGGCTGCTGGCCAAGACGGCCGTGCGGGCGGCCAAGCCCGGGGGCATCGCCCGGCTGACCCGGCGTGAGTGGGCCGAGGGGTGGGGCCCGCGGCCGGTGACCGAGGTCTGGGGCATCGGGTCCCGCATCGCCCGCCGGCTGGAGGCGTGCGGCGTGCGGACCATCGACGACCTGGCCCGGGCCGACGTCGATGTGCTGGCCGCCGAGTTCGGCCTCCGCATCGGGCCCGGCCTCAAGATCCTGGGCCTGGGCGGTGGCACCGACCCGCTCGACGGCTCGCCCCGGGTCGCCAAGGGGCGGAGCAAGGAGGTGACCTTCACCGAGGACATCACCGATCCGGTCCGGGTGGCGGCCGAGGTCGAGGTGGTGGCCGACGGGCGGCTCGTCACCCACGTGGCCGTCAAGGTCCGCACCGCCACCTTCTGGACCCGCACCAAGATCAGCAAGCTGGCCGAGCCGACCACCGACCCCGCCGTCGCCGCCGCCCAGGCTGCGGTGGTGCTGGGTCGCTTCACGGTCGACCGCCCCATCCGCCTCCTCGGCGTCCGCGTCGTCCTCGACGAGCGCTGATCTCGGTCCCGTGTCACCCGTCGGCCGCCTCTCAGCCGATGACGGGGTGATGAGAGGCTCAGCGGAGCGACACGACCAGGGTGATGACTCCGAGGACGCCGGAGCGGGGCCTCTCGTCGGCGGCACGGGTGGTCTGGCCTGCGACGAAGGAGCAGGCCAGATCGTCTCAGGACCGGCCACCCGGCGACGACGCTCGATGGCCCGCGATGACCGATCCGACCGGGTCCTGAGAGGGACACCGCCGCTCCACCAGGGCTTCGAGGCCGAGTTCCCGCACCTGCTGGCCTTGGCCCTCCGGGTCACGACCCGGCTGTTGCGGGACCGGGCCGAGGCCGAGGACGCCGCCGCCGAGGCGCTGGCCCGCACGGCCCGTCAGTGGTCCCGGGTCGGCGACCTCGACCACCGGGATGCCTGGGTGCAGAGGGTCGCGGCCAACGTGGCCATCGACCAGCTGCGCCGTCGGCGCCACGCCCCCGAGCCGGCCACCGAGGCCATGATCGACCCCGCCGACCCGCTGATGGGCCGGTTGGAGGTGGCGGACCTCCTGCGGGGGCTGCCGGCCCGCCAGCGCGAGGTGCTGGTGCTCCGCTATCTGCTCGACCTGTCGACCGAAGCGACCGCCGCCGCCCTGGGCATCAGCGAGAACTCGGTCAAGACCCACACGACCCGGGCCCTGCAGGCGCTCCGCCGCAGCCAGCCCACCACGACGACGGAGGCGACCGTTGCGCACTGAGAACGAGATGCACGACCTGGTGGTGGCCAAGGTCGCCGCCCACCGCCGCCGGCGGACGGTCATGGCCTCGGCGGCAGGTGGCGTGGCCGTCGTCCTCCTGCTGGTGGCCGTGGCCGCCGGAGCGGCATCGTCGGGCCCGACCGAGGACGTCAAGGCCGGCGACGGCGACCCGACGAGCACCACCGAGGCGCCCACGACGACCGAGGCCGAGCCGTCGACGACGACGAGCACGACGACGGCGCCGGAGACGACCACGACCACGACCACCACCGAGCCCCCGCCGACGACCACCGAGGCGCCGCCCACCACGACGACGGAGCCGCCCCCGACGACCACGACCGAGCCTCCCGTGACCTGGCCACCGCTGCGCCCGACCCTCGAGCACGGCGGCCAGGCATGGACCGCCATCCTGGCGGTGGCGCCGGGCTTCGACGACGCCGTGCTCACGGAGGCGGAGGCCCAGGCCCGCGCGGTCGGCTACGAGAACCTCGGCGTCGGCGGGGGCGAGTTCGGGTGCGATGAGGGCGCCGACGAGCAGCTGGGCTTCGACCCCGACTGGTACTACGTGTCCATGTTCTTCTGGACCGAGGCCGACGCCCGCCGGTTCGAGGAGCTCTTCGCACCCGAGATCGTCGGCGTCGCCCTGGTGACGACGTACTGCCTGGACTGAGCCAGTCAGCCGACCCGGCAGCCGGAGTCGAGGCGGACGATGCCCTCGGCCCGGCTGCCGTCTCGCGCGCCGGCCGCGGTGGCGTTGGCCGGTCGCCGTCGAGCGTCCCCTCGCTCCTCTGCGTCCGCGTCGTCCTCGACGGGCGCTGATCTTGGTCCCGTGTCACCCGTCACCGGCTGCTCGTTCGATGACGGGGTGATGAGCCGGACACCGCAGCTTCACCAGGGCTTCGAGGCCGAGTTCCCGCACCTGCTGGCCCTGGCCCTCCGGGTCACGACCCGGCTGCTGCGGGACCGGACCGAGGCCGAGGACGCCGCCGCCGAGGCGCTGGCCCGCACCGCCCGTCAGTGGTCCCGAGTCGGCGAGCTGCCGCATCGCGACGCCTGGGTGCAGCGGGTCGCGGCCAACGTGGCCATCGACCTGTTGCGCCGTCGGCGCCACGCTCCGGACCCCGCGGCCGAGGCGGTGGTCGACCCGGCCGACCCGCTGGTGGGCCGGCTCGAGGTCGCCGACCTGCTGCGCGGGTTGCCGGCCCGTCAGCGTGAGGTGCTGGTCCTGCACTACCTGCTCGACCTGTCGATCGACGAGGTGGCCACGGCGCTCGACATCAGCGCCAACTCGGTCAAGACCCACATCGCCCGGGCGGCGGCGTCACTGCGCCGCACCCGTCCCGGCCCGACCCAGGAGGCGACCGTTGCGCACTGAGACCGAGATGCACGACCTGGTGGTGGCCAAGGTGGCGGCCCACCGCCGCCGGCGGGCCCTGCTGGCCTCGGCCGGTGGCGGGGTGGCCGTCGTCCTGCTGCTGGTGGCCGTGGCCGCCGGGGCGGCATCGTCGGGCCCGACCGAGGACGTCAAGGCCGGCGACGGCGACCCGACGAGCACCACCGAGGCGCCCACGACGACCGAGGCCTCCGAGCCGTCGACGACGAGCACGACGACGGCCCCGGACACGACCACGACCACCACCGAGCCCCCGCCGATCACCACGGAGGCGCCGCCCGCCACCACGGAGGCGCCGCCGGCCACGTCCGCTCCGGCCGACGGGCCCACATCCACCGCCGTGGCCGGACGCGATGGCGACCTGTCCGTCACCTTCACGATCACCACCGATCCGGCCGGTCCCGGCGTGGTGACGGTGCGGGTGCAGCTCGACGACCCGACGGGAACCCACGCGACCGACGGCTACCCCTACGGACCATGGGGCATGATCGACCGGATCGGCTCCGACGACCCGGCGGGGCCTGACCACGCCCGCTGGGGTGACAGCCTGGCGGGCTGCGGCCCCGACGACGGCGGGCTGTCGGGCCCGGCGGGCAACGTGACCCCGGGTGCCCACGACGAGACCTTCGAGCTGATCATGCCGTCGGGGCCCCAGCGGCTCTCACTCCAGGCGATGACGCTCTTCTGCATGGATGAGGGGGACTGGGTCGACCTGGAGCACGCCGTGGTCGTTCCCTAGACCCGGCGGCCGGCCTCGAGGCGGACGATGTCGTCGGCCCGGGCCAGGACGGCGGGGCGGTGGGTGACGACGAGGATCGAGGTGCCGTCCTCGGCGGCGGCGGCCAGCAGGCCGTCCCACAGCTCGGCCTCGGTGGCGGCGTCGAGGGCGCTCGACAGGTCGTCGACCACCAGCAGCGCGGGCCGGCGGGCGAGCGCCCGGGCGGCGGCGACCCGCTGGACCTGGCCGCCCGACAGGCGCACGCCCCGGGCACCGACGACGGTGGCGAGGCCGTCGGGCATGGCCTCCACGTCGCGCTCGAGCCGGGACAGCCGCAGGGCGCGGGGGAGGCGCTCGGGCGGCAGGCCCAGGAGGACGGCGTCGGCCAGCGGTTCGCCGAAGAGGCGGGGCACCTGGGGCACGTAGGCGACCCGGGGCGGGACGAGCACGTGCGACGCCTCGATCACGTCCTCGCCGTCCCAGCGGACCGTGCCCTCGGACGGGACCAGCCCCAGCACGGCCCGCAGCAGGCTGGTCTTGCCCGATCCGACCGGCCCGGTGACGGCCACCAGCTGGCCCGGTTCGACGGTGAGGTCGACGTCGTCGACGGCCAGCACGCCGTGGCGCCGGACCGTGAGGTGGCGGACCTCGAGCCCGGCCGGCGGGCCCTCGCCCCGCGACGGGTGGCGCGAGCGCTCGTCGGCTGCGGTGCGGAACGGCAGGTCGGGGTCGTCGGTGCCGGGGACGAGCCCGACGGCGGCGTCGGCCGGGCCGTGCCGGGGCGCCCGCAGCCGCAGGTCGTGGGTCCCGGCCACGCCGGCGAGGGTCCGTCGCCCCTCGGGGAGGAGCCGGGCCAGGCGATCGGCGGAGACGTCGGCCTGGCGGTGGTAGGCGCCGAGCCGGCCGACGAAGCGGGGCAGGCCGGCCACCACGGTGGCGAACGAGGCGATCACGCCGAGGTCGCCCACGGTCAGGTCGCCACGGGCGGCGGCGGGGGCGGCGGCGATCAGGCTCAGGGCCAGGGCCAGGTCGGCGGTCGCCCCCGACAACGTGTAGAGGAGCTGGGTGCCGACCTCGTCCCGGGCGGCGTGCTGAGCCCGGGCGTGGCCCAGGCCGGTGAACCGTTCGGCCACCGCCCGCTCGGCGCCGGCGGCCTTGATCGTGGCGATGGCCCCGAAGGCGTCGCCCACGAACCCGGTGACCTCGGCGGTGGCGGTGCGCGCCGCCCGGCGCCAGCGCCGCAGCACGGGGCCGAAGGCGTGGGCGAGCACCATCACGATCAGGGCGGGGAGCGCCACGGTCAGGGCCAGGCGGACGTCGATGGTGAGCAGGACGCCGACGGCCAGCACGGCGGCCAGCGAGGTGCCGACCACGTCGAGCCAGACGTCGAGCACGAGGGCGGCGTCCTGGGTGTCGTCCCGGAAGCGGCTGACGGCCTCGCCCGAGGAGCCCGGCAGGCGCTCGTCGACCGGCCCCGGGTCCGAGACCAGCGAGTCGAGGAGGGCGAGGCGGATGTAGGTGTGCCAGCCGACCCAGGCCCCGTGCCACTGCACCACCGCCACGAGGAACAGCGACCAGCGGGTCACCTCGATCCCCGCCAGCACGGCCAGGGCGGCCAGCGGCACGCTGACCTCGCCGCCGCCCGAGATCTCGTCGAGGACCCAGCCCAGCGCCAGCCCGGTGGCGACGGGCAGCGAGTGGAACAGGGTCCACCACAGGCAGGCGAGGCCCCACGCCACCGGGTCGCGCCGCAGGACCTGGGCCGCCAGCCGCGCCCCCTTGCGGGCGGAGCCGTCCTGGACGATCACGGTCGTGGTGGGCGCACTCATCGGTGCCCTCGCGAGGGCTGACGAGTGCCGCCGACGCCGTCGAAGACGGGCACGGTCGCGAGGGTGGACTGGGTGGCCCGCAGACGGGCGAAGCGGCTCGTGGGGTCGGCGGCCAGGGCGGCCCGAGGGCCGTGCTCGACGATGCGCCCGTCGTCGACGACGCACACCTCGTCGAGGTCGTCGAGCGTGGCCAGCCGGTGCGCCACCACGACGAGGGTCCGGCCCTCGCGGAGCCGCTGGGTCGCCGCCGCCACCCGGGCCTCGGTCTCGGGGTCGAGACGGCTGGTGGCCTCGTCCAGCACGACCAGGCCGGGGTCGGCCAGCAGCACCCGGGCGAAGGCGACGAGCTGGGCCTCGCCGCCGGACAGCCGGGTCGTGCCGTCGAGCGCGGTGTCGAGCCCGGCCGGCAGGCTCGTCAGCCAGCGGTCGAGGCCGACGTCGGCCAGGGCGCGGGCCAGGTCGTCGTCGGTCGCCGGGACGGTGCCGAACAGGGTCAGGTTGTCGCGCACCGAGGCCCGCAGCACCTCGACCTCCTGCGTCACCACCGCCACCCGGGCGCGGAGCGAGCCGGGCTCGGCGTCGCGCAGGTCGATCCCGCCCACGCGGACGGTGCCGCCGGTCGGGTCCCAGAAGCGAGCCAGGATCCGGCCCAGGCTGGTCTTGCCGCTGCCGGTCCGGCCCACCACGCCGAGGCTGGTGCCGGGGGCGAGGTGGAGGTCGAGCCCCCGCAGGGCGAGGTGGCCGTGGTCGTCGTCGTCGCCGGCGGCGACGGTGCGGTAGCGGAGCGACACGCCGTCGAGGTCGACGCCCAGCGCGCCGGCGGGCAGTGGCTCGGTGCCGGGCACGATCGTGACGGGTGTGGCCAGCAACCGGGCCGCCCGGCGCAGCCCGGCCACGGCCTTCTGGAACTCGTTGAGCTGCTCGCCGATGCGCTCGAGGGGCGACTGGACCATCTGCACGAACCGGAACAGCACCAGCACCGTGCCCAGGGTCATGCGGCCCTGCGCCGTCAGGTGGGCGGCGACCCCGAGGGTGACGGCGGTGCCCGCCGCAAAGGTGACGCCGGTGGTGGCGTAGGCGCCCTCGGAGCGCAGCGACGCCCGCCGGGCCGCCCGCCACCACCGGGCCGAGTGGCGGTGCATCCGGTCGACGGCCCAGCCGCCGGCGCCGTTGGCCCGGAGGTCCTCCAGCCCGCCCAGCCGGTCCTCCAGGTCGCCGTAGAGCTCGGCCAGGACGCCGCGCTCGTGGTCGTGGTGGGTGACGGCGACCGAGCGGAGGCCGACGAGCACGAAGACGGCGACCCCGACGGTGGCCAGGAGCACCAGGCCGGCCCGCCACTCGACCACCAGGGCGGTGACGGCCACGGCGACGAGGACGGCGGCGTTGCCCACCATCTGGAGCACGGCGGTGGAGGTGAAGCGGGTGACGGCGTCGATGTCGCCGTCGACCCGCTCGATGACCTCGCCGGCGCTGTGCTCGCTGTGCCAGGTGAGGTCGAGCGCCAGGGCGTGGCGGCACAGGTCGACCCGCAGGCGGTTGCCGACCCGCCAGGCCAGGCGGACCGCCAGCCAGGCGACGACGAGCTGGAGCCCGTTGGCCAGCAGGAGGAGGCCGCCGAAGAGGAGGGCGATCCGGGTCAGGGCGCCGGCGGTGGCGCCGTCGGCGGCCTGGTCGACGAACCGTCCCAGCAGCAGCTGGGCCACGACGGGCAGCCCCACCGCCACGACCAGGAGGACGGCCAGCCCGACGATGCCGCGCCGCTCCGGGCGCAGCTCCGCCACGAGGAGCCGTGTCCCCGACCGGGGCGCGTCAGAGCGATCGTCCCTCACGCGACGACCGTACCGACCCCCACCCTGCGAACTCGGTGGGATATGTGCCCCCAGAGGGGCGCGTTTCCCACCGAGTTCGGGAGGGGCTCTACTCGATCACCAACACGACGTCGCCGGCGGTGACGGCCTGGCCGGCCTCGACGCGGATCTCGGAGACCTTGCCGTCCTTGTCGGCGGTGATGGCGTTCTCCATCTTCATGGCCTCGAGGAGACAGACGGTCTGGCCGTTGGTGACCTCGTCGCCGACGGCCACGGTGACCTTCACGATGGTGCCCTGCATGGGCACCGTGACCGAGCCCGAACCGGCGGCCACGGCGGCGGCGCCGGCCTTGCGGCGGGGCCGGGGGGCGGTGGCCCCACCCGCGGCGGCGACGGGGGCGGCGGCCGAGGCCGGCACCCACATCGAGACCGAGAAGCGCTTGCCGTTGACCTCGACGTCGACGTCGCGGCGGACCTTCTCCTCGGGCTCCTCGCCGTCCGCGGCGGGGGCCGGGACGGGCTCGCCGCCGATGCCGGACAGGTCGAGGACGTCCTCGACCCACTTGGTGGAGTGCTCGGCGTTGCGGAAGTCCTCGTGCTCGAGGATGGCCAGGTCGGCCGGCAGGGTGGTCTTGATGCCCTCGATGCGGAACTCGCGGACGGCCCGGATCATGCGGGCGATGGCCGTGTCGCGGTCGGAGCCCCAGACGATCAGCTTGCCCACGAGGTTGTCGTAGTACTGGCTGACCTCGTCGCCGGCGGTGTAGCCGCCGTCCCAGCGGATGCCGAAGCCCTGCGGGACGAACAGCTCGGTGATGCGCCCGGGGGACGGGAGGAACTTGCCGCCGGCGGGGTCCTCGGCGTTGACCCGGACCTCGATGGCCCAGCCCCGGAGGTCGATCTCGTCCTGGGTGAAGCTGAGCTCCTCGCCGGAGGCCACTCTGATCTGCTCGCGCACGAGGTCGATGCCCGACACCAGCTCGGTGACGGGGTGCTCGACCTGGAGCCGGGTGTTCATCTCCAGGAACCAGAACTCGCCGTCCTGGAAGAGGAACTCGACGGTGCCGGCGTTGTAGTAGCCGCACGCCTTGGCCACCTTCACGGCGGCCTCGCCCATCGCCTGGCGGGTCTCGGCCGGGAACTTGGGGGCCGGCGACTCCTCGATCAGCTTCTGGTGGCGGCGCTGGGCCGAGCAGTCGCGCTCGCCGATCCAGACCACGTTGCCGTGGGTGTCGCCGATGATCTGCATCTCGACGTGGCGGGGCTTGGTCAGGTAGCGCTCGACGTAGCACTCGTCGCGGCCGAAGCCCTTGAGCGCCTCGGACTGCGCCGACTCGAGGGCGGAGTGTGCCTCGGCCGCGCTGTTCACCACGCGCATGCCGCGGCCGCCACCGCCGTAGGCCGCCTTGATGGCGACGGGCCAGCCGAACTCCTCGCCGAAGGCCACGACCTCGTCGCCGGAGCTCAGGAACTCGGTGGTGCCGGGGACGCCCTGGACGCCGGCCTCCTGGGCCGCGATGCGGCTCGACACCTTGTCGCCCATGACCTCGATGGCCTCGGGCGGCGGGCCGATGAAGGCCACGCCCCGCTCGGTGATGGCCCGGGCGAAGTCGGTGTTCTCGGAGAAGAAGCCGTAGCCCGGGTGGACGCCGTCGGCCCCGCTCTGCTCGATGACCTCGAGGATCTTCTCGGTGTTCAGGTAGCTGTCGGCCGCCGTCTCGCCCCCCAGGGCGAAGGCCTCGTCGGCGATCCGGACGTGCAGGGCGTCGCGGTCGAGCTCGGAGTAGACGGCGACGGTCTGGACGCCCAGCTCCTGGCAGGCACGGATGACCCGGACGGCGATCTCGCCCCGGTTGGCGATGAGGATCTTCGAGAGCACGGGTGCATTGCTACTGGCTCGGAGGAGGCCGAGGCCAGCACACCGATGTGCTTGGGTACGGGGCGTGACGACCTTCGACGTGGACAGCGTGCGGGCGGCGGTCGACGGGACCCGGTTCGGCGACGTCCGGTGGGTCGCCTCGACCGGCTCGACCAACGCCGACCTGCTGGCCCGGGCGGCCGACGGCGAGGGCGAGGGGGTGGTGCTGGGGGCCGATCACCAGACCGCCGGACGGGGGCGTCGGGGCCGGACGTGGGAGGCCCCGCCGGATGCGGCGATCCTGGTCTCGGTGCTCGTCCGCCCACCGGCGCCGGCGGTCGACCTGGTCACGCCGGCGGTGGCGGTGGCGGCGGCGGCGGCCGTCGAGCAGGTCGTCGGGGTCGCCCCGGGCGTGAAGTGGCCCAACGACCTGGTTGTGGGGCGCCGCAAGCTGGCGGGGATCCTGGCCGAGGCCTCGTGGCCGCCGGGGGCCGACATCGCCTCGGGCTGGATGGCACCGGGGGAGCGGACCCGGGTCCCGGTGGTGGTGGGCATGGGCCTCAACGTCCGGGCCGCCGGCCGGGCGCCGGATCTCGACGACCTCGCCATCGCCTGCGACGAGCTCGATGGCGCTCCCGCCACCCGGGAGGACCTGGTGGCCGCCTGGTTGATCGCCCTCGACCACTGGTACGCCCGCGCCGTCGACCCCGACGGCCGCACCGACCTCTGGGCCGAGTGGCGGCGCCGGTCGGCCACGCTCGGCCAGCGAGTCCGCGTCGACCTGGGCGCCGACGACCTCGAGGGCGAGGCCGTCGACGTCACCCCTGGCGGCCAGCTCGTCGTCCGCACGCCCGAGGGCGAGCTCCGCACCCTCGCCGTCGGCGACGTCACCCACCTCCGCCCGGTGTAGCGCCGTCCCGCTCCCACGTCGTGCGTCACCCACCTCCGCCCGTCGTAGCGCCGTCCCGCTCTGGGCATCTCAGGGGTCGAGCGAGGTGGCCTGGAGGGCGGTGAAGGCGTCGATCGCGGCCGTGGTGAGGGGGCCGGGGGAGGTACCCAGGGCGATGCCGTCGACGGTGGCGATGGGCTGGACGTCGCGGGTCGAGGAGGTGAGGAAGGCCTCCTCCGCGGTGTGGAGGTCGTCGAGCGTCAGCTCCTCGGACTCCTCGGCCGACGGACAGAGCTCCAGCACCAGCTCGCGGGTGATGCCGGCGAGACAGGCGGTGGCCAGCGACGGGGTGAGCAGCCGCCCGCCCCGGGCCACGAAGACGTTGGACCCGGTGCCCTCGCTCAGCCGGCCGTGGACGTCGGCGAAGATCGCCTCGCTGGCGCCCGCCTCGTGGGCCCGGGCCAGGGCGATGACGTTCTCGGCGTAGGAGGTCGACTTCACCCCGGCCAACCCGCCGGTGGGGTTGCGGGTGAAGGGCACCGTGGCCACCGCGGCCGTCGCCGGCCAGACCGACGGCGGTCCCGTCACGACCAGGACCGTGGCCCCGTCCGTGCCCCGCTCGCTGCCGGCCGGGCCCGGCCCGCCGGTCACGGTGAGCCGCAGCCGCCCGACGGTCTCGCCCGCGCCGACCGCGGTGTCGACCACCGACGCGCACGCGGCCCGCAGCTCGTCGTCGGTCAGCCCGGGATCCAACCCCAGCGAGGCCGCCGAGCGGCGGAGCCGGCGCAGGTGGCGGGTCAGGGCGAACGGGGTGCCGTCGGCGACCTTCATCGTCTCGAAGATCCCGTCGCCCACGGTGAGGCCGTGGTCGGTGACGGGGAGCCGGGCATCGGCGGTCGGTCCGACGACCCCGTCGAGCCAGCACCAGGAGGCGGTCATGGCCCGAGCCTGGCATGCGAGCCGCGCCCGTCCACGCCATATGGTCGTGCCGTGCACATCGAGTTCACCGACGAGCAGGAGCAGTTCCGCAAGGTCGTGCGGGACTTCGCCATGACGGCCATCGCCCCCCACGCCGAGGCGTGGGACCGCGACCACACCTTCCCGGTCGACGTGGTGCGGGACATGGGCGAGCTGGGCCTGTTCGGCATCCCGTTCCCCGAGGAGTACGGCGGTGGCGGGTCCGACCTGACCACGCTGTGCATCGCCATCGAGGAGCTGGGCCAG